>Ga0299906_10004625_pt1 | contig 11251 bp, 10 predicted proteins | sample RVTome_14_FD_200259 | JGI IMG/M metagenome (GOLD analysis project Ga0299906, IMG submission 200259) | Soil microbial communities from uranium-contaminated site in the Upper Colorado River Basin, Wyoming, United States - RVT145D125 (version 2) ... | reverse complement strand
GTCGCGGACCACCCGGGCGCGCAAGGCCGCGAGGTTCGCCTCGGCACGATTGAGTTCCTGGCGGCCGGCTTCGACGCCCGGCCCGATCCGGGGCTCGTAGATCGGCTGTTCGACGACCAGCTTCGTCTCCTGCTCACGTGGACGCAGCAGGGCGATCTCCTCGTTCTGCACGCGCGGGAACCGCGGCGGCTGGCCGTCCGCGACCAGCATCTGGTCCAGCGTTTCGTAGACGGGGTTCAGCAGGTCGCCGGCCGGAAAATCGATCGTGCGGCCGCCGTCGGCCACGCTGTAGCGCGCGGCCAGATCGAGCACCGGCAGGAAGCGCGCGCGGGCCTGGTCGAGCGCCGCCATCCGCTGCTGAACGCTCGCGGACCCCGCTCGCAGCTCCAGGTTGGCGGCGAGCGCGTCGTCGACCACCTGCGCGAGTCCGTCCTCGACCCGGCCGACGCCCGGCAGGCCGTCCGCCGCGGTCGCCTGCACCGTCCCGGCCAGAAGGCTCGCGAGTGCGACCCGTACGCACGCGCGCGCGTGGCGTCGATGGGGCAGAGTGTTTGTGGACGGTCGGCAGTCCATGCGCGATCGCTCAAGGCGTGATCGAGCGCAGGGCCATGCCGAACGCGTGATCGATCATCGCGGACACGCGTATGCCCTCGTGCTCGATCTGCGCGCCTTTCGACCCCGCGATCAGGATCACGCCGTGGGTGAATGCCCAGAGCGCGAGCGAGGTGACGTACGGGTCGCCGAGGTCGCTGCGCACCGAGCCATCGGCGATACCCCGGTTGAGCGATGTGACGATGACCTCGTGGACCCGGTGTCCCGCCTCGGCGCAGGCGAGCTCGTTCGGTTCCAGTTCGCCGCTTTCGGTTTGGTGCGCCTGGAACCGTGCGCAGGCGTCAAAGTAATGCGGCAGGTCACGCGAGAAATCCACGTAGGCCCGGCCGATGGCCTCGCACTGGTCGATGCCGCGCACCTGGCCCGCGACGGCGGCCTCGAATCGGAGCTTCAGCGTCTCGAGCGAGCGTTCGACCAGGGCGAAGTGCAGGTCCCGCTTGTCCTTGAAATAGACGTAGACCAGCGCACGGCTCAGGCGGGCCCGGCGCGCCACCTGTTCCATGGTGACCGCGTCCCAGCCCACTTCCGAATAAACAGCCTCGGCCGCATCCACGATCTCCCCGCGGCGGCGGTCCCGCTCTTCCTGGCGACGCTCGGCGATGTACGACATGCGCGCATGCTGTGGGCAAGCTGACGCAATGTCAATAATTACATAAATGTGTAATCAGTAATGCGCCGTCAGTTACAGCACAGCTGACTGTCATCCCATCAGCAACCGCGATTCCGCGTGTTCCAGGTCCTCCGCCGTCCCGAACAGGACCACCACGTCGCCCTCGCGCAGCTGTGTCGCTGGGTCCGGCTCATGGCCGACGATGCCGTCCCTGCGCAAGGCGTTGACGGCCACGTTGCCGACGTCGAGGCCGAGCTCCCGGAGCGAGCGGCCGACCCCGTATGCCGCTGGCGGCAGCGTGACGGTGCGCAGATGCTGCCGCAGCAGGCGGTGCTCGGCGTCGGGTTCGCGGGCGCCGCGCCGGCGGAAGACGCTGCGCAGCAATGCGTAGCGGTCGTGGCGGATGTCCTCGGTCATCTCCGCGACCTCCGTCGCCGAAACCTCGAGGAACAGCAGCACGTGCGAGACGATCGACAGGCTGGTCTCGAAGATCTCCGGCACGACCTCGGTCGCGCCGGCCGCCTGCAATGGCTCGAGACCGCTGTCGTCCTCGGTGCGCACCAGTACCGGGACGTCGGCGCGCAGGCCGCGCACGGCGCGCACGATCCTGATCGCGGGTTCGAGCGTGTCCACCGAGATCACGACGAGCCTCGCCTGGTCGACGCCGAGCGAGCGCAGCACCTCGATCTGCGTCGCGTCGCCGTAGACCACCGGATCTCCAGCCTGGCGGGCATCACGGACCCGGAACGGATCGAGGTCGAGTGCGATGTACTCGAAGCCGCGCTTCTCGAGGACACGCGCGAGGTTCTGCCCGACCCGGCCGAAGCCGCAGATGATTACGTGCTCGCGCGTCGCGAGTTCGCGCGTGGCGGCTGTCTCGAGCGCCACGTCCGAGGGCTCGGTCGATGCGCGGCGGAGGATGCGATCGGTGATGCGACTGTGGTAGCGGACCAGCAGCGGCCCGAGCAGCAGGCTCAGCACGACGGCCGTCAAGAGCGCCTGCACCGTGGCCGTGGGAACCATCCGGCCATTCAACAGCACCGTCAGCAGCGCGAAGCCAAGCTCGCCGCCCATGCAGACCACGATCCCGGTGCGCAGGGCCTTGCGGGTGTTGTGCACGAAGGCGCGCACAATCAGCGTGACGATCGCCGCCTTGGCGACGAGCAGCAGCACCAGCAGCAGCAGCACCAGCGACAGCTGCGTCAGCAGCAGGCGCAGGTCGAGCATCATCCCGACGAAAACGAAGAACAGGCCGAGCAGGATATCCTGGAAGGGCTTGATCACGGCCTCGGTCTGGTATCGGAATTCCGTCTCGGCCAGCAGCATGCCGGCCAGGAAGGCGCCGATGGCCATCGACAGTCCGAGCGCCTGGGTCGCCCACGCGCCGCCGAGAACCACGAACAGCACGGCCAGCGTGAACATCTCGGTGCTGCGATGCCGCGCGAACTCGTGGAACAGCGGACGCAGCAGCCAGCGGCCGGCCGCAAGCACGATCAGCAGGGCGAGCACGGCGCGACCGACCATGTCCAGCAGCCAGCCGGCGCTCAATACGTCGTCTGCCGCGGCGATCGAAGTCGCGAGCGCGAGCAGCGGCGCGAAGGCCAGGTCCTGGAAGAGCAGTATCCCGATCGCGAGCCGGGAATGCGTGCGGCTGAGCTCGAGCTGGTCGCCAAGCTGGCGCAGCACGATGGCCGTGGAGGACATCGAAACCGCGCCGCCCAGCACGATCGCGACCGGCAACGTCGCGCCGAACGCCCAGGCCGCGGCGCCCACGACCGCGGTCGTGAGCAGGACCTGCAGCCCACCGATGCCCAGCACCTCGGATTTCATCGCGACCATGCGCGCGAAGGAGAACTCGAGGCCCAGCGTGAAGACCAGGAACACGACGCCGATCTCCGCCAGCCGGCGGATCGACTCGTCGTCGTCAAGCATGCCGAGCGCGTGCGGTCCGAGGAGCATGCCGACGATGAGGTAGCCCAGGATCGGCGGCAGCGCAAAACGCCGCGCCAGCCCGATGACGACGAGGGATCCCGCCAGCAGCACGAGAATCTGAGAAAGGATCGCGCCGGTCATCGTCCCCACCGTCGGCCCGGCCCGATGCTAGCATTCTGCCGATGAGCAGGCTTCCTGCGGCGGCACTGCATGACGTTCGTCGCTGAGAGCGAGCCGGCCGCCGGCCGGCTGCGGCTGGCCGGAGACTGCCGCATGGCCGACGTTCCAGTCCTCGTGCGGGAGCTTGAGAATCTGCGCACGGCCGCCGCTCCGCGGGTCACGCTCGACCTCGAACGGGCGGGTGAGTTCGACGTCGGTCCCGCATGGCTGTTGCACGAGTCGCTGGAGGACCTCGGCGCGGCGGGCATGACCGTTACGGTCGCGGGACCGCCGCCGGCGCACTTCGCCTATTTCGACGCACTCGAAAGGCGCGAGGCTGGCGCCTCCGCTGTGGAGGAGGGGAAGTACGGTTGGCTGGTGAGGGTCGGACGCACCGTCGAATTGCGAGCGCGGAGCTGGTTCGAGGCACTGGGATTTGGCGGCCGGGCACTCGTGACCGCGGGTACGGCCTGGACGAGCCTGAAAAGGCTGCGTCTCCCCTCCGTCGTCCGCCATGTGTACGAGACGGGCGTGCAGGCGATCCCGGTCGTCGCGGTGATCGCTTTCCTGATCAGCGTCATCTCGGCCTACATTGGCGCACAGCAGCTGCAACCCTTCGGCGCCGAGATCTTCACGGTCGACCTCGTGGCCATCGGCGTCCTGCGCGAGCTGGGTGTGCTTCTCACGGCGATCATGGTCGCGGGGCGTACCGGCAGTGCCTACGCTGCCGAGCTCGGCGTGATGAAGCTCAACGACGAAGTCGACGCGCTCGAGTCGCTCGGGCTCGACCCGTTCGAGGTGCTGGTGCTGCCGCGCGTGCTGGCGCTCGTGATCGCCCTGCCGCTGCTCACGATCGTCGCGGATGCGACGGGACTGGCGGGCGGCGCGCTGCTGACGAGCCTGCTGCTCGACCTGCCATGGGCGCAGTTCCTGGCGCGCCTCGATGTGGCCGTCGCTGACACCACGTTCTGGGCGGGGCTGGTCAAGGCGCCTGTGTTCGGGGCTCTGATTGGGCTCACCGGCACGCTGCGGGGGCTGCAGGTGAGGGAGTCATCGCGCGAGCTGGGCCGGCTTACGACGGTCGCCGTCGTACAGTCCATCTTCCTGGTCATCTTCGCCGACGCCCTGTTCGCGATTTTCTTCCTCGAGATCGATTTCTGAGGGCCGCGTGGACGTCGTCATCTCGGTTCGCGACGTCGTCAATCGCTTCGGCACGCAGGTCGTGCACGACGGCGTCAGCTTCGATGTGCACGCGGGGGAGATCTTCGGCATTGTCGGCGGCTCCGGCAGCGGCAAGTCGGTGCTGCTCAAGACGATGCTGGGCCTGCGCCGTCCGAACGCAGGGAGCGTACTCGTCGAAGGCCGCGACATCACGCGCATGGAGGCGGCTGAGCTGCGCGACGTCAAGCGACGCTACGGCGTCACCTTCCAGCAAGGGGCGTTGTTTTCCTCGCTTACGGTTGCCGAAAATCTCACGTTGCCGGTCGCCGAGGCGATGGACCTCGCGGAGGCGACGTTCGCGGAGCTGGTGGAACTGCGGTTGCGCATGGTCGGTTTGCAGCTCGATACCGCGGCGAAATACCCGGCGCAGCTTTCGGGCGGGATGGTGAAACGCGTGGCGCTGGCGCGGGCTCTCGCGCTCGACCCGGTGCTGCTGTTTCTTGACGAGCCCACGGCAGGCCTCGATCCGATCGCGGCGACCGAATTCGACGATCTCGTTCTATACCTGCGCAAGTCCCTGCGACTGACCATCGTAATGGTCACCCACGATCTGGACACCATTGCGAGGACGTGCGACCGTGTTGCCGTGCTCGTGGATGGCAAGGTCATCGTGGACACCAGGACCCGGATCGTGGACAACGAGCACCCCTGGATACGCGAGTACTTCCACGGACCGCGGGGCCGGTGGGAGGGCCCGGGACGAGGAGGGCGCGTTGGAGCGTGAAGCCAGGTACGCTGTCGTCGGCCTGTTCGCGCTCGTGGCCATCGCACTCGCGTTCGGCTTCGTCTGGTGGTATTCCGGAGCCGGCGACGAGCGCGACTACGCGCGCTACGAAATCCATTTCTTCGGCACCGTGAGCGGGCTGGCGCAGGGCAGCCCCGTACGCTACCTGGGGGTGGACGTCGGCCGGGTGGAGAGGTTGCAGGTCGACGCGGCTCATCCGCGCCGCGTGAAGGTCACGGCCGAGATCGATTCCACGATGCCGATTTCCGGCGCGACCGAGGCACGGCTCGGGCTGCTCGGCCTTACCGGGCTGCTCTACATCGATCTGCGCGAGGACCCGAAGCGGATCGCGTCCACGCCGCTCATGCAGGGCGACCGCTACCCCGTCATCCGCGCCCGCAAGGGCGACATCGAGGCCTTCCTCGAGCGACTGCCCGATGCGATCGGCCGGGCGGCCAAAGTCATGGAGCGGGTCGAGCGACTGCTCAATGACACGAACATCGAGTCGGTGAGGCTCACGCTCGCAAACCTGCAACGCACGACCGAGGACCTGCCGGCGTTGTCACGCAACGCGGCGGCGCTGGCCGCGGATCTGCAGCGAACCTCCGCCGACGTAGGAGCGCTGTCGCGGCAGCTCGCCGGTGTCGTCGATGAGTCGCGGCCGGATCTCCAGGCAACGCTCGCGAGCGTGCGCAGCACCGCCGAGAAGCTGTCCGGGACGGCCGAGAGCCTCGAGCGCATCGTAGCCGGGAACGAGAGCTCGCTGTCCCGCCTGGCGGGCTCGGGCGGCGGCGACCTGCGACAGCTGATGATGGAGATACGCGACGCGAGCGCCGAGGTCCGCGCACTGGCGCGGCACTTGCGCGAGGATCCGGCGAGCCTATTGCACGAGCGGAAGGAGGCGGGCGTGGAGCTGGCACCGTGAGAAGCATGATCGCGTCGCTCATGCTGGCCGCGCTTTGCGCGGGCTGCGTCGGCTCGGCGCTCGAATCGAAGCGCGAGGCGCCGGAGGTGTACCGGCTCGCAGCGCCGACACTGCCCGATGCGGGTGGGCCGCTGCCGGCCGCACTCTCGGTCGGCCGGCCGCGTGCGCCGGTGGCGCTCGACACCGAGCGGATCGCCGTCGCCGGCCCTGGCAGCCAGTTCGACTATTACGCGGGCGTGCGCTGGGCCGAGCCGGCGCCGCTGATGCTGCAGCAGCTGCTGGTGCAGGCGCTCGCGTCCGATGGTCGGTTCGCCACCGTGGTCGCGGCCCCGAGCCGCGTCCCCACCGAATACCTGCTCGACGTGGAGTTGCGCCAGTTCGAGGCGACCCGCGAGGGCGCTGGTGCGCCGGCGGTCCACGTGCGGCTGCAGGCGACCCTGCTCGACAGCCGTAGCGGCCTGCGGCTTGCGAGCTTCGTCGCGGAATCCACAGTCACCGCGGGTGACGATCGCCGTGCGGCGGTGGTGGCCGCCTTCGAGGAGGCGACTCGCCAGGCGATTGCGTCCACCGTGGCGGCGGCCCGCAGCAGCAGCGCCAGCGCCGGCGCATCGCCCTGAGCGGCGCCGGCCTCGGGCGGACCGGGCCGGCGGGGGTTGACGATCGAGATCCGCCCGCCCAGCATGGGGTCGTCAACGATGACCCCCGTTTGGGCGGGTTCAACCCGCCCTTCTTTTTTCCCGAATGCGCGCGGGGTCAAGCCGGCAGGCGCAGGATCGGGTGCTCGCCCGTCGCCTGCCTCACCATCATTTCGAGGAACTCGTCGGACGCGATCGGATCGCCGAAGAGCCGGCCCTGGCCGTACTGGCAGCCGCTGTGCACGAGGAAGAGGCGCTGCTCGTCGGTTTCGACGCCCTCGGCGACCACCTGCAATCCGAGGCTGCGTCCCATCTCGATGATGGTGCGCACGATGGTCGCATCGTCCGCGTCGTTGGCCGCGTCGCGCACGAAGGACTGATCGATCTTGAGCGTGCCGATCGGGAACTGCTGCAGCGCGCTCAGGCTGGAGTAACCGGTCCCGAAATCGTCGATCGACAGGTGGACCCCCATGCCGCGCAGCTCGTCGAGCAGGGGCAGCGTGCGGGCGGCATCCATCATCAGCGTCGTTTCCGTGATCTCGAGCTCGACGCGCGCCGGCGAGACACCGTGTTGCTCGAACACGGATCGGCAGTGCGGAATGAAGCTGGCCTGGCTCAGCTCCTTGAGCGACAGGTTGATCGCGATCCGACCGGGGTCCGCGACGCGCTTCTGCCAGGCGGCGTAGTCGCTGCAGACCTGGTTCAGTACCCACGCGCCGATGTCGAGGATCAAGCGCGACTCTTCCGCCAGCGGGATGAACTGCGCCGGCGCGATGTCCCCATGGCCCGGCAGGCGCCAGCGCAGCAGCGCCTCCGCGCCCACGATCTGCCCGCTGGCCAGGTCGACCTTGGGCTGGTAGCGCACGAAGAACTCGTTGCGGTCGAGCGCGCGGCGCAGCTTGCTCTTGAGCAGCAGCCGCTCGACCGCGGCGGCGTTCATCTCGGGCGCGTAATGGACGTGGCAGTTACGGCCGGCGCGCTTGGCATGGTACATCGCCGCATCGGCGTTGCGGATCAGGTCGATCACGTTGTCGGCGTGTTCCGGGCAGGTCGCAATACCGATGCTCGCCGTGACTTCCATTTCCTGGTCGCCGACATGCAGCGGCCGGGCGATCTCGTTGAGCACCAGCCGCGCGAGCGAGCTGGCCTGGTCGTGGCGTTCCTGCGCGTCGTCGCCGCCCTCGGCAAAGACCGCAAACTCGTCGCCCGCCAGGCGGCCGACCACCGATTCGCGCGGCAGCGATGCCGACAGCCGCTCGCTGAGGGTCTCGAGGATCCTGTCGCCGGCCTCGTGGCCGAAGGTGTCGTTGATCTCCTTGAAATTGTCGAGGTCGATGTACAGCAGCACCAGCCCGCGCGACTGCCGCGTGGTGCGGGCGATCGCCTGCTGCAGCAGGTGCTGGAACTGCATCCGGTTGGGCATCTTGGTCAGCGCGTCGAAACGCGCGAGATAGCGGATACGCCGCTCGGCGCGCTTGCGCTCGGTGATGTCGCGCAGCCCGAAGATGTGGCCCTGGAAGGCCGGGTCCGCGCTCGAGACGACGGAGGCGGTCACCGCCACCGGTATCGTCTGGCCGCGCGCCGTGCGCACCACGGTTTCGCCCGGGGCCTCGAGCATTTTCGCGAGATCGAAGGCAGCGCGATGCTCGGGCGCGATCAGCGACACGAATTCGCGGCCCGCCAGTTCGTCGGGCGTCTGGCCGAGCAAGCGCCCGGCGGCCAGGTTCGTCGTGCGGATGCGGCCGTCGGTCGAGGCGACCAGCACCGCATCGCCCATGCTGTTCAGCAGGGTCTCGAGGTAGTCGCGGGAGATCGTCGTGCGGGTCAGCTCACCGCGCATGCGCTCGAGCGCGTCTTCCAGTGCCCGCATTTCCGGCACGCCGCTGCGCTGCAGGGGCTCGGAGTGCCAGCCGCGGCCGATGCGATCGGCGCCCGTGATCATGGCGAGCATCGCCCGGTCGATGCGGGCGATGAGCGCGGCGGTGACGCCGGCCGCGAGCACCGACAGGGCGAGGCCGATCCCGATGACGAGCGTGAGCCGCCCTTCGTAATAAAGTGTCAGCGCGACGGACGCCGTGAGCAGTATGCCCACCACCAGCACGGTGAGTACGTAGCGGACCTTCAGGCTCTTGCGGCGCATGTGCGGCTTGTCTTGGGGCACCGGGATGCTCTTCGCGGCTCGTCACCCGGACTGCCACGGCTATGATACCGGCTGCGGGCCGGCCGGGCTGTCCGAAATCCGCTGAATTCGCGGCGAAATGGGTGCAACTCCGGCTTTTCGGGCCGTGGCGCGGCTCTGACCGCGACGGCGCAGGCGTCGTGATGGGGCCTTGGCATGCTGCGGTATATTGCGGGTTCCAGAGGCAGGAATGAACGAACTCGAGCTGACCGGGCGCGCCCGAACCCACATCATCGATCTCGAGCAACCACGTTGCGCACTGCACTACGCCGTGGTCGCGTCCCTGCTGGCGATGCGTGATGCGGCGGCGCAGGCGGGCATCGACCTCGCGCCGGTGTCGAGCTTCCGCGACTTCGATCGCCAGGTCGTGCTCTGGAACCGCAAGTGGCGTGGCGAGCGGCCACTGCACGACCGCTCGGGACGGCTGCTCGATCATGCGTCCCTGAGCGAGGCCGAGCGCGTCGATGCGATCCTGTGCTGGTCGGCCGTGCCCGGCGGTAGTCGTCACCACTGGGGTTCGGATCTCGACGTGATCGATGCCGCGGCGATGCCCGCCGGTTACGAGGTGCAACTCCTGCCCGAGGAGTACGGCCGAGGCGGGGTGTTCGAGCGCCTGACCGGTTGGCTCGACGCGAACATGCAGCGCTTCGGCTTCCATCGCCCGTACGGCTCTGATCGTGGCGGCGCCGGGATCGAGCCCTGGCACTTGAGCTACGGCCCCGTGGCGGCCGCGGCGATCGAGGCGCTGTCGCTGCCGGTGCTGAAGCGTGCGATCGCCGGCAGCGAGATTCTCGGCAAGGCGTACGTGCTCGAGCGCCTGCCCGAGATCTACACGCGGTTCATCCTCGCCGTGGATACCCCGGCCGCGCCAGCTGCGACGCACGCATACGCTGCACGAGCCTGAGGAATCGCATCGGGAAAAAGCGCTTCAAGCGCCAGAGCCAGCGATACTCCGCAGGCCAGACGATGTACAGACCGCCGCGCGCGGTCGCGGCGAGAATGGCACGGGCCGCATCCGCCGCATCGTAGGCCGATCCCTCCATCAGCCGCCGCGCCATGGCGCTTTCCTGCGCTGGCGCGCGCATCGTTTCGAGCAGGCCCGTACGGAAGAAGCCCGGCATCGCGACCGATACCTGTATGCCCGACCCGTGCAACTCGCCGGCGAGCGTTTCGGAGAGCGAGATCACGGCGGCCTTGCTGGCGTTGTAGGCGCCCATCTGCGGCGCCGCCGCGAATCCCGCCGAGCTCGCGATGTTCAGGATCACGCCCGAGTCCTGCGAGCGCAGCAGCGGCAGGGCGGCACGGCAGCCGTGCACGACGCCGAGCAGGTTGATGTCGACCGCCCAGCGCCAGTCCTCGGCCGAGGTCGCCTCGACCATGCCGGCCACGGCGACCCCCGCGTTGTTGATCATGAGGTCGAGGCCCCCGGCCGACGCGGCGAACGAGGCCAGCGCGGATTCGACGAAGCGGTGCGATGACACGTCACCGGTGAACGATATGGCGCGCCCGCCGGCCGCTTCGAGCTCCGCGCGCACCGCCTCCAGCCGGTCGGTCGCGAGATCGGCGAGGCCGAGCTGCCATCGATCCCGGGCCAGCGCGAGCGCGAGCGCGCGCCCGAGCCCGCTCGCGGCCCCGGTGATGAAGCCGCGCCGGCCCGGCAGGCGCCTCGACAATCGGACGACCTCAGCTTCGACGCTCATCGCGATATGCTAGACGGTGTTGCCTGTCATCCGAAACCCGGCTGCCCCGTGCGCAAGGTCCACACCTCCCCGTTGCTCGTCGAGATTGCGCATCTGCGCAATCTGCTCGAGGCCGAGGGCATCGGCTGCCTGATCCGCAATGACCGGCTGGCCGGCATCGCCGGCGAGATTCCCTTCGTCGAATGCTGGCCGGAGCTCTGGGTGCGCCGCCCGGGCGATGCGTTGCGCGCTCGCGGGCTGATCGACCTCGCGCTGCGGCCCGCGACGCCGGCCGCGCCCTGGAACTGCCCGCGGTGCGGCGAGCGCATCGAGGGCCAGTTCGCGGAATGCTGGAACTGCGCGACAAGCGACGAGACCCGGGCCTGACGGTGACGACCCTCACCATCGATCGCCGCTACAACGGGCCGCCGGATTCCGGCAACGGCGGGTACGTCTGCGGATTGATCGCCGAGTCGCTGCAGGCGGACCTGCGCATCCGGCTGATGGCGCCGCCACCGCTCGCGGCGGCCCTGCCGCTGGTCGCTGCCGACGGCGCCTGGCGTCTCGAATCGGAG
>Ga0299906_10004624_pt1 | contig 11252 bp, 1 predicted proteins | sample RVTome_14_FD_200259 | JGI IMG/M metagenome (GOLD analysis project Ga0299906, IMG submission 200259) | Soil microbial communities from uranium-contaminated site in the Upper Colorado River Basin, Wyoming, United States - RVT145D125 (version 2) ... | reverse complement strand
ACTGGCTGCGGGGGCAGCCTGACCAAACCCCAAGAGCCCGGCGGCGGGTCCCCTGCCGGCCTCGCGAAGAACAGCGGACCCACCCGATGACTACCGAACCGAGAGACCCTGCCCTACTCGCCCAGACGAGGTCTGCGATGGTAACGGCTGCCGCAGCCCTCGCAGCTCAACCCCGGTGTTTCGCGCGAACGGCATCCGGCCAGAACGTCCCGCCGTCTCGGAGCACGTCCTCCACGGAAGCATCCAGACACAGAACGGCGCCGAGCATGAACCCCGTCAAAGCTTCGGGTAGCGTCCGCTCAAAGCACACATGGCGGCTCAGATCCACCAACGCCGTTTCCATGATGCCTGTCGGACGGACTACTTCACCGTCCTCGCCGGGCGAGCAGGACTCGAAGTGGTGGGGCGGCCACCTGCAACATGCACGACCAGCCACAGCACACGATTCCGCTGTCGGGCATACTGGCGAAGCAGCTTGCCGGCCCATTCATCAGCGACATCCTCGGCATCGCGGTGCCCTGGCGACTGCACCCTATGGATGTGGCCGAGCTCGTGAAAGAGCGTCACGGCAACCACCGGGTTTCGTACAAGGCGGAGCGTCAGTAGCCACCGCCACCGCGACGCACTGCGGAAGATCTGGTCGACGAAAGACCAGCCGCGGAGATGCGACCGGAGGCGCTCCTCGATCCAGCGCATCCGGACCCTGTATTTCGCTCCCGGATCAACGCCTAATTGCCACTACAGCAATAGCTTATGGGACTGCTCTGTCGTCGGATCCGATCCCGAATCGAACGTCGTATCCCGTCGAATCGGGCATCTTGCGTGTCATAGCCCCCTCTTTTTCCTACACATTACTTGACATCTCTGATACCCTCCGTGGCATCGGAGGGGTGCTGCACGCCCGGATCCGGACCGGGGGTGCTTTCCGATCGGCTACGCGTGACCTGGGGTAAGGCAGGTCACGCGTAGCCATCGGGCCTTGTCGCTCGCCGGCGGGGCTTCCTCTCGAAAAAAAAGGGGGCCGCCCGATTGGTGGGCGGTTCCGTTCGAGCGGAGAACCGCCGGATGGCAAGGAGAGGGCGTCGAGGTGGCAGCGGGCTGGCCCTCCTGACGCTGGCGGCTACGCTCCTTCCCTCGGCTCCGCGTCGCGCCTCAGCCCAGGAGCCGGTCTTCCGCAGGATCGCCGAGCTCGACCTCCTCGTGCTGGGACTGCAGGCACTGGTCACAGAGCCGAACCCCGTCGTTCCGAAGAACATCGCGACCGCAATCCCGGCGCGGGTCACGGCCGGGGGGACAGACCTTTCCGAGGCCGATCTCGTCCGCTTCCTCGGCCCCGGCTATCACCTGGAGGCGGAGCTGTCGGGCCCGGGCCTGTCGCAGACGATCACGTTGCCGCGGCTCGACCCGGGGGAGGAGCCGCCGGCGGATCCGTTGCTGCTGCCGGTTCCGCCCCTGGCGAGCGCCGGGAGCTACACGGTTTCGAACCTGCGCATCGTGAGCGAGGGTCGCACGGTCCTGGACGTGACGCCCCGCTCGCTAGCGCTGGAGGTGATCGACCAGATCCTGGTCACCTCGGTCAAGACCCGGGCATTGACCCTGGACGAGATCAAGGCAAAGGGGATCGTCCTCGACAGCGACGACTACCTCGGCTTCGAGTTCACCCTGGGCCTGATGCTGGAGTCGGAGGCCATCGACCTGAGCTTCCCGGTCGTGTTCGACCGCGAGGGCGTCCCCGTCCCGCAGCCGCTACGACCCCCGCCGCTGCCGACCCGGGGCGTCGTCCCGACCGTCATGCCGCTGCTGCTCGAGGCCTACGTCGACGAGGACGGCGACCCGTCGACGCCACCGGAGAAGCTGCCTCTGACCGTGCCCGGGACCGGTGCGCCGGTCCGGATCCCGAGCGTCCTCGTGATCCCAGGGAACGTCGGCTTCCTGAAGCAGTTCTTCTCGGCGCAGCTCTTCGTGGCGAACGGCGCGCCCGTCGGCTCGGGGCTCTCGGTCCGGGACGTGACGGGCACCATTCAGATGCCGCCCGGGCTCGACCAGGCTTCGGGCACCGCCGACGACCCGCTCGCGCTGCCGGAGCTGGAGCGCGACGGCGAGGTCATCCTCCAGCCCGAGACGCTTCCGATCCTGGGCGTGGGCCCCGACGGCGCCCCCGGCAGCGGCGACGACGATCCCGTCTTCGGCCCGGCTGAGCAGGGACAGGCGGAGTTCCTGCTGCGCGGCGAGCGGGAGGGCTTCCACCAGCTCTCCTTCGACATCGCCGCAACCCTGGACGGCCTGCCGGTGGGACCGGTCGGGATCTCCGGGACTGCCCGCGGCGGCGTCCTGGTCCGGAACCCGTTCTTCGACGTCACCTTCAGCGTCCCCTCGGTGGTCCGCAACGACGAGCCCTTCAGCATGTTCGTCACCGTCACGAACATCGGCCAGGGCATCGGCAACGACGTCAGCGTCACGCTGGACGCGGCCCGCATGAGCGGGGCCACGCTCCTCGGCGACGCCGCCCAGAGCGTCGACACGCTGCTCCAGGGCGACTCGGCCACCCTCGAGTACGAGTTCCGGGGCGATCGGACCGGACAGGTGGTGGCCAGCTATCTGAACTTCTCGCCGGGCGCGGCCGGGGGCGGAGACCTGAGGTTCACCCTCGCCGTGGGGGAGCGGGGCGTTCCTCTCTCGCCCGATACCCTGGTCCTGCCCGCCTCCGTCGAGAGCGTTCCGCAGAGCGTCGTGGACGCGGCGATGCGCGTCCTGGGACAGGCCTGGAGCGTGGCGAACGCCCCCGCGGGGACGCTGCCCAGCTCCGTGGAGCGGACGAGCCGCGCCGTGGTGACCGAGAAGGCGCTGGCCCTCGCCGAGGCCGGCCTGCGCGTCGACCTGGGTCAGCCGGTGGAGTCCGCGGTCCGCGACCTCGGGTTCGACTTCTACGGGGGCACGCCCCTCGACCCGGGTTTCGACCAGCTGCTGCGCCAGACCGGCGCGGGCCGGGAGCTGGCCGCCGCCCTCGGGAGCGAGCTCGCGCTCCCGATGCTGGCCGCCGGCGGCCCCCTGGCCTACGAGGCCGAGCTGGCCCGGCTGGCCGCGTCGGGCCCCGACTTCCTGAGCCTGGCCGTCGGCGCGGGTGCGAGCGCCGCCGCCGTCGACGTGAGCGTCCGCGACGCGCTCGGCCGCGACGTGGTCTTCACGAACGGTGCCGCGCCCGAGTCGTCCACGCTGCCCGGGGGGCTCCTGCTTCCATTCGGCAGCCCGAGCAGCGGACCGCTGCTGGGGCTGGTCACGGCTCCCGACGCCGGGCCCTACACGATCGCCCTCGCCGCCCGGTCCGCCGGTCCCGTCGACCTCTCCGTGACGCTGCCCCGCGGCGACGGCACGTTCCAGCGGGGCCATCTCTCCGGCGTGGAGCTGCCTGCGGGGAGCCGCGCGCGGATCGTGGCCGACCGAGCGCGCCCCGACGGCCCCGTCCTGGAGCTGGACCTGGACGGCGACGGGACCTTCGAGGCGGAGCAGGCGCTGTCGGTGGAGACGCTGGTCCCGGAGGGCCCGCGCCTGGTGGCCGCGGCGATCATCGGCCCGGAGACGCTGGGCGGAGCCGCCCCCTTCGGGATGCAGCTGGCCATCCTGTTCGACCGCGTAGTGGACGACGTCAGCTCCGCCGACATCGCCCACTACGCCGTGCCCGACAACGAGCTGCGAGCCGCGCGGAGACAGCTCTCCGGCCGGCTCGTCTTCGCTGCGCTCTCCCAGCCGGAGGGCAACTTCCTGCCGACCACGCTCGACGCAGAGGGCGTGCGCGACACCCGGGGGGCGACCGGGCCGTCGGGCTCGGTGTCCCTCGTCTCCCGCATCCTGGATCCGGGCGCCGTGGTCTCGGGTCGGGTCTTCAACGCCGACGGCAGCGCCGTGACCTCGGGCCTCGTGACCTACCTGAACAACACGGACATCAGCTGCCGGATACCCCGCCGGACGGGGTTGGCCGCGGTCCAGGTCGATGGTCAGGGCCGCTTCGAGTTCCGTTACGTGCGGCGCGACGCCTGCGGCGTGCCCTGGGAGCTGGTGACGGTGGATCCCGGAAACGGCGCACGGCGCGCCGTGACCGGGTTCGTGCGCGCGAACGGCGAGCAGATCGTCGTGGACATCGCACTGATCGGCCGCGGCATGGTGGAAGGGTACGTGACGGACCTGTCGGGCGCAGCCGTCGCGGGGGCGGCGGTCACGGCGCTCAGCCTGGAGGACAACCAGAGCGGGGGGACGGCGGTCACCGACGGGACCGGCTTCTACTCCATCTCCGGCGTCACCGTGGGCCCGGTGAGCGTCCGGGCGGTCCAGGGCACCGCCCTGGGACAGTCCACCGGGCGCATCGACCGCGCCGGGACGGCCGGCCGGGTCGACGTGCTGCTGGACGGGGGTGCCGTGACGGTGTCGGGGCAGGTGTTCCGGTCGGATGCGGGCGCGCAGCCAATCCCGGTGCCGGGTCTCCAGGTCGTGTACACCCTGACTCCCCTTGGAGACCGCTCCACGACGGTGGGCGTGACCCAGACGGGAGCGAACGGCGAGTTCCGGTTCGAGGCGATGCCGACCGGCCGTTTCACGATCTCCGCGGCGCTGAACACGCGGGACAGGGCCGCGCTCACGGAGATCGGCGCCGCCGGCGACGTCCTCACCGGACGGAACCTGCTCATCGTCGTCCCGCCCGACGCCGAGTTCGGCACCGTGACGGGGATCGTGCGACTTCCCGACGGCTCGCCGGCGCCCGACGTGATCGTGACGCTGGGCGGCGCCGGCGTCCTGTCGGGCGACGGCACGTTCACGATCACCGGTGTTCCGGTGAAGCCCGGGGTGAGCCAGGGCGTCTCGGCACGCACCCGGGACGGGCTGCGCAAGGGCTCGACCAGCGTCCTCGTGAGCGCGCCCGGAGAGGTCGTCCAGGCCGAGATCTTCCTCTCGGGAGTGGGCTCGGCGACCTTCACCGTGCTCGACCCCGCCGGGAACCCCGTCTCGGGACAGGAGGTGCGCCTCTTCAACGGTTGCGCGGATCCGTGTGGCTGCGTCGCGGGGTCCACGGACTCTCAGGGGAGAGCGTCCTTCGGTGGCCTCGGCGTCGGCACGGTGACCGCGAGAGCCTACGGCTTCAGCGGGCCCGCGGTCGACGTGGCGACCGGCAGCGCCACGATCAAGTCCGACGGGGGGACCGGCTTCGGCGTGCTCCAGTTCGCGGGCTCCGGCTCCGTGACGGGGCTCGTCCAGGACGAGGCGCAGCAGCCGGTCTTCGGCGCAGAGGTCGTGCTGCGGTCGCAGGTGTTCGTGAACGACGGGGTCAACCTGTGCCAGCTCGTGGAGCGTGAGTCGCACCGGGGCCGGACCGATCTCGACGGCGCCTTTTCCTTCAGCGGCGTCAACGTCGGGCGCGTACGGCTCCAGGCGAGCCAGGCATTCTTCCCGACGCCGGTGGGAGCCACCGACACCCTGCGCTCCGACGGAGACGTCGTCTCCGCGACCCTGACCCTCGTAGACACCATCTCGGGCGAGCTCTCGGGAGTCGTCTACCTGCCCGACGGGGTGACCCCGGCGGGAGCGGGCGTCGAGGTCCGCATGGAGGGCGTTCTCCCCGAGGTGGTGGTCGTCACCGACGAGACCGGCCTGTACCGCTTCGCCGAGATCTTCCCCCAGGGCTCGTACCGGCTCACCGCCCTCGACCCCGTGACGGGGGGGCTCACCCAGACCCAGATCTTCATGCGCGCCGGCGAGGACGTGCAGCACGACCTGCGCCTGAAAGGCCGCGGCACGGTGGTCGTGACGGTGGTCGACGGGTCCGGCGTGCCCGTCGACAACGCCTTCGTCACGCTCACGGAGTCGGAGTTCCCGAAGCGCGTCTACGACGGCAGCGTCGATCCCTCGAACCAGGGCGCGCTGACCTTCGAGAACGTGTTCGAGGGTCCCTTCAGCGTCTCCGCCGAGGACGTGTTCGCCCGGGGCGGACGTGCCTCGTCGACGCTCCCCGGGCCCGGCGAGAGCGTGGCGGTAGAGGTCCGGCTGTCCTCCACCGGGCAGGTGCGCGGCGCCTTCCGGATGCCCGACGGAACATCGATTCCGTTCGGCACGGTCAGGTTGGTGACGAACGGCCGGGTCATCGGTCAGACGACGACCCAGGGCTCGGGAGACGACGTCGGCTCCTACTTCTTCGACTTCGTGCCGGCCGGCTCCATCCGCCTCGAGGCCGAGGATCCCCTCACGGGCCGGACCGGCATCGCGGTGGGCTCGATCGACGCCGACGGGCAGATCCTCGATCTGGACGTCGTCGCCCAGGGTCTCGGCACCGTCACCGGAACCGTGCGCGCCAATGGAGTCCCGCAGCCCCTCGCCCACGTGGAGATCGTGTCGGGGAGCTACGAGGCCACGACCTTCACAGGTAGCGACGGTATGTACGTCGTGGAGGGCGTTCCCGAGGGGCGGGTCGTCGTAACCGCGAGCCTGGACGCGGGGCTGCTGGCGGCGAACGCCTCCGACACGCTGGAGCAGGACGGCCAGCTGCTGACCATCGACGTGGACCTCCGGCCGAGCGGACGGGTGATCGGCCAGGTCCTGAACCCAGCCGACCTGAGCCCGGCCCCGCCGTCCCTGGTGACGATCCGGACCGGCGGGCTCGGCGGCGCAAGGCAGAAGACGACCACGGACGCGAACGGGGAGTTCGCGTTCGACCGCGTGCCCGGCGGCGCCGCGACGGTGACGGTGGAGGTACTGAGCGGGATCGACGGGGCATCGGCGACCATCAACGTCGCAGGGGGGGACAACGTCCCGCTCTCGATCGTGCTCCGGGGTGTCGGGTCGGTGCGCGGCCTGACCGTCGACTCGATGGGCAATCCGGTCGCGGGGCAGCTGCTCCTGCGCGGGGACGGCTACAGCATCGGGTTCCAGACCGGGAACACCGGGGAGTTCTTCGTGCCTGAGGTCCTCTCGGGCCCGATCACGGGCTCCCTGAAGGTGACCTCCGGTCCGTTCACGCTGTACGGCTCGGCGGCCGCGGAGGTCCTCCCCGACCAGGCCTTGGAGGACTTCCTCGTGCCGCTCCAGGAGACGGCGACCGTCACGGGGACGGTGGTCCGAGCCGACCAGGCGCCGGCCCATGGAGCGGCGGTCACGATCCGTGTGAACGGGATCTCCCGGGTGGTCCAGGCGCAGACCGACGGCCGCTTCACCATGCCCGGAGTGCCCCTGGGCACCGCCTCGGCGACGATCGAGGACCCGATCACCACCGGCGTGGCTCGCGTGGACGGCATCGTCCTCGACAGCGACGGGCAACTGGCGGACCTCGGCACGATCGTGCTCGACGACGAGCCCGTCAGCGTCGTGGCGGTGAGCCCCCTCGCGGGGGCGTTGGGCATTCCCGTGGGCCAGCCGGTGGTGCTGACGTTCTCCGATCCCGTGCAGAGCTTCTCCAACGTCACGGTCCTCCGCGAGGGCGGCGGGGGGGCCTCGCTCCAGCGGTCGCTTTCCCCCGACCGGCTGAGCCTCACCCTCACGCCGAACGGAGCCGGCTGGCCCGACGCAGAGCAGCTCACGGTGGAGGTCGACACGCGGCTCACGGACGTCTTCGGCCGCAACCCTCTCGACACCTTCAGGTCGACCTTCCGCACCGTCGACCTCTCCCCGCCGGCCGTGGTCAGCCTGACACCTGCCGACGGCGCCATCGAGGTCGATCCGGCATCCACGGTGACCGTGGTCTTCGACGAAGACGTGAGCCCCACGCCCGACCTCGGGGCGCTGATCCAGCTGTCCGGAGGGGCCGGGCCCGTGGCCGGCACCACCGTCCTCGCCGATCCCACCACGGCGGTCCTCACCCCGGACGCCCCCCTGGGCCTGAACGCGGTCTACACCGTGACCGTGAACGGTGCCGTGGACCCCTCGGGCAACACCCAGACGGCTGCCGCGTCCAGCGCCTTCGTCACACCCGACACGATTCCCCCGGTGCTCACGGTCACGTCCCCGGCCGCGGATGCCTGGCTCGACGACCCGACACCGCACATCAGTGGCAGCGTAGCCGACCCGCTGAGCGGCGTTCGCAGGTCGAGCGGCGTCGTGCGGCTGGATGGAGCCGACGTCCTCCAGGGCTTCACCGGGCCGCTCAACAACCCGGCGGCGGCCTCGTTCTCCCTGGCCGCGCCCGCCCTCGACGACGGCGCCCACGTCGTCGACGTGGAGGTGACGGACCGGGCCGGGAATCCGGCGATGGCCTCCGTCCCCTTCGGGATCGACACGGTGCCGCCGGGGCCGGCCCAGGTCTCGGGGATCGTCGCGGACCAGGTGGTCCAGGGCACAGTGACGATCGGCGCTGCCGCGGTGGAGTCGGGGTCCGGGATCGCGTCGGTGGACGTCTACCGCGACGGCAGCTTCTTCCGCCGGATCTCGGCGGAGCCGTTCCAGACCGACGTGGACACGAACGCGTGGCTCGAGGGGCGGCGCAGCGTGCAGGCGCTGGCCCGGGACGTGGCGGGCAACGTCGGGCCCCTGGGACCTGCCGTCGAGATCGTCGTGGACAACCAGCCGCTGACCATGTCGATCTCTGCGCCCAGGTCAGGTGACAGCGTCCGGGAGAGCGTCCTCGTTCAGGCCAACCCATCCGAGGGAGTGGAGCGGATCGAGTTCTCGGGAGGGGGGCAGACGATCTCGGACGCCGAGGCGCCCTACGAGGTCTTTTTGGATCTGGCGGGCGTTCCCGAAGGGGACGTCCTCATCGAGGTCGACGCCTTCGGCCTGCAGGGGGATGCCGCATCGGCGATGGTCTCGATCGTCGTCGATCGGACGGCGCCGGCGGCCCCCGACGCGGCCCTGATCACGGCGCAACAGGTCGGGGCGACGACCCAGGTCCTCGGCCATGTCGGTGCCGTCGAGGGCGGCACGACGGTCGAGATCACGAATACGATCAACGGCTCTACCGCCAGCCTCGTGGCCAGCCCGGGGGGCGCCTTCGGCGTGAGCATCGACGCCGTCGAAGGGGACCTGCTGTCCCTGGTCGCGATCGACGGTGCCGGCAACCGGAGTCTCGCGACCATCGTGACCGTGGAGGAGCTCCTCGCTGAAGGGGCCATCCCGCTCGAGCAGCTGGCGCTGTGGGTGAGCGCGGACCGGAACGTGACGGCCGACGCCCAGGGGTTGGTCAGCGTGTGGTCGGATCGGAGCGATGCCGGGCGCGACGTCCAGCAGCCGGACGCGGCCCAGCAGCCGCTGCTGGTGGCGGATGGAGCCAACGGCCTGCCCGTGCTGCGCTTCGACGGAGTGGACGACGTGATGAGCTTCCCGCGGATGAGCGACATCCGGACGGTGTTCTGGGTGGTGCGGGAGTCGGCGGCGGCGGGGAGCGGGACGCGAATGCTGCTGGGTGACTGCTGCTCGTCTCACTTCCTGGGAGGGACGGACAGCGTCTGGGACGGCGCGGCCTCCAGCAGCGTCGCGACGGGGGACACCCGAATCAACGGTCTTCCGGTGGACGGGACGACGACGGCACGGCCGAAGCAGATGGCGGTCGTCTCATTGGTGGCGCGAGGGAACGTTACAGCCGACCGCTTCTCTGCGGATCGGGCGGATTTCGGAACGAGCTGGTTCGGGGACGTCGCGGAGCTGATCATCTACAGCCGCGCGTTGACGAGCGAGGAGCGACAGTCGGTGGAGGACTACCTGACGGAGAAGTACCGTCCGTCGGGAGCTGCGCCGCCGGCTGCTGCGCCGCGGCTGTCGCCGAACGGAGGGGAGTTCGCGGGATCTCAGGTCGTGACGATGACGACGCCGACGTTGGGCGCGCAGATCTATTACACGCTGGACGGGAGCGATCCGGACCAGCAGTCGACTCCCTACACGGGACCGATCGCGTTGACGGAGACGACTACGGTGCGGGCCCGAGCGTTCCGGTCGGACCTGCTGTCGAGCGAGTCTTCGACCGCGCGCTTCACGAACACGGAGACGACGTTCTCGCCGCCGGCGGTGTCGAATCTGGAGCTGTGGGTACACACGGGTGCGGGGCTGCCGCCGTCGCTGGCGGTGGACCACTGGGAGGACCAGTCACCGAACGACAGGGACCTGTTCATCGAGTTCGGGGCGCGGCAACCGTTGTTGATCCGGGACGAGCTGAACGGGTTCCCCGTGGTGCGCCTCGACGGGGTTGACGACCTGATGAACTTCCCGCGCGTGTCCACGATCCGGACGGTGTTCTGGGTGGTGCGGGAGTCGGCGGCGGCGGGGAGCGGGACGCGGATGATGCTGGGTGACTGCTGTACCACACACTTCCTGGGAGGGACGGACAGCATCTGGGACAGCGCGGCCTCGAGCAACGTGACGACGGGTGCGACGCGCATCGACGGTCTTCCGGTGGACGGGACGACGACGGCGCGGCCGAAGGAGATGTCGGTGGTCTCGTTGGTGACGCGGGCCAACGTCGTGGCGGACCGGTTCTCTGCGAACGGAGCGGACTTCGGGACGGGCTGGTTCGGGGACGTCGCGGAGCTGATCATCTACAGCCGCGCGTTGACGAGTGAAGAGCGGCAGTCGGTGGAGGACTACCTGACGGAGAAGTACCGGCCGTCGGGCGCTGTGCCTCCGGCTGCTGTGCCCCGGCTGTCGCCGAACGGAGGGGAGTTCGCGGGATCTCAGGTCGTGGCGATGACGACGCCGGCGTCCGGGGCGCAGATCTACTACACGCTGGACGGGAGCGATCCGGACGAACAGTCGACTCCCTACACCGGACCGATCACGTTGACGGAGACGACTACGGTGCGGGCCCGAGCGTTCCGGTCGGACCTGTTGCCGAGCGAGTCTTCGACCGCGCGCTTCACGAACACTGAGACGACGTTCTCGCCGTCGGCGGTGTCGAATCTGGAGCTGTGGGTGCACACGGGTGCGGGGCTGCCGCCGTCGCTGGCGGTGGATCACTGGGAGGACCAGTCGCCGAACGACAGGGACCTGTTCATCGAGTTCGGGGCGCGGCAACCGTTGTTGATCCGGGACGAGCTGAACGGGTTCCCGGTGGTGCGCTTCGACGGCGTGGATGACCTGATGAACTTCCCGCGCATGTCCACGATCCGGACGGTGTTCTGGGTGGTGCGGGAGTCGGCGGCGGCGGGGAGCGGGACGCGGATGATGCTGGGTGACTGCTGTACCACGCACTTCCTGGGAGGGACGGACAGCATCTGGGACAGCGCGGCCTCGAGCAACGTGACGACGGGTGCGACGCGCATCGACGGTCTTCCGGTGGACGGGACGACGAC
>Ga0299906_10004623_pt1 | contig 11252 bp, 18 predicted proteins | sample RVTome_14_FD_200259 | JGI IMG/M metagenome (GOLD analysis project Ga0299906, IMG submission 200259) | Soil microbial communities from uranium-contaminated site in the Upper Colorado River Basin, Wyoming, United States - RVT145D125 (version 2) ... | reverse complement strand
TTCTGCCAGTTGCGTTTCGACAAGGTCGGCGACCAGCTCCTGGAACGTCAGGTATCTGCGTTTCGTCGCAGCGAACTGCCGCAGGACAAGCTCCTGCTCGGAGCGCGGCAGCATAGCCCCGGCCGCGGCGCAACGCATGACAATCCGCTGGCGCAGTTCGCTTTGCACTTGCTGCAGCATCTGCTCGTAGCCGACGCCGTCTTCACGGCAGACATACAGCAGCTGTGCAGCGATCTCTGCTTCGTTCCCGACCAGCTTGCGCCCCAGCACTGCGATGCGGAATCGCGCGCCGTTCCGTGCAGCCACCTATCACTCCTCGACGTGCTCCCTGAAGCTGCCGCGCAGCATCATGCCGTATTCGCCCAGCAGCTTTTCATGCCGCTTAGCAGGTGCCTCTGGTGTCCGCCAATAGAAGACGCGCACGGCGCTGCCATCGTAGCCGCTTCCGAACTGGATGTCAGCGGAATCTGTGGCCCACAGCAGCAGCGCGCGATAGTCGCTGCCGTAGTTTCCGAGCAGCCACTGGACGGACCGCGGCTCGAGTAGCTGGCCGCGCAGCCGCTTGACATGGGCGACGGTGAAGCCCTGAGCTATCGCCTCGTCGCTGTAGCGCGTGCGCAGCATCATTGCGCGATCGCTCCAGCATCCTTGCCGCCGTTCACGTTGTGCTCGGTCAAAGCCGCTGCGACTTCCTCGAGCGCCAGGTCAAGGACTTCGTGCACGACAGGCGCAGGCGCGCAGATATTCCTGGCGTGCTTCAGCGTGTTCCAGGCGGTGTAGAGCGCTTGCTTGCGGCCGTCGACTGTCTCGACCGGCAGCGTGATCTGCCGCAAAAACTCGCCGAAGGTCGGCCGCCACTTCTGCCGCCGATAGCCGCCGGGACTGGCGAAGTAGCTGGACAGCGCGTTGAACAGCTGCTGCTTGTCGCCGACGAAAACCCGGTGCCCGTAGGTGCCGGACTCGTGGAACAGGCACGCCTCGACGCGCAGGTCGTGCGACGTTACGCCAAGCGAATCAGCGAGCAGGATCGAATGGCCGAGCCCGTAGGCTGCGGTGTAGACAATCGGGTCCACGTCATTCTCCAATTCCGAGTGGGAAGTCGATGGCCCGCAGCAGAAATGCTACGGGCCACCTGCGCAGGCGCCTCTTCCTGCGCTCCGCATCTAGTCGTACTTCTCAGGCTGCGCCGTTGGCTGCGAAGGTTCGGCGCTCACTGGCGCGAGCAGCTCCTGATTCGCTGCGAAGGTGTATAGAATCGCCTCCAGGCTTTGCAGGTCGCCCGTTTCGTACTCCTGATTGCCGACGCAGAGATACCAGCCGGTATCGCTGCGCTCGATCACGAGCCCACCCGGATAGATGCGCCCAGATGCGTCAGGTTCCGCGATCGTGTAGAACGCGACCACCTCGTCGTCGCTTTCCAGGTCTTCGACGTCGCGACCTGCTGTGCGCCAAGCCTCGAAACTGATAGGCAGTTGCATGATTCACTCCCCGTAGACGCCAGAAACTCGACCTGGCGCCTTGCATGTTAGGTGTCCGATCGGTTGCCCTGCTGCGCTGCAGTCCGGGCACGGCTTGCCAGTGTCGATCCGCAAGTATGGCTCTTCGGCCAGGTCGACGTCGCTGCCGCCGCACTTCGGGCACTCTGGCACCATGTCAGACGTCCGAAACTTTCGGCCGCACTCTTGGCACTCCACGCGAAACGTGTGCTGTCCCATGGTCAGGCCCCCATGCGTTCGACGCAGCGTCGCGGGATCGCTTCGCAGACGAAGGTCGTGAGAAAGTCGTGCGCCAGCGTCTTCGTCGAAAACAGTGGCGCTCCTGGCACGTTGGAATCCCACTTGCGGCCGACCTTGGCGATGCAGTCCCAGCCGTGCATTGCCCAGCGGTTCATCAGCTGGCGCTCGTCGTCCGTGATGTAGTCCCGCCAGCCTTCCGGCAGTGCGCTCGCTGTGCTGAACTTCTCGACGTTCGCTTGGCGTTCCATCGTCAGCACCCGCCCTTCGTCGTCAGCGGCTTGTAGCCGGGGATCCGCGCCGCCTGCAGCCGGTCGAAAGCACGGCTGGCCAAGTCGTAGGCGCGCCAGCAGCGGCTGTCGCCCTGCAGGTCCAGTTTCACTGCCAAGTTGGCCAGCCGGTTGCGCCGCTGCTTCCGGATCTGCTCGCTGGTCTGTTTCGTCTGCGTTCCCATGTTTCCCCCGCGTTCTGGCTGGGCCCCGCGCCCGACCGTGCCACTACTTTAGGGGCCAAGTGGGACCATGTCAAGCCAGAATCGTGGCCCGCAGCAGAATGCCACGGGCCACGGCCACGCCGCGGTCAGTGGCGCAGCGGACCTTTCAAAAGGCTGCCAGGGGCCCGGACAATGTCGCCAGGCATCGGCCGCAGTTCCTTGGGAACATCGGCGACCGTGAACGCTAGGCCGCTCAGGAACACGACTTTGCCCTTCTGGACCCTCTGGACCGCCAGCTCGGACATGATGGCAGAGTGGAACTCTGGGACCGATAGGAGCGCCTGCAGCATCTGTGGCAGCATCGGATGCTGCACTATGACCATGCGCAGCGCTCGAGGCTCGAGCGTCATTTGCTGCGGCTCACTGTCCGCGCCGTTCGTTTGCGCCGCCGGGCCACTTTCAGGCCCTGGCGCTTCCTCGTTGTGGTCTTTCACAGCGATGCTCCTCTGCAGAGTTTCCATGCCGCCGGCAGCCAGTCTGGATTCCCGGATGCTCCTCTGCAGAGTTTCCATGCCGCCGGCAGCCAGTCTGGATTCCCGAATGGATCCAGCTCTACCCCGAAGTCCGTCAGCTCTGTCCAGCGCAGCGACCCCCACTGCGGCTTTCCGTCGAATCGCGTGCGCAGCCACAGTGCCGGCAGCCAATACCAGCGGAAGGTTCGGTCATTCAGGACCAGCAGCCCGGTCAGCCAGCCGCTGGAGTCGCTCAGCTGCGGATGCCCCCAGCTCAGTATTTCAGCCTGCTGGAGCTTGACGCTGGACGGGATCCTCAGCGCCAGCCGTACGGCATCCCGCGATGCCTTGACGTCGAACATGACCGCCCTGCCGTTGGCGGTCGTGCCCATAAAGTCCACCGGCCCGGCTTTCAGAATCCCCAGGAACCTGCCCCTGCCCTGCGGTCGTGCGCCAACTAGCTCCGCAGCGCAACGGACCACCAGCGCGTCGCCGCGGACGGCATAGCGGTCGTTCGCTGCAGCTGCCATGCGCTCGGCTTGCTTGCCGATGTCGACACGTCCACGCATCGAATCCCCCTCTGCTACTGTATAGTGATATCTCCTATCAGTAGTAGTAGAGCAGCGCCATTTTGGGGACAGATCGCGCAACACGCTGCCCCCCACACTGTTGCAAGCTTTCAGCTTGGGGATAGAGTGGGGACAAGTGGGAATCAGTGGGGATAGTTTCGCCCGCTCTCGCGGCTTTTCCCCAGACCGTCCCCGCCTGTCCCCATACTTGTCCCCACTCCAGAAACTCGACAGCGCTGTGCCGCTCTGCTACTCTGACCAGGTGGGGTCGCCCCATGCGACCTCCCCGCGTGACCGGGCGCTGGCGATGCTATGCTGGCGCCCGGTTGTTTGTGCGCACGATATGGCCCAAGTTGGCCTAAGTCCAGTGTCGTTCTACCAGCTCAGGAACTCTTGCACGCGCAGCGAAATGGTCGCCTGGCAGCAGGCCGCGCCAGCGTACTCGACGTCTGTCACGGCGCAGGATTCCACGCGCGACAGCTCGACCAGGTTGCCCAGCTTGACGTCCGGGCGCAAAGCGTCGGCGATGCGCTCGGCTTCGGCCTGCAGCTCGGACTCGTTGGCCAGAGCGTCGTTTGCGACAATGCGCCCGACGATCTGCAGCACGTGAACACGGCGCGCCGCACGATTGGCAGCGTGCGCTTCGTTCGTTGTCGCCCGCCGGCCTTCCCAGAAGTGGATGCCTCGAGGCCCGATCGTCGCAGCCCGCAGCACTGTCTCGCTGCGGATGATGCGCAGCCGGTTGAAAACTCTGTCATGGCCGAGTAGGGCTTTTACGCGCGCCACGATGTAGTCGAGGATCTCAGGAAGCCTACCCTCGGCCGTTTCCGCGTCCGAAGGGAACAGGGGCCAGAATCGGCTGTACAGCTCGCGCGGGAAAGCGCCGGCGCTCTGGTATTGCATGACAGCAAGGCCCGGATCACCGACGCCGACGGCCAGACTGTCGCTGCGCAGTCTATAGTCGCCGCCCGCCTCGTCTTCGAAGCCAGCGCTCGCGGCTTCCGTGTCGCCCGCCGCCTGCGTGCTCAAAGCTTCGAAAGCCGCCTTGCTGTAGCCGGTGCCGCTGACCCGCGCCCACTCGGTCGTCGGCGTTACGACCAGGTTCGGGCCGAGCACATGCTCTTCGCCGACACCGCCGAAGCCGTCCTGCAGGTCATAGGCCCGCGTGCACTGCGCTAGGACATTGAAGCGGAACGAGTTGCGTGCGCTGCGCAAAGTCGGCGCGACGTCGTCCTCGTCCGTGAAACCGACAGCTGCCCCGACCAGCGTGCACTGTTCGACGACACAGTCCTGCGCGTTGCGCAGATGCACGTGCCGGGCACTCGGCGCCACTGTCTCGAGGAACTTCGCCGAACAGCCCACGACTTCGTCCCGCATCACAAGCGACGCCGTGCCGCCCGTGACCTTGCCACCGGATAGGTGGCAGTCCTGGACGCCGCGCTCGAGCACGATGGCCTCGCCGGTTGCCGTCAGCACCTGGACACCGAAGAGCCGCACGTCGCTGCACTCGACGAGCGATCCGTACGCCTGCCCGCTGTCCAGGTCGCCGATATGGATGCCGACGCCGGCCGGGTTGTTCACAGTCAGATCGCGCACGGCCACAGAGCGGATGCCCCGGCCGACCGTTCTGCCGTCGAGCCGAAGCCCGTAGCCGCCCGGGCTGTCCATCTGGATGTCGCGCAGACGCATGTCGCGCACGTCCCGCAAATAGATGCCGGTGCCCAGTCCAGCGCCAGCGATCTGGATGCTGCGCAGCAAAGTGTCCAGATCCGCCGCGCCCTGGCCTCGGATGTCAAAGCCGGCCGATGCCACGATACTGGCCAGCAGCTCGATGTCGCCGAACTCGCAGCTGAGCAGATCCGCCGTCGTGAAAGCGAACGGGACGACGGCCATGGTCTGGGCCCGCAGACCGCTCCAGAGCCAGCCAGTAAGCGTGCCGTCGCTTGTGTCCCAGATAGGCCCTGCGGCAGGTGTCCCAGTCAACACGAAGCCCTGGAACGTCACGCCGGCAGCGTCAGCGCCGCCGCAGCGAACGCCTCGAGCCGTAAGCCCGCCGAAGTCCAGGACAGCCGCGTAGTCGACCTCGGCCATGATACCCAAGCTCGAGAACACGGTGCCTGTCACGCTGGCGCGCAAGTCGAGCAGCTGCGGCTGCCCGGAAGCCGAATAGGTGCCGGCCGCCAGCACGATCGTGTCGCCGTCGTTGGCCGCATTGGCTGCCGCCTGCAAGGTCGGCTGGTCTGCTGGGACTCGGATTGTGGCCACGTCAGACTCCGAAAACGACGCTGGCGAAGCCTGTTGCCACGCTGCCGCTGAGGCCGAAGACATTGCTGCCGATCTGCCGCGAAAAAGTCCAGTTGCCGCCTGTTTCCCCATAGTTCAGCGGCTGCACAGCGCCGTTTGCTGCCTGCGCCAAAGCCCACCAGCTCGGCGGCAGATAGCTGCCGTCGTCGACGTAGCGGCCGACATCGACGCCGACTTCCTCGCGGAAGGCATACGGCACCCCGGTCAGGAAAGCCACCATGCGCAGCACTTCGACAGCGAGCTGGTCACTGTGACCGGAAATGCTCGTTTTCCACCAGGGATAGAACATGCGCCGGCCGCGTGTCGCCTTGTGGATCCCAGCTGGCGTCCACGAGCTCGGCGCTGTCGTCTGCTCGTAGGCGATTCCATGCGTGTCGAGCAGCCGTAGGATGTTGTTACGGACGTTCGACGACCAGGGCGAGCCAGGGAATGCCTCGCCGATGGTCCCGGCGCTTTTGACAATCCAGCTCGCCGGCTGCTCGCTGCCCTCGTAGTGCGTGTTCCCGTTGACCAGCTGCACCAGACCAGCGCCGAGTGCTTCCTCCGTCGCGTCGAGCAATGCCCGCTGATAGCTCTGCCAGGCTGCCTTCGCCACAGCGTCGGCAGCGAACGAGCCTGCCGCATTGCCGCGCAGATCGACGTAGCTGGCGCTCTGAGAAGGCCACAGAAACGGGTTGTCGCTGGGGTAGTCCCACCAGATCCCGTCGATGATTCTCGAGGCGTACAGCGCTTCGTACTGGCTCAGATACTTGGCGACAGTGTCGACGACGAGCGCTGCCGTGCTCGGATTGTAGGTCGCCGCATCCCAGCTTGCCCCGTGCAAAGGGTTGACGTAGTAGGCCGCCGGCGTGCCTCCGTCGACGCCGCCGACCTTCCACGAAATTGCGCGCGGACCGCTGGCCAGCCGCGCTGCCGATAGCATGAGCTTGCGCGAGAACTCCGTATAGAACGGCAGGTACGTCGGGTCCGTGTCGCCGACAGGCGCTGCCCCACCGCTGCCGACGTCGAAGGCATTGGGCTGCAGGATTCCCAGCACGAATAGATCCGGGTTGCGCGCGCGCAGCTCTTTGACAATCCACGCCCCGGTCGGATTCAGCAGGTAGCGCAGGCTGGCGCAGAAGACTGAGCCGGCCGCGATGTCGTCCAGGTCGTCCGAGTCGTACAGCGTATTCGACGCCGGCGTGCCGTGCGCGTTCGAAATGACGATCGGCCGCCGGTCGAGCACGCCGAAGTTGAAGCTGCCAGGCACAAGCGCCGGCAGGTCGGCCGTCACTCGAGGCGGTGCGAAGTGCATGGCACGGCCGAGCACTTGGCTGTAACCGAACGCATGGCTGTCGTCGTAGTTGCGCGTTTCGCGCGTGACCAGGGCGGAGTAGCTCAGGCCGCCAGCAGAGCCGAAAGCGTGGTACTCGGTGCCACCGTCGACAATGGTGCCGCTGGCTGCGATGGTAGCGCGCTGCGCGACTGTCATGCGACTGGCCACAGTCCCCCTACGGATTCCAGCGAGGCCCGACGCTGCTGCCCAGTGGCTGCGGGAGTCGGACTGCTCCAGAGCGCAGCAGAGCAGCCTCGTTGCCTTCGAAGATCATATCACCGAAGCCGTGCTGCCAGAACGTCGGCACGTTCGGAATCACAAGCGCCTTCCACTGGTCCAGCGTCATAGCAGCCGCACCTGGCTCGACGTACTCGTATGCCCACCCGCCGCAGTTCACTGCGATGTTGCCTGCGCTGCGTAAACCGTTCAGCAGCGAGTCCATCGGCATTGTCTCGCCTTCGGATCGATTGATCCAGAAGGCGTAGTCGGAATCAAAGACACGACAGCCGAGGATGTCAATTTTGTAGTTGTTGTAAGTGGGCAGCGACGGTTCGCCGCCGCTGAAGCTAAGAGCGAAGCCGCGCTGCACGTTGTAAATCTCTAAGTTGGATACAGTGATCCAACGCGAGTCCTCGAAGACAAAGCCGAAGGTCGGGAAGCCATAGTCAGCGATTCGACCAGGGCCCACAAGCTTGCAGTTGGTGTACGTCGCGTGACGGATGCTCTCTTGCGCGCTCAGAGTAACGTAGCCGCCGCGGAAAACGCTGTCGTGCACCTGGATCTGGTCCGAAAAGCTGTTGTTGTTGCCAGAAGTCCCGGACTCAAAGTCGCTTTCAAATTTCGTATTGAAGTACACTTGACCGACGCTCGGCACAGTAAACTCGCTGTGCAGGATGCTGACGTTGTCGACGATCGACTGGTACGAGTCGAGCACTGTGCCAAGGTGGAACAGCCCGAAGCCGGAATTGGGATTGCCTGCGCGCAGCTGGCCAATCAGATAGACGTCCTCCAGGTGCAGACCGTTGGGAATGTTCACGCCGGCGGCATCCCCGATCACTCGGATGCCGTACGACTGCGCCGCCTGCGTCGTGGCAGCGCACCAGATGAGCACTCTTTCCATGCGAAGATTGATAAAGCCGCTGAGCTGGAAGGTGGACCGCTGCGCCGTTGCATTTCGGAAGTCGAAGACAGTGTCGCGGATCGTGACGTCGGTTGCCTGCCGAGTCGTGATACCTGTCATGCTAACAGCGTTCATATCTGTGCCGGGCGACGCATCCGCGTAGTCCGACGCAAAGTAGCAGTCTTCGATCAGGACGCCGTTGGCGCCAGGAAATGAGCCATAGGCGACACCGTGCGCGATGATGCCGCGCAATGCGCCGCGTGACCAGCACTCTTCGATCGTGAAGTCGACGGCCTGCGACAGCTCGAAGACGTGATTGACAATAACAGGCCCGTCGCCGTCGAACATCACGTGCCGGATCTTACAGCCAGGCCGCGCTTCGGTCGGCGCTCCAAAGATGTAGTTGGACGCCGTCGTGCCCTGCTGCACGGTGCTTTGATCGTACGCTCCATGATAGACGATGTTCGGATTTAGCATCGCGTTCGGAGCGCCAGACGTGATCCGCTGCACGTATGTCCCGCTGTGCGCGTAGACCGTGTCGCCGTTGGCTGCAGCGCCCAAGCCTGCGCCCAGCGTCGCGTACTCGGAGTCGGATGTCTCCAGGTAGAAGCCGTCCGGATGCGCCGCGTTGTCGTAGCGCGCGTCCGACGGGTCGAGTCGAATCAGCACGCGCGTCGGCGTCGGATGCGCCAGGTTGACGATCCGGATCGTGGAGCGCGGCGGTGCTCCGAGCGCCTGCGTAGCGCACACGAGAAGGACGCCGGCGCAGATGCGTGCCGTCAGAACGCCCACACCGTTGCCTTCGTCGGCGCATCCGCCGTGAGCGTCACGCCGTAGATCAAAACAGGGCCCTCGGCCCCGGCGCCCATCACAATCCCGCCGACCGGGATAGGCGACAGCCCGTCCGGGTCGTTCGGGTTGGCAGGTTCGAACTCGGCCACCAGCGGCTGCGTGTTCTCGACGATCCAGACCGCGACCGCGTAGAAGTTCCAGGCGACCAGCACCGGCACGTCCGGTTCCAGGTCGTAGGACTCGACCCATGGGGTCGCGCAGTCGATCGTCGCAGCCGGAAATGTCAACAGGAGCAGTGCGAAAAGCCAGAGTCGCATCGGGCACCCCCTGGAAGCGGATGCCCGACTTGTAGGCCGCGACTGTGGCCGTGTCAATCTACGAGCCGATGCTGTCCTCGAGTTCGCGCGCCCAATTCCGCAGCTCGTGGACTCGGACGTCCACAGCTGCGCTCCGTGCCATCCCCTGGCACCGCAGCCGAAGTTCGTGAGCCATGACAGCCGCCCTGCGCTCCGCTGGCCGCAGATTCTGACAGACGACCGGCGGGATCATGCCCAGCGCCTCCTTGCCCACGTGGTAGCCAGCGCGCTCGATCGGGAATCCTTTTGCACACAGCTCGCAGGTGTTTGCCTCGCCGGGCTGTACGAAGCCGTCGGCGACCGATCGCCGTAGGCTAGCCCCAAACTCTTCCACCGACTTCTCGAGCGCCACAATGCGTCCCAAAAGAGGGGACGCAGTGTCGCCCGACTGGCTGGGCTCAGCTTCCGCCGGGCCATCGTGCAGCATTGGAAGGCTCTGGTGGGCATCGCTGCGCTCTAATCGCACCAGCTTACCATCGGCGCCGTCCACGACGGCACAGATCGGGCCACGGCCAGCCAGCTCCCCGGAGTCGTAGACTCCGAAAAGTCCATTGAGAATCCCCAGCAGCCCCACGTAAGCGAGGCCGCCAGTCGTTTTCCCGCACTCGATCGTCGGATGCTCGAGCAGGTTACGGTTGCAGCGCACGTGCATGTTGACCAGCGCATGCATGGCATGCTGGTCGGCCTTGACGGCCTCGTTCAGCACTTCGAGCACCTGGTCGATGGTCACTTCGTTGCGTATCGCCATCATTCGTCCCCCTTTTGGATTGAGCCTTCAGCTTCCCACCTGTGCAACAGCTCGCGGATCATACGCGCCGCGCCCTCGCGTTCGACACTCGACGTCCACGTGGCGAAGCCACCGTCGCCGTAGCTGCCGAAGATCAAACAGAAGCCCCAGCCCTTGGGCATCTGCTCGTCGATCTGCTTGGCGATGCGCAGCTGGATCACTTCGGCTTGCTCGAGCAGCGCCCGTCTATCTGTCGGCATGGATTCCCCTCGCTTCCATGTAGGCTGTCACGAAGGCCGCCGCGACTTGCGGCACGACGTCGTCTGGCAGTACCTCGTGGACTAAGTGAAAGCCCATGCCCGTCGCCACCGTAACCGCACGAAGGCAACAGAGCGGACATAGTCGCAGCGGTTCGCGACCAGGCCAGAAGATTCTGTGGCTGGCCGTGCGTCTGCAGTCTTCCTGCTCACACTGAGCTGGCATCGCCTTGCTCCTTCGTCGTTGGAGCGGGGCCGAGCATGATGCGAAGATAGTCCAGCAATTCGTAATCTTCGAAGCCCCGCGCGTCCCCAGGGATTAGATCCATCGCTCGCTTGAGTGCGGCGCACAGCTCGTCCAGCTGCTCCTGCGTCGGCCGACGCACGTACTCGCGCGCGATGTTGGCGGCGATCCTGCGCAGAACAACGCCGTGCTCGCCATAGTATTCCTTGGCCAATTCGCGCAGACGCTCGAGCGGGTCGCTGTCGAAGGTTCGGGCAGTCATAGCTCGCGCCGTTTCGTTCTGGAGTAGTCGACGCAATCCGAGCCGTGGTCGTTCGGACCGCCACAGTGCGGACAGTGCATCATAGGCTGCGATGCTTCAAAGCAGCGCTTGCGGAAGATGTCCAGCGCCAGCAGCACCCCAGGTTCCAGGTGGATCGTGTTCGACACGTTGACGCCGTCTTCTGTCGTCAGCGTCAGCATGTGGCCGTCGTAAGTTGCATAGACTGCGTCGCCCAGATAGGTGCGCATTGTCATAGCTCAGCCTTCTGGGAATCGTCCAGGCGCGTCGTGTACACGGCTGAGGCGACGCAAGTGATCGCCAACATCGTGCTGCAGGACTCGCACTCGACTCGGACCAGCTCGGCATCCTCTTCTGGATCGTTGAACAGCTCCCAAGCTACGTCGTAGTCGAAGGTAAAGCCGCAGATCGGGCAGATGATCTGGCCAGCAACATTCTGCGGCCCATCGATTGGCTTGCGTTCGTCGTTCACAGCTGCACCGCTTCGATCTTCGCGTACTGCGGCAGACCTCGCTTGCGCCGGCGCAGCGCTTCGTTGCAGCAGTTATATTCGTGCAGCAGCTCGATGTACTCGTGGCGCGCGATCTCGAGCTGCGACAGCTGCAGCGAC
>Ga0299906_10004622_pt1 | contig 11253 bp, 12 predicted proteins | sample RVTome_14_FD_200259 | JGI IMG/M metagenome (GOLD analysis project Ga0299906, IMG submission 200259) | Soil microbial communities from uranium-contaminated site in the Upper Colorado River Basin, Wyoming, United States - RVT145D125 (version 2) ... | reverse complement strand
CGCGCACGGGAAGCTCGAGGCCACGGGGACGTCGATCACCGAGGGCATCGGTCAGGGACGCATCACGCGGAACCTCGAGGGCGCGCCGGTCGACGACTGGTTCCAGATCCCGGACGAGGAGGCGCTACCGCTGGTCTTCGACCTGCTGCGCGAGGAGGGCCTGTGCGTCGGCGGCTCGACCGGCATCAACCTCGCCGGCGCGGTGCGCGTGGCCGCGCGTCTCGGCCCCGGGCACACCATCGTGACCCTGCTCTGCGACAACGGCCAGCGCTACCAGAGCAAGCTCTTCAACCCGGCGTTCCTGCGGGAGCGCAACCTGCCGGTGCCGGATTGGCTCGAGTGAGCCGCGCGAGGAAGGAGCCCCACGTGAAGGTCACCCGCTTCGGCCACGCCAGCGTCAACGTATCGACGCGCCTCGACGACTGTCATCGCTTCTACGCCGACGTCCTCGGCCTCGCGACCACACCCCGCCACGGCGGCGCCACGATGATCCCGGGCTACTGGTTCGTCGCCGGCGACACCCAGGTGCACCTGATCGACGTGCCCTACGGCGGCGAGGCGCGGAATCCCATCGGCCCGCACTTCGCGGTCCTGGTCGAGGACATCGAGGCGGCCGTCCGCGAGCTCGACGAGCGCGGCATCGAGTACACGCGGATCGGCGAGGGCCGGGCGGTGCAGGTGTGGATCGCCGACCCCGCCGGCAACACCATCGAGCTCGGCCAGGACCCGGACCGCTAGTTCCGGGCTAGGCGGGCGGTCCGGGCGATGGCGTCGGGTCGGCGCCTCACGTACGTACGGATCACTCCCCGTAGTGAGGTGACGCGACCATGGAGTTGCTGGAGCACCATCGCCTCGGCGCCGAGCTGGCTGGCCTGCGCATCGACGAGTTCGTCGAGGCGGCGTCGCACCACGTCGTCCTGCGCGCCATGCGCTTCCATTATCTCGACTGGGGGACGCCGGGCCGGCCGCCGATCCTCTTCCTCCACGGCGGCGGGCAGACCGCCCGTACGTGGGACCTGGTCTGCCTGGCGCTGCGCGGCGCGTACCGCTGCCTCGCTCTCGACCAGCGCGGGCACGGTGACTCCGAGTGGTCGTACACGATGGACTATCTGCCCGAGGCGCACGCCGGCGACATTGCGGCGTTGCTCGACCACCTCGGCCTCGAGCGCGTGGCGATCGTCGGTATGTCGATGGGGTGCCTGAACGGCCTCGAGTTCGCCATCAGGCACCCGGAGCGGCTGACGGCATTCGTCGCCGTCGACGCCGGCCCGACGATCCGGATCGCCGGCGGACGCTCGATCGTCGACTTTCGGCGCCGCACCGCGATGCTCGACTCGCTCGACGACTACGTCGCCGAGGCGGTGCGCTTCAACCCGCGCCGCGACCCGCGCCTCCTGCGCCGGAGCCTGCTGCACAACCTCCGCCGCCTGCCCGACGGCCGCTGGACGTGGAAGACCGACCAGCGCCGAGACTTCGACGTCGACGCCATGACTGCCCGCATGGAGGCGCTGTGGGGTCGCCTGGACGCAGTCCGCTGCCCGGCGCTCGTCGTCCGCGGCGCCGAGAGCGACGTCTTCCTCGACGAGCACGCGGAGCGCTTCGCGCGCGCGCTGCCGGACGGCCGCTGGGTTCGCGTCCCCGGCGCAGGCCACACCGTGCAAGGCGACAACCCGCGTGGGCTCATCGAGGCGCTCACCACGTTCCTCGTCGGGCTCGACGGCTCGTCGACCGCCTGACGGGACCTGACGCCGCGCGGCCGCCGCGGCCATGGCATCGATCGAGCGCCGCATCGCCTGCCGGTCGCGGATGAGGAGGCGCAGGATCCGCGTCGGGCCGAAGTGGCGGCCTGCGCCGACGAGCAGGTAGAAGAAGCGAGCGTTTGGTAGAATCGCCGGCGACACGATGCGACCCTTCACGCGCTACCTGCTCCTCGAGCTGCCGGGCTGGGTGATCGCAGCCGTCGTGCTGGCGTGGCTGTGGCCGCTCGGCGGGCTCGATCCGTGGCTCGGGGCCGGGGTCTTCGCGCTCTGGGTGGCGAAGGACCTCGCCGTCTATCCGTTCCTGCGGATCGCCTACGAGCCCGGGAGGACCGGCGTCGAGCAGCTCGTCGGCCTGCGCGGCGTCGTCAGCCGCGCCGTCGACCCGGTCGGCTACGTGCGTCTCCGGGGCGAGCGCTGGCGCGCCGAGCTGGCGCCCGGCGAGCGCCCGATCCCGGCCGGAGTGGAGGTCGAGGTACGGAGCGCCGAGGGGCTCACACTCCGGGTCGCGCGCGTGGACGGCGCGTGAGGGCCGTGCGCCGCTTCGCGCCCCACGCCGTCACCGTCCTCCTGGTGCTCGCCGTCGTCGAGGGAGCGGCGTTCGTCACGATGACGCGCTTTCTGGCCGGAAGCCCCGCGACGCGTCTCGACCTCGACGCCTTCGGGTACCCGCCCAGCCAGGAGGACGTCGACGCCTTCCGGCGCTGGGGGTGGGATCGCGAGCTCGGCTGGCTCCTGCGGCCGAACGTCAGCGACGAGCGCGCCGCGCCCGGCGGCGGCACCTGGCGCTACACGATCGACGCCCGCGGCGCCCGCGCCAACCCCGCCGGCGGCGCGCCGGGCCGGGTCTCCGCCTACGGCGACTCGTTCACCTTCGGCTACGAGGTGAACGACGACGAGACCTGGCCGTACTACCTCTCGACCCTGACCGGCCTCGCGGTCGGCAACTGGGGTCAGTCGGCCTGGGGTCCCGACCAGGCGCTGCTGCGCCTGCGCCGGAACCTGCCCGCGCACCGCACCGACGTCGTCGTGCTCGCGGTGCAGAGCGAGAACGTTGCCCGCCTCCTCAACTGCTACCGCCCGTTCCTCTCCCGGAACGAGCACATGCGGCTCGCCTTCAAGCCCATGCTCGCCTGGCGGGACGGCGCGCTGGCGTGGCGCCCGAGTCCGCTCGCGCGCCTGGAGACGCCGGAGGACTTCACCCGGGCCTTCGCGCGCGCCCGGGAGACCGACTACTGGTACGCGCGAAACGCCGCGCGCCCCGCCGCCGGCTTCCCGTACGTCGCGTCGGCCTTCGGCGCGCTCTGGTGCCAGATCCGCGCCTGCTACCGCGAGGACCTCTGGGCCGATGCCGGCGCGGTGGCGCGCCTGGACTTCCTCGTGGAGGACTTCGCGGGGCTCGCGCGCGCGCACGACTTCGTGCCGGTCGTCCTGTTCATTCCCGAGCCGCGCGAGCTCCGCCGCTTCGCGCGGGGCCGGACGGTGCGCTACCGCGGCTACGTCGCGCGCCTGCGCGCGCGCCGCGACCTCGGCCGCCTGCGCGTTGTCGACGTCCTCGATCGCCCGTTCGACGCGCCCCGCTTCAACCTCGCGCCCTTCAAGCACCACCCCTCGCCCTACGGCCAGCAGGTGATCGCCGAGACGCTGCGCGAGGCGCTCGCGGACCTGCTCGCCGGCACCCCGCCGCTCGGGGTCTCTCCCGGCGAGACCGCGGCGCACCGGAAGTGACGGCCGCCGCGACGGTTGACACGCGCGGCACGGCGGTGCGCTATTCGGCGCCATGGAGACCACGAGCGGACGATTCGAGGGGCGCGTGGCGCTGGTGACCGGCGCCGCGAGCGGTATCGGGCGCGCGACCGCGCTTCGCCTCGCGCGCGAGGGCGGGGCGGTGGCGGCGGTCGACTGCGACGCGGCGGGCGCGGAGCGCACGGCGGCCGAGATCGCGGCGGCGGGCGGTCGCGCCGCGGCGTTCGGGTGCGACGTCGCCGACAGCGCCGGGGTGACGGCCACCGTCGCCGCCGCCGAGGACGCGCTCGGGCCGATCGACGTCCTCGCCAACGTCGCCGGCACCGGCGACACCGCCGGGCTCGAGGGCATCGCCGGGCTCGAGGACGCACGCTGGGCGCGCGTCCTCGCCGTCAACCTGAGCGGCCCGTTCTACCTCTGCCGTGCGATCGTGCCGGGGATGGCGCGCCGCGGCCGCGGCGCGGTGGTGAACGTCTCGTCGCTCGCCGGACGCTCGAAGAGCGCCAACGGCGGCATCGCCTACACCTCGAGCAAGGCCGGCCTCCTCGGCCTCACGCGCCACCTCGCCTTCGACTACGGCCCGCAGGGCGTGCGCGTGAACGCGATCTGTCCGGGCGGCGTCGACACCCCGATGATCCGGGCCGGCGGCGTCGCGGCGGCGCGCTCCGAGGCGGAGGCCGAGGCCCGGCGCCAGCGCATCGCCGCCTACGGCTACTTCATGCCGATCAAGCGGCTATCGTCGCCGGAGGAGCAGGCGGCGGCGATCGCCTTCCTCGCCTCCGACGACGCGTCCTACGTGAACGGCGTCTCGCTCGACGTGAACGGCGGCCTGTTCATGGCGTGAGCGGGCGCCGGCCGCCGCTCAGCCCGCCGCCGCGGCGCGCTGCCCGTTCCGGAGCGCCGGCATGACCTCGGCCGCGAACAGGCGCATGCTGCGCTCGGCGACGTCGTAGGGCATGCCCGCGAACTTGGCGCAGACGTTCAGCTCGAAGTCGCCGACGACCGCGCGCCGCCGCTCGAGGCGGTCGACGATCTGCGCCGGCGTGCCGTAGCTCTGGCAGCCGACGTAGGCCTTCGACATGTCCTCGAGACCGAGGGCGCGCAGCATGTCGACCGCCTCGCCGTACGAGCGGTAGGCGCGGCTCTCCTTGAAGTGCTGGCCGGTGAGCTCGTAGTGGCCCATCACCGAGACGAAGTAGCCGGCGATGTACTGGTAGGCGAGCTCCTCGGCGCGGCCCGCGTCGGCGTCGCAGACCATGAAGTCGCAGAAGCGCGGCGGCGGCGCCGGCCGGTGGTGGCGGCGCTCGAACTCCTGCCGGTTGGTTGCGATCGAGTCCGCGACCATCTCGTCGGGGCGGCTCGAGAACAGCACCATGCCGGCGCCGAGCGCGGCGGCGGCGAGCACCGAGTCGGGCGACATCGCGACGCAGTAGAGGCGGTCCTTGAACGACTTGAACGGTCCGGGGCGGATCTCCGTGCGCGCCTGCGTGTAGTACCGCCCCCGGTGCTCCGCCATGACGCCGGTCTCGAGCGCGTCGAGGATCATCGGGGCCGCCTCGTCGAAGCGGTCGCGGGACTCCTCCATCACGATGTTGAAGCCGGCGTACTCGCGCCGCGCGAGGCCCCGGCCCATGCCGAAGACGGCGCGGCCCTCGCTCAGGTGGTCGAGGAGGATCATCTTCTCGGCGACGCGCAGGGGATCGTTCCAGGGCAGGATGACGGCGCCGGTGGCGAGGCGGATCGTCCGCGTGCGCGCGGCCAGGTAGCTCAGGAGCTGCATGTTGTCGGGGCAGGCGGCGTAGTCGGTGAAGTGGTGCTCGACCGGCCAGATCTCGTCGAACCCGAGCGGCTCGGCGAGCTCGGCGAGGCGGACCTCCTCCATCACCATCTGGTGGTCGCTCACCGTCTTGCCGTGATTCTGGAAGATGATCTGCAGGCCGAGCTTCATGGAGGATCTCCTTCCGGTGCGGGGTCGCCCTCTCCTTAGTCCGGTTCGCCGACGCGTCACAAGGGCGGGACGCGGCGGAGCCGCCGGTCGCGCCAGCCGTCGGCCGCGAACACGGCGACCCCCGCCCAGATGCAGGCGAAGCTGCGGGCGTGGAGGGCGGTGAAGGGCTCGCCGTAGAGCAGGACCGCGAGCAGGAGTTGGCCGGACGGCGCCAGATACTGGAGGACGCCGATCGTCGAGAGCGGCAGGCGGCGCGCGGCGCCGGCGAACCAGAGCAGCGGCGCGGCGGTGACGATGCCGGTCGCGGCGAGCCAGAGGGCGGTCGCCGGATCGGCGCGCCCGAAGGTGGCCGCGCCGCTCCACCAGAGCACCGCCAGGTAGGCGAGCGCCGCCGGCAGCGCCAGGCCGGCTTCGAGCGTGGATCCGGGCAGCGCCGCGACCGGCGCCGTCTTCCGCACCAGGCCGTAGAGGCCGAACGTGGTCGCGAGCACGAGCGCGATCCACGGCGGCTCCCGCGCCTCCAGCACGAGCTGGAGAACACCCGCGGCGGCGAGCACGACCGCGAGCCACTGCGTGCGCCTGAGGCGCTCGCCCATGACGAGGAGGCCGAGGAGGACGCTGAACGTCGGGTTCAGGAAGTACCCGAGGCTGGTCTCGAGGATGCGCGCGGTCGCGACGGCGTAGATGAACGTCAGCCAGTTGATCGCGAGCAGCGCGCTGCTGAGCGCGAGCAACGCGACGAGGCGGCGTGTCCGGAGCGCGGTCGCGAGCGCCCCAACGCCGCCCCGGGCGCGCAGCAGGATCGCGAAGACGAGGAAGCCCCAGGCCACGCGGTGCGCCAGGACCTCGAGCGCCGGGACGTGCCCGAGCTGCTTCCAGAACGCCGGCACCACGCCCCATGATCCGTAGGCGGCGAGCGCGTAGACGAGCCCGACGGTTTCCTCGCTCCGCGGCGGGTGCGGGCGCGCGCGGCTCACACGATCGCGGGTCCGGGGATCGGCGGGTCGGCGAGCAGCTCGGCCAGGACGGCGAGGCCGGCCGCCAGCTCCTCGCGGGTCTCGGCCCCGCTCAGGCTCACGCGCACGGCCCGCGGGATCGGCGTGCGGCCGACGGCGAAGGCCTCCGCGGGCGCCACCAGGACGCCGCGCCGCGCCGCGGCGCGCACCAGCTCGTCGCTCCGCCAGGGCTCGGGCAGCTCGAGCCAGATGTGGAACGCGTGCGGCTGGGAGTGGTAGGCGAGGTCGCCCAGGACGGTGCGCGCCAGCCGCTGGCGCGCCGCGGCCTCGCGGCGCCGGCGCTCGACGACGCGGTCGGCGGTGCCGTCCTCGATCCACAGAGCCGTGATCTCGGCCGCGAGCGGCGTCGCCATCCACACCGTGGCCCAGATGGTGAGTGCCAGGCGCTCGACCATCGCCGGCGGTGCGACCAGGAACCCGATCCGGAGCGCGCCCGCGATCGCCTTCGACGTCCCGGCGATCAGGTAGGTACGTTCGGGCGCGAGGCGCGCCAGCGGCGGCGGCGCGTCGGGCACCAGCAAGCGATGCACGTCGTCCTCGACGATCGCCAGGTCGTGGGCACGGGCGATGGCGGCGATCTCGTGCCGCCGCGCCTCGGAGAGGACGCCGGCGGTCGGGTTCTGCAGCGTCGGCATGCAGTAGAGCGCGGCGGCTCCCTCGTGACGGAGTGCGTCCGCGAGCGCGTCGGGGCGGATGCCCTCCGCGTCCATGGCGACGCCTTCGAGCCGCAGGTGGAGGAGGCTCGCGAGGGTGCGCATGCCGGGGAACGTGAGCGCCTCGGTGAGAATCCGGTCGCCGGGACGCGCGAGCGTGGCGAGCGCCACGGTCACGGCGTGCTGGGCGCCGGCGCAGACGAGCACGTGCTCGGGGGCGGCCTCGACGCCGAAGCGACGCGCCCAGGCCGCGCCCGCCGCGCGGTGGCGGGCGGCGCCGGCGTGCGGATGGTAGCGCAATCGCGAGATCCTGATGCGCCTCCAGGAGGACGGCGTGGCCGTCGTCCTGCCGACGCGGATCCGGGGGCGGCTCGCGCTCCGCGTCGCCATCACCAACCATCGCACGCGCGAGGCGGATCTCGCGCTGCTGGCACGCGAGGTGACGGCCCGCGGCCGGCACCTCCTGCGGGAAAGGGATCTGGTCTCGACCGACTGAGTGCGCACGCCGCGCCGCGCTCCCCGCCTCCACCTCACGCGGGGTTGGGCACGACGCGGAAGCCCTCGCGTCGCGCGGCGAGGGCGAGCCGTCCATCGAGCGTGTGGAACACGCGATCCGTCGGGCGGCCGGCAGCCCACTCCCAGGCCGCCCCGAGCTGCATCGCGTCGGCGGCACGCAGCGGGTGCAGGCGGAGCAGGCGCCGCGCCTGCGACTTGACGGCCTCGACGTCGACGATCGTGTGGCACGAGTGCAGCAGCTCGTCGATGCGGGATTCGGCCTCGGTCGCCTCGCGCTCGGCGATCGCGCCTTCGCGTGCCAGACGCATGAGCGCCGATGCGAGCTCGATCGGGGTGATCGTCCATACCGCGAGCTCTCCGTCCTCCGCGATCCAGTGATCGGCCTTCGCCGAGCTCGGCTGCGCCACGAGCAGCGGCACGAGCGCCGAGCTGTCCCAGAACCTCATCGCCCCTCTGCGCGCTCGTCGAGCAGCGCACGCACCAGATCGGCCTTGAGCTTCGGCCGGCGGGCGAGCCATCGGCGCGGCAGCGGTCCGCGCGCGCGCCGCACGACGCCGCGACGCTCGAGGTCGTCGAGCCAGCGTGAGTCGGGGGTCGCCTCGGCCGAAGACCGGCCGGCCGGCTCGATCCGTGCAATGACGCGATCGCGATCGAGCACCAGGATCGATTCGCCGCGCCGCACGCGCCCGAGGTAGTGACTGAGCCGGTTCTTCAGCTCGGAGATGTTTGCTTGCGTCGCCATGGCGTCAAGCTAGCCCCATCTAGAGGCCATCACAAGGCCATCTCCAAGGGCCTGCTCGAGCCAACCTCGCGATCGGCCAGCGGCACGCACCGCGCGCGCCGAGGCCTCGACGTCGGCCGGGCGCGCCCCGAGGGTTGCTTCGGCCGCGAGCCTGGGCGAACGTGCGGCCACCACAAGGAGGGTCTCCCCATGGCGCATCCCGTTCGTTTCGGCATCCAGACCGGGCAGCAGAACGTCACCTGGGCCGAGCTGCTCGACCTCTGGCAGAAGGCCGACGGCTGGGGCTACGACTCGCTGTGGGCGTTCGACCACTTCTACCCGATCTTCACCGGCGCCGACGGACCGTGCATGGAGGCGTGGACCATCCTCGGCGCGCTCGCGATGGGGACCAGGCGGGCGCGCATCGGCCACCTGGTGAACGGCAACACCTACCGCCACCCGTGCGTCGTCGCGAAGGCGGCGGTCACGGCCGACCACGTGAGCGGCGGCCGCCTGAACCTCGGCATCGGCGCCGGCTGGTTCGAGGACGAGCACCGGAGCTTCGGCATCGACTACAAGACCGTCCTCGGCCGCCTCGAGGCCCTCGACGAGGCCTGCCGCATCATCAAGGGCATGTTCAGCGGCGAGAAGTTCACCCTCCACGGCCGGCACTACCAGGTCACCAACGGGCTCGGGAACCCGACGCCGGTGCAGGCGGGCGGCGTGCCTATCATGATCGGCGGCGAGGGCAAGAAGATCCTGCTGCGCATCGTCGCCGAGCACGCCGACCAGTGGAACGCGATGGGCAGCCCGGAGAAGATGGCCGACCTGATCGCCACCATCGAGCGCCACGGCGACACCATCGGGCGCGACACCGGCGCGATCGAGAAGACGATCATGATGCCGCTCTGCTACACCGAGGAGAAGGCGCGGCAGGAGGCGATCACCGGACTCTTCGCCGCCATCCGCCAGACCACCCCCGAGGAGGCCCGCAAGATGACGATGGTCGGCGGCAAGCAGGAGTGCCTCGACCGGGTCGAGGCCTTCCGCAAGGCCGGGGTCACGCACTTCATCTTCATGAGCTTCGCGCCCTACAACGTCGACGAGATGCAGGCCTTCATCGAGGAGGTCGCCCCGGCGGCGCGGCGCTGAGGGCCGCGCGGCCGCGCGTGCCCGGCGGCGCCCGGCCGGCCGCGTTCCTGACGTAGATCAGCTTCCCGACCGGCGGCGGTCCTGCCGGCCGGGCCGGGGTGTGCCGTGATCGAGGACGGCGCGGCGCGCGCCTTGTCGCGCAGCGTCATGTGTGCGAAACAGTACGAGCTTCATCACACCCCACGCAGCGAGGTACCCATGGACGCCACCAAGCCGCACATCACGAGCGAAGAAGAGTCCCGTCGCGTCGCCGAGGAGGCGCGCGAGACGGAATGGGCCGGTCGCACGTTCCTGCGCGAGCTCTTCCTCGGGAACTTCCCGCTGCCGCTGGTGCACCCGTTTCCGGTCGGCGCCGAGCCGTCGCCCGGCTTCGCCGAGTTCTACGAGGCGATGCGGACCTTCATGACGGAGAAGGTCGACTCGGTCGCGATCGACGCCACCGGCGAGTACCCCGAGCACGTCGTCGACGGGCTTCGGAAGCTCGGCGCCTTCGGCATGAAGATCCCGAAGGAGTACGGCGGCCTCGGCTTCACGGTGTCCGAGTACTGCAAGGTGATGGAGATGGTCGGCAGCAGCGACGGCAACGTCTCCGCGCTGCTCTCCGCCCATCAGTCGATCGGTGTCCCGCAGCCGCTGAAGCTCTTCGGCAGCCCCGAGCTCAAGAAGAAGTACCTGCCGCGCTGCGCGGCGGGCGCGATCTCGGCCTTCGCGCTCACCGAGCCTCACGTCGGCTCCGACCCCGCGAGCCTCTCCACCACCTGCGAGCGCGACGGCGACACGTTCATCCTGAACGGCGAGAAGCTCTGGTGCACCAACGGCACGCTCGCCGAGCTGCTGGTGGTGATGGCGCGCGACCCCGAGACCAAGAAGATCAGCGCGCTCATCGTCGAGACCTCGTGGCCGGGCGTCAAGGTCGAGAACCGCTGCCGTTTCATGGGGCTGAAGGCGCTCGCCAACGGCGTCATCAGCTTCCGCGACGTGCGCGTCCCGGCCGAGAACGTCATCGGCGACGAGGGCAAGGGCCTGAAGATCGCGCTCGTCACCCTGAACACCGGGCGGCTCACCCTGCCGGCCGCCTGCGCCGGCATCGCCAAGCAGTCGCTCGAGACCATCAAGGGCTGGTCGGCTGTGCGCGTGCAGTGGGGCGTGCCGATCTGGAAGCACGAGGCGGTGGCGCACCGCATCGCCGAGATGGCGGCGACCACGTTCGCCATGGACTCGGTCGCCAAGCTCTCGAGCGCGATGGCCGACCGCGGCGGCTACGACATCCGCCTCGAGGCCGCCGCCGCCAAGGAGTGGAACACCGTCCGCGCCTGGGAGATCGCCGACCAGACGCTGCAGATCCGCGGCGGGCGCGGCTACGAGACCGAAGCGTCGCTCGCCGCGCGCGGCGAGGCGCCGATCCCGGTCGAGCGGGTGATGCGCGACTGCCGCATCAACCTCATCTTCGAGGGCTCGAGCGAGGTCATGCACCTCTTCATGGCGCGCGAGGCGGTCGACAAGCACCTCGAGGTCGCGGGCGCGATGATCGACCCCAAGAATGGCGTCGGCGCGAAGATGAAGGCGCTGCCCGCCATCCTGTCGTTCTACGCCAAGTGGTATCCGCCGCTCTGGCTCCGCGGCCTCGGCACGTTCTCGGCGTACTCCGACTGGGGGCCGCTCGCGAAGCACCTGCGCTTCATCGAGCGCAGCGCCCGCCGGCTCGCGCGCGCGAGCTTCCACGGCATGGCGATCTACCAGGCCA
>Ga0299906_10004621_pt1 | contig 11254 bp, 8 predicted proteins | sample RVTome_14_FD_200259 | JGI IMG/M metagenome (GOLD analysis project Ga0299906, IMG submission 200259) | Soil microbial communities from uranium-contaminated site in the Upper Colorado River Basin, Wyoming, United States - RVT145D125 (version 2) ... | reverse complement strand
CTCGGCCAATTTAGGGTGATATAGAATCCCCACCCGTTGAATAGCCAGAGAGGGCACCTCTGTTGAAGGCGATATAAGGGTCATGAGCTACAATCTTTCTTTTAGCCAGCCAACCACTTCATCAAGCTCAATCTTTATTTGTTCGCTATTGCTCATGTCTCGCACGCTGGCTTGCCCCGCTTTGACTTCATCTTCCCCTAGAATAATCGCAAAAGCTGCCTCGGCCCGATGCGCACTTTTTAGCTGGGCTTTCAAACTGCGGTCTCCAGGTGTAAACAGGGCTCCAATTTGGGCGTTGTGGAGCCTTTCAATAAGCTGTAAACCGGCCCGTTTGGCTGTTTCACCCAGATAAGAAACCGTTACCTTCGGAAATGGCTCAGCAGGTAGCTCAAGGCCCAAATGTTGCATGGCAATCACATAGCGCTCAATGCCAGAGCCAAAACCAATACCGGGGGTGGGCCGTCCCCCCAACTCTTCGATAAGCCCGTCGTAACGCCCGCCGCCACAAATTGTATCCTGGCTACCTAGCCCCTCGGCTTTTATCTCAAACACAGTTTTGGTATAGTAATCCAACCCCCGTACAATCCGATAATCAACTTCATAAGGTCGGTTGATGGCGCTTAAATACTCTTTGAGTTTAGTGAAGTGTTCGGCACAATCTTCGCAAAGGTAGTCGGTAATGTGGGGCGCATTTTCCAATAGCGGCTGGGTCACCGCCTCTTTACTATCCAGGATGCGGAGTGGGTTTTTCTCAAGCCGCATTTTGTCATCCGGCGGCAATTGCTCCGCAAATTGGCTAAAATATTCAACCAAGGCTTGAATATAGATCGGTTTGCAGGTGGGGCACCCGGTCGAATTGATATATAAACGCAACCCGGTGAAGCCCAATTGGGTGAATAAATGCCAGGCCACATTGATGACCTCGACATCAACCGCCGGGTCGGCCTCTCCAATAACTTCAATATCGAACTGGCTATGCTGGCGATAACGCCCTTTTTGATTTTTTTCATGCCGAAAAAGCGGTCCGACTGTCCACACTTTGAGCGGCGTCGGGAGGGTATGCAATCCGTTTTCCACAAAACTGCGCATGATGCCGGCGGTGAATTCGGGGCGTAAGGCCAATAAGTCACCGTCTCGATCTTCAAAAATGTACATCTCTTTTTCAACGATGTCGGTGCCTTCGCCCACCCCTCGGATGAAGAGGCTCGCTTGCTCAAGCAAGGGGGTATCCAGCCGCTGATAACCAAACAGATCGACCGTTTTCTGGATGGTGGCCAGGATAAAGCGCCAATAACGCTGCTCTTCAAATAAAACATCGCGCATCCCCGTGATGCGCTTATACTTAGTCAACGTCTGTATCTCCCAGGGCCGCTTTAGGCAATATAGATTGAACTGGTTGGTGGTTTCGGGGCGGGCTCATCGGCTTCAGTTTGAGCCGCCATGCGCTCCTGCAACATGCTGATCGCCATATTCCCCAACATTTCCATGGCATCGCCAATTTCATTTTGTTTGCGGCGGCGAGCCTCTTGAATATTCGCTGAAAGGAGGGCAAAGAAGGTTTCATCCAGCTCCTCAAGGTTTTCTTCCAGAGTGATCTGAGGAGTTTCAGAGCGTAGAATTTCTTGCAAAAGGGCGGCCGATTTTTGCAGAGCAGCCTGGCTTTCTTCTTCTTGACGTCCTTTTGTATCTAAGATTTTAGTGCGTAAGGCCTTAAGTTCTTTTTCTTTGGCCTTGTCTTTGGCTTGGGCTGCTGCATCAATTTGCTCGGTTAGGGTTTGGAAAAATTGATAATCAAGAAGCTGGTGACCATTAGCAACCCAATGCTCAAATTCTTCATCACTCTTAGCATTTTGTAATTTATTTAATAGATCGCTGGCATTTTTGAGATAAACAATCCCAAGTTCTTGATCAATTGCAGCAACAGCTTGTTCGCCTTGGCTGCTTTCTTGAGCCAGAAACGCTCGGAGAGCAAACAGGGCTTGCGCCCCCGCCTGATTACCCTCATATTGAGCCGCTTGCATAGATGCCGTCAGAATTTCAAAAAATTCGCGATCTAGCAAATGATCATTATCTTTTACTTTTGCTTTTAAGCTGGCCTCATCCGACATTTTTAAGAATTCTTCGAGCAGGGTTATTTTTGCTTTCTGCGCCTCAAACATCTCTTTAGTAATACCATCCGCCTCCAGAATGGATTTGATCATACTTTCCATACTTAAAAAGGGCTTCGGGTTTAGTAAATAAAACTTTAGCTGCTCTTGAGGCATTGTATTGATCAGCCCATTAGTGAGGCTGCCAATAATTCTTTCTTGATCAGCCGTAGTCATTTGCAACCCGTTCGGTAAAAAGACGTGAGCTAGTTCTTTTTCCAGGTCATAGTAGAGGAGCGGGATACTCAAAGGATTCACTCGGCCGCACTGAGGACAACGGATGACATTGAGTCGGTTTTGTAAAAAGGCAGATTTTAGGCTTAAATCTTGCCCGTTGATGATGTTTTCTATCGGCGCATTAAATCGAACTGCGCAACTTGGACATGTCACCGAAGCGACTTGTTGGGTGGCCATTAGTTTATTAACCTTTCTTATTTACAGGTGGCATAACATTGGGAATAACCAAGGCAGTCTATATTACCTGTCGCCAGGTAAAAAGTCAAAGAAAAATAAACCGCTACCTTTAGTGTAGCGGTTTGTTGAGTTGATTAGTCAGATTTGGTTAAATGATTAGATTGTTAATCGCGGAAGAAGGACTCGACTTCCTCATCATCCTGTTCACTGGGTAATGTCTCCAAAAAACTAATCCGATGCCAGGGGAAAATTACCCGGGTTGCATCGGCTTCGACATAAGACAATTGTTTACCATTTCGCTGGCGAGGGTTTGTACAGGTGATAATCTGGGCTGTGGGATCAGGGATCTCTTCAATTTCAGCAACAAAAGGTTCAGCACCTACAACATGGACAATTACCGTAATGGCCATCTATTATTTCTCCTTGAAATGCTTTGAGGCAATGATTTTAATCATTTCTCTGGCGAGCAATTTGTGATCGATGACCAGAGGTACTGCGGATGCAACCTCTACGCCATATGGATTTCGATAAGCAATTTGCCCAATTGAAGTTGATCGCTATCGTGTAGAACTTCAGGAAGGTATGGGGCCAATCGCTTCCCATTAATAAAGGTCCCATTAATACTTCCCAAATCTTCGACCACCACAGTTCCCTCACGTTTAAGAATGCGGGCGTGACGTCGAGAAACGCCTTTTTCCAGACCATTGTCATTGGTCAGATCAATTTCAGGGAAAACATCACTGGCTGGGTCCAATCGGCCCAGGTGAACGGCTTTGCTTAAGGTCGCTTCAACCTCGCGGGCGTGTTCGCCAATTTTTAGACGAATTGCCAAGGGGCCGGTTCCCTTCACTTGAGGGCTGGCTTCGGCTTCTTCCTCGTCTTCACCAACCCAGCCTATCTCGTCGGTTCCCAAGGGGTCGGTGCCACGGCGATCATCTTCTAATAAATATGTTCCACACTCACTACAAAAGAGCGTATTCGCTACGTGAGTCGTTCCACAGAATGGACACTTAATCACGGTGTATCTCCTTTGGCAAAATAGATAGACTTCGTGTTCCGTAACGAATTTTCTTTCGACCTTCGGCCGAAAGATCTCCAGTTCTTGCTAATCGACCGGCTTCGAGTAGTGCGGCTCTGGCCAACTCTGTTTCACCCAGATTAAGCAACCGGGTCGCCATTGTTTCAAGGCGCTGCGTTGCTGAACTAATCTGTCCTTTTTCTAAATCATCCATAGCTTTTTCCTGCATCTTGAAGATTGCTAATTTTCCTAAAGCGGTAACAATGGTCGGTGGAATCTCGGGAGGCTGGCTGATTTGTGGGACAAACTCACCGTAGAGTTCCGCCCATTCCCAATTTCGCCGATTGGCTTGACCAGGCACATCGCCATCAACGGTGAGGCGCACCAAACGTTTTTTGCCGGCTGTTGCTTCCCGGCTTACTCTAAATTCCATCAGGAGCGTTTTGCCATGCCCTGTGCCCAGTGGGCCGAGCACAGTTTTATCCGCTCGCACATCCAGGCGGCGAATATGCGGGGTCACTTGGAAAGCATCTTTTAGAGTCACATTCAAGGTTTGGGTTATGCTTAGGGTTAATTCACGGGCCACCACTGTACTCAAATTGCGAATAGTTTCTTTGAAGATGTCCACCACTTTTCTAGGCGAGTCGATATAAACAGAGTTTCCCCCCGAAGCCGAGGCCATAACATCAAGTAGGTTTTCATTCCAATCCGAACCAATGCCCATCGTTGTTAAACTGATTTGATTGAGGCCGGCCAATTTCGCCTGTTCCAAACAGCCCTCTTCATCGCCATAAGTTTGACCATCTGTCAACAGGATCATATGGTTGACGGAAGATTTGGTGCGATAGGTTTCAAGCTCCTTTAATCCTGCCAGCACCCCTTGTAACATTTCGGTTCCACCACTGGCTTGAATGGTGCTGGCGATAGATTTGGCCAAAGCTTTATCAATATCCCGTTGAGCCGACAAAATAACCTCGGCTCGATCACTAAAAACAATCAGGCTGAGGCAGTCATCCGGATTGAGACGATCTATAATTTGCCGAGTCCCCTCTTTTACTTGTTGGAGTCTCATGCCTTGCATCGAGGTGCTACGGTCAAGAACCAAACACAGGTTGAGCGGCAAGCGCGAAGTTGGCATATCCATGGCCGGATTGACATCAATCCAGGCATAAAAGGCCTGCTCCTCCACATTGGTTAATAAAAATTTGTGGCTAATCGTGGCCCGCAGGCTGAGAGCAGAGGATTTATCAAACCCTTCCGACTCGCGTAAGCGATCATAGGTGCGACGTTTGTGAGGGTCACTTAAGATTTCATAGGCTTTTTGAATATCTAAAAACAGTTCATTGGCATTTGGGGTAGAGGATATATCAGGGTGGTATTCGCGAGCCAAAGCCCGGTAGGCATTGCGAATCTGCTCCTCTGAGGCCGTTACATTGACCTGTAATATTTCATAATAATCTTTGTTGACTTGCATTAAGAGTCGACTTTCCTATGACACAATTTGCAAACTTTGCGACCGCGAAATCGGCCACCAAATTTAAAAGGTTAGAGAAATTCTCAAAAATTTAGAGTAGCTTGGAAAACTGCAAATGTAAATAAACCAATGGTCTTGGTTGCTAAAAAGCTAAAAAATTAAGCTTCTCCCCCAATTGAGATAATGATAATCGTAATGTTATCATCACCCCCATTATTATTCGCGATTGCGACGAGTTTCTCACAAGCCTCTTGCGGGGAGCTGGTTTTATTCAAGGTCTCTTGAATTACTCCGTCGTCGTCAATGCCTTTCCACAGACCATCACTACATAATAACAAAGAATTGCCGGGCGGTAAATATTGAAAGTGGGTATCAACCTCTATCGAACTGCTTTGACCGATAGCCCGATATAAAACATTTTCGATTTGAGCAATTTGTTCGGGAGTTGCCTGGCCCGTTGCTTTCAATCGTTGAGCCAAAGAGTGGTCTTCGGTGATTTGCTTCAGCCCATCCTTATTAAATAAATAAGCTCTGGTATCACCGATGTGAGCAATGTAGGCACTATTGCCCATCACCATGGCGGCAGTTAATGTGGTTCCACCTTCCGGTGCCGACTTCTGAACTGCGACATTCGCCTGTTCGACTGCCGCCACCAAAGCTTCATTAATGGGCCGATCGGAGTTGGTATTATGATTATTCGTTAAAATTGGCAAATATATTTCGGTTAGAAGCGCATTAGCAGTTGTATTGGCGGCTACTGAACTAGCAATATCACCTTTTTCATGGCCGCCCATGCCATCGGCTACGATGAAAATGCCAAAGGGTTCTTCTCCATAATTGGTGTTCATGGTTGAAGCGACAATGTAGAATGAGTCTTCATTTCGTTCTCGTACCTGGCCAAGGTCAGAGTACTTCCCGATATGCAAGCCTGGCGGCAGGCTACATAAATTCATGTTAGTAATCTTAATCGACCCTGGTTCAACATTACCCGACATATTATCCGGTTCGGTTTCAGGGTTTGGCGGCCAAAAAAGGCGTTGGAGAAAATTCATTTCAAAGTAAACTCCACTTGCTGTAACGAGTATTTTAGTCGGTTGAACAAGGTTTAGGCAGGTAGAGCATAAACATAGTGATCGGTTGAACCAATATAAACGATACCATCTTGAATTAAAGGCGAAGCAGGTATCGGTCCACCTGTTTTAAATCTCCAACGCACCTTTCGGTCTTTTCGAGTTAAACTGATCACTTCACCCGTGGTTGTGCCAAAATAAATCGCTTCGTCGGTAACCGCCGGCGTTGAGACAATGGGTGAGTCTGCATTGAATTTCCAATTTACCCGGCCAGTTCTGGCATCAACGGCATATAGATGTTTATCGGTTGAACCCACATAAACAACCCCGTCTACCACGGTAGGGCTTGAGATAATCGCGTTTCCGGTGCGAGTCCGCCAATTAACATAGCCTGACTTAGCATCAACCGAGTAAAGATTCCAATCGGATGAGCCAACCAGAATCATGTCTTCATACAAGGTAGGGCTTGAGGTGATGGGGCGATTAGCCCTAAACTTCCAGCGGACCGCCCCGGAGGAGAGATCAATCGCATATAAATGAGCATCCTCTGAGCCGACATAGACCAATTCATCGCCTAAAGTCGGGCTTGAGCGAATTGGGCCAACTGCTTCATATCGCCAAATCACTCGGCCTGTTTGGGCGTTAACAGCATAGAGCCGGTGGTCATCAGAGCCAAAAAAAGCGTGATCAAATTCAACAATAGGTGAGGACCGAATCCGTCCTTCTGTAGGGCAGGTCCAAATTAACCGGCCTGTCGTCGAGATGGCATAAGCCACCCGATCTTCCGAACCAAAGATCAAGCGATCTTTGTAAAGGGCCGGTTTTCCGGAAATGCCACCCTCGCTGGCAAATTTCCACTGAAACTTTCCATCTTTAAGGCTAATTGCATAAATATTGTTATCGTATACGCCAATAAAAAGATTTTTATCATCAGCTGTGGGGGCCTTGCCTCGGATTTCATCTTCGCACTTAAACTTCCAAACCGGTAAGATAGAGTCTTCGATATCAGCCTCTAAACCACCGGTTAGCATGGATGTCCCCGGCGGAGGCTGGGGATAGGGGTAGGGTTGTGCTGGATACCCAGGCTGGGGCTGCTGCGGATATGGCTGAGGCGGATACCCCGGATGAGCGGGTTGCTGCGGATATGGCTGGGGTGGATACCCCGGATGGGCGGGTTGTTGGGGATATGGCTGAGGTGGGAAGTTTGGCGTCGCTTGTGGATGAACTGATGGCGCAGCCGGAGATGGGTCTGTTAGAAATTGAGTGGCATTAGGAGGGGCCGCGGGCCTGTTCAGCACCGAGCGATCTTTGCGTAAGGCTGCCTGAAGCGCGTCTTTATACTCTTGCGCTGAACCATACCGTTTGTCTGGGTCGTACTCCAAGGCTTTCATGATCACTGCGCTGGTTTCTTCTGAAATTACCGGGTTGAGCAGCCGAACCGGCTCTTCGTGAAAGGTGAAGGGGGGTTCAAGGCGAGGATCACGTTTGGTAAGCAGGTGGTGGAGGGTCGCTCCTAAGGCATAAATATCACCGCGAGGTTCGGCCACACCGCGATACTGTTCCGGCGGTGAATATCCCTCGGTTCCAATCATCGTTCCTTTTTGGCCCACTTCAAAGGCTTTGGCGATGCCAAAATCGATTAAACAAATCTTATTATCTGAGCCTCGGCGGAGCATAATATTGGCCGGTTTGAGATCTCTGAAGACGATGGCTTTGCTATGCAAAAAGGCTAGGACATCGCAAATTTGAATGGCCCAATCCAGAACTGTACTTTCTTTTAACATCCCTTCGCTATTTTCGAGCGTTTCCTCCAAATCTTCGCCCTCAACAAACTCCATCACCAAATAGCTGCGAATAGACTCGGTGAAAAAATCAATGATTTTAGGAATACCGGCATGGTTTAATTCGGCTAAAAGATTTGCCTCACGCACAAAACTTTCAACGGCTAAACGACGCACCTGCGGATCAGGGGTGGTACTAATCATCTCTTTAACCGCACACATTCGTTTTATGCCGGAAAAATGAAGGTCTTGAGCTAAATAAACCGCGCCCATCCCTCCCATCCCTAAAACCTTAATAATTTCGTAACGGTTTTGGAGAATTGCACCCTTGGGAAGGATGTTTTCGTCAAGATCTCCGGTCCCGGAATTAGAGTCTGAAGCACCTAGATGTTGAGTTTCGAATGCCACGCTACGCTCTCTCCTATTGCTCAGTAGAAAATTTCATTTTTAATTATATTCGTTCGTGGGATGAAATGCAACATAACTCTAATTCTACATATCAAATATGTAATAAGGCCCGGTGATAATCCTGATTAGTCGTTGTACGAACACTGTGGCTGGTGTAGAATTTGGCATAGCCAAGGCGGCAGATTTTTGGGGTTTGGGAAATTGTGTTTCCCAATCAGAGTTATTTACATTTGTTATTTTATGTATTTTAACGATTATACTATTCCCTCGGTCTGGCGTCAACCACTTTTCTTATTTGCGCCGATAGGAAAAGTGTGCCATAGATACGATACCTTTGTGAGTTTACCCATTAGTGGTATAATCACAGCTTGTACCACATAGAATGAATCCAACTTAATCTCATTCTGGAGTGTTAACCTCTATGAAAACAATTCTTTGCGTGGATGATGATCCTACTCAATTGATGCTTCTTCGGTTAGCCCTAACCCGGGCCGGTTATCAAGTTTTGGAAGCATCGGATGGTAAAGAAGGTGTCGGGCTGGCTGTGCAGCACAAACCGGACCTTATCATTATGGATTTGATGATGCCCATCATGGATGGGGCTATCGCTGTACATCATATCAAGCAAAATGAAGCAACCAAAGATATTCCAGTATTGATTCTATCTGCTTATGCCCGGGGGGAACAGGCTAAACGAGCGCTTGATGCCGGCGCGGCTGAGATGATCTCCAAAACATTCATTTTGACGGATTTGGTAGATAAGATTAAGGATTATCTGGATTAAAACGGAAATTTGAGTTTGACTGCCTGAGATCAATTGATCGTTCTTCCTCAGCTTCCCTCAAAATTTTTGGGCCATCATTTATATATCTGCCTAATCGTAATGGAACCCCTCGCCATTTTTTTAGATCGATATTGGATATTCAACTCCTGAAAAATGTCTTCATAGGAGATCTATCAATGTCTACCCCAAATATTTCCACTACAAAATTATCAAAAGAGATACCTTCTTCGGATAAGAAGGTCGAAAAGGGAGCGACCCAAACCTATGATCTCCAAGATTCGACCTTATATATTAACCGTGAATTGAGTCTGCTCGAGTTCAACCGTCGCGTTTTAGAAGAAGCGCAGGATCAAGCTCACCCTATTTTGGAGCGGGCAAAATTTTTAGCCATTTATAGCTCAAATATGGATGAGTTTTTTATGATTCGGGTGGCCGGGCTCATGCAACAGGTAGCGGCCGGTGTCATAGAAACATCGGCAGATGGGCTCACTCCGACGGATCAGTTGATCGCTATTCGCAAAATCATCCGCAACAACCTCAAAAAGATGACCCAATGCTTTAAGGATGTACGCAGCAAGCTGCAAGATGTCGGTGTCTTTCTTGACAGCTATGATGATTTGAGCAAAAGCCAACAAAGCTCTGTCGATAAATTCTTCAAAGAAGAAATATTTCCGGTGTTGACGCCGCTTGCCTTTGACCCGGGCCGCCCTTTTCCCCACATCTCCAGCCTTAGCTTAAATTTAGCGGTGCTGGTGCGCGATCCCGACACCGGCAACGAATTTTTTACCCGCATCAAAGTGCCTAATACCCTCCCCCGACTGGTTTCGCTTGAGCGCAGTAAGGAGGAGCGGAAACAAGATATTTATCGCTTTATCTGGGTTGAAGATCTGATCTCCCATAATTTGACCACGTTGTTTCCTGCCTATGAAATTGTCGAGTCCCATCACTTCCGCATTACCCGCAACGCCGATATGGAAATTGAGGCCAATGAAGCTGACGATCTCCTGGAGGCAATTGAGGCCACTGTGCGCCGCCGTCGCTTTGGTTTTGTGGTGCGCTTAACAGTCGGGACCGATATCCCCGAACCCGTCCTGCAACTGTTGGCCAAAAACCTGGAGGTCAGCAGTGAAGATATTTATGAAACAAATGGCCCCTTGGGGCAAAGTGGCTTGATGAGTTTGTTGAGCATCGACCGGCCTGATTTGAAGGACCTCCCCTACCTGCCGATTATTCACCCGCGCCTGCGGCACTTGAATCGCCGCTTGGAGATTTTTGATGCCATTCGGGAGGGGGATATTTTAATCCACCACCCCTACGACTCGTTTGTGCCGGTCATCGATTTTCTCAAAGCGGCCGCCCGCGACCCCAAAGTGCTGGCCATCAAACAAACTCTCTATCGGGCCGGAAAAAATTCACCGGTAGTAGATGCGCTGTTGGAAGCCACCGAAAACGGTAAACAAGTTTCGGCTCTGGTTGAGCTAAAAGCTCGTTTTGATGAAGAGAGCAATATTGGCTGGGCCAAAGCACTTGAGCGGGTTGGGGTGCACGTCGTGTATGGCTTTATGAGTTTGAAGACTCACACCAAAATTTGTATGGTGGTCCGGCGGGAAGATAACGGTAAAATTTTGCGTTATGTCCATCTCTCCACCGGAAATTACAATGCAGTATCCGCCCAAATTTATACGGATATGGGCCTCTTCACCTGCAAACCTGAGTTTGGTGATGACGCCACCGACCTGTTCAACGCGCTGACCGGCTACTCTAAGAAGGAGGATTACAAGAAATTTTTGGTGGCCCCGCTCACCCTGCGTAAACGATTTGCCGCGCTCATCGACCGGGAAATTGCCTGGGCCGAGAAAGGAAAGCCGGCCAAACTGATTTTCCAAATGAATTCGCTCATGGATGCCGAATTTATCCGGAAACTTTATCAAGCTTCGCAAGCCGGGGTGGAAATAAGAATTATGGCCCGGGGCTTGTGTGGCCTGCGGCCCGGCATCCCCGGCATCAGCGACAATATTCAGGTCATTAGTATTGTTGGTCGCTTTTTAGAGCACTCCCGCATTTATTATTTCCACAATGGTGACAATCCCGATATTTATCTTGGCTCGGCAGATTTGATGCCCCGTAATCTCGACCGCCGTATTGAAACCTTATTCCC
>Ga0299906_10004620_pt1 | contig 11259 bp, 13 predicted proteins | sample RVTome_14_FD_200259 | JGI IMG/M metagenome (GOLD analysis project Ga0299906, IMG submission 200259) | Soil microbial communities from uranium-contaminated site in the Upper Colorado River Basin, Wyoming, United States - RVT145D125 (version 2) ... | reverse complement strand
GGGGCCGTTCCACGGTTTCCTCATCACGCACGGCGAGGCGATCTCGATCCCCGACTACTTCACGGTGGGCGATGGTGCCAAGGCCGCCTACCGGCCGACCGTGCACTATGCCTACCACCCCTGCGACATGGCGGTGCTCTCGGTGCACGAGCTGAACGGCAAGAACTTCCACGAGCAGAAGCAGAAGCGCCTGATCGTCGACGAGATCAGCGAGGGCATCGACGAGCTGGGCGTGCTCGTGGCGGGCCACGCGAAGAACGCCTACTGGTACGGCTCGCAGCTCTCGATCCACGAGGCGCGCCAGCTGGTGCCGCACAATTCGGCCACCTCGCTGCAGGTGACCGCACCGGCGATGGCCGGGATGGTCTGGGCCATCGAGAATCCCGGCCAGGGCATCGTCGACCCGGACGAGATCGACTACGCCCGCATCCTGGAGCTCTGCCAGCCCTACCTCGGCCCGGTGGTCGGCAAGTATACGGACTGGACGCCGCTGACCGACCGCGAGCGGCTCTTCCCGGAGGACCTCGACCGCAGCGATCCTTGGCAGTTCAAGAACATCCGCGTGCTTTGACCGGCCGCCGATTGAGCCGGACCCGCAGCTGGCCTAGAACCATCGCGAGCGGCCGCGGCCGCGACCTTTCCGGGGGAAGTGCTTCGATGCCATGCCGCCTCAGCGCCGCGCTCGCGCTCGTCCTGCTGCTGAGTGTCCGGCCGGCCGCGGCCGAGCCGATCGACCTCTACGGGCGGCCGATCGAGTTCTTCCTGCCGGCCGGCTACTGCCACCTCGACGAGACGCAGCCTGCCGAGAAGCTGCTGGTCGACAACATCGTCGGCATGAACCAGGGCTCGAACGACCTCATCGCCTACTTCGCCCCCTGCAACGACCTCGTGGCCTATCGGGTCGGCGCGATCGATGTGATGAGCGAGTACGGCATCGTCTTCGTGCCGCTGGTCAACGGCGGATTCGAGGCCTCGCCCAGCCCGCGCGCCGAGAGCCTGCCGCAGATCGCCGCCACCCTCCCGGCGTTGGACCAGGCCGCGCTGCAGCGGCTCGAGCAGGAGGCGAGCCAGAACCCGCAGGGCATCACGCTCTCCGGCTCGCAGTTCCTCGGCCTGATCGGACAGGACGCCAATGCGCTCTATGCCGGCTTGGTGGCCCAGGTGAGCGACGGCTCGAGCTCCTTCCCCGCCGCCGGCGTCCTGGCCATCACGCAGCTCCAGGACGTCGTGATGACCGTCAACCTCTACCGGCCCTATCGCTCGAACGCCGACATCGTCGCCTTGCTGAGCGAGGCGGAGATCTACGTGGCCCAGCTGGTGGCCGCGAATCCCTGAGGCGGTGGCATCAAGGTCGCAGGCGGTCCTTGCCTCTGTTGTGCCGCCATCCGCGGGCTATGCTGAAGCCGCTCACGCCAGGAGGCCCGCCATGCGTTCGATCCTCGCCATTTTCGCCCTAGCGCTCTCGTTCGCGCTGGCGCCGCCGCCGGCCGACGCGCTGGAGGCCGAGGAGCTCGAGGCGGAGGTCGAAGACCTGCTCGCCAAGGCGCGGCTCTTCCTCGCCCCCGTGACCGTGGAGGGCGGGCCGTTCACCGTCGAGCCCGAGGGCGCGGGCTTCCGCCTGACCCTGCCCGACCTGGCGATCTACGATGCGGCCGACCGGCGCCGCTTCGCCATCGGCACGCTCTCGATGCTGGTGACCGAGCCGGCAACCGGCCTCTACGGCTTGGACGATCTGCGCCTGCCCGATCGCATGGTGGTGATGGAGGGCGCGGAGCAGGTCGGCTGGATCGCGCTCGACCTGGAGCGCTGGAGCGGCGTCTACTCAACGGCGCTGCAGGAGTTCCTGCAGCTGGATTTCCTGGCGCGCAGTTTCGAGGTCCGGGTGCCCAGGGAGAGGCTGCTGATCGGCGCGGGCCGGATGGCTGCCTGGATCGCCACCGTACCGGAACACGACGCCGGCGTTGCCACCGGCTATCAGCGCCAGCGGCAGTACGCCAGCGTTGCCGATCTGGTCATGGCGGACGACGAGGGCACGCTGGAGATCGACTCCATCTTTGCCGACGGTGCGGTCGACGGCTTCGACCTTCGCCTCTACGAGACCCTGCTGGCGGTGATCGGCGACGTCGAGACCGCCGCCGCCCAGGGCGACCAGAGCCGGATGGCTGCGCTGCGCCAGGCGGTGGCCGAGGCGGCCGCCATCGCCAGTTCCTTCGGCGGCGGCATGCGGCTTGCCGGCATCGAGGCCTACGACGCGCTGGGCGGGAGCACCTTCCGCCTCGATGCGCTGAACCTCTCCATGGCCCTGCAGACCCCGCGCGACAGCGCGTTCGGTTCGGCGGTCCTGGCGCTGTCCGGCGGCGGGTTGGCGATCGATCCGGCCAGCAGTCCCGAGGTTGCACCCTATGTCGATCTTCTGCCGCAGCGCTGGAGCATTCCCCTCGCCATCGAGCACCTGCCGCTCGATGCGCTGGCGCAGAGCCTGGCCGACCTGGTGGTCGCCTCGGCGAACCCTCTGCTCGATCCCGAAGGGCAGCTGCGCGGTATCGGCAATACGGTCCTCTCTGCCCTGGGCACGGCCGGCTCCTACCTGATCGTCCGCGACCTCTTCGTCGAGTCCTCTCTGCTGCGCCTGGACAGCAAGGCCTCGCTCGCCTTCTCGCCGGCGGTCGACCTCGGCGTGGTGGGCAACCTCGCCATCACCCTGAGCGGGCTCGACCGCGTGCTGGCGCTGGCCGAGGGCATGAGCGACCCTGACGCCAAACGCCTGCTCTCGGCGGTGGTGCTGGGTATGATGGGCGTGGGCCAGGCCGTGGCGCTGCCGGACGGGCGGGTCGGCTACCGCTTCTCCTTCTTCTTCGCGCCGGACGGCACGGTGCAGATGAACGGCTTTTCCTTCGGCGACCTCTTGAACAACGCCATCCCGCAATAGCGCTGCTATCTTGTCCTCGTCTCGCTAGGCTTTTCGACCGGCATGTCGAACCTGTCCCGCGCCTCCCTGGTGCTGACCCTGCTGCTGCTCGGCGTGGCGGGGGCGCTCTACCTCTGGCCGGACGGCGAGAAGCCGCCCGTGCTCGATCAGGCGGCCGGGCCGCGCGTCGAGATCCTCGGCCACCGCGGCGCGCGCGGACTCTTCCCGGAGAATTCGATCCCGGCGATCCAGGGGGCGCTGGCCATCGGCATCGACCGCCTCGAGCTCGACCTGGCGATGACGCGCGACGGCATTCTCGTGCTGCACCACGACCTGAGACTGGATCCGGACCGCACCCGCGGGCCGAACGGCCAGTGGATCGCCGAGGCCAAGCCGCTGATCGCGCTCCTGGCCGACGAACTGGCGCTCTACGACATCGGCCGCATCAAGCCCGGCAGCAAGCTGGCCGAACGCTTCCCCGGGCAGCAGGGCGCGGACGGCGTGCGCATCCCGCGGCTCTCCGCCGCGGTGGCGCTGGCGGAGCGCCTCAGCGGCGGGGCGATCGGCTACTCGCTGGAGATGAAGCGCGCGCCCGGCGAGCCCGCGCTGGCCTTCGACACGGAGACCGCGGCCAGCACGCTGGCCGACGCGCTGTCCACGCTCGGCATCGCCGGCCGGACCACCGTGCAGTCCTTTGACTGGAGCTTCCTCGCCGCCTTCCAGCGGCTGGCGCCGAGCGTGCCCACGGTCTACCTCACCAGCGAGCAGCCGAACTTCGACACCGTGCGCCGTGGCCAGGATTCGCCCTGGCTCGGCGGGCGCCGCCCGGAGGAGACCGAGGGCTCGCTGCCGCGTCTGGTACAGCGGGCTGGCGGCAGGATCTGGTCGCCCGACTACCGCGACCTGCGGCCCGTCGATCTCGAGGATGCGCACCGCCTGGGCCTCGGGGTCGTGGTCTGGACGGTGAACGATCCCGCCGCCATGGCGTCGCTGCTGGAGCTCGGCGTCGACGGCATCGTCACCGACTATCCCGACCGCCTGCGGGAGGTGCTGGCGCAGCGCAAGACGGCGCTGCCGCCGCAGTTCCCGGCGACGAACTGACTTGGCCGCTCCGATCGGCGTCTTCGACTCCGGGCACGGCGGGCTGACCGTGCTGGCGGCGCTGGAGCGGCGCCTGCCGCAGGAACACTTCCTCTATCTCGGCGACCATGCCGCCGCACCCTACGGCCAGCGCCAGCCGGCGGAGATCTATCGGCGCACCGAGGCGGCGGTGGAGCTGCTCTTCGCCTTGGGCTGCCGGCTGGTGGTGCTGGCCTGCAACACCGCCGCCGCCGTGGCGTTGCGCCGGCTGCAGCAGACCTGGCTGGCGCGGCGGCATCCCGGGCGGCGCGTGCTGGGCGTGCTGGTGCCCATGGTGGAGGCGATCGGCGGGCAGCCCTGGTCGAACCAGGCCCCGCCGCCGCCGCCGCACCCGAAGCCGCGCCGCGTCGCGCTCTTCGCCACGCCGCGCACGGTGGAGACGCAGGCCTATCCGGAGGAGGTCGCACGCCGTGCGCCCTGGGTCAGCGTCGAGCAGCAGCCCTGCGCGGCGCTGGCGGGCGCGATCGAGGCAGACGCGCCGCCGGCCGAGCTGGACCGCCTGGTGCGCGGCTATGCGGCCGAGCTGGTCGACCGCCTGGCCGGCCGGCCGCTCGACGCCGCCGTGCTCGGCTGCACGCACTATCCCCTGGTCGAGGCCTGCTTCGCTGGCGCGCTGCCGGGCGTGGCCCTGCTGTCGCAGCCGGCGCTGGTTGCCGACAGCCTGGCCGAATACCTCGCGAGGCGCCCCGACTATCGCTCCGGGGCGGGCGAGACGCGCTTTCTCACCACCGGCGATGCCGCCCTGGTGACCCCGCTCGCCACGCGCTTCGCCGGCCGGCCGGTCGTCTTCAGGGCGCTGCCTCGCTGAGGCGGGCCAGCTCGGCGGCGGCCTCGGTCTTCAGCCAGCTGCGGAAGGCACGAACCTTCGGACGACGTGCGAAGGCCGGGGGCGCGGCGATCCAGTAGGCAAAGGGCGCCGGCAGGCGCAGGGCGAAGGGCCGCACCAGACGGCCGGCCAGCAGGTCGCGCGCTACCAGGAGGCTGCGCGCCATCGCCAGTCCCTGGCCCGCCACCGCCGCGTCGATCGCCATGAAGTCCTGATCGAAGGCCGGGCCCTCCGGCCGGAGTTCCGGGCGCCCGGCCGCCGCCAGCCAAAGCGGCCAGTCGTCCCGACCCAGGGAGCGGATCAGCAGCTGCGGCCGCAGCCTGTCGAGCCGCAGCGCCTCGCTGGCCAGGAGATGCGGGCTGGCGACCGGGAACAGCTGCTCCTCTGCCAGGCGATCGACGAAGAGATCCGGCCAACGGCCATCGCCGTGGCGCACGGCGAGGTCGACGCCCTCGCGGGCGAAATCGACGCGGCTCGACGTTGCCGTGATCCGGAGATCGATCTCCGGGTGCGCCGTGGCGAAGCTGCCCAGCCGCGGCGCCAGCCAGCGCGCGGCAAAGTTGGGCGAGACCGAGAGCGTCAGCACGCCCCCCGCCGAGCGGCCCTTCAGCTCCTCGCTCGCCTGGGCCATGCGGTCGAAGCTCTCGCTCAGCACGGCAAGATAGCTCCGGGCCTCCGGCGTCAGCTTCAGGCGCTGCTTTTCGCGCAGGAACAGCGCCTGGCCGAGCTCGGCCTCGAGCTGCCGTACCTGGTGGCTGATCGCGCTCTCGGTGACGCCAAGTTCCTCGGCTGCTGGCCGCAGGCCGCCGTGACGGGCCGCGGCTTCGAAGGCGCGGAGCGCCTTCAGGGAAGGCAGGGGGCGGCGCAGGGTGTTGAATTCTCCTCAAGAGGCTCTGCAAGATTAGTCCTTAACGCTGGCCTCGGGTGCAAGAGCATTCTTCGCGCTGCATTGAGAACTTCGGAGGATGCCATGTCTCGAACCCTGCTTTTGACCGCGGTGCCCGTCCGGCTTCCCGCGCCAGCCGACGCACCACCCGCACCGCGCGGCCTCATCGGCCGGCTGGTCCTGTGGCTGGTCCTGTGGCAGGACCGCTGGCGGCAGCGCCACGACCTGGAGAGCCTGAGCGAGGCGCAGCTTGCCGACATCGGCCTCACGCGCAGTGAGGCCCAGGGCTGGGTGCGCGGTCTTCGCCGGCAGGCCTAGGTCGCGCCGAACTTCCGGCGCGCCGGGCCGTTCTCTTCCGAACGGTGGAGGTCGGCGCGGCGATGCGATGGCTCGAAGACGGCCTGCTGGAGTCCATGGCCTTCGGCGACATGGCCCTGCGCCTGCTGCTGGCGGCGGTCTTCGGCCTGGTGCTGGGCTTCGAGCGCGAGGCGTGAAGGGCGGCGAGGCCAAGGACAGCGATCAAATGCCGGAGAGCGGCGGTTGAGCGCCGCATGACCGCGGCGGCACACTCGACGGCAGGAGGACCGCCCGATGAAACGCCTGACCGCCAAGGACTTTCCCCCGGAAGCGCTGGAGCTCTACGACCACTACGTCCATGGCCGCCTCTCCAAGCGCCAGTTTCTCGACCGCGCCGCCCGGGTCGCCGTCGGCGGCCTGACCGCGAGCGCCATGCTCAGCCTGCTGAGCCCCAACTATGCGATGGCCGAGCAGGTTTCCTTCACCGATCCCGACATCGTGCCGCTCTACATCACCTATCCCTCGCCCGAGGGAAACGGTGACGTCCGCGCCTACCTCGTGCGCCCTGCCGCCGCGACGGCCAAGGTCGCGGGCGTGGTCGTGGTGCACGAAAACCGCGGCCTCAACCCCTACATCGAGGACGTGGCGCGGCGCCTCGCCAAGGCCGGCTTCGTCGCGCTGGCGCCCGATGGCCTCAGCTCGCTGGGCGGCTATCCCGGCAACGACGAGCAGGGCCGCGCGCTGCAGAGCCAGGTCGATCCGGCGAAGCTGATGAACGACTTCCTCGCCGCGGTGGTGTTCCTCCAAGGCCACGAGGCGACCACGGGCAAGGTCGGCATCACCGGCTTCTGCTACGGCGGCGGGGTGGCGAACATGGCCGCCGTCGCCAATCCGGAGCTCGCCGCCGCGGTGCCCTTCTACGGGCGCCAGCCGCCGACCGAGGAGGTGGCGCGCATCCAGGCGCCGCTGCTGCTGCACTATGCCGGGAACGACGAGCGCGTGAACGAGGGCTGGCCGGCCTACGAGGAAGCGCTGCAGGCGCAGGGCAAGACCTACGCGGCGCACGTCTACCCGGGCACCCAGCACGGCTTCCACAACGACTCGACGCCGCGCTACGACGAGGCCGCCGCCGCGCTCGCCTGGCAGCGCAGCGTCGACTGGTTCAAGCGCTACCTTGCCTGAGGCGCGAAATCAGTCGCGGTCGATGAAGCTACCGGCCAGGCGGCGCTGCCGTTCCAGGATGGCAGCCTTCACGCGCTCGAAGAGGTCCTTCGGCAGCATGCCGTAGTCGTAGCGGCCGGCGCTGCCCGGGATCGGTCGAAGGTCATAGCCCGGCCAACCGAAGACGTTGAGCTCATCGATCCTGATCCAATGCTGACCAGCGTCGGGGCCCAGCCTCGTTGCGACCTTGGCGGGGATCGGGATCGACGCGGTTGGATCGTCCGGCTGCCGGTGGTTGATCGGCGCCACGGCTGTTCGCAGTGTGCCGTCGGGGAGCCTGCGGCAGGCTAGCACGATGGCGCAGGGGCGATCCTTGGAAGCTTCCTCGCGGCCTCGCGTTTGCTCGTGGCTCCAGAGGAAAGCGTAGCGAACGACGAGGCCCGGCCGCGGTGTCGGCAGGCTCACTGCGGATCGGCGCCGTACTCGGCCTCTCGGATTGCGGCGACAAGATCGTCAGGAAGCTGGCCCACCACCAGCACTTCCCGCTGCCGGCGCTTGAGGCGTTCGAAGAGCTCGGCGTCGCGCGCCGAAAGGAAGGCGCCGATGCGCCGGCCGTGACTGGTGACCCAGACCGGCTCGCCGGCCAGCGCTTCGTCCTGATAGCGGCCGAAGTTCTTCGCGAACTCGGTGGAAGTGACTGTCTTCGCCATAGTCCGTAATTTAGGGAATTTCAGGAAATTTTCAATCTTGCAGGAAATTTTCAATCTTGACTGTGCGCGCCGCTCTGAATTATTGAATTCAGAATTCAATTAGGAGCCGCCCATGGAGCAACTGAAGGTACGTCCGGTGCTGGTGGGGGAGGCCTATCGGGCCATCCTGGCCGCCATCGCCGACGGCCGCCTGGCGCCCGGGCAGCGGCTGCAGCAGGAAAGCCTGGCGGAGCTGCTGGGCGTCTCGCGGCAGCCGATCAGCCACGCGCTGGCACTGCTGCGCCAGGAGGGCTTCGTCGTCGAGGGCTCCGGCACGCGCGGGCGCAAGGGCGTCATGGTGGCGCCGCTCAGCGCCGGCTACGTCAAGGCGCTCTACGAGGTCCGCGCGGCGCTCGACAGCACGGCGGCGCGCCTGGCCGCCGAGGCCGTCGCGACAGGCCGCGCCGCGGCCGGCGACAAGGCGGCGCTGGCCAAGGCCCTGGAGAACGGCACGCGCGCGCTCGCCGCCGACGACCGCGCCGGCCTGGCCGAGGCCGACATGGCCTTCCACCGTGCGCTGAACCGGCTCTCCGGCAATCCCGTCATCGTCGAGACCGCCGAGCGGCACTGGGGCCACGTGCGCCGCGCCATGGGCGCGGTGCTGGCCGACGCCCGCCAGGTGCGCGTCGCCTGGCAGGAGCACCGCGCCATCGGCAAGGCCGTGCTGGCGGGCGAGGCCGCCGGCGCCGAGGCGCTGGCCCGCGCGCATGCCGAGCGCGCCGGCCGTGAAACCCATCAACGGCTGCTGGCGCGCGCGCCGGCCGCCGCCTGAACCACAACGCCAAAGCAGCAGGAGGAAACGATGAGACTGAATGAGCAACAGATCGCCGAGTTCGACCGCGAGGGCTGGCTGTTCTTCCCCGATCTCTTCAGTGCCGAGGAGGTGGGGCTGCTGGAGCGCGAGGCCAAGGCGATCTTCCAGCTGGATCGCGAGGAGGTCTGGCGCGAGAAGTCCGGGGTGGCGCGCACCGCCTTCGCCGCGCACACCTACAACGAGGCCTTCCGCCTGCTGGGCGCGCATCCGCGCCTGATCACGCCGATCGAGCAGCTGCTGCGCGGCCGGCTCTACATGCACCAGTTCAAGATCAACGCGAAGGCGGCCTTCGACGGCGAGGTCTGGCAGTGGCACCAGGACTACGGCACCTGGGCGCGCGACGACCTCATGCCGGAGCCGCGCGCGATGAACATCGCGCTCTTCATCGACGAGGTGACGCCGGTGAACGGCCCGCTCTTCCTGATCCCGAAGAGCCACAAGGCGGGCGTGCTCGAGGCCGGCCACGACCTGCAATCTACCAGCTACCCGCTGTGGACGCTGGACCGCGCCTCGGTGAAGCGCCTGGCGGAAGAGGGCGGCATCGTCGCGCCCTGCGGCAAGCCCGGCTCGATGCTGATGTTCCACGGCAACCTGGTGCACGCCAGCCCGCCCAACATCAGCCCCTTCGACCGCACCATCGTCTACCTGTCGCTCTGCGAGGTCTCCAACCACATCCGCCAGTTCAAGCGCAAGGAGTGGATCGCGCACCGCGACTTCACGCCGATCGAGGCGGTGGCCGACGACAGCCTGACCCGGCTGGCGCGGCAGAAGCAGCACGCGGTCGCGGCGGAGTAGCATCGCCCCCTCCGTCATCCCGGGCGCGCCGCGGCACGGCAGTGCTGCTGCGCAGACCCGGGACCCATCGTGCCGCGCGCGCGGAGGAGTTGATCCCGGCTCGCCCCCGGATGCGGCTGCGCCGCTCCGGGGTTGGCCGGGATGACATCGTGACCGGGATGACATCGTGAAATGAGTAGGAGTCGGATGCCATGAACCTCTACGCCCTGCTGCAGCATCGCTTGGACGAAACCGGCAAGCCGGTCGGCGTCGGCCTGATCGGCGCCGGCAAATTCGGCTCCATGTTCCTGGCGCAGGTGCCGAAGACGCGCGGCCTCAGGATCGCCGCGATCGCCGACCTCCGGCCGGCGCGGGTACCCGAGGCGCTGCAGGCCGTCGGCTGGAGCGATGCGCTGATCGCCGGCACCGCCGTCACCGACGACGCCGAGCGGCTGATCCAGCGCGACGACGTCGAGGTGGTGATCGACGCCACCGGCCATCCGCCGGCCGGCATCCGCCACGCGCTGCTCGCCGCCAAGCACGGCAAGCACATCGTCATGGTCAACGTCGAGGCCGACGTGCTGGCCGGTCCCCTGCTCGCCGAGGCGTGCCGCAAGGCGGGCGTGGTCTACACCATGGCCTACGGCGACCAGCCGGCGCTGGTCTCGGAGCTGGTCGACTGGGCGCGCTCGGCGGGCCTCCCTGTGGTCTGCGCCGGCAAGGGCACCAAGTACCTGCCGGAGTACCACGCCTCCACGCCCGACACGGTCTGGCCCTTCTACGGCCTGACGGCCGAGCAGGCCAGGGCCGGCGGCATGAACCCGCAGATGTTCAACTCCTTCCTCGACGGCACCAAGTCGGCGATCGAGATGGCGGCGATCGCCAACGCCACCGGGCTGACGCCGCCGAAGCACGGCCTGGCCTTCCCGCCCTGCGGCGTCGACGACCTGGCCCGCGTGCTGAAGCCGAAGAGCGAGGGCGGCCAGCTCGAGGGCAGCGGCATGGTCGAGGTGATCTCCTCATTGGAGCGCGACGGCCGGCCGGTGTTCCGCGACCTGCGCTGGGGCGTCTACGTCGTCTTCGGTCCCGGCGAAGGTATCGGCGGCGACTACACCGCCGCCTGCTTCCGCCAGTACGGCCTCGCGACCGACCCCAGCGGCCGCTACGCCGCGATGTACAAGCCCTATCACCTGATCGGCCTGGAGCTCGGCATCTCGGTGCTCTCGGCCGCGCTGCGCCGCGAGCCCACCGGGCAGAGCCGCGACTTCCGCGGCGACGTGGTCGCGGTCGCCAAGCGGGCGATCAAGCCCGGCGAGACGCTGGACGGCGAGGGCGGCTTCTGCGTCTGGGGCAAGCTGCAGCCGGCCGAGGCCAGCCTCGCGATCGGCGGCCTGCCGATCGGCCTGGCCAAGGACGTGACGCTGAAACGCGCGGTGGCCGCCGGCGCGCTGCTCACCTGGGACGACGTCGAGGTGAAGAGCGGCAACGACGAGTGGTCCGCCGCCTTCCGCGTCCGGCGCGAGATGGAACAGCGCTTCGCCGGCGCCGCCCGGCGCGCGGCAGAGTAGGTACCTCTCCCGCCGGGCTAAGGGAGTCACACATTTGCGTGGAGGCTCCAGCCATGCTTCATGGCGTCGAAGCGTTGCAGGCCGTGAGCCATGGTTTTCGGTCCGGCGGGTTTGTAGCCGTGACCGACATAGCCGT
>Ga0299906_10004616_pt1 | contig 11267 bp, 16 predicted proteins | sample RVTome_14_FD_200259 | JGI IMG/M metagenome (GOLD analysis project Ga0299906, IMG submission 200259) | Soil microbial communities from uranium-contaminated site in the Upper Colorado River Basin, Wyoming, United States - RVT145D125 (version 2) ... | reverse complement strand
GCGTAGGTCCCGTAGTCGCTGACTACGGAGAAGAACCCCTCGGAATCGATGACGAAGATGCCCCAACCCTCACTCTTGAGTGGCGGGACTGTTATTTTCTTGATCCAACTCATGCTCATCCCTTCGGGCACGGATCTCTCGAATCCTCGATATAGGGTAGACGTACTGGTTTAAGGCATCAGCCTTATAGTCGTCGATGTAGAGACAGCCCTCGACGACACGAACGGAGATATTGAGGCTCGGACTGTCCTCACCTTGAATGGTCCCGGCAGGAAGCTGGTGCTTGGAGACAGGCTGCCCCACCTGGAAAGTGATGCTGGAATCATCCAACAAGAAGTCCACATGAAGCCAGGTGAGGATTCGAGCTTTGAGGGGTCCTTGGGAACGCTCCTCTTTGAGGAGTAACTGATCGATATTGGAAGGCATGTGTTCTCTTACACCATTTTCCTGGAGCCTAGTCGACTTCAAGGTGTTCCCAGCGTGAGGGCCCGTTAGTTAGCTTGATAAGAACACCCCCGTCAGGGGTTTCTAAATCCCGTAAGTGTTCTGACCTTGTCTCACTTAAGAATTGAATGGGGTGGCTTTCAATACACCTAAAAACCGCCCGACTTGCCTCAAGGCCTGATTCTACTTGCTGAACAAGGTTCCAATCCTCCCCGCTCAAGCGATACATGACATTGTAGATACCTCCACAATTCAAGACGGACACCTCTAAGAGAGCGGCTTTTGGAAGTCGAAACGTAAAGGTACAGTAGAACTGGTCACGGACTCCCTGGCACCGTTCTGCGAGAGCCTCAGCCTGATACGCAAGTAGAGGAAGGGTGGGATGCCCTTCAAAAATGAAAGTCCTGTTAGGTGGCATGACCCTTTCCCTTATACCATCTTTTAAGTGAAAGCGGTCAGCTTTTAGAGAGCCGTCGGCCGCTTGAAGAAGGCAAACGACGTGTCCTCTGGTTTGGGCGTAAAGGTCGCCCGAATCTTGATCTTGTCCCCACGATGAGGGTCCATAGCTCTCGGGACCGTGCCAAAGCCCATCCAGTAACCCTCGGGGGTGACGACCTTGAGAGTCATCTTGAGAGTCGAGCCGAAGTCGTTGTCATAGTAGTCGAGCTTGAGGACTTCCCCCTCGACCTCCACACGGCCCTCAGGAGCCTCCACACGGCTCTCAGTCTCACGAACCTTGAGCATCTGGGCCCGATTCATAGCCGTGGCGTACGCCTTAGGAGAGCTGGCTACGAGCCCTTCCCGACGGTGAATAACACCAGGGCAGGAGAGAGCTACCTTGAGGTTGGCCATATAGTCGTTGTCCGCTTCCATCTCTTTCCCCCACTGGATGATGGCCCGAGCCTCGACTATGTCCGCCTCGGTGGGCTGGAGGGCTTCCCATTCTTTGCGGGCGAAAGCGTCCTTGGGAGGGAGGGACATTGCGGCATTCACAGTCCCCCGAGTGGAGCCATCATCTCCCGTACGATGAAAGCCATGCTGACGAACCGCCGTCACGGCATAGGCCACGTAGGTCAGCGTGGGGGTGCAGGGAGTGCCGTAGCCCAGGCGAGTCTCCAAGAGGTCGTCGTAGACGAACTTGACTAGCTCCGCCGCCTTGACCCAGCGAGTAGCATCCGTGGTGAGGTAGTCGGCAAGACAGTTGCGACCAACCTGACGTAGCTCGCCCTCGGGGCTACGAATGATGAGAGTCTCGTTGCGTTGACGCTTGGTGCCGCAATGCTCACAGAGGTTAGGACGGTCACGGTACACCGAGGGGCACTCCTGACCAGGAGCGTTGGCGATGATGACACCACCCTCGGTGTGCTCCAAGCGAGCAACGAACGTCCAACCCTGAAGGCTGGGGAGGTCTCCCAGAGTGACCCGGTGACACTCGATGTACTTGAGATCTTCACCCTCATAGTGAGGGGCTGCAATCCAGGTAGAACCCTCTACTTCGGTATACTCGACCCCGCACTTGGCTGCCAGCCGAGAGAGGCGCTTGAGGACCTTGGACTTGACGTCAATGGGGATGATTAAGGAGAGCATGTCCTGTGTAACCCTAAGGTCCCCAAAATGGATCCCGAAATTCTAAGATTTTTCCAGACCGCTCTTGATGAAGTTGTATAACTCCCGGGATTCCTGTGTAACCCCGAGCCGAGGAGAATGTATCCTAATCGATCATCATGCTCCAGATTGCCTTGGGATTAGCCTCCCACGACCGGCAACGACGGACCTCGTACAAGCCTGGCGGCATGTGCTTCAGGGGGTCGTGCTCAGGGTGGTCCACCTTGAAGCCCGTTTTGGAGTAGAGAAATCCCATTCGATTCTTGATGCTCTTGACCTGCCTCTCATAAAGCACGACGGGCGGCCCATCCTTGAGCGGAATGAACTTGTGGCTCTCGAACTCCGCCACTGGCTTACCTTCATCGGAAACGCCCTTCTGGGGTTTCAGCTCATCCTGTTCTTGCTTGATGAAGATCAAGTCACCTTGCTGAGCGTAGACCTCTTCTGCTCGGATGTTGCCTGCCATGTAGCGGTAGCATTCCTCGATGAGCCTACACGGAGGTGTAGGCACCCCTTGCTTGGATCGATTCGGGTGGACTCGGTGGAAGTGGACACGTGTACCTCTCGCAAGTCGCTCGAAGATGATGAGGAACGTTGGGTAGCCACTTGCTGGGGGTGAGCCTGTCAGTGTGTAGTACATGAGCCCATAGTCGTCTCGACCATTGAGCCCTCTTTCCAACTCGTGTTGGATAGGAGCCTCGGAGAGGATATCCAAGTGGTCTTCCTCGAAGACACAGTACTTGAAGGAGTAGCAGTAGGTCGTCACTCGACCGTAGGTGGCCAGGCTCGCATAGGGGACAGTCACCGTGTTGGCTTCGTTGTCTGCTATGGGAGTGAGAGCAGATCGGGTCTTGACCGTCTCCCCTTCGGCCTCGGTCATCTCCAGCTCGGAGGTACTCTCCACATGCTTGGGGATGGCCGTCCACTTTTTCTTGGTGTGTCTCTTGAGGTAGCGCTCGATTCGAAACAGGAAGGCGAGGTAGGGGGTGAAGTTCTTTTCGTAGGTCGTCCGTCGGGAAGCGTTCTTGGCTATGGTCGAAATGACCTCGCCCCACCCTCGCTTGAGGGATCGTTCGATCAAGTCGAACTCGACATTGATCAGGTGCTGGTGGTTACCAGGCACATGAAAGACACCCAAAGGAATGTCCCCCTTCTCGACAGCTGTCAGTAACTGCTTGTGTCTTTGAGGGTCGATACCGAGGGTTATAGCCTTGGCCTTGTTGCTCTTCTGGAACTGCCACTCAGTCTTGGCTTTCTCCTCTTCACGCTTGGCCTGAGCCCCAGGGAGGGTCAGACAGAAAGGACGGGCCCCTCTATCATCGTGGGTGTCGTAATAGGGGAGGCCCTTTGCGGGCTTTTCCATGGCGTTTAGAAGGCCCGATCGTAGCTTGTCGTAGTCGTCACCACAAAGGGTCAGGAAGGCCGCTATGAGGCGGTTGTTGCTCGTCTTGTCCTTGATCCTACCATCGTGCAGCCAGAGGTAGAAGAGATGCGTCTTAGGATCCTCTTGTTTGAGGCGGTCGAGATTCGCGGCAATATCTTTCCGCTTCTCCATAGCCTTGATCCCTCGGTCATCAATCGGGAGAGCTAAGCCTCGGCGAGTAATGTAGGCATGCCAGATGTAACGGAGAGGCTCTTCACATTCCTCACCGTCCACAGTGATCTTGTAAGTGCCTTCGTAAAACTCCCGTAGGGTACCCCAGCCACTACGGCCACCATAGCGCTTGAAGTCAGGGTCATCGATGAGAGTCCGTACCTCCGTCTGAAGATCGAGACCATAGAAAGAGTAGACAAATTCCAGCCTGGCCTCTTCAGATACGAGGTTAACCCGACCCGCAGCGGGACGAGAGAAGCGGCAAGGCACGACTTCATTCGAGCCGTTGACGCTGATCTCAAGGTCCAAATAGGGGGCGACCCTCTCAGGGTCTTCATCCCCATAGCCGTAACGATCATGGTCGAACCCATCGACTTCAATGGTAGTAGTCCTGCCCCACCCCTGACGTTTCTTGTATTTGAGGGGTTTCTTATAGGCGTGGGGTTTGGCTAGTTTGACTTGGATGAAAGGCTCTTCCACTTCTTCCACTTCGAGATGTTTGCCAAATGCATGCCACATTGAGGGGATAGTTGACCCCACGAAGATCTTGTTGTCGTACAGGAGAGCCGAGACCTCCACCCCACCGTCCAAAGGGACCTTACAGCTCAAAGCCTCATCGGGAGGGTTGGTTGGCGTAGCTATCTTGAAATGATTGTACAGGGAAGGCAGGTCGTTTCGAACGTAGATACCCCCATAATGGGGATGGTCTGAGTCAACATAAAATGAAGGGTAGATCTCGGACATGCCTCTCCCATACACCGGCTTCGTTCCTGAGTGCTCCCACCTTGAAGGGTAGACGACCGAGGGCCTCGTGTACCTAGGCATACATCCGAGTGCCAACTCACAACGTTTACACCATCTCGACTTCAATGTGTTCCCATCGCCGAGGTTTTCGAGCATCTACTTTTGAACCTCCCCCGACCCATCGTACTGGGCAATGACTTCAATTGTGCCCACGATAGCGCCGTTTAAGGCATCGAGTTCCTCAGCAGGGATCCAGTACTCCTCGTGGTGCCGCGCGCCGACGACTTGAGGCGTGTATCGAGTGAGGAAGTCCGCTCGCACCTCGAACCGCGTGACGTAGCCAGTAGCCCCATTCTTCGTGTTCCAGCGTGCAGCGATCTCTCGGGCGTATCGCTCGTTGCATACCGGATAGAAGATGGGCTGGTCCGCGAGGCGTGGGGGCCAAGCGCGAGAACCGAGAGCCTTTACCTGGTTGAGCTCGGCTTCCCCGGTGGGGCGGTAGAGCGTGACTGTTTGGAGCTGAGTTGTCATTGGAACTGTTCCTGAAATGCTTTGAGGACCGTCTGATCCTTGGTCGTGTCGAACCCAAAGGAATGTCCCCCTTCTCGACAGCCCCTATGTAGAAGTTTGCTGGTGCCTAAAGGCTCCCTGTGCTGTTCCTGAGTCATTCGAAGAGGTGCTCCCACCGTGAGGGGTAGATGACCGAGGGCCTCGTGTACCTAGGCGTATTTCCGAGTGCCAACTCACAACGTTGCCAGGGGTAGCTCTTTCGGAAGAGACCCTCGCTTTCACGCCAAAGGTTAGAGATAGCGTTAGGGAAATCCAACAAGTCTTTTGATTCCTGTAGTAGTATCCAATGGTAGGAGCCCTGTCGGCACCAGAGCCTGAACAGGATAGAACCCTGATAGAAGATTCGTGTGATTCCGACATCCATGTACACGCCCGTCGTCTTGAACGTGGTGGCATAGGCCACTAATTCCGTCTCACAGAGGAGAGCCTCGATGGCATCTCCCAAGTGATTACTGGTCTCCCTATAATCCATCGACGTCATCTTCGATGTGCTCCCATCGTGAGGGACTGGAGTCCCTATAAGGTACGCCTTCTGCATCTAAGGGCACGGTTGCTCGAACGTATGTTCGCACATCATTGTTCCTCAGGTTGTCCAGGACTCTAAGGAAAGTCTGAGACCAGTCCCCATACTGTTTGCTCCACACCCACTCTCGGTTATCGTGGTGTCGCCAATACCAGGTGGTCAGATTGAAGTCCTTGTTTGTGAGGCAAATGTCTGTCCAACCCCCTTTTTTGAAGCCAAGACGAACAACCCGTCCAACGTCCACCTGTTCTTGACACAACGTGTAAGCCGCATACCACAGCTCCGTCAGACCCTCGTTGAGATCCAACTTTCGAGTACGAAGAAGATTTACCCAAGTACTATAGTCGAGGATGTCGATCTTCCTAGAGTTGCCCCATTCCCGATTAGGGCGGGCTACCTTAGGCACGCCCAGGAGATTCAGGAGGTCTAGAAGGATAGCCCTGACCATGATCGAAGGCACTGCCTGAAACGCAATCCAAAAGCCGTCTGGGTGATGGCAGTAGGAGAGAGTCTGGTAGGCCCCCGCCATCTCAAGCCGAAACACCGTGTGCTTGTCAAAACGGTCCACAAGAAGGACGGGGCCCTTCTTGGATATTTCCAAGAACTGAGCGAAGGCAGCTTCAATCGTCATTGGAGGGTCTTCCTGAAAGTGAGGTTGATCCGTTCCCCCACGGACTTCTTAGTCTTGCCAATGGCATGTTCCCACGCCCCCTGAATACCCTTACCCATGTAGAGCAGGTCACCGTCTCCCAGCTCGAACTTCTGGACGTCGTACTTGTGTGCTTTGGAGCGGAGCTTAAAAGTCCGGGTAGCCCCGAAGGTCAGAGATGCCACCTCGGGGTCTGGGCCAAAGAGGGGCTCGTCGTCGGAATGCCACGCTACGGAGTCTGAGCCGTCTCTGTAGAGGTTCAGGAGCACGCTGTTGAAGGATGCCCCCGTCTCGGCTTCCACGAGCCTCAAGAGGCTCTGGAGCAGTTCTGGTAGGGGTCGGGCTACCCAAGTCTGCCCCGAATAGATGTAGGGCATCTCGCCGTACCACTGAGTCAAACGGGGGACGTCGTAGGTCGTCCCCATAATAGTGATCTGCCTCTGCTCAAACGGAAGCTTCCGTAAGTCCTCGAAGGAGCAGGGAGCCTCGATGTGTTTGCTGTAAAAGTTGGGCATAACCAGGGTGGTTTAGAAATCATCATCGTTTTCCAAGTGGGCCCACCGAGAGAGAACCGTCTCAGGGGAAGGGGGTGCAGGGTCTATGCCAAAAGCGCTCCACAATCCAACTCTGTTTCCTTGATTGGCCGGGGTGGCCAAATGTTGCGGGTCACCCTGCCTCCGAACACGAGAGGCATCGTGCCTCAAGGTGGGCAAGCGAGGAAGGGTAGTCAGGCACTCCACACTCTCCAGGTCATGCTCGTCCGACACGATGGAGAGTGTCTCCTCGAAGACCTCAGCTAAGGTGGCTGTAAGCTGGATCACGGGCTCAGGGTCGTGAAACTGATAAAAGAGCCTGTACAACTGCCCTTCTCCAGCGGCACGAACCCACGTTAGCTCAAGATGATCGTCATAACCGTTTATCTTGAAACGTAAGGTGGGAGCGGCTCTACCATCCAACAATAGAGAAGCCGCATGGATTGCAGGGTAGAGCTTCAGGGCGTTAGCCTGATCATGCAAGGTGACCAAAAGCCATGCCCACGTCGTATAGTCCGTCAGAATCAATGTCGTAGGACCGCTGCAAACACCAATGCTGTCGTCACAGAGGAAGGATGCATGTAGTTGCCCGAAGATCCAGGCAGCTTGCCTCGGTTCGAGGATGATAGAAAGCCAGGGCCATCCGTTCCCGCAAGAGAACGACAACTGAAGCTTGCGAGGGTGTCCTCTGAGACCTTCACAGCAAAAAGCCAAGTTCCCACACCTGAAGACTTGCCCGCTGTCCCGACGGTTCAACAGAGCATAGTCCTCTTGAGTAGGCTCACCTTCTAAAAAAATGTTCATCAGTTGGACTCCCTATTCCATAGGGTCGCGGCCCCATCATCAGTACTAGCCAGACATGTACGCCGGCCACACGCATGGCACTCGAAGAGATACCGAAGCCCACGAAGGCCCCAGTCACGGATGACCATGTGGGGTTCCAAGCTGGTGCCGCACGGGCAAGGCTGAGCCTCGATTGTCATAAAGCTCCCATACACCAAGGTGTCAATCTATACGGCACCTGACGTGCGTACAGTGAATCTCCTTAAGGACCCCCGACACCTTGGCTTGACACACGTACCCCAAAGAAGCCTCATCCTCCCAACAGTCCGCTTGGAAGGTGTCCACCTCATGCTTGAGGGCCCACGCTTTCCAGACCTCCTGGGCTGCCTCACGTTGGTCTCCAAAACCCAGGTGTACATAAAGGAGGGCGATGAGGGCGACCCCCATAATGATAACAGCTGCTAGAATGTCAGCGTGATGACGGTGCGGACAGGAACATTCCTTAGATCCCCACACCTGGAGGTCAGCACAGTCGTTTGTATGTCCCTCCTTAATGAGGCGACCCTTGCGTTTCAGTTCCTCTTGGAAGATCGCGATCTTCTGAAGGTCACGTGGGGTTGGTTTACCTCTCATTTCACAACCTTTTTGACTCAGAAAGTATGAACTAAGCCTAGGATAGTAAAGACGGCGACAACAAAGATGAGCACAACCCCTAAAAAGTCCCGCACTGTGTCCCAAAACGTAGAAGGCCTAGGGTCATAATACTCGAACGAAGAATAGGAAAGCCACTTCATGGAAGACCCCATCTGAACCTGATTGTATTGCTTCAGGTAGGACACCATACTATCAAACTTAACCCAGAGGGCGCTTTCCCACACAAAGAAGTCGTCCTTCTCTGGACCAAGAGCCAAGTACTTTACAGACCTGTTTACCTTGACCTCAAAGACCAGGACATCGTCCAACTTCTTGGAGAAGTGACCCATAGCTTTCTTCGCTAAAGCCTCGGCACATTGAAGGTTGCGAATCTCTACCTGAGAGCAATAGCGGCTCTCCATCTTGGACCAAAAGTCAAGACGAGTGATTTCCCCGTTCTCACACTGAGCCAACCACTTGCTTACAGGTGGACTTAGGTCCTCTTTCTTCAGGTCAGCATAAGTAAGCTGCCCAAGGACGTATTGCTCGGTAAGCTCTTCCATCGGATTGTGCTCCACGGTTACTCTCTACACCAGAACCGCCCAAAGGATGAGAGAGTCGAACACAAGCACGATGGCCAATACGATCCACGTGACTGCCCTAGGGGGACGCTTCCGAAGTTCACGGTTCTCTTTCTGAAGGTAGCCAATCAGAGCCTCGCTTTTCGCCTCTTCAGCCTCGTGGTCACAGAAATCCTCACCACACTCCGTACACCTGAAGACTTTGAGCCTGACGGGGATGTCCACCCGATCCAAAGCAGCCCCATACTGGAACGTCGTGTCCACTTCCTGGACATCCAGATCCGTACCACTACACCCAGGGCAACTTATTGGCGAAACCTCCGTCATGGCATCACCTGACACCCCGAAAAGGGATAGCAATGGACCTCCCGAGGAGTCTGACCCTGAGGGCCGACATGACAGATAACCCTATCCCTGACCCAACGGCAGAGGCTCTTGTCGTTCAAGCCAAAGTGCTGAGACCATTCTACCCAAGCCGCTTCAGCTCCAGCACGCTCCTCTGCCTCAGAAGGGAGGGAATCTACAAAGTAGCCGATCCCCATGAGAATAGGGGTCGCGATGAAAAGCCAGGTAGGCCAGAAACAATACCAAGGGGTGGACTTCTTCAACGCCCTAACCGACCAAGGTGGTGCCGAATTGAGTACCTTGGGGACGCCTGTGTAACCACGGTCTACCAAAGTCGATATCCGTCGACCTGGACCCCTGAAGTGAGCGGTACCACCAAACATGGTTTCGATGTGTGATGCCCACTCAGAAGGGTCCAGCTCTATGCGAAGCCACTCTCCGAAAGCCTCGCAATGCCAGAGACTCGGGTTCTCCGTTGGCCCGAAAGCGAAACTCCCATGAGTACGTTCCACTTCGCCCGTCTCGAAGTTCTCGGTCTCTCTCACATAAGTGTGGACCACGTAGCGACGTTGCTCCTCACCTAAACCCTCGAAGAAGGAGTCAATCCGCTTCTGAACTTGGGAGACTTTGGGGTAACCCCGCCAGTCGGCTGACTCCAGGTCCTTAGACCAACGAGAGAGACCGTAGAAACGTGTTCCTTCACCCAAACAAGACTCAATAAACTTGACCTTGTTTTCAGGGGAAGGGTTATTCATTCTCATAACCCAGACACCACCACCACCCGAGTCGTAGGGCACATAAGACCAGATAGCCTCGTGAGGACTACTCAAGGGTCCAAACGCAATACCCCACTTCTTGGAACCCTCGTCCTCTTTGATAGTCTCCAAGGGCATGACTAGAAAGTCGCCCTCTGATCCTTCGGAGTAAAGGTCTAATCGCTTCTGTATTGCTTCTGATGACGTCATGACTTCCTTACTTGCTATGCGTCGCCCAGATAAAGACGAACGCGAAACATTGTCCATCGGGTCACGCATGATTACTTCCTTCCCCATACCATGAGGCTGTCGTGGCAATGCTCCCAGTTAGGCAATGCCACGACCTGTTCCAACCTGTATTCCTCAGCAAGGATTCGATGCATCTCTTCATCGCCTGTGCAACCACCCTCACGCTCGCCTATGTAGAGAATACGCTCCCCACGAAACGCTCGAACCGACTCCGACCCCATCGAACCATGGTAGGGAGGCCAACATAGTAGAAGGTTCCGACACGGATCAACTTCCCTCAGAACCGAGGGGGAGCCCTCCAATACCTCTGTCCAAAGCATGGCCGCCTGCTCGTTGTCGCCGGGGGCCTTGTCATAGGCCAGGACATCGACACCCGCAAAACGCAAGAGAGCCGCCCAGTAGCCCGTCCCAGCACCCATCTCCACAATAGGGCCGTAACTCTTGATGACTTCAAGAGCCTCAGGGGTAGGAACCGCCCAAGAGTAGTAGAAACAACAGGTGGTCCTCACATGAAACTGCTCGGGGAGACGATGCCAATCCCATGACTTGCACTTCAAATGAAGGTCAAGCAAAGGGTTGTCCCCCGGCTTCAAGATCTCATCAGGTAGAGGTATGCCAACTTCCACCTTTGACACGGGAATCATCTCACACCGACCCAATGGTGTTGCCACCCTTCTAGACCTAACCACGCTATACCTTTAGGTGTCAGGCGATACTCCGTCTTGCCACTGAGATTGTGCTCTCGAACTCGCACAAAAGCAGCCTTTTTGAGTTCTTCCAAGACATCGGTGCTCTTAAAAGTGTCTGAAATTTCCCACCAAGAGTCACTAGATCCTTCGCCTCGTAAGATGCGTTTTTTCGTAAAGTTCAGACGATCTTGAGCCTCTTGTGAGACGACAGCATCGAACTGTTCGATGAGAATAGGAGAGTGCTGGGTGATATACTCCTCGTAGGTACCTACACCCCCGTCTTGAACCCACTCCAGGTATTTGTTCTCCATGAGACGTTGGGTGTAAAAGAAGGCACAGTAACGAGCCAAACATTGGTCCCCCATGGGTCTGTACTCTTCGTCAGGAAACTCGGGGCCCGTCCCTTCAAGACCGTGCTCAGGAGTCCATTTACCACGGTCTTCGATCAAGACACCTTCGGTCGTCCACTTCAGAAAGATTCCTCGTTTCATTTAGTCCTCATCAGGTAGAAGTGACTCAGCTAGACTAAGGGACGTCAAAGGACCTCCACTAGGTCACTGCGAGGCACAC
>Ga0299906_10004615_pt1 | contig 11268 bp, 10 predicted proteins | sample RVTome_14_FD_200259 | JGI IMG/M metagenome (GOLD analysis project Ga0299906, IMG submission 200259) | Soil microbial communities from uranium-contaminated site in the Upper Colorado River Basin, Wyoming, United States - RVT145D125 (version 2) ... | reverse complement strand
TCGGCGCCGGATCTGGCGCCACGGCACCCCCCCCCAGGGGGCCTGACAAGTGCCCCCGGGGGGGCTGACATGTGGCGTAGCCTGTTGTTGACAGGCCGGGATTGCTGTACATTGGCGCGCAATCGTCACAGCCGTCTTCGATCCACCGTCCGCCGGACGACAACAGGGAGGCAAGACGCTATGCGCCTACGATCTATCTCCTGGCCCACGCTGCTGATCGCCGTCCTCGTCCTCGCCGCCGCCGTCGCCGTCCCGCCGGCCGACGCGCAAACGCCCAAGAAGGGCGGCACGCTCCGCGTCTCGTACGGCAACGACATCGCCAACCTCGATTTCCACACGGCGCCCGGCTACGAAATGATGTGGGTCGCGATGAACGTCGGGTGTGGCCTCATCGACATCACCCCCGACGGCAAGTTCGTCGGGGACGCCGCCGAGTCGTGGCAGGTGGCGCCCGACGGCCTCATGTATACCTTCAAGCTCCACAAGAACATCCTCTTCCACGACGGCACCAAGGTCGACGCCGCGGCCGTCAAGTTCAGCATCGATCGCCTGATGGACCCGGCCACCAAGTCGGGGATGCGCAGCTTCTACTCTTCGGTGCACAGCACCGAGGTGCTCGACCCGCACACGCTGCAGGTCCGCATGAAGCAGCCCTACGCGTTCATGCTCCACATGCTGGCGGCGTACCGCACCGGGCTCGTGATCTACTCGCCGACCGCCACGCAGAAGTACACCGTGGAGGACCGCAAGATGGGCAAGCCCGAGGCCATCCCGGGCTGCGGGCCGTTCAGGCTGGTCGAGTGGGTGAAGGGCACCCACCTGGTGATGGAGCGCTTCGACAAGTACTTCAAGCCCGGCCGCCCGCTCCTGGACCGGATCGTGATCCGGACGATCAAGGACCCCATCACCGAGATGGCCGCGTTCAAGGCGGGGGAGATCGATTTCATCGCGTCCTTCTCGCCCGAGCACGTGGACACGCTGAAGGCGCAGACCCCGAACGCCAACATCATGACGGGCAAGGAAACGACCCCGATGGTGGCGGCCATGAAGGTCACCGTTCCCAAGGACGGCAAGCCGATGTCCAAGGAGCGGGCGCCGCACCCGATCTTCGGCGACCTCCGGGTCCGCAAGGCGATCGGCTGCTACGGCATGGACCGTAACGAGATCGTGAAGATCGCGTTCAAGGGTCAGGCGACGCCGTGGGTCGCGATGGCGCCGCCCGGCACGCTGGAGTCGATCGACCTCAACAGCAAGTGCCCCTACGACCCGGCGAAGGCCAAGGCCCTGCTCAAGGAGGCCGGCTACGGCCCCGGGGGCAAGCCCCTGACCGTCGAGATCATGGCCGACACCGAGAAGTCCGTCTTCAACGTGATCGCCACCGTCATCAAGGACCAGCTGGCGCGCATCGGCGCCACCGCCAACATCCGGGTGCTCGACAAGGTGTCCTGGATGAACACGACCCTGAACGACGGGCCGTGGGACATGTACGTCGAGGATCTGCTCTCCCTGCTGACGATCGACTCCAACGGCTACCTGTCGAACTCGACGTCGACGTGGAGCCATCCGCGCCACAACGACACCAAGGTCGACGAGTTCTACGCGCGCTACGCCCGCGAGATGGACGCGGCCAAGCGGCAGGCGATCGGCCGCGAGCTGCTGGAGTACATGGTCGACAACATGTACTGGAACAACGTCTCGGGCTCGCCCTTCTTCATGGTCGCCCAGCCGTGGGTGAAGGGGTACACGTACAACGCCGAGTTCGAGGTCGACTGGGAGACCGTCTGGCTGGACAAGTAAGGTCACCACGCCCAGCCCCCGCGGCGCCCGGCCGGGCGCCGCGGGGGCGAGGTGGACCCCATGCGCACCTACATCATCAAGCGACTGCTGGAGATCGTGCCGACGATCCTCATGATCACCCTCGTGGTGTTCATGATGATGCGCTCGATCCCCGGCGACCCGGTGGTCGCGATGCTGGGCGACGCCTACACCCAGGAGGATGCCGCCAAGGCCCGGGTGACCTACGGGCTGGACAAGCCGATCGTCGTGCAGTACCTGATCTGGCTCGGCAAGCTGGTCCAGGGCGACTGGGGGACCTCGATCCTGAGCGGGCGCCCGGTGCTCCAGGACGTGCTGGCCCGCCTGCCGGTGACGCTCGAGCTGATCGTGCTGTCCATGGGCGTGGCGCTCGCCATCGCCATCCCGGCCGGCATCATCGGCGCCCTGCGGCAGAACAGCTGGGCCGACTACACGGCGACCTCGGTGGCCATGGTCGGCGTCTCCATTCCCGAGTTCTTCATCGGCGTGCTCCTGCTGCTGATCTTCTCGATCGGGCTCGGGGGCTGGCTGCCCAGCTCGGGCTGGGTGTACCTGCCGGGGACGTGCCCCTCGATGGTGTGCGGCGTCAGCTTCTGGGGCAACATGCAGCACGTGCTCATGCCGGCCCTGGCCCTCGGCGTGGGGCGGGCGGCCCTGCTGACCCGCCTGCTGCGGGCGAGCATGCTGGAGGTCATCCGCACCGAGTACGTCACCACCGCCCGCGCCAAGGGGCTCAGCGAGCGGCCGGTGGTGTTCAAGCACGCGCTCAAGAACGCGCTCATCCCGACGATCACCGTGATGGGCCTGCAGGTGGGCTTCCTCATCGGGGGCGCCATCGTGGTGGAGACGCTGTTCGCCATGCCGGGGCTGGGCACGTTCGGCATCGACGCGATCATCGCCCGCGACTACCAGCAGGTGCAGGGCTTCGCCCTCATCACCGCCTTCGCCTTCGTCGGGATGAACCTGTTGGTCGACCTCACCTACACCTTCCTGGATCCGCGGATCCGGTACGCCTGAGGGACTCATGGCAAAACCCATCAGCGGAGGCAGCCTCCGGGAAGCCGAGCTCACCGGCGCCGCCGGAGTGGCGTGGCCGGCGATTGCGGCCCGCTCGGAATCGCCGTTCGTGCAGGGGGTGCGGCGGCTGCGGCGCAGCACGACGGCGCTGGTCGGGGCCGTCATCGTCGCCGTGCTCCTGGTCGTGGCCCTCTTCGCCGACGTGCTGGCGCCGTACAATCCGACCGGCACCGACCAGACCACGACCTTCGCGGTGCCGAGCTGGGAGCACCCGCTGGGGACCGATCAGCTCGGGCGCGACATGCTGAGCCGGGTCATCCACGGCACCCGGATCTCGCTGATCGTGGGGGTGTCCTCCGTGCTGCTGGCCCTGTTCGTGGGGGTGCCGTTCGGGATGATCGCCGGCTACTACGGGGGGCTGGTCGACCGGCTCGTGATGCGGGTGATGGACCTGATCCTGGCCTTCCCGATCTATCTGCTCGCCATCATCCTCATGGTCATCTTCACGCCGACGGCGGGGCTGCTGGGCACCATGAAGGTCACCGGCGCCATCGCCATCGTGCGCATCCCGATCTACGCCCGGCTGGTACGGGGCAGCGTGCTGTCGATCAAGGAGAAGGAGTACGTGGAGGCCTGCCGCGCGCTGGGCGTGCGCGATCCGTGGATCCTGTTCCGCCACGTGCTGCCCAACTGCCTGGCTCCGATCATCGTCACCACCACGCTCGGCATCGCCACCTCGATCATCGTGGAGGCCACGCTGTCGTTCCTGGGGCTCGGCACCCAGCCGCCCACGCCGAGCTGGGGCTGGGATCTCAAGGCCAACGTGGCCTTCATCCAGGCCAACATGTGGCTGTCCCTCTTCCCCGGCCTGGCCATCTTCGTGACCGTGCTGGGATTCAATCTCTTTGGCGATGGGCTGCGTGACGCGCTCGATCCGCGGCTCAAGTAGTCGACCCTCAACCTCGAGGTGAAGCCATGACGACGATCCGCACGCTCGCGGCCCTGGCGGCGCTCCTGCTGGCCGGCGCAGACCCGGCCTGGGCCCAGGGCAAGGAAGTGGTGTTCGGGGGCGCGATCTCCCAGACCGGCCGCTACGCCGAGCCGGCCGGCCGGCAGGTGAACTCGATCAAGCTGTGGGTGGACGAGGTCAACGCCCGCGGCGGCCTGCTGGGCCGCAAGATCAAGCTGATCCTGCTCGACGACAAGTCCGACACGCAGACCGCCATCAAGCTCTACGAGAAGCTGATCACCGAGGACAAGGTCGACGTCCTGCTGGCGCCGTACTCCAGCGGCATCACCGAGGCGGTCGCCAACGTCAACGAGCGCTACAAGATGCCGTTCGTCGCCTACGGGGCGGCCTCGACGCCGATCTGGGAGAAGGGCCGGAAGTACATCTTCAACATCGTCGACGTCGCCGAGAACTACCAGAAGGGCGCCGTGCACCTGGCCAAGCAGATCGGGGTCAAGCGGGCGGCCATCATCGGCGAGGACAGCCTCTTCCCGCGCCAGTCCGGCAAGGGCGCCAAGGAGTGGGCCAAGAAGCTCGGCATCGACATCGTGGTCGACGAGAACTATCCGCTCAAGCAGACCGACTTCACCGCGCTGCTCCAGAAGATCAAGGCCTCGGGCGCCGAGGCCATCTTCTCCAACAGCTACTTCGCGGACGCGGCCGCCCAGGTCCGCCAGATGCGCGAGCTGAACCTCAACTTCAAGCTGTACGCCAGCACGGTCGGCCCGGGCCTGCCGAAGTTCGCCGAGCAGCTCGGCGCCTCCGCCGAGTACGTGCTGGGCTACAGCCAGTGGGAGCCCCTGCCCGAGGTGCTCAAGCACCCCGGCATGAAGGAGTTCATCGAGGCTTACGAGAAGCGGTTCGGCGAGAAGCCGAACTATCATGCCGGCAACGCGTACGGCGCGCTCCAGGTCACCGAGGCCGCGATCAAGAAGGCCGGCAGCTTCGACAACGAGAAGCTGCGGGAGGCCCTCGCCACGATCTCGGTGCACTCGGTCTTCGGTCACTACAAGGTCGATGCCAAGGGCATGAACAACCACGAGGGGCTCACGTTCCAGATCCTCCAGGGCCAGCGCAAGGTCGTGTGGCCCGAGAAGTTCGCGCAGACGAAGGCCGAGCTGCCGATCCCGGAGTGGAGCAAGCGGTAGTTCCGACAGCCGAGCGGCCGCTCCGGATGGGAGGCCGGGAGTCGCGCGAGCGCTCCCGGCCTTTCGCTGCCCGGCGGGGCCACACATCGAGGGGACGAGCCTGACCGATGGAACGCAGCGACGTTCGAAGCCTCTACCTGCTCGGGGCGTTTCTCGTGTGCGCGTACGCGCTGCCCTTCGTGATCGGCCTGGGGGCGGGTACGGTCCGCGGCGACGCGGCCTGGCTCTCCTACCTGGCCACCGTGGTCGTCGGCGGCCTCATGCAGGGCGGCGTCTACGCCATGTTCGCCGTCGGCCTCACCATGATCTTCGGGGTGATGCGGATCATCAACGCCGCCCACGGCGAGATGGTCATGATGGGCGCCTACTTCACGTGGGTGGCCTTCTTCTACCTGGGCGTCGACCCCCTGCTGGCCCTGGTGTTCACGCTACCGCTGGCCTTCCTGTTCGGCATGGCGGTGCAGAAGGTGCTCCTGAACGCCGCCGTGGGCCAGCCCGAGCTCACCGCGCTACTCATCACCTTCGGCCTCGGGCTGGTGATGATCTACACCGCCGAGCTCATCTTCACGACGGACTTCCGCACGATTCCCTACGCTCCCGGCACCGTGCAGATCACCTCCACCATCGCGGTCGGCCAGAACCGGGTGATCAGCTTCGCGATGGCGGTGGTGATCACCACCACCGTCTTCCTGTTCCTGAAGTTCTCGCGCCTGGGCAAGGCCGTCCGGGCCACCGCTCTCAATGCGGAGGTGGCCATGGTGTGCGGCATCGACGTGCGCCGCATCTACCTGGTCACGACCGGCCTGGCCGCCGCGCTGGCGGTGGCGGGCGGGGCGCTCGTGTCCATCCAGTTCGGCTTCAACCCCGAGACCGGTGTCCTCTACACCCTGCAGGCGTTCGCCATCGTCGTCCTGGGCGGGCGCGGGCACTACGTCGGCGCGTTGATCGGCGGCCTCATGCTCGCGGTGCTGGAGAACCTCGTCTCGCTCATGGTCCCCAACGGCACGGCCATGGTCGAGCTGGCCGCCTACGGCCTGATGATCTTCGTGCTGCTGATCCGCCCGGGCGGGCTCATGGGCGTCAAGGAGGGCTGAGCCCGTGGCCCGGCGCGAGCACACGCGCAACCTGGTCCTCCTGGTCGTGGTCGCCCTGGCCCTGGCCCTGGTGCCCCACGGGGTCAGCATCTACGTGAGGTCGTTCCTGCTGTTCACGATGATGTACGTGGTGCTGGCGCTCTCCTGGAACATCATCAGCGGCTTCACCGGCTACACGTCGTTCGGCCACGTGGCGTTCTACGGCGTCGGCGCCTACGCCTGCGCCATCCTGGTCGCCGACTACCAGTGGCACTGGCTGGCCTCGCTCGGCGCCGGGGCGGTCGTGGCCGCGGTGATGGCGGTGGCGATCGGCTACCCCGTGCTGCGCCTCAAGGGGCCGTACTTCGCCATCGCCATGCTGGGGGCGGCCGAGGGGACCCGGGTGATCGCCACCGTGTGGGACAGCCTCACCCACGGCGGGCTCGGCATCAGCCTGCCGAGCGCCGACACCTCGATGCCGGCGCATTACGCGATGCTGGCGCTGATGCTGGCGACGATCGTGGTCGCCTACACCGTCGGCCACTCCCGCTTCGGGATCCGCCTCAACGCCATCCGGGAGGACGAGGGGGCGGCCGAGGCGCTCGGGATCGACGCCACCCGCTACAAGCTGGCCGCCTTCACGCTGTCGGCCATCTTCCCGGCGGTGGCGGGCGGCATCCAGGCCTACAAGGTCCTCTACATCGACCCCCCGTCGGTGTTCTTCGTGCAGATCACGATCGCGATGGCGCTCATGTCGATGCTGGGCGGCAAGGGCACGGTGGTGGGGCCCATCGCGGGCGCGGTGCTCCTCTACACCGCCCAGGAGCTGACGTGGGTGAACTTCCCCACCGCCCACCTCATCGCCTACGGCCTCTTCATCATCATCGTCGCCCGCTTCATGCCGCGCGGTCTCGTCGGCTTCGCGGTCGACCGGGGCTGGATCCGCAAGGGCATGGTCCACTGATGGGCGAGAGCCCGGACGACATCGCGCTGGACGTGCGGGACCTCCGCAAGGCGTTCGGCGGCGTGCGGGCCGTCGACGGCTGCAGCTTCGCCGTGCCGCGCGGCAAGATCTCCGGCCTCATCGGGCCCAACGGCTCCGGCAAGACCACGACCTTCAACCTGCTGACCGGGGTCGCCCAGGCCGACGCCGGCCGGGTGCTCTACCGCGGCGAGGATATCGCGGGGCTCAAGCCGTTCCAGGTGTTCCACCGGGGCATCACGCGGACGTTCCAGATCACGCGCGTGTTCCGGGAGATGACGGTCTTCGAGAACATGCTGTCGGTGACCGGGCTCAACGTCCCCGACCACGCCGCCCGCGCCCGGGCCGAGGAGCTGCTGGACCTGGTCAACCTCACCCGCCTGCGGGGGGAGTACGGCGGCCGGCTGTCCTACGGCCAGCAGAAGCTGCTGGAGTTCGCCCGCGCCCTCATGACCGACCCCGACCTCATCCTGCTCGACGAGCCCGCCGCCGGCGTCAACCGGACGCTGCTCCAGCACCTGCTGGACCACATCCACCGGCTGCAGGAGCAGGGCAAGACCGTTCTCATCGTCGAGCACGACATGAACGTGATCATGAACCACTGCGAGCGGATCTTCGTGATGGACTACGGGGTGAAGATCGCGGAGGGGCCGCCGGCCGAGATCCAGCGCGACGAGCGCGTGATCGAGGCCTACTTCGGCCGGCGGCGGCAGTCCTGATGGCCCTGCTCGAGCTGCGCGACGTCTCGGCCGCCTACGGCGCGATCCAGATCCTGTACGGCGTGTCCCTGCACGTGGATCCCGGCGAGGTGGTGTCCGTGATCGGCCCCAACGGCGCCGGCAAGTCCACCGCCTTCAAGGTCATCATGGGCTTCATCAACCACCTGGGGGGCGAGATCGTCTTCGACGGCAAGAGCCTGGTCGGCCAGCGCCCCAACCGCGTGCTCGGCCTCGGCCTCGGCTACGTGCCCCAGGGCCGCGTGGTGTTCGCGCGGATGACCGTGCGCGAGAACCTCGAGATGGGCGCCTACCTGGAGCGCGACAAGGCCCGCATCCAGCAGGCGATGGACTACGTCTTCTCGCTGTTCCCTCGCCTGGGCGAGCGCCCCCGCCAGCTGGCGGGCACCATGAGCGGCGGTGAGCAGCAGATGCTGGCCATGGGGCGGGCCCTCATGATGCGGCCGCGCATGATGATGCTCGACGAGCCCTCGCTGGGTCTCAGCCCGCGCTTCGTGGACGAGGTCTTCGACAAGATCGGCGCGCTGGCCGGCACCGGCCTCACCGTCATGCTGGTCGAGCAGAACGCCGCCCGCGCGCTGGAGATCTCCGACCGGGCCTACGTGCTGGAGCTGGGCCGCAACCGCTTCGAGGGCACGGGCCGCGCGCTGCTCGCCAACCCCGAGGTCCGCCAGATGTACCTGGGCGGCCAGGGGGCCGCCGCCGGCTGAGCCCGCGGCGCCTGCCCGCGTCACGCTCCCGGCCGGGACCCTGACGGTCGATCGCGACCCGGACCGCGCCTGCGCGATGGTGGACGAGCGGATGCTGTGGGTCGGCGTGGCCGGCCGGTCCGCGGGGCTGGTCGCTCGCCTCCGCCCGCTCGTGGCCGCCGGCGCTCGCCACCTCTCCTTCGGACCCCCGCTGGGCCCGGACCCCCTGCGGCCCTCCGCGGCTGAGGTCCCTTCCGGGGCCCGTCACACTCCCTCCGCCGTTCGTTGTAATGAATCCAGCGGCTCGGCTATAGTCGTAGACCTGACAGGCTATCGTCGCAAGCCTGCAGATCCACTCGACTCGCCGAGGAGGAAGACGGCATGACCCGGCGCCCGATCCGACAGGCGGTATCCCGGCGGTTCCTGATGGGCGGCCTCGCGGCCTGCGCGTGCCTGCTGGCGGCGGCCGGGCCGGCCTCCGCCGACGATCAGGCGGCCCCCCAGCTCGCGCCCGGCATGATGATCCACATCGATCCCAAGACGGGCGCGATCCTCGACGCACCGGCTCCGGGCAGCGTCCCCATGCAGATGACCCCCGATCTTGCAAACGCCCTCAGCACGTCCCACCAGGGCCTCGTGGAGACCCCGAGCCCCGTCCCGGGCGGCGGCGTGATCGTCGACCTCCAGGGGCGGTTCCTGAGCCCGCTGGTCGGCACCATCGACGCCGACGGGAACCTCAAGATCCAGCATCTGCACCGGCCGTCCGCCGCCGGTGACACGAAGTGAGCCGCCACCGAGCGGTGAAACCGAGCGCGTCCCCCAGGCATCTGCTGAGCCTCTTCCTCCTCCTGTCCGTGCTGGTCGCCGCCACCGTTCCCGCCGCGGAGGCGGCAAACATCGTGGTGGTCAACAGGGATGGTGCTGGCGAGGGATTCAACGATCCCGCGCCTCGCGCTCAGGTCGGAGGGAATTCGGGCACCACTCTCGGTGCCCAGCGCCTCATCGCATTCCAGTACGCCGCGAGCATATGGGGCGCGGGGCTGGCCAGTCCCGTGACGATCCGGGTCGGCGCACAGTTCAACCCGCTGTTTTGCGATCAGTTCTCAGCGATTCTCGGTGCCGCCGGCCCTTCCGCCGTCGCCCGCGACTTTCCCGGGGCTCCCGTCGCGAGCACCTGGTTCGCCGTGGCGCTGGCCGACGCCCGGTTCGGCGCCGACATCGCCCCGGGTGTGGATGACATCCTCGCGTTCTTCAACAGCAGCATCGGGACGACCTGTCCGTTCCCGAACCCCTGGTACTACGGGCTAGACGCCAACCCGCCACCGGGCCAGATCGACTTCGCCACCGTGGTCCTCCACGAGCTGGGCCACGGGCTCGGCTTCCTCTCGCTCGTCGACCTGGCGACCGGTGCGAAGCTTCTCGGCTTCAACGACGCGTTCATGCGCCGGCTGGAACGCCACGGTGCCAGCCCGGCCACCTATCCAAACATGTCCAATGCCCAACGCGTGGCTGCGAGCAGGGACACGGGAAACCTGCACTGGATCGGCAAGAACGTCCGGGGAATGAGCGGAACGCTGTCGGCCGGGACCGTCGGCGACCACGTCCGGATGTTCGCCCCCAATCCTCAGCAGCCGGGGTCCTCCGTCTCGCACTGGGACACGGCGCTGAGCCCCAACCAGCTCATGGAACCCAGCTACACGATGCCGATACACGACCCGTCCCTGGAGCTGGCGCTCTTCAAGGACATCGGGTGGGGTCTGATTCGGCCGAACATCGCCGTCAAACCGGTGGCGAAGAACTACGGCAACGTGTTCGTCGGCAGCACGAGCGACCAGGTGTTCAAGGTCAAGAACACCGGCAACGCCCCGCTGAGCGTCTCGGGGACGAGCATCGTCACCGGCCCCTTCTCCATCGTGAACGGCGTGAACGCGTTCGACCTCGACCCGGGCGCCGTCCAGAACGTCATCGTCCGCTTCACGCCCACGCTCCCCGCTGGCGCCAAGGGCGGGACGCTCCGGGTCCTCTCCGATGATCCCGACACACCGACCCTGGACGTCGCCCTGAGCGGGACCGCTGTCCTGCCCGTCGTCACGCTGACGGTCACCGATGCGGCGGCCGGCGAGACCGGCCCGAACACCGGCGCGTTCAAGGTCTCCCGCACCGGGCCCACGACCTCGGACCTGGTCGTCGACTACACGGTCGCCGGCACCGCCGTCCCCGGGAGCGACTACCAGGCGCTCTCCGGCGACGTGACCATCCTCGCGGGGAAGAAAGCCGCCTCGATCGTGGTGACGCCGATCGACGACGCCGTGGCCGGGGAGGGCAAGGAAACCGTCGTCGTCACCGTGGCGGCCAACGCAAACTACATCGTCGGCGCGCCCAGCACCGGCACCGTCAAGATCGCCGACAACGATCAGGCGTTCGAGTTCACGGCCGCGACGTTCGAGGTGACCGAGGGCACCCTCAACGCCAAGATCGGCGTCAAGCGCGTGGGCAGGCTGACGACGAGGGCCACAGTCAGGTGCCGCACGACCGCCAACACAGCCGTCGCCGGCGAGGACTACACCGACGTGGATCGCAAGCTCGTCTTCGAGCCCGGCGTCGGCATGATGATCTGCAAGGTGCCGATCCTCAACGACACCGTGGCCGAGAGCGACGAAGACGTCGGCCTCGAGCTCCACACGCCAACCGGCCCGAACGCCAGGCTGGGAACGGTCAGCAACGCCGTCCTGACGATCCACGACAACGACCCCTTGTGACGCCGGGGGCCGTCCCCGGCTTCCCCCGGACGGCCCCGG
>Ga0299906_10004614_pt1 | contig 11269 bp, 10 predicted proteins | sample RVTome_14_FD_200259 | JGI IMG/M metagenome (GOLD analysis project Ga0299906, IMG submission 200259) | Soil microbial communities from uranium-contaminated site in the Upper Colorado River Basin, Wyoming, United States - RVT145D125 (version 2) ... | reverse complement strand
GCGATCGACGCGGATGCCGGGCACCTCCGACGGCTGACGCGCTTCCCGAGCGAGGTGGTCGTCGTCGGCTCGTAAGCGTCAGATGCGCAGGGGGTGAGCGTTCGTCAGCCGACGAATCGGTCGCGGGTGATGCACGCGGGAGTTCCGTGCACGCGCGCAGCTCGGTCGCCCCAGGGAATTCGTCAGATGCGCGCCGGGTGAGCGCGGAGCGGCCGGAAGTGGGCATTGTGCGCATCGGGTGAGCATTCGACGACACGTCGGCCCGTGGCGCGCACCGGGTGACGCAAACGACGAACCAACCGCTGATCCGGTTGACGAACGCTCACCCGGTGAGCAAAACACGAATTGGCCGGGACCTGCAGGCGACGAGGAGGCGCCCACGCCCGAGCCGGAGCGCCTGGCACTGCTGACGCGCTTCCCGAGCGAGGTGGTCGTCGTCGGGTCGTAACGATCTCAGGACGGTCCGCGGCGTACGGTGACGGCGGACATGACCGATCGGCAGCACCTCGACGCTCCTCGGAGGCGGCGCGTCCGCCTGGCCAGCATGTTCTTGTTCGCGACAATCCCCCTCGAGGCGACGACGCTCGTGCTCGTCGGGCTCGCTCCGGCCGACCGGGTCGCCACGGTTGCGCTCATCGGGCTTCTGGACGGGTCTCTGTTCCTCGTGACCTGGCTCGCGTTCGCCGTCGTCGGTTGGCTCATCAATCGTCACCAGCCGGAGAACCTGATCGGCTGGATGTGCGCGTCCTTTGCGTTCGGCGTCTCGCTGATCGCGGTCGTAACCGGCATCGCCACGTACCTGCTCGCCGCCGACTCGGGATCCCGGGCGGGGCAGCTTGCGGGCTGGGTCGCCCACTCGGCGACGCTCGGGGTCGTCGCGCTGCCGGTTTTCGTCTTCCTGCGGTTCCCGACCGGGCGACCGGTTGGACGCTGGTTCGCTCGGTTCGAACTGCCCTCGATCGCCCTTGTCGCGTCCCTGATCCCGGTCGTCGCACTCGCACCGGTTCCGCTCCTCGGCTTCCCGACCACACCGAACCCGTTCGCGGTCCGCGACCTGCCGATCGGGCCAGTTGTCTCGTACGTCACGGTCGTCGTGGTGCTGCTCCTCCTCGTCGCGGCCGCCTCGCTCGTGCTGCGGTACCGGCGGGGGTCGCCGCTCGAACGTCGCCAGGTCGCCGTGCTGGGAACCGCAGCCGCACTCGTCGTCCTGGATTTTGGACTGATCCCGTTGACCAGCCCGGCGATTCTCTCGACCGGCCGCCTGTCCGCCCCGACCCAGATCGTGACTGCCCTGTCGATGACCGCGATCCCGGTCGCCATCGGAATCGCGATCGCCCGATACCGGCTCTTCGAGATCGACCGGATCGTCAACCGCACGCTCGTTTACGCGACCGTCTCGGCGGTGCTCGCCGGCGTCTACGTCCTGGCCGTGGTCGTCCTCCAGGCTCCGCTCGGCGCCATCTTCCCCGACGACGCGCGTACCCTAGCGACGGCGGGTTCGACCCTCCTCGTCGCGGCGCTCTTCCGTCCCGTGCGGGCCCGCGCGCAGGGCACGATCGACCGACGCTTCGACCGCGAGCGATTCCAGGCGGCGCGAACGATCGACGCGTTCGCCGAGGAGGTCCGCAACGAAGTCGAGCTCGACGCGATCCTGCGGGACTTCCTCGCCGCGACGTCCCGGACGGTCCACCCGGCAACAGCCGCATGCTGGATACGCGGCCGGATCCCATGACCGAGGAGGTGGTCCGCGACGTGGAGCGGATGGAGCGGTCGGATCGGTCGAGATTCGTCAGATGCGCACGTGGTGAGCGTTCGTCAGGCGACGAAATCGGGCGCGGGCGATGTTCGCCGGGGTTCCGTGCACGCGCGACGCTCGGCCGGCCCGGCGGATTCGTCGAATGCGCGCTGGGTGAGCGCGGAGCGGCCGGGATCGGGCCGTACGCGCATCGGGTGAGCATTCGACGAAAGGCCGACCCGTGGCGCGCACCCGGTAACGCAAGTGACGAATCAGCAGCGGATCGGGTTGACGAACGCTCACCCGGTGAGCAGACGACGAAATCGGCCGGGATGTAGCGATGGCGGATCAGTGCGATGGCGGATCAGTGCGATGGCGGATCCGGGCGCACGCTCGGCTACAATCCGGGGACCACCACCCGTAGCCGGGCACGCGCACGCGCCGTTCGGCCGCCCCGACCGAGGAGACCTCCCAGTACATGATCAGCACCGGTGAGCTGCGCAAGGGCGTGGCGATCGAGCTCGACGGCGACCTCTGGCAGATCCTCGACTACCACCACATCAAGATGGGTCGCGGATCCGCACAGGTGCGCATCACGCTCCGCAACATCAAGCGCGGCCAGACCGTCGAGCGATCGTTCCAGGCGGGGACGAAATGGCCCCGTGCCCAGATGGACCGCCGGCCGGTCCAGTTTCTGTACCGTGACGGCGACGATTTCCACTTCATGGACACGGACACGTACGACCAATTCATCCTCACCGCCGCCCAGCTCGAGGACGCAGTCAATTACCTCAAGGATGGGATGACCGTCGACCGAACCTCGTACCAGGGCGAGACGATCGGGATCGAGCTGCCGGTGACGGTGGACCTCGCGGTGCAGGAAACCGAACCGGGATTCGCCGGCGACACGCAGACGGGCGCGCGGAAGCCGGCGAGGACGGAAACCGGGCTCGTCGTGCAGGTCCCGATCTTCGTGAGCGAAGGCGACACGATCCGGGTCGACACGCGGACGGGGGAGTACCAGACTCGGGCCTGAGCCCGCCCGAGGGCGGGCTGACCCGGCCCCGGCGCGCCCGTCGCGTTCAATCGTCAAGGTGCGCACCGCGCAACGTCCGAGGGTCGGTCGTGCAGGCGATTCCGGTGAAAGCCCGGGTTGGGCGCGGATCCTCCGTACGATCAGCCCCGAGCCGTTGCGCGCGACGCAATCGCGCGGGGGAACCGCGGCGAGACGGACCCGCGGCGGGTCGGCACCGCGGCGGGGCCGATGCGTGCCGCGCCAGGTGATCCGCTGAGGCACCGCGGGCAGGTGCGACAATCGCCCGGATGAGTCCATCCGACGACCAACAGGCCGAGCCGCCGGACTGGGCGCTACCGGCTTGGGACGCGCTGCCGGCCGAACCAGGCCGCGGGCGTTCGCCCGCAACCACGGGCGGGACGCTGGGCATGACTCCGGGCGTACCGCCCGACGCAACGCAGGACTCGAGCGTCCGTGCCCCGGGCACGTTCGGCGTGCGCATCCTGCGCGTGACCGAGGTCGCGCGGGCGATCCGCGAGACCGTCCGGGCGGACGAGCGCCTGCGCGACGTGTGGGTCGAGGGCGAGGTCGGCCGCGTCACGATCTCGTCCGCCGGTCATGCGTACTTTGCGCTCAAGGACGAACGCAGCCAGCTCCAGTGCGTGTGGTTCCGCGACGAGCGGCTGCGATCCGCGTTCGAGCCACAGGCCGGGCTCCGGATCGTCGTCCACGGCCGGATCGACCTGTTCGAACCGCAGGGCGCGCTCCAGTTGTACGTCGAATCGATCCAGCCCGCGGGCGTCGGCGACCTCGCCCTGCGGTTCGAGGCGCTCAAGGCCCGGCTCGCCGCCGAGGGCCTGTTCGACGCCGCCCGGAAGCGCCCGCTCCCGACTCGGCCGGCCACGATCGCCGTCGTCACGAGCCCGACCGGCGCCGTCTGGCGCGACATCTGCCAGGTCGTCGCGCGGCGCTGGCCGCTCACCCGGATCGTTCTCGTCGCATGCCGCGTCCAGGGAGCCGACGCCCCGCCGAGCATCGTCGCCGCGCTGCGGCGGCTCGAGACGTACGTCGAGCAGTGCCGTGCCGAGGGCCGCCCCGACGACGCGCCGGCGGTGACGATTCTCGCCCGCGGCGGTGGCTCGCTCGAGGACCTCTGGCCGTTCAACGACGAGCGCGTCGTCCGCGCCGTCGTCGCGCACCGGGTGCCGGTCGTGAGCGGCGTCGGTCACGAGATCGACGTGACCCTCGTCGACTTCGCCGCGGATGTGCGGGCGCCGACGCCATCTGCCGCCGCCGAACTGGTCGTGCCGGACCGCGCGGAGTTCGCGCAGGCGCTGCGCGGCGTCGCCCGCCGCATGCGGACCTCGACGGCGCGATCGCTGGCCGCCGCGTTGGCGGAGCTCGCGGCCGAGCGTCGGGCCCTCGACCGCCTCCGACCCGAGGCGCAGCTCGCCGCGGCGCGGGAGCGCGCGGGCGTGCTCCTCGATCGGGCGACCGGTGCCGTGGCGGCTCGCGTCGCCCGCGACATGGAGCGCCTGGAACGTGCGGCCGGACGGCTGCCGGTTCTCGCCGCGACACGTGTCGCACGTGAGCGGGCCCTGCTCGACGCGGCCGGAGCGGCACTCGCCGTTCTTGGCCCGCAGGCCACGCTCGACCGGGGCTACGCCATCGTGCGGCGCCGCGACGACGCGTCGATCGTGCGCGATCCGGCCGCCGCCCCGCCAGGGACACGGCTCCGGCTCCGGCTGTCACGCGGCGAGCTGGCCGCCACGTCCGATGGGGCAGGGGAGCCGTGATCGCGTCCGTCGGCGATCTCGTCGTGTTCATCGCGATCGTGGCGTTCGTCGGAGTAGTCGCGATCGTCGTTGGTATGCTCGTCATCGCCCCGCGCCTGACCCGCCTCGCCGATCGCGCGGCCAACCCCGACGAGGAGCCCGGTGACCGAACCGACGACTGACCTGCCCGCCGATCCGACTGCGCTCAGCTTCGACGAGGCGCTCGCCGAACTCCAGCGGGTCGTCGCGGAGCTCGAATCCGGCGGGCAGCCGCTCGAGCGCTCGATCGCCCTCTACGAGCGCGGCGTCGCCCTCCATGAGCGGTGTGCCGCGCTCCTCGCGGACGCCGATCTCCGCGTCAAGCAGCTCGTGGCACGGGCCAGCGGGGCACTCGGGGCGGTCGACGTGCGGCCGGAGGATGCAGCCGAGGCGGATCCGGGCCAGTAGCGGTCGCGTCGTCGCCGATCAGCCCCGCCGCCCGACGAGGAAGAACGTCTCGACCGTGCCCTTGCCCTTCACCTCGATCGGACCGCGTGGCTCGAACCGGTAGCCGCCGCGGAGACGGGCCTCGACCGCCGCCGTCACGTGGATGCGGTCGGGCGCACCGTGGGATTCCATGCGGCTGGCCGTGTTGACCGGGTCGCCCCACAGGTCGTAGGCGAACTTGCGCCGCCCGATCACGCCGGCCACGACCGGACCGCAGTCGATCCCGATCCGGAGGCGGACGGGCATGCCCTCGGCCGTGCACAGTCGTGCTTCGTCGAGCATCTCTAACGCCATCTCGGCCACGGCGGCCGCCGGGTTCGGGAGCGGCGCGGGAACGCCTCCGGCGACCATGTAGGCGTCGCCGATCGTCTTGATCTTCTCGAGTCCGTGGCGATCGGCCAGCCGATCGAACGCCGTGAACAGCCGGTTGAGGAAGCGGATCACGTCGGCCGGCGCGGTGCGCCCGACGTACGGCGTGAAGTCGACGACATCGGCGAACAGGACGGCCACCTCCGGGTAGGTCTCGGCGATGACGTCCTCGTGGCGCTTCAGCCGGGTCGCGATCGCCTCCGGGAGGATGTTGAGGAGCAGTCGGTCCGATTGGGCGAGTGCGGCCTCGCGCTGGCGGACGAAGTAGTGGACGATCGCGAACGTCGTCAGTGCGACGCCGCTGACGTTCAGGGCGAAGAACGCGGTCCTCACCTCGTGCGGGATGGGCGGGGCGCCGGCCGCGGCGACGGGATCGACGATCGCGGACACGACGGTCAGGACGATGAACACGGCGAACCACGGCAGCGAGCCGCGCGCGCCGTAGAAGAACACCCCGCCGAGCGCAGCGATGAGGCTCCACAGGCTGACGACGGACGAGTTGACGAAGCCGCCGATCGCCCACTGGAGCACGAACGGCAGCGCGGCCATGAGGCTGAGTTGCGTGAGGCGGAACGCGCGGAAGTCGTGCGTCCGCGCCAGCCAGACGAGGCCGACGACGGTGACGACCTGGTAAACGGCGGGGATTCCCGCGGCGACGGGCAGTCCGAGCGCGGCGTACGTGCCGACCCAGACCAATGCGAGGCCGGAAATCGTGATCGCGGCGACCGTAAGGGTCGACTTGCGCAGCCGAAGCTCGGCGTCGTCGCCCGCCGTCCAGCCCAGCTCGATGAGGCGTCTGAGCGGGTTCACAGCGCGCATCCTGCGCCGGAGTGTCAAGGGGCGCGACCCGACGTGCCCCGACGGGCCACGGTGCCAGCGGCTCGCTTGCAGAACGTGCGCCTGCGTGGTATCACGTTATTCGCACCGGGCCGAGACGGCATCCCGGATAGACTTCGGCATCACGCCGGGAGCCGGCGATTCGTCCATCGGTCGACGCCCGCACAGGAGCCACAGACCCACCCGTGTCGATCCTCGCCTCGCTCAACGGACCGAACGACCTTCGCGGACTCGACGAGGCCCAACTCGTCGAGTTGGCCGGGGAAATCCGCCAGGCGATCATCGAGACCGTCGCCCGGACGGGTGGCCACCTGGGCTCGTCGCTCGGCGTCGTCGAGCTGACCATCGCGCTCCATCGGCTGCTCGAGTCGCCGCGCGACCGGATCGTGTGGGACACGGGCCACCAGGCCTACCCGCACAAGCTGCTGACCGGTCGCCTCGATCGCTTCGACACGCTTCGCCAGATCGACGGCGTGGGCGGGTTTCCGCGCCGCACGGAATCGCCCCACGATGTGTTCGATGGCGGGCACGCCGGGACGGGCCTGTCGATCGCCCAGGGGCTGGCGACGGCGCGCGACCTCCGTCATGGCTTCGAGCGGATCGCCGTCGTGGTCGGCGACGCGGCGCTCATGAGCGGCCTGTCGCTCGAGGCCCTCAACGACATCGGCCATCGCCGGACCCAGCTGCTCATCGTCCTCAACGACAACGAGATGTCGATCAGCCCCACCGTTGGGGCGTTCTCGAAGTACCTCTCCCAGATCAAGCTGTCGAGCACCTGGCAGCACACGAAGTCCGCGTACGACGACCTCGTCGGCCGCATCCCGGTCGTCGGACCGACCGTCCTCGAGCTGAGCCGTCGGCTGCGGACGGCGGTGGTCAACTTCGCCCAGCCGGGGCAGCTGTTCGAGGATCTCGGGATCACGTATGTCGGCGTCGTGCCCGGGCACGACGTGCACGCCCTGCTCGAGACGTTCTCGCGGGCGCTCGACCTGCCGGGCCCGGTCATCGTCCACGTCCGAACCCAGAAGGGCCGAGGGTATCGGCCGGCCGAGACGGACCAGGTCGGCTTCCACGGGGCCGCGCTGCCCCCGATGACCGTGCCGGCGCCGGCTCCGACGAACGGCAAGGTGGAGCCGGCCGGAATGCCGACCGAGTCCATGGCCGACGACGCCGCCCCCGCCCGCTCGATCGCCGTCTCGCCGGCAAAGAACCCCAACTACACGGCCGTCTTCGTGGCGGAGCTCGTGGAGCTTGCCCGGGCCGACCGACGGATCGTCGGGATCACCGCGGGCATGCCGACCGGCACCGGCCTGGCTCGGCTCCAGGCGGAGTTCCCCGATCGGTTCATCGACGTCGGGATCGCCGAGCCGCATGCGGTCACCCTGGCGACCGGTCTCGCGCTCGGCGGACTGCGGCCGGTCGTCGCGCTCTACTCGACGTTCCTCCAGCGGGCGTTCGACCAGACCGTTCACGACGTCTGCCAGAACGACGTTCCGGTCGTCCTGGCGGTGGATCGGGCGGGTCTGGTCGGCGAGGATGGGACGAGCCACCAGGGCATGTTCACCCTGCCGGCCCAGCGCCAGCTGCCGCACCTTGTCGTCGCCTCGCCACGGGACGAGCAGGAGCTCCGCTCGCTCCTGCACACGGCGCTCGCCCAGGACCATCCGTTTGCCCTGCACTACCCGCGCGACGCCGGCTTCGGACTCGATCCGGTCGAGCCGCGGATCCTGCCGATCGGGCAGGGCGAGGTCCTGCGGGACGGGCGCGACCTGCTCTTCGTCGGCTTCGGGCCGATCGTGGCGCGGGCCGTCGCCGCGGCCGATGAACTCGCCGCCGAGGGTTGGTCGATCGGGATCATCAACGGCCGCTTCGCCAAGCCGCTCGACCGGCAGCTCATCCTCGACCAGGCACGCGGCAAGCGCCTCGTCGTCACGTTCGAGGAGAGCGTCGTGACCGGAGGCTTCGGCAGCGGCGTGCTCGAGCTCATGGAGGACGCCCGCCTGGCCGATCCGGCCTACCGGGACATCGCGGTGCGGATCGTCGGGATCCCGGGGGACCGCTTCGTCGACCACGGTTCCGTGACCGACCTGCGCCGGATGCTCCGGCTCGACGCCATCGGGCTCGCGGCGCAGGTGCGCGAGACCCTTGAGACGCTCCGCGCCTCCCCGCGCGATGCGGAGCGGCCGGCCACGACGGGCTGACCTCAGGATCCGCCCGAGTTCGGTTTCAGGCGACGCCGACGGCGGAACGAGTCGGCGGCGCGACAAGCAGCGTCGTCGTCGCGATACCCATGGCGAGACCGATCAGGATGGGAGTCTGCGTGCCCGCGCTGTCGATGGCGATGAGGGCGCCGATCACGACGGAGATCGCCACGATCAGCGAGACGGTCCAGGCCCATCCACGTCGCATCCACAGGCCGGCCGCGCCGGCCGTGGTGACTGCGGCCGAGCCGAGGGTAACAACGCCAAGCACGGCGACGAATCCATGGATGCCGCCCGCGAGGAATGCGATGGCCCCCGTCGCGACGGCGAGGAGCAGGAAGCCGATGAAGGCGACGCCGGCACCGATCACGGCGAGGAGCGCGACGGCGACGGCGAGGGAGAGAGGTCTGGCGGCCATGCAGGGCACCTTTCGAACTGACAGCACCTGAACATTCTCGCGATCGTGCGCGCTGGAGCCCCCGCGCGGCATGGACGGACGTCGAACGTGACGGCAGACATCCGACGTGTCCGGATGATCCGCAGGGAAGCGCCGTGTGACACGATAGGCCGTATGGATGCGGTCGCGCGACGCGGGCACCGGGTCCGCCTCGACCAGCTGCTCGTCGAGCGCGGCCTCGCGCCGAGCCGGACTCGCGCCCAGGCACTCCTCCTTGCCGGGCGGGTGCGGGTCGGCGAGGGCGACGCCGCCCGGCTCGACCGCAAGCCCGGCGACCTCGTCGTCGCCGACGTCGGTCTCGCGATCCGGGAGCCGGAGCCGTACGTGTCACGCGGCGGTTACAAGCTCGCGGCGGCGCTCGACGCATTCGGGATCGACCCGGCCGGCCGGGCCTGTCTCGACGTCGGCGCGTCGACGGGAGGGTTCACGGACGTCCTGTTGCAGCGCGGAGCAGCCCGCGTCTACGCTCTCGACGTGGGGCGGGGACAGCTCGCCGAGTCGCTCGCACGCGATCCACGGGTCATCGCAATGGAACGGACGAATGCCCGGCATCTCCGCCCCTCCGACCTCCCGGAACGGGTCGATCTCGCCGTCATCGACGTCTCGTTCATCTCGCTCCGGCTCGTGCTGGAACCCGTCGCGGCCTGTATTCCCGACGGTGGCGACGTGATCGCTCTCGTCAAGCCGCAGTTCGAGGCCGGCCGCGGCCACTCGGTGCGCGGCGTCGTGCGCGACCCGGCCGTCCACCGCTCGGTCGTGGCCGACGTGGTCGCGCACGCCCGCGGCCTGGGCCTCCAGCCGCGGGACGTCATCGCGTCGCCGATCCTGGGCCCGGAGGGGAACCGGGAGTTCCTCCTCCACCTTGCCGTCGGAGGCGGAGGAGGAGGCGGAGGCGACGCCGGGGCGGTCGCCCTCGCCGGCCGTCTCGACGAGGTGACCGGGGCGTGAGTGTCGGGCGGATCGGCTTTGCTTATAACCCCACGAACGACGCCGCGGTCGAGCTCCGCGAGCGGGCCGCCGGTTGGTGCCGGGTGCGCGGGCTCGCCCACTGGGCGGCCCAGGCCGGCGATCTCGAGACCCTCCTGCACGAGCTCCCGACGACGGACATCGTCGTCGTCCTCGGCGGCGACGGGACGTTCCTGCGGGTCGCGCGTGCCGTCGCGGAGGTCGACGTGCCGGTGCTCGGGGTCAACCTCGGCAAGGTCGGCTTTCTCTCGAAGGTCGAGGCGCACGAGCTCGAGGACGTCCTCGCCCGGATCACGAGCGGCGAGTTCCTCATCGACGAGCGGATGGCGCTTGAGGCAATGATCCTGCCCGGCGGTCGGCCGGGAAGCGGCGAGCGGCACGTGGCGCTCAACGACGTCGTCGTCGCGCGCGGCGCGCTCGCCCGGGTCTGCCGGCTCGACGTCGCCATCGGCCCGTCGCACCTGGCCACCTTCATCGCCGACGGCCTCGTTGTCGCGAGCCCCACCGGGTCGACCGGCTATTCGTTCTCGGCCGGCGGGCCGATCGTCGATCCGCTCAGCCGCAACCTCATCGTCACCCCCATCGCCGGCTACCTGTCGGCCATCCGGTCGGTCGTCGTCAGCCCTCGTCAGACCGTCCGCTGCCGCGTCGTCGACGCGCACGAGGCGCTCGTCTCGATCGACGGCCGCGACGACCTCCCGGTCGCGATCGGTGATGTCGTCGAGGTCCGCGCGGTCGAACGGTCGATCCGGCTCGTCGAGCCTCGCGGTGCCGTGCCGTTCTGGGACCTCCTCCGCCACAAGGTCGAGCTCCTGCCGTCATGACCGAGGGGACCCGCCTCCTCGAGCTCGCGGTCACCGACCTCGCGCTCATCGACCGGCTGCGGCTGGTCCTCCGACCCGGCCTCAACGTCCTGACCGGCGAGACCGGTGCCGGCAAGAGCCTCGTCATCGACGCCCTCGGGCTCGCCCTCGGTGCGCGCGCGGACACGTCCCTCGTGCGCCACGGCGCCGATGCCGCGCGCGTCGAGGCGCTGTTCGATCGCCTCCCCGAGCCGCTCATCGCCGTCCGCGAGGTGACCGTCGTCGGCCGGTCGACCGCCCGCCTCGACGACGAGACGGTGACGGCGGCGCGCCTGGCGGAGGTCGTCGGGCCGCTCGTCGAGATCCACGGCCAGCACGACCAGCAGCGGCTGCTCGACGCGCGCTGGCAGCGCGACGTCCTCGACGGCTTCGGCGGTCACGCGGACTCGGTGGCGGCCGTTGCGGGAGCCGTCGAGCGCTGGCGCGACAATCGGGCCGCGCTCGACGACCTGTCGATCGACCCGCGCGAGCAGGTTCGCCGACTCGAGCTCCTCGAGCACGAGGCGACCGAGATCGCGGCCGCACGGCTCCGTGCGGGCGAGGCGGCGGAGATCCGTGCCCGCCT
>Ga0299906_10004613_pt1 | contig 11273 bp, 10 predicted proteins | sample RVTome_14_FD_200259 | JGI IMG/M metagenome (GOLD analysis project Ga0299906, IMG submission 200259) | Soil microbial communities from uranium-contaminated site in the Upper Colorado River Basin, Wyoming, United States - RVT145D125 (version 2) ... | reverse complement strand
AGCTCGAGACGCGTCTCGCCGAGCTCTCGGCGTGGAAGGACGGCCGCGTCGTCGCGCACTGTCACCATGGGGGTCGCAGTGCGCACGCCTGCGAGATCCTCGCGCGCGCCGGCTTCACGAACGTGGCGAACCTGGTGGGCGGCATCGACGCCTGGTCGCTCACCGTGGACCCGAGCGTCCCGCGTTACTAGCAAGCGCAGCGCGCAGTGAGCCGCAAGCGAACGGAGTCACGACAGCAAGCTCAGCGCGCAGTGAGCCGCAGGCGAACGGAGTCACGACAGCAAGCGCAGCGCGCAGTAAGCCGCAGGCGAACGGAGTCACGACAGGAGGAGGCGAGCGTGCCGAAGCAGCGCATTCCGGATCCGCTCGAGCGTCGCCATCTGGTCGAGCGCGAGCTCGATCCTGCGCGCGCCCTCGTCCTCGCCGAGGCCTATCTCGCCGAAGAGCGCGCGCAGGAGGCTGTCGCATTCCTGAAGCGGGCGAACGCGACGGATCGCCTCGAAGCGCTCTGGCAGCAGGCGCTGCGCGAGGGCGACATGTTCCTGCTGCGTGAGGTGGCAGCGGCGCTCGCGCGCGAGCCCGATGCCGCCAGCTGGCGCGCACTCGCCGAAGCCGCAGCGAGCGCCGGGAAGGATCGCTACGCTGCCGAAGCTCGGCGCCAGGCGGAACGGCTGGCGAATCGCTAGGGGGTGTCGATGCCGCTCAGGTGTCTCGTGGTGCGAGGCCTCGTGAAGGAGGTCGAGGAGGACCTCAACAAGTTCCTAGCGAACCACAGCATCAACGTCCTGCACATGGCGCAGAGCGAGCACGGCGAGTACATCAGCATCACGCTGCTCTACGAGGATCTCGCCCCCATCGCCTAGATGGCAGACGACGAGATCCGCATCGAGAACGCCCGCACGCACAACCTGAAGGGCGTCTCCTGCCGCATCCCGGTCGGGTGCATGACGGTGGTGAGCGGCGTCTCGGGCTCGGGCAAGTCGAGCCTCGCCTTCGACACGCTCTACGCGGAGGGCCAGCGCCGCTACGTGGCATCGCTCTCGACCTACGCGCGCCAGTTCCTGGAGCGGCTGCCGCGGCCCGAGGTCGATCTCATCACGAACCTGCCGCCCGCCATCGCCATCGAGCAGAGGAACCGTGCCGGCAATGCGCGCTCGACGGTCGGCACCGCGACCGAGATCCTCGACCACCTGCGCCTCCTGTTCGCGCGCGTCGGCGAGACGCGCTGCTGCGGCAAGCCCGTGCAGCCCGGCAGCGTGGAGGCCGTGACGGAGCGACTGCTCGAGCGCTACGGCGGCGCTCGGGTCACGCTCGGCGCACCGCTCGCGAAGCGCCCCGGCGAGACGCCAGCCGCGTTGCGCGAACGCATCGCTCGCGAGGGCTATGCCCGTCTCCTGCTCAGCGACGGCAGCCTCGCCGACGCGAGCGAGCTCTCGCTGAAGGCGCTGCGCGAGCAGCTGGGTCGTGCCGAGCTGGTGATGGATCGCGTGGCGGTCGGGCAGGGCGCGCGCTCGCGCATCGCCGAGGCGGTGGCCGCCGCCTTCGCGCGTGACGGCGAGCTGCGCGTCTCGACGCCGGAGGGCGAACGGCGCAGCTTCCGCGCGGGCTTCGCCTGCGACGAGTGCGGCCGCCGCCATCCCACGCCGGAGCCCGCGCTGTTCTCGTTCAACAGCCCCCTCGGCGCCTGCGAGGCCTGTCACGGCTTCGGACGCACGCAGGCGCTCGATCTCGAGCGCGTGGTCCCCGATCCAGAGCAAACGCTCGCGGGCGGCGCGATCGCACCGTTCCAGACGCCGAGCGGGCGCGGCTGCCAGCGCGACCTCTTGCGCGCCGCGAAGGCGGCGCGCCTGCCGAGCGACGTCGCGTGGTGCGAGCTCTCGGATGCCCAGCGCGCGTTCGTGATGGCAGGCGACGGCGGCGACTGGTACGGCGTGAACGGCTACTTCGAGTATCTGGAGTCGCGCCGCTACAAGGTGCAGGCGCGCGTCACGATCGCTCGCTACCGGCGCTTCGACGCCTGCGAGAGCTGCGGCGGCACGCGCCTGCGGCCCGAGGCGCTGTGTGTGTACGTGGGCGGCCGTACGCTGGGGGAGATCGCTCGCCTATCGATCGGCGAGCTCGACGCCTGGCTCGCCGGCCTCGCGCTCGCGCCCGCCCAGGCCGCGCGCGGCGCGCGGCTGCTCGCGGGGCTGCGCGCGCGCGTCGCCACCGCGCGCGAGGTCGGGCTCGGCTACCTCTCGCTCGAGCGCCAGCTGCGCACCCTCTCGGGCGGCGAGGCGCAGCGCATCCAGCTCGCGACCGCGCTCGGCGGCGCACTCACCGGAACGCTGTATGTGCTCGACGAGCCTTCAGTGGGGCTCCATGCGCGCGACGTGGCGCGCCTGCTGCGCGTGCTGCACGCGATCCGCGACCAGGGCAACACGCTGGTGGTGGTCGAGCACGCGGTCGAGATCCTGCGCGCCGCGGACCACGTGATCGACCTCGGCCCGGGCGCGGGCCGAAAGGGCGGCTCGCTCGTCGCGGAGGGTCCGGTCGACGCGCTCCAGCGGGTGGACGCCTCGCTCACCGGCCGCCTGCTCGGCGGGCGCCTGCGGGTGGAGCGCAAGCCGCGCGGGCCGAGCGGCGGGTCGCTGCGCGTGCGCGGCGCCGCCGCCCACAACCTGAAGCAGGTGGACGTCGACGTGCCGCTCGGCCAGCTGGTGGTGGTGACCGGTGTCTCGGGCGCGGGCAAGTCGAGTCTGGTGCGCTCGGTGCTGGTGGGCCACCTGCGCCGCGACCCGGAGCGCGGACCGTGCACGTCGGTGGAGGGCGGCGAGCAGCTCGACGAGGTCGTGCTGGTCGAGCCCACGCCGCCCGCGCGCAGCCTGCGCTCGAACCCGGCCACCGTCTCGAAGGCCTTCGAGGGCATCCGGCGCCGCTTCGCGGCGACCCCCGAGGCGCGCCGCCAGGGCCTCAGCGCGGGCTGGTTCTCCTTCAACGTGAGCGGTGGACGCTGCGAGAGCTGCGAAGGCACGGGCGAGACGGTGATCGACATGCAGTTCCTCGAGGATGTGCGCGTGCCCTGCGAGAGCTGCGGCGGGCGGCGCTACCGCAAGGAGGCCGAGGCGATCCGCGTTTCGGGCCACAGCATCACGGAGTTGCTCGATCTCACCCTCGACGAGGCGCGCGCCCTGTTCGCGGGCGACGCCTCGATCGCCGGCAGGCTCGAGCCGTTCGCGCGCGTCGGCCTCGGTTATCTCACGCTCGCGCAGCCGCTCGCGACGCTCTCGGGCGGCGAGTTGCAACGCCTGCGCGTCGCGCTCGCGCTCACGGAGAAGCCGGGTCGTTCGCTGTTCGTGCTCGACGAGCCCACCACGGGCCTGCACGCCTGCGAGGTGCAGGTGTTGCTCGACTGCCTGGGCGAGCTGCTCGAGGCCGGCGCGAGCGTGCTCGTGATCGAGCACCACCTCGATGTGATCCGCCTGGCCGACCACGTGATCGACCTCGGGCCGGAGGGCGGGCCGGGAGGAGGGCGCATCGTGGCGGTCGGTCCGCCGGAGGCGATCGCCGCCTGCGCGGAGTCGCACACCGGCCGCGCGCTGCGCGAGGCACGGTAGAATCCGCCGCGATGCCCGGGCGCCCGCTGCCGCCGAGCGAGATCGATCCCCTCGAGTTCTTCACGCGCTGGCTGCCCGAGGTGGTCGCCGGGGATCCCGAACGGCGCCTGCGGCTCGGCGACACCGCGGCGACGCTCCAATTCGATCTGGTCGGCGATGGCGGCGGCAGCTTCCTGTTGCGCGTGGAGTCGGGGTGCGTGAGCGGCGCAGCCGGGCCCGCGGACGCCGTCGATCTGCGCCTCGAGCTCGACGTCGCCACCTGGCGCGCCCTGAACGACGGCTCGCTCTCGGCGCCGGAGGCCGTTCTGCGGCGGCGCCTCCGGGTTCAAGGGGACTTCCTGCTCGCGCTGAAGCTCCAGCTGATCATCGGGTGAGCAGGCGGCGGACTCCGCTCAGAGGCCGTGAAGGAATCGAACTCGAGCCCCGAGCTGACCCTACCCCGAGGCCACTGTCGTGACTCCGTTCGCCTGCGGCTCACTGCGCGCGCGGCTTCGCCGCGCTTGCGCTCAGCGGACGCGCGGCTCCCGCTTGGGATTCTTCAGCTGCGCGTCGCGGCGGCGCGCGAAGATGCGCTTCTCGTGCGAGCGTCGCAGCTGCTGGCGCAGCGTGTCGAGCAGTCGGTCGGCGGCGTGACCGGGCTCGCCGCCCGCTGCATGCGTGGCGAGCTGCGTCGACTTGCCCGTCACGTGGCCCGTGGCGGCATGCCCCACGCCTTCGGGCGTGAGCGTCAGCTCCACGTGCGTGAGCTCCGGGAATTCACCCGCAAGCGTGCGGCAGCGCGCTTCGAGGTCGACGCGTAGCTCTTCGTCGACGGGCATGTCCTTGAAGTTCACCGCGATCATGGCGTTCGGCATCGGTCCCCCTCGTGCGAATCATCTGGTGTCGAGAGTCGGTCGCGTGCGCGCCGCCGTCAAGCAACGCCGCGCGCGCGAACGCTTCGCAAACCGGCAGTTGCGTGGGTTATCTTCGAGCGTTCCCGGAAGCGTTTCGAGCGCTGGTGCCTCGCCCGGACTTCAAATCCGGAGGAAACCGTGGCGACACGGTTTCGGCGGGTTCGATTCCCGTCCGCTTCCGCCACTGTTGACGCGACGCCCCCGAGTCGACCAAACTGCGCGGCGGGGGGTTGCTTCTGTACTCGCGCGCCGAGACGGCACGCATTCTGCGGGTCACGCCGACCCGCTTGCGCGACTTCGAGCGCATGGACCTCGTGCGCCCGGCGCGAGGCGAAGGCCCGGATGTGGCCTTCGACTTCCGCGATCTGCTCAGCCTGCGCGCGCTGGTCGCGCTGCTCGAACGCGGCGTTCCGATGCGGCGCATCCGGCGCAGCGTCGAGCGCGTGCGCGAGCACTGGCCCGAGCTCGAGCGGCCGGTCGCAGCCCTCAAGCTCCAGGACGGCCCGCCCGAACGGCTGGTCGTGCGGCACGCCGGCTCGCTGCTCGATCCCGACGGCCAGCTGCTGCTCGACTTTGCGGGCGCCGGCCCGAGCGCGGCGGTCGTGGCCGCGCTGCCGGCGAGCGAGCCCGATGGGCCGCGCAGCGCGCTGGCCTGGTTCGAGCAGGGCTGCCAGCTCGACGCCGATACGGCCACGCTGCCCGAGGCCATTGCGGCCTACCGCCGCGCGCTGGAGCTCGACCCCACGCTCGCGGACGGCCATTGCAACCTCGGCACGGCCCACTACAACCGGGGCGAACGGGAGCTCGCGCGCTCGGCCTACGAAGCAGCGCTCACCCAGTATCCCGCGCACCGCGAGGCGAACTTCAATCTGGCGAACCTGCTCGAGGAGGCCGGCCGCCGCGAGGCCGCGATCCAGCACTACAAACGCGCCGTGCAGGCCGATCCGTTCTTCGCCGACGCGCATCTGAATCTCGCGCTGCTGTACGAGAAGGTGGGTGCTGCACGCCGCGGGCGAGAGCACTGGCGGCGGTACCTCCAGCTCGCGCCCGAAGGAGGCTGGGCCGAGGTGGCGCGCCAGCGCCTGCGCCGCGAGCCGCCGCCAGGCGCCTAGGGCCGGCGGAGCCCCCACTCTGCGGAGCGGGGACCGGCCTCCGGCGGCCTCTCGGAGCCAGACGAAGCACCCATCTGTGACGAACGTGCTTGGACTCGACACCCAGTGTCACGTCCAAGAGCGTGCGTCGAGGGAGCCGGAGCAGCTACCCCTCCCGGCCCCGGCCTCCGCACCTGGACTCGACCCTACTCGGCCGGCACCACGTGGAACGTGCGCCGGTCGATGGTCTCGGCCTCGAGACGCGCTTCCACCCGCCAGATGCCGAGGGGCGAGAGCGGGGCGTCCAGGGATGCCATCGCGTAGGGACGGCGGATCGGCTCTGCGAGCCCGCTCTTCACGACGCGCCCGGTCGGGTCGATCCAGCGCAGCTCGATCTCGCCGCGGCGCTCCATCCACTCGGGCTCGACGCGCGCCCACCACGCGACTCCGCGCGCGCCGAGCGGGAACTCCTCGCCTGAGCGCCCGGCCGGCGTGTCGGCGCCGCTGCTGTCGGTGCCGTCGGCGAAGCCCGCCTCGGCGATCACGGGGTGGGTGAGCAGGCGCAGCATGCGCTCGGCCTTGATGCGCCCGGAGCCGCGCGGCTCGAAGCGACGCTCGGCCTGCTCGAGATAGAAGACCGCGTTGACGCGGTCTCCCAGCTCCTGGTACGCGCGCCCGATCTGGAAGTAGGTGAGCGCGACCTCGGGATCGAGCGCGAGCGCGCGGCGCCACGCCGTGATCGCCTCCTCGCGCTGGCCCTGATCGCGCAGCAGCTCGCCGCGCCGGAAGGGAAGACGCGGGTCGTTGGGCTCGCGCGCCTCCCCGTCCGCGAGCGTCGCGATCGCAGCGGCGAGGTCGCCAGCAGTCGCTTGTCGCTGCGCGGCGGCGAGCGCCTCACCGCTCACGCGCGGGTCGGGCGCGGGATGACCGCTCGGGAGCGTGGTGCGGCCGCTGTCGAGCACGCGGGCCAGGCGCAGCTGGAGCGCGGGAAAGGCTTCGCGCAGGCCCGGATCCACTTCGCCCGCCTGCGTCGTGCTGCGCGCGCGTGCCACGGCGGCGTCGAGCCGCGCCTCCACCTGCGGATGGCTCTGCAGGTAGGGCGGAATCTCGAAGCCGAGATCGGGTTGCTTCTGCGCGCCGAGCCGCTCGAAGAAGGTCGCCATGCCCGTCGGGTCGAAGCCCGCGCGCACCAGGAACGCGGCGCCCACCTCGTCCGCCTCTGCCTCGAGCTCGCGGCTGTAGGCGAGCTGGAGGCTCGCGCTCACGCCCTCGGCGGCGATCATCGCGCCCGGCTCGTCGGCGGCGACCGCGACGCCCACGCCGAGCAGCTTGGCCAGCAGGTCGGGCACGGTGGCCTTCTCGATCGAACGCGCGACGTGGCTGCGCTTCGCGTGGGCGATCTCGTGCGCCATCACGCCGGCCAGCTCGTCCACCGATCCGGCGGCCAGGATCAGGCCGGCGTGGAAGTAGATGTAGCCGGCGGGCCCCGCGAAGGCGTTGAGCGTGGGATCGTCCACCACGCGGAAGCGGTAGACGAAGGGCTGCGGCTCGACGCGGCGCACCAGCGATTGGCCGAGGTCGTTCACGCTGGCGAGCACGAAGGGGTCGTCGATCAGCCGCAGGTTCTCGCGCGCCCACGCATCGAGGCGCGCGCCCATCTCGCGCTCGTTTGCCGGCGTGACCTCGATCAGGCGCTGGAAGGGCGTCTTGCTGCCGTCGTTCTGCACGCACGCGAGCGCGGCCGCGAGGGCGGCGCTCAGCGTGAGGAGTCGTCGGGCTGCCATCGCAGAACCGGTTTTCGCGCGGCGAGCGTCTCGTCGAGCCGGCGCAGCCGCGTGCGGTGCGGTGCGGAGCGCACCGTCTCGGGCTCGCTGCGGGCCTCCTCGGCGATGGCGAGCAGGGCATCCGCGAAGCGGTCGAGTCCCTCGAGGCTCTCGCTCTCGGTGGGCTCGATCATCAGCGCGCCCGGCACGATCAGGGGGAAATAGATGGTGGGCGGGTGGTAGCCGTGGTCGATCAAGCGCTTGGCCACGTCCAGGGTGGTGACGCCGGTCTCGGCCAGGTTGCGATCCGAGAGCACACACTCGTGCATCACCGTGCCCGGGTAGGGCACGTGGAACGTTCCGGCGAGTCGCGCCAGCAGATAGTTCGCGTTCAGCACCGCCATCTCGGAGCAGCGGCGCAGGCCCTCCGCGCCGAGCGAGAGGATGTAGGTGTAGGCGCGCACCAGCATGCCGACGTTGCCGTGCTGTCCGTGCAGGCGCCCGATCGTCCCCGGCAGGTCGCTCCGCCATTCGAAGCCGCCAGAGCGAGAGCGTGCCACCAGCGGCACGGGCAGGTGCGGAGCGAGCATCTGCTTCACCGCCACCGGTCCCGCACCCGGGCCGCCGCCGCCGTGCGGCGTCGAGAAGGTCTTGTGCAGATTCATGTGCATCACGTCGATGCCCATGTCGCCGGGCCGCGCGATCCCGAGCAGCGCGTTCAGGTTCGCGCCGTCGCCGTACACGAGCCCGCCCCGCGCGTGCACGATCTCGCAGATCTCCGCGATGTGGCGCTCGAACAGACCGAGCGTGTTCGGGTTGGTGACCATCAGCGCGGCCACCTGCGCGTCCATCGCGGCGGCGACCGCCTCCGGGTGGAGGATGCCGTCGGGCCCCGACGCCACCGACACGACCTGGTAGCCGTTCAACGCGGCGCTCGCGGGGTTGGTGCCGTGCGCCGAGTCGGGCACCAGCACCTTGCTGCGCTTCTCGCCGCGCGCCTCGTGGTAGGCGCGGATCATCATGATGCCGGCGAGCTCACCCTGTGCGCCGGCCGCGGGCTGGAGCGTCACGCGGTCCATGCCCGCGATCTCGGCGAGCAGGCCTTCGAGCTCGTGGAACAGTGCGAGCAGCCCCTGCACGTGCTGTGCGGGCGAGAAGGGATGCGCGGCCGCGAAGCCGGGCAGGCGCGCCACGCGCTCGTTCAGCTTCGGGTTGTACTTCATGGTGCACGAGCCGAGCGGGTAGAGACCGAGGTCGACGGCCGCGTTCCAGGTGGAGAGGCGCGTGAAGTGGCGCACCACGTCCACCTCGGAGAGCTCCGGCAGGCCGGGCAGGTCGTCGCGCACGAGCCCACCCAGGAGCGCGCGTGCGTCGACGCGCGGCACGTCGGAGGCCGGCAGCTCCGCGCCGCGCCGGCCCGGCCGGCTGCGCTCGAAGAGCAGCGCCTCCTCGAAGGCCAGCCCCGGCACCGCGTTCGCGCTCACGACGCGACTCCCGCGAGCAGCGCGATGGCCCGGTCGATCGACTCGCGCGAGGCGAGCTCGGTGGTGCAGAACAGCACGCACGGGCCCAGCTCGGGCGCGAAGGGCGCGAGGTCGAGGCCCGCCACGATGCCTTTGCTTCGCGCGCGCTCGAGTGCGCGGCCGGCCGGCCCTTCGAGGCCGATCACGAACTCGTTGAAGCTGGGGGCGGCCAGCGGCAGCGTGAGCCCCCGCGTCTGGCGCACGCGGCTCTTCGCGTACTCGGCCTTGGCGAGGTTCAGCTCGGCGAGCTCGCGCAGCCCGCGCCGCCCGAGCAGGGCCAGGTAGACGGTCGCCATCAGCAGGCAGAGACCCTGGTTCGTGCAGATGTTCGAGGTCGCGCGTTCGCGGCGGATGTGCTGCTCGCGCGCCGAGAGCGTGAGCACGAAGCCGCGCCTGCCGTCGGCATCGACGGTCTGCCCGACCAGTCGACCCGGAAGCTGGCGCAGCTGTGCGCTGCGCGCGGCGAGGAAGCCCAGGTGCGGCCCGCCGAAGGCGAGCGGCACGCCGAAGCTCTGCGCCTCGCCGCACACGATGTCGGCGCCCAGCGCCCCCGGCGCTTCGAGCAGGGCGAGCGAGAGCGCCTCGGCCACGCCCACCACGAGCAGCGCACCGCATGCGTGCGCGGCGTCTGCGGCGGCGCGCAGATCCTCGATGCTGCCCAGGAAGGAGGGCTGCTGGAGCACGAGGCAGGCGGTGTCGTCGTCGAGCGCGTCCGCGGCGGGGGCGCTGCGTCCGTCGCTGCCGCGCGAGAGCGTCACGAGGCTCGCCCCGAGCCCGGCGAGGTAGGTCTCGAGCACCTGCCGGTAGTGCGGATGGAGACCCGCGGCGACGGCGACCTTGCGGCGGCGCGTGACGCGCATCGCCATCAACGCGGCCTCGGCGGTGGCGGATGCGCCGTCGTACATCGACGCGTTGGTCACGTCGAGGCCGCTGAGCGCGCACAGCATGCTCTGCCACTCGAAGACCGCCTGCAGCGTGCCCTGGCTGATCTCGGCCTGGTAGGGCGTGTAGGAGGTCGTGAACTCCGCGCGCGAGACCAGCGCATCGACTGCGCTCGGCAGGAAGTGCGCGTAGCTGCCGCCGCCGAGGAACCACGGCCCCGCCTGCGCGTGCTCGTTCTGCGCCGCGAGCGTCGCGAGGTGCTGGAACACCTCCTGCTCGCTCCGGCCCTCGGGCACCTTGAGCGCGCGCGCGAGCCGCAGCGCGGCGGGGATCGCGGCGAACAGCTCGTCGACGCGTGCGTGCCCGGTGCGGGCGAGCATGCGCTGCACGTCGTCCTCGGTGTGGGGGATGTAGCGCAGCCGCGAACCCGGGTCGGGCCTAGTCGGCCCGGTCCTTCACGTGCTGCGCGTATGCGGCATGATCCAGCAGCGCTTCCAGCTCCGCCGGGTCCTCGACCTCGAGCACGAGCATCCAGCCGTCGCCGTAGCAGTCGGCGTTCACGAGCTCGGGCTGGTCGGCGAGCAGCGTGTTCACTTCCGCCACGCGTCCGCTGACCGGTCCGAACAGGTCGGCGACGGCCTTCACCGATTCGATCACGCCGAAGGGCTCGCCGCGCTCGATCGCACTTCCGACGGCGGGCAGCTCGACGAATACGACGTCGCCGAGCTGCTGCTGGGCATAATCCGTCACGCCCACCAGGACGCGTTCGCCCTCGACGCGCACCCACTCGTCCTCGGCCGTGTACCGCATGTCCTGGGGAATCTCGTAGTCGGCCACTCGCTCCTCACCTCGCTGGCGCTGCCCGCCCCGAGGCGCGCACGAACGGTGTCTCGACCACTTGCGCAGCCACCGGGCGGCCGCGCACCAGCACGTCGAGACGCGTGCTCGGCTCGGCGAGGGCGGGCGGAACGTAGCCGAGGCCGATCGACTTTCCGAGGGTTGGAGAGGGTGCGCCGGAGGTGACCACGCCCACCTCCCTCCCGTCGTGCGCGAGGGGGTAGGCGGCGCGGGCGACGCCGCGCTCGAGCAGCTCGAAGCCGACCAGGAGCCTCGGATGCCCCGCCTGGCGGCGCCGCGCGATCGCCTCGCCGCCGAGGAATGCTGGCCCGCCCAGCTTCACGAAGCGGTCGAGGCGCGCCTCGAGCGGCGAGCCGGCGTCGTCGAGCTCGTGACCGTAGAGCGGGAGCGCGGCCTCGAGCCGCAGCGTGTCGCGCGCGCCGAGCCCGGCCGGCGCGATGCCGAACGCTGCGCCCGCGGCCAGCAGCGCGTGCCACAGCGCCGGCGCATCCGAAGCAAAGCAGTAGAGCTCGAAGCCGTCGCTGCCGGTGTAGCCGGTGCGCGACACCAGCGTCTCGCGGCCGTGCAGCGGGGCGTTCACGAAGGCGAAGCGCGGGAGTGTGGCGAGGTCGGCGCCGAAGCCGGCGGAGAGGACGCGCGCGGCCGCGGGCCCCTGGAGTGCGAGCAG
>Ga0299906_10004611_pt1 | contig 11275 bp, 10 predicted proteins | sample RVTome_14_FD_200259 | JGI IMG/M metagenome (GOLD analysis project Ga0299906, IMG submission 200259) | Soil microbial communities from uranium-contaminated site in the Upper Colorado River Basin, Wyoming, United States - RVT145D125 (version 2) ... | reverse complement strand
TGCGGTTGTACACATGCGTCATGAGCCTAACCTCGCCTTTGCTCAATCTAAGTGTAGATGTACCGAGGATGCGCATCAACCACGCGCATAAACGATGCGCGATGATGCGATGCTTTTGGGCTAGTTGGTAGGACCCGTAGGGCGCATTGGCGAACGCCGTAATACGCCGAACGGTTGACGTAAACCATTCATGCGGCGCAATACGCTGCGCTATTGCACCCTACGCTGCTGAGCGAGCCCGCCTGAACACGCGCCAAATGCGAGTCGAGTTGGCCGTGCGCGACTGCGCGCGCCGCGACCCGTACGCCGCGAAGATCGTCGCTGAAGTCGACCGCGGGCGCATCGAGCACTGCACGTCATTGCTCGAGAAAATAATGAACGACAAGGAACGCGCGCGTGACCTTGCGCTACTGGTTTACGTCGCGACCATCGGTGGGTGCGTCGTGCTAACCGGTTTCAGCGAAGGCGAAGCTGCCGTTAACCGAATCGACAGTATGATTTCCGAAATTCTCGCGACCAAAGTCAGGCCCATGTCGTGACACCCCGCGTGTAGTACCAGCACTACAAAAGAAACGAACTCCCCGCGATAGTCGGATTGCTACACCCCACCTAGCATGGCGGCGTCGAAAAACAGGACGCTGCCATGAGCCAAACCGCAAAACAGGGATTCCGTCTCGGCATTTTTGTTTTCAAGGACGCCGAGATCGTCGACTTCGCCGCCCCCTACGGCGTGTTCTCGGTAGCCCGGCGCTACGACCCGGAGCTCGACGTTTTTCTTATCGCCGACGCCAACCGGCCGGTACAAGCGCAGGCGGGGTTCACCGTTCTGCCGAATTACAGCTTCAACGACGCGCCGTCGCTCGACGCGTTCCTGATCCCCGGCGGCTTCGGCACGCGCCAGGAGATGCACAACCGGCGTCTCTTCTCTTACATCGAAAATCTTTCTGAATCCTGCCTGCTCACGAGCGTGTGCACCGGTTCGTGGATTTATGCACGCATGGGGCTGCTCGACGGTCTCGCGGCGACTAATCGCAAGGAGCCGGATCGACTCGAATCGTCGAGCCTTGGCATGATCCCGATCGATCGACTCGCGAAGCTCGCGCCCGCTTGCAAAGTGAGCCGCGCGCGCGTTGTCGACAGCGGGCGCGTCGTCACCGCCGGCGGCATCGCCGCCGGAATGGAAATGGGCTTTCATTTGCTGCGCCGCGCCGGCTACGCCGAAGACTGGATCGCCGACGTCGCGCGCACGATGGAATACAAAGCCGCCTACGACATTTACCGCCGCGACGTGGAATACGCCACGCCGAATCCCCGTTCACTCGAAGCGACCAATTAGAGGAGCCAGTCATGTCGATGTTTCGCGATCCCTACGACCCCAATTCGCGACTGCACTCCAGCAGTTGCACCTGCACGAGCTGCACCGGTGCGCCCGCGCCCGCGGACGCCCCCGATTCGCAAGAGGCGTTGATCGACCGGGTTGTCGAAAGCGCGATCGTGCGCGGTATTTTCGGCCATCACGACGAAGGCCGGCGTAGTTTCCTGCGTCTCGCCGGCGGCGGAACGCTGGCAGCGGCGATCGGCGGCGTGCTGCCGCTCGATGCGGTGAAGGCTGCGGTGAAAGACGGCGGCAAGCTTGAGAAGACCAAGCTCAAGGTCGGCTTCGTTCCGATCACCTGCGCCACCCCGATCATCATGGCGCATCCGCTCGGCTTCTATAAGAAATACGGTCTGGACGTCGACGTCATCAAGACCGCCGGCTGGGCCGTCGCGCGCGACAAGTCGCTGAACAAGGAGTACGACGCCTCGCACATGCTCACACCGATGCCGCTTGCGATTAGCATGGGCGCCGGCTCGGTGGCGCAGCCGTTCTTCATGCCGGCGGTGGAGAATATCAACGGCCAGGCGATCACGCTGCACATCAAGCACAAGGACAAGCGCGATCCGAAACAATGGAAGGGCTTCAAATTCGCGGTGCCGTTTGAGTATTCGATGCATAACTTTCTGCTGCGCTACTACGTGGCCGAGCACGGCATCGATCCGGACAAGGACATTCAGATCCGCGTCGTGCCGCCGCCGGAGATGGTCGCGAACCTGCGCGCGGACAATGTCGACGGTTATCTTGCGCCCGATCCGTTCAACCAGCGCGCGGTCTACGAGAAGGTCGGCTTCATTCACCTCCTGACGAAGGACATCTGGCAGGGCCATCCGTGCTGCGCGTTCGCATGCAGCGCCGAGTTTGCCAAGACCTACCCGAACACTTTCGGCGCGCTGTTCAAGTCCATCGTCGACGCCACGCACTACTCGTCGAAGAGGGAAAACCGCGCCGAAATCGCGAAGGCGATCTCGCCGAAAAACTATCTGAACCAGCCCGAGACGGTCGTGGCGCAGGTTCTGACCGGCCGCTATGCCGACGGGCTCGGCGCCGTGAAGGACGTGCCGGATCGCATCGACTTCAATCCGTTCCCATGGCATTCGATGGCGGTGTGGATTCTCACGCAGATGAAGCGCTGGGGTTACGTGAAGGGCGACGTGAATTACAGGCAGATCGCCGAGCAGGTGTACCTGGCGGCCGAGTGCGGCAAGTACATGAAGGAACTCGGCTACACGCCGCCGGCGACGACGTATGAGAAGTACACCGTCATGGGCAAGGTGTTCGATCCGGCGCAACCGGATGCGTACGCCAAGAGCTTCAAGATCACGCGGGTGTAGGGCGACGTCGCGATGCTGTCACTGCCGCTGCGCGCAGCGATTCTGTCGGTCGTGCTTCTGCTGGTAACGCTCGGCGCTTGGGAACTTGCAAACCAAGCGCCGACGGTTGCCAAGGAGATGACCGAGTACGAAAAACTGACCGGCGGGGCGGGGGCCTCGCAGGAGGCGCAGTTGCCGACGCCGTCGCAAATCATGGCGCACGCCGGCAAGGAGCTGCGCAATCCGTTCTACGACAAGGGACCGAACGACAAAGGCATCGGCCTGCAATTGCTGTATTCGATCGGTCGCGTGCTGCTCGGGTACATCTTCGCGGCCGCTTTGGCCATTCCGATCGGTTTCGTCATCGGAATGTCGCCGCTGTGGCAGAAGGCGCTCGATCCCTTCATTCAGGTGCTGAAGCCGATCTCGCCGCTCGCGTGGATGCCGTTGGCGCTATTCGTGATCAAGGACTCGGTGGCCTCATCGGTATTCGTCATTTTCATCTGTTCGATCTGGCCGATGCTGATCAACACCGCTTTCGGCGTGGCGACGGTGCGGCGCGACTACATCAACGTCGCGCGTACGCTGGAACTGGGGAGGGTGCGCACGGCACTTACCGTCATCTTCCCCGCCGCGGCGCCGACGATCCTTACCGGCATGCGTATCTCGATTGGGATTTCCTGGCTCGTGATCGTCGCCGCCGAGATGCTGGTCGGCGGCACGGGCGTCGGTTACTACGTCTGGAACGAGTGGAACAACCTGAATCTAACCAGCGTGATCTTCTCGATTCTTATGATCGGCGTGATCGGCATGCTGCTCGATCAAATGCTGGCGCGGGCGCAGCGCTGGGTGCAGTACGCGGATTAGATCTTATGAATATTCACCGCAAAGGACGCAAAGGATGAAAAGATTGCTTCGTTGTCTTGCTGTTCCTTCGCGTCCTTTGCGGTTAATCCGTCGTTGAGCCTTTGCCACCGATGTCTGACGCGTTCTTAAAAGTCGAGAATCTGTCGCGCCGCTATCCGGCCCCGAAAGGCGACGAGGCGCTCACCGTCTTTGAGCAGGTGAACTTCACCGTGCAGAAGGGCGAGTTCGTCTGCTGCATCGGCCACTCCGGCTGCGGCAAATCGACCATCCTCAATATTCTCGCGGGCCTCGATCAAGCGAGCGCCGGCGCGGTGATCATGGACGGGCGCGAAGTCGCCGGCCCGAGCCTCGATCGCGGTGTGATCTTCCAGAACCACAGTCTTCTCCCGTGGAAATCGGCGCTGAGGAACGTCACGTTCGCCGTTGCAGCGCGCTGGCGCGGCTGGAGTAAACAAAAGGTGCTCGAACACAGCCTGCGCTACCTCGAGCTCGTGGGGCTGAAGGGCGCGGAGGCGCGCAAGCCGGCGCAGCTCTCCGGCGGTATGCGCCAGCGCGTCGGGATTGCACGCGCGTTCGCGATCCAACCGAAGTTGCTGCTCATGGATGAACCCTTCGGCGCGCTCGATGCGCTCACGCGCGGCACGATCCAGGAAGAGCTGATTCAGATCTGGGACAAATCCGGCCAGACGGTGTTCATGATCACGCACGACGTCGACGAGGCGATACTGCTCGCCGATAAAATCGTGCTGATGACCAACGGTCCCGATGCTCGCATTGCCGAGATCGTCGAGGTGACGCTCCCGCGGCCGCGCGATCGCACCAAAATCATCCATCAGCCGGCGTACTACGCGATTCGCAATCATCTCGTCGAATTTCTGGTGGAACGCTCGAAGACGTTTCGCTCGCAGCTGCCCGCGGGTTACGACCCGAAGAGTCCGCCGCTGCTACGCCCAGGGCTCGACACCACCGCCGTGGCCGAAGCCGTTGCCGCGGCCAGGATCGCATCCCGCAATTAACTTTCGCGCACAAAGGAGTGCCGCCATGACTCGTCTCGACGTAACCGAACAAATCATCGCCGCCAAAATCAAGAAAGGCTTGAAGTGGGCCGATATCGCGAAAGCGGTCGGAAAAAGCAAGGAATGGGTAACCGCCGGCCTGCTCGGTCAAATGACCTTCACGAAGGAGCAAGCCGAAACGATCGGCAAGACGCTCGGCTTATCGGACGAGGCGGTTACGCTGCTGCAAGTCGTGCCGTGCAAAGGTTCGATTCCGACGGCGGTTCCGACCGACCCGCTGATTTATCGCTTTTACGAGTTGGTGAACGTGTACGGCACGACGATCAAGGAATTGATTCACGAGGAGTTCGGGGACGGCATCATGAGCGCGATCGATTTCAACATGGACATGACGCGCGAACCCGATCCAAAGGGGGATCGCGTGAAAATCGTCATGAGCGGGAAGTTCTTGCCATACAAGACCTACTAGCTCCCCCCCTATACCTCGGCAGAGCGTTCTTCCGCGCCAGCGGAGTCGAGACCGCCTTCGCCCGTGATCGTCGTCACGTCTTCGCCCACTCGGCCAGTTCCTCGCGACATTGTTCAAGGTCGCGCTTGAGCTCGTCGCCGTCTTGATAGCGCTTGGTCAGTTTCTTTTGCAGCAGCCGCTTGATAACGCTCGCCAACCGCGACGGCGTATCCGGCCGCAGCTTTCGAATATCGGGGGTCGGGGCGTTGATGATTTGATGCGTCAGCGCGGCGAACGAGTCGCCGTCGAACGGCGTCGCGCCGGTGACCAGCTCGAACAGCATCGCACCGAAGGAGAACAAATCGGAGCGGCCGTCGACGCGCTTACCGGTGATTTGCTCCGGCGACATGTACGACGGCGTGCCGAGCACGAGACCGGTTTGGGTGCGGTTGGCGGCGGCGATGCGCGCGATGCCGAAATCCATCACCTTCACGCCGCCGGTCGTTTCGTTGAAGAAGATGTTGTGCGGCTTGATGTCGCGATGCACGACGTCGTTGCGATGCGCATAGGCGAGCGCGTCGGCGACCGGAATCGCGATGTTCAATATCCAGTCGAGCGGCAGCTGCTTCTTCGGCTCGAGGTAGGTGGCGAGTTCCTTGCCTTCCAGATACTCCATCGCGATATAAGCGAGTTCGTGGTCCTCGCCCACGTCATAGATAGTAACGATGTTCGGATGGTGCAGGCGGCCGGCCGTTTCGGCTTCGCGGAAAAAGCGTTCGCGCGCGCCTTCACGCGCGGCCGCGTCGAACCCCTCTCCCAGCGCCATCGTTTTGATCGCCACCAGGCGATTGATCTTCGGGTCGCGTCCGAGATAAACGATGCCCATGGCGCCGCGGCCGAGTTCCTTTTCGACGTGATAGCGCCCGAGCGTCGGCTTCTCGGTGCCGTCGATGATCAACGTGCCGGCCGAGATCGCCTGGTCGCCCTGGCTCGCGCGCTTGCGGCGTTCGACGCAATCGCGAAAACTCGAATCGTGCCCCAGGATGTAGTCATACGCCGCGCCGGCTTTGTGGAACTGGCGCTTGCGTTCGAAGTCGAGCGCGAGGTGGTAGATCAAATCGAGCACGGATTCGTCGACCGGGAGCTTGCGAAACTTATCCATCGCCATGTCGAGTTGGCCTTGCGATTGGAACGTCAGACCGAGCATGCGGTTGCTGTGCGCGGAATCCCATTCGGCTTCGCCGCGGCGGCGCTCGCCAAGGACAAAGCGCTTTACCGCGACGGCGAGATGGCCGCAAAAAAGCAGCAGCGCCGGCGACGCCGTGCGCAGCCACATCTTTTCGCTCACCATGAGAAATTGCTCGGTGCCGAACAAACCGATGAACAGCAGCAAGGACGCCAACGTCGCGTTATTCGCGCTCAGATGCGGCAGCGCGAACATCAGGTAGACCAAGACGGCCAGCAACACGCCGGCTTCGACCCACGTCGCCCAGGGCGCGCGCGTGTAGAAATCCTGGTTCAGTATGCTCGTCACCGCGTTCGCCGCCAGTTCGGGTTGCGCCGTGCGGGCGCCGCGATCGATCGGTGTTGAAAACGCCGCGCCGATTCCGCCGGCGGCCGAGCCGATCAGAACCAGCTTGTTCGTGAAAACCGACGGCGGCAACGAACCGCCGAGTACGTCGCGAAACGAATAGGTGGCGAATGCATTCGTCTTGCCGGCCGGCGCTGTATAGAGCCCGATGGCGGTGCGACCGGCGGCGTCGGTCGGCACGAACAGGTTTCCCGCTTGAACGCCGCTACCGATTCTGAAATCGATGCCGCGAGTATCGAAGCCGGCGCTGCGCGCGGCGAGCAACAGCGGCAGCGAGGCGAAATACTGGCCGTCATGCTCGAGCACGGTGTAGATCGCGCGCGCGCCGCCGTCCGGATCGTCGCGCGCGCGCAAGTGGCCGATTCCGCTCGCGTGCCGCGCGAACAGCTCCTGCGGCGTCCGAAGATTCTCGATCCGGTCCGGTTGGGTGAAGTCGGCGGTCGGGGGGATGACGTTGATCAAGCCGTGCCGGTCCAGGTAGGCCGGCGCTTTGGTCGCGGCGCCGCCGTTTTGCTCGGCTACATCGACCAGCATCGGCAGGAACAGCCCAGGGGTCGCGGCGAACGCGCGCGCGAGCGCGCCATCGGTATCGAGTTCGGTCTCGGTCCGCGCCAGCAGCTCGCGCAAATCCCGAACCTGCGGCGACGCCGCCGCCATCGCGTCGACTTCCTTGTGGATAAGTCGCAGTGCCGCGAGCCCGCGGTCGGATTGTGGCTGCGTCAGATCGAACAGAACGGCGACGGCGCGCGGTTTCGCGTCGGACAACCGATCGAGCGCCGCGGCCAGGACGTTGCGCGGCCACGGCCACGGCCCGAGTTCGCGCAGGCTTGCGTCGTCGACGGCGACGATGACGATTCGATCGGCGGAACCGGGTGGACGGTGCGTAAGCTTCACGCCGAGGTCGTATGCGGTCAGTTCGAGCCGCTCGATCCAGCTGCTCTGCGCGACAACGGCGGCGCCGAGTACGATCCCCACGAGGAGCGCGATGAACCAATCTTCTTTGAGGTATCCGGGCTTCCGCATCTCCCCAATCCCCGTGCGGAGTGGGTGCTTTCAATAAGCCCCTAGTATAGTCCGGTCGATCTTTCGGCTCGGTGGAATATACCGCAAATTGTCGGTGCGCCAATGTCGGGCGTGCCAATTGGTGCGGCACTTGTTAGGATAATTCTTTCAGGGCGTCATTGGGTGGAACACGGTTCGATGGTCCGTCGTGGGGGTTCGATCGGCATGATGCCGTTTTAGCAAACAGAAGAAGGGAATGAGGCCGGGTCGCGTACGCGACCCGGCCTTTTTTGTGCCGGCCCCCGCCGCCGGAAACGACGAATGCCCGGCGCACGGCGCCCTTCGTACCCGAACGAGGAGGGCGCATCGATGCCGCGTATTCCCTATCCGGAGTCGCGGCCGCCGCGCGTTGCGGGCCCAGGCTCAATTATCCGGAGCATGCGCGTACGCGCATCGGCGGCCGGCTCGAACGCATCGACGTGGACATCGCACGATGCAAGGGCGGAGTGTCTACTTGAGCGTGGCCGCAATCTTCCGAATCTCCTCCGGCGTGTGTTCGCCCGCGAGCGGCGTTCCCGGCATCAAATATTTCCCCATCGCGAGTCCGCCGATCAAGACGGGCTCGTAGCCGAGGTCGCGTATCAGACGTGAAGCCACCGCGATCGCTTGCGCGTCATCGCCCGCGATCGGCATCCCGACGCGCCCGGGCGCTTCGTGCGCCGCGCCCATCCGCGCGGAGCCGATCGCATTAAAAGCGCGAACGATGCGCGCACCGGGGAGCAATTCCGCCGAGGCGAGACCGGCGCCTTTGTCACGAGCCCACTTCGCGATGTCGCCATCACGCCATTCGAAGGGATTACAGGTGTCGATTACCACCTTGCCCTTGAGCAAGTTCCCGAGGTCTTTGCCGACGTCGGGCAGTGCGCCGTAGGGAACCGAGATCATCAGCACGTCGCCGAAGGCGGCGGCTTCGCGCGGCGTTCCGGCGCGTGCGTTCGATCCGAGCTTGGCGGCGAGCGCTTTGTCGTTCTCAATGTGGCGCGAGGAAAACATGACCTCGTGCCCGGCCTTCACCCAGACACCTCCGATCGCGGCGCCGACCTTGCCCGAACCGATGATGCCGATCTTCATTTTCCCGCCGCCGCCGGTCGCTGCGCGTACGGAAAGGGGCAGGCCGTTGAGCGCCAGAGCCGCCGTAACAGCCCCGGCTACTTTGAACAACCGACGACGGTTCCGGTTCGTAATGCCTTTCGCTTTCATGACGGATCTCCATGGATGGCGGCGAAACGCGATTGTATGACCGGTCGGAGAAATAAGTAACCGGAGGGCCCGGAGATAAGGGTTACACGTTGCCGCGCTTTCAATTTCGCGGCACGTTGCGCAGCCGGCCGAGATTTTCAAGCCACAGGTCAACTCTTCCCCACCAGTTTTCGCGCAAGCGCGCGAGCCATGGGCGCCGCCGCCATTCTTCATACGTGATTTCTCGGCTCTCGCGAAAGTCGTCCTCGAACATCGCGGCGACGGCTTGCGCGAAGATGGGGTCGCTGATTTCCTGGTTCGCTTCCAGGTTCCAGCGCAAGTTCCAGCGATCGTGATTGCTCGATCCGATGGATGCCCAGTCGTCGCACAGCGACGTTTTCGCGTGTAGAAAACGCGGCTGGTACTCGAATATGCGGACGCGGTTTCGCAGCAGTCGCCCGTAGTAGCGATGCCCGGCGTGACGCACGGCGGGATGGTCGGTGTAGGGGCCGGGCAGCAGCAGGCGCACGTCGACGCCGCGGCGCGCGGCGCGCTTCAGCGCGCGCATGAGCTTGAGCGGCGGCACGAAGTACGCGGTCGCAATCCACACGCGAAACCGCGCGCGGCGTACGTGCTGGTGCAGCGCGCGATTGATGTCTTGCAGAAACACCGCGTTGTTCACGCCGACGCGCCCGAGCATGCCGTCGTTCGGTATCGCCTCTGGCGGCGGCTTCAGATCGAGGGGCGTTTCGGTGCGTCGCTCCCAGACGTGCCGAAACAGTTCGACCCAATCGGGCAGAACCGGTCCGCGCACGCACACGGTGTTGTCGCGCCAGTTGAGGGCCGGATTGTGCGGCGAGTCGAAATCGTCGGTAATCCCGGCGCCGCTGACGTAGGCAACGTCGCCGTCGACGATCAGAAGTTTGCGATGATCGCGAAAGAGGTTGTGCAGGAATTTGCGCAAGCGCAGCGGGTTGTAGAACCGAACCTCGATGCCGGCGCGCTGTAGGCGTGCGCGGTCCGACGGACCCAGCTTCAGCGCGCCGAAATCGTCCAGCAGAAGCTTCACGGTGACACCGCGGGCAGCCGCGGCCGTGAGCGCGTCGATAAAGCGCGTCGCGACGCCGCCGGATTCAAAGAGGTAGATTTCGAGCAAGACGTACCGCCGCGCTTGCGCGATGCTTTCGAGCATGAGAGGAAAGAACGCCGGCCCGTCGCGCAAGAGATCGACACGATTGCCGGTGCGCCAGGAAAAGCGATGCGTTTGCTCGTTCAAGCGGTTCATGATACCGGCAAGTTAGGCAAGCTCTGAACAAGTGTATGAGTGGTCGAAGCTCGACGACCGACTTGTTCAGGCTCCCTTAGGCGACAAGTTGGGCGCCGCGCTCGAAGAGATACTGAAACACCCACGATCGGGAAAGCCGCTGCGCGAGGTGCTGGTGGGGTTGTGGAGCTATCGTATCGGCAAGTACCAATCGATTTATCGAATCGAACGCCGGCAAATCGATCTTATCGCCTTCGGCCCGCGCGATCGTATTTATGAGGAAACCTACCGGCTGGTCGCGCGCAAGTAGATGCGACCGGGCACGGGCTCTGTCCAGCCACGCGCCTTTGTGTGAACATACGCATCTGCCGTGGCCGTTGATGGTCGTTTTCCCCGTTCAACCTTTATCAAGAAGAGCCGATTGTCCCTGAACCTATGAGCTCGTCGCTTTTCGGAGCCGTGCCGCTTGCGCCTCGCGATCCTATTTTGGGCGTCACCGAAGCTTTCAACGCCGATACCAACCCGCGCAAAGTAAACCTCGGTGTCGGCGTTTACTACGACGAGAACGGCAAGGTTCCGGTGCTCGATTGCGTGCGTCAGGCGGAGCGGCAGCTCGCGTATGCCGGCGCGGCGCGCGGCTATTTACCCATTGACGGCATTCCCGCGTACATCCGCGCGGTACAGGCGCTGGTATTCGGCGCGCAATCCCCGGAGCTGCGCGAGGAGCGTACGGTGACTATCCAGTCGCTTGGCGGCACCGGCGCGCTCAAGGTGGCGGCCGATTTCCTGCGCCGCATCAGTCCGAAGGCGGAGGTGTGGATCAGCACGCCGAGCTGGGAGAACCACCGCGCGCTGTTCGAGAACGCCGGGCTTACAGTCAATGCGTATCCCTATTACGACGCCAACGCTCACGGCGTCGACTTCGAGGCCATGATGATGACGCTCGGCGGGCTCCCGGCCGGCGCCATTGTCGTGCTACATGCTTGTTGCCACAACCCGACCGGCATCGATCTCTCGCCGGATCAGTGGGGGCGCGTCATTGAGATCGTGAAGAAGCGCGAACTGATTCCGATTCTGGACATGGCGTACCAGGGTTTTGCGGACGGTTTGGAGCCGGACGGCGCGGTCGCGCGCCGCTTCGCCGAGCAGTACACGCCGGT
>Ga0299906_10004610_pt1 | contig 11276 bp, 12 predicted proteins | sample RVTome_14_FD_200259 | JGI IMG/M metagenome (GOLD analysis project Ga0299906, IMG submission 200259) | Soil microbial communities from uranium-contaminated site in the Upper Colorado River Basin, Wyoming, United States - RVT145D125 (version 2) ... | reverse complement strand
TGTGCAGGTCACTCACCATCGCGGGCGAGTCTATCAGCCGAATGAGAATCGGCGAGAATGGCGGTCGCCGGCTCGGGGGCATCGATGCTCGCGGCGGCGCGTTCCGCCTTGCCGTGCGCACGGGCGAGGGTCGAGCTCGCGACGGTGATGGTCGCGAATGTCCCGGCGGCGACGAGCACGATCATCCCGCCCGGCGCCACGTCCCACAGCCGCGACGCCGCCAGTCCGACGACGACGGAGGCGACGCCGATCGTCGACGCCCAGATCAGCGTTCCACGGAACGACCTGGCGAGCAGCTGCGCGCTGGCGACCGGGAGCACCATCAGGCCGGCCACGAGCAGGATGCCGACGGCGCGCATCGAGGCGACGACGGTGACGGCGGTCGTCGCGGCGACCAGGGTGTTCATCGGACCGACCGGGAGCCCCGCGACGCGGGCCCACTCCTCGTCGGCGACCACGGCGAACAGCGTCCTGCGGACGGTGAGGGTCCCGACGACCACCGAGGTGGCGACCGCGACGATCGTCGCCACCTCGGCGACGTTCACGGTCAGGATCTGCCCGAACAGGTACCCCATGATGTTCGTGGGCTCCAGCTCGCGGGACAACAGCACGATGCCCAGCGCGATCCCCGAGTAGAAGAACAGCGCGAGCGCGAGATCACCGGAGGCCTTCCGCCGGGACCGCAGGTACTCCAGGCCGAGAGCGCCCGCGCCCGACAGGGCGAGCGCCGTCCATAACGGATGCACGCCGGTGACGACGCCGATCGCGACGCCCGCGAACGCGATGTGCCCGATCCCGTCGCCGATCAGTGACATGCGGCGTTGGACCAGGAACGTGCCGATCAGCGGGGCGAACGCTCCGACGGCGACCCCTGCGAGCAGCGCGCGTTGCATGAACGACAGCTCGAAGGGATACGGCAGCGGGAGCGCCGCGAGCATCACCCGAGCCCCTCCAGCCACAGCGGCAGGTCCTCGCGATGGACGCCGAGGCTCACGCCCGTCCGTGTGAGCTCGGAGGGCGGCCCATCGAAGATCACCCGGTTCTTCAGCACGATCACCCGATCCACGTCCCTGGCGACCGCCGAGAGCTCGTGCGAGACGAGCAGCACGCCGGCTCCGTGTTCGGCGATCAGGTGCACGAGGGAATCGCGGAACCGCGTCTGCGACCCGCGGTCGATGCCGGCGATCGGTTCGTCCAGCACGAGGAGGTTCGGCTCGCTCGCGAACGCGCGGGCGATGAACGCGCGCTGCTGCTGCCCACCCGACAGCTCGCCGATCGGACGTGTCGCGAGCTCGCCGAGCGCGACCGAAGCGATCGCGTGGCGGACGACGTCGCGATCGGTCGCCGCTATCGGGCGCCACCATGCCCGCCGGGCGAGACGCCCGGTCGACACGACCTCCTCGACGGTCGCCGGGATCTCGGACACGAGCTCCGGTCGCTGCGGCACGTACCCGAGACGCCACCGCTCGGTCAGGTGTTCGGGGGCGTCGCCGAAGATCGTCACCGTCCCGGTGGACGCGCGCAGCAGCCCGAGCAGCACCTTGAGCAGAGTCGACTTCCCCGAGCCGTTCGGCCCGACCAGGGCGACGAACTCGCCGGCCCGGACGGTCAGGCTCACGTCGTGAAGGACCTCGGCCGTTCCGTACGAGAACGACACGTGATTCGCCTCGAGCAGGGAGCCATCGGTCCGGGCCAGCGTGCCCTCCGGGGGATGGGGGTGTGCGCCGGGAGCGTAGCCCATCGTCGTCACGTCTACGGACACCCGAGCGCTTCGCGGATCACCGCCAGGTTCGACCGCATCACGCTGACGTAGTCCTCTCCCGCAGCGAGCTGCTCCTCGCTGAGTCCCTCGATGGGATTCAGCACGGCCGTCGTCGCGCCGGTTTCAGCCGCGAGCGTCTCGGCGACCTCCGGCGAGACGAGCTCCTCTGTGAAGATCGTCGTCACGCCCTCGCGCCTCACAAGGTCCGCGAGCGCCGCCAGGCGCCCGGCGCTGGGCTCGGCATCTGGCGAGATCCCCGAGATCGGCTCCTGCGTCAACCCATACTCTTCGGCCAGGTATCCGAAGGCCGCGTGCGCGGTGACGATCACGTTCCGGTCACAGCCGGTCAGCCCGCTGCGGTACTCGTCGTCGAGGGTTCCGAGGTCCTCGTCGAACGCGTCTGCGTTCGACTCGAACGTCGCGGCGTCGTCCGGGCTCGCGCTCGTGAGCGCCGTCGCCACCCGGTCCACGACCTGCCGGTACAGCACGGGGTCGAGCCAGACGTGCGGATCGACCGCGGATGCCTCCTCACCTTCCTCGGGCACACCCGGGCGCAGCGCCAGGCCGTCGAGCAGGTCCACGACGGCACCGGAGGCGTCTTCCGTCGCCTCCTCGATCGCCGGCGTGAACCCGCCGCCGAGATACAGCACGACGTCGGCCTCCTGGATCTCGGCGATCGTCTGCGGCGTGAGCTCGAGGTCGTGTGGCTCGACCCCGGGCGGGGTGAGGTTCTGGACGTCGACGGCGTCGCCGCCGACCTTCGACGCGGCCTGCTCGAGTGGGTAGAAGGCCGCGACGACGCTCACCCTCCCGTCGCTCCCGGAGTCACCGTTCTCGCTCGAACACGCCGCGCCCGTAGCTCCCATGGCAACGATCAGGACGGAACCCAGCAACTTTCGGACCATGCTTCGCCTCTCCCTCCGACTCTGACCCCGGCACGGTTCGGAGAATGATAACGGTTCCTATTCCGACTGCCTACGGGTTCGCGGGCAATTGGGTGGGTGGATCCTGACGGCATAGGGTTCGTTGACCGCGTGCCGAGAGAGGGAGGGCTCCATGACGGATGCGGGCCCGTCGTTCGAGGACGTCCGGATCGGGGTCAGGCTCAAGATCTCGGCGCTCTGGGTCGCGATGCTGTTCCTGTTCGCGTACGGCGACATCTTCGGGTTCTTCCGGCCGGGACAGATCGAGGAGGTCACCGGAGGAGAGATCTCGGGCATCGCGATCACGCAGGCGTTCCTGTTCGCGGTCTCGGCCTACATCGCGCTCGCGAGCGCGATGGTGTTCCTGACGCTGGTCCTGAAGCCGACGCTCGCTCGGTGGACCAACATCATCCTGCCGGTGCTGTACGCCGTTTCGATCGTCGCCTCGGTGATCGGGGAGGATTGGGCATACTTCTGGCTCCTGAGCATCGCCGAGATCGTCGTCCTGCTGGGCATCGTCTGGTACGCATGGATGTGGCCGCGGAACGAGACCGATCGCTGAGCGTCGGTGCCGCGGCCGCGCGTCTACACTCCGGCCGTGACCAAGGTCGCGATCGTCGGCGCCGGCAGCGTCGAGTTCACGCGGAACATCCTGACCGACCTCAGCTCCTATCCCGAGCTCAGAGGACGGCTCACCTTCGCTCTGCACGACATCGACGCCGAGCGGCTTGCGTACGCCGAACGGGCGGCGAACCAGGTGATCGACCGGCTCGACGCGGCGCACTCCGTGAAGGCGTACCCGGACAGGCGCGAGGCGTTCGACGGCGCCGACTACGTCATCAACGAGATCCAGGTCGGCGGGTTCGCCGCCACCCTGAGGGACTTCGAGATCCCGCGGAAGTACGGCCTGCTCCAGACGATCGCGGACACGATCGGGATCGGGGGCATCATGCGCGGCCTCCGGACGATCCCGGTGATGGTCGAGATGGGCGACGAGATGGCCGAGTTCTGTCCGGACGGCCTGCTCCTCAACTACACGAACCCGATGGCGATGGTCCCTTGGGGTGTCTGGGCGGGCTCGGCCTGGCCGGCGTCGCGGACGATCGGCGTGTGCCACAGCGTCCGCGACACCCACGCGTTCCTCGCCGAGACGGTCGGTGTGCCGCTCGAACGGGTCGAGTTCCGAACGGCCGGCTTCAACCACCAGTGCTTCGTCTACGTGTTCCGGGACCGCGAGACGGGCGAGGATCTGTACCCGCGACTGCGCCAGATCGTCGACGAGGATCCTGAGGGGCTCGGACGGCGCGTGCGCGTGGAGATCTTCAAGCGGTTCGGCTACTTCCCGACGGAGAGCTCGGAGCACTCGGTCGAGTACGTGCCGTGGTTCCTGCACCACCCCGATCAGGTGGAGCGGTTCCGTTCGGAGATCGACGAGTACGTCCGCCGGAGCGAGGACAACCTCGACACGTGGGAGGACCTGAAGGCGCAGCTCGACGCGGGCGAGGAGATCGAGCTCGACCGGAACGACGAGCTCGCGTCGCAGTTCATCCTGTCGCTCGAGGCCGGCGTGCCGATGGAGCTCTACGGCAACGTCCGGAACGAGGGGCTGATCGACGGGCTGCCGACGGATGCGTGCGTCGAGGTGCCGATGCGCGTCGACGCGGACGGTGCCGTGCCGGAGCGGATCGGCGAGGTCCCGCCACAGTGCCTGGCTCTGAACCGCACGTTCCTGAACACGGTCGAGCTGACGGTCCGCGCGGCGGTCGACGGGTCGAGGGACCACGTGTACCAGGCGGCGCTGCTCGACCCGCACACGGCCGCGACGCTCACGATCGACGAGATCGTCGCCATGGTCGACGAGCTGATCGAGGCGCACGGGGAGCTGATCCCCGAGACGATCCGCCGAACGCGGTAGCGGATCCGCCAGCCGCGACGGTCAGAACAGCTGCCACTCCGGATGGTCCGCGAGCGGATGGCTCGCCGTCTCGCGGGTGACCGTGATCATCGCGTCCGCGTGCCGCTGGAGCAGCGTGATCGGGTACTCGGGCGTCGGCTCGGAGAACAGCGCGACGCGAAAGGCCGTCTGCTTCCAGGCGCCTGTGTCGCTGTACACGCTGATGCGGGTCGCCGACAGGCACTCGCGCATCCCGAGCGTGATCGACATCGGGGGAACGAACTGGTACGCGCCGCCGAAGGTGCGGTGCGCGAGCGCGATCACGGTGTCCTCGTTGTTCTCCTGGATCCGGATCGTCGACGCAGCCAGCTCCTCGAGCCCGATCCGGCTGTACGGATGTCGGCGCGCCTGGTTGTAGGCAACGTGGCCGTCCTGTCCCCAGCCGCCCACCGTGAGGTCGACCGGTGCGGTCGCGATCGCGTCCGCGACCTTGTCGGCGGTCGAGGGGAGCAGCCACATCCGCCGGTCCTCGGGAACGGCGAGCTCCGGGTCGATCCCCGCATAGAAGTGCCGTTCCATGAACGAGCGGAAGTTGTACGGGTGCCCCTCGGGCAGCGGCCGCCCCTGCCAGTCGAGGCATTCGTCCATGTGGAACACGGTCATCCCGCGGAGCGAGATCCCGCGCGCGTTGACCTGCTCGACCCATGGCGCGTACCAGCCGGACGGTCCGGCCGGGACGATCACCCGGGTCGGCCGCCCTTCGGCGTCGTTCGCGGCGACGAGGTCCGCGAGCTCACGGGCCATCACGCGCCCCATCTCGGCGGCGTCCGCAACGACACGGCACGGGACGCGGGGTCCGTGCCGTTCGAGCTCCTCGACCGGGATCCGGCACCAGCGCTCGAGTTTGCGCGGGTCGACGTCCTGCATGCCTCGCCTCCGTGTCAGTGATCCGGTTGTCCGTAGCTCTCTTGGTAGCGGGTCCACCACTTCTCGATCTCGTCGGGCGGCAGCGGGCGGATCTCGCCGAGGCGCGTCGCGATCGAGAGCGTCCTGGCCGCGTCCTCCACCATCGCGGCCGCCTTGACGGCTTTGGCCGGTGTGGCATCGAACGCGAAGACGCCGTGACCGGCGAGCAGGACGGCGGGGGCGCGCGACCGAGCTCCCAGGATCGCGTCGCCGATGTGGTCGCCCACGTTGTCGGCGTAGGCCGCACACGGGATCTCGCCGCCGAACTCGTCCGCCATGGCGGTCAGCGCGCACGGGATCGGCCGACCGGCGGTCGCCCAGGCCGTCGCGTGGTTCGAGTGCGTGTGGACCACGCCGCCGATGGCCGGGTCCTTCCGGTAGAGCACCAGATGGTGCTGGGTGTCCACGCTCGGACGCAGCGTGGTCGCGACGCCGTCGGGGACCCGGTCCGGGCCGACCGGCTCGCCCTCGAGCGTGACGACGGCGAGGTCCTCGCGCCGCAGGGTCTCGTAGTCGACGCCGCTCGGCTTGATCAGTACCAGGCCCGAGTCGCGGTCGATGCCGCTCGCGTTGCCGCTGTGCATCACGACCAGCCCGAGCTCCGGGAGTCGCCGGTTCGCGCGCCACACCTCTTCGCGGAGCTGCGCGAAGTCCACTAGACCTCCTCCCCGTGGAAGAGCTTCCGGAGCGTCATCCCGAACCGGATGCCTGACCGATCGGCGAGCTCCTCGAGCTGGTCGACGGTTGCCTCCGGGTGGATCGTGTGCGGCGAGGTGGCGTTGAGGCTTCCGAGCAGGACGCCGAGGCCGACCGCGTCGTCGATCACCGGCCACGCGGCGTCGCCGAGGAACGGCGCGCCCGCGACGAGCGCGACGAGGATGCCGGCCAGCAACGCGTCGCCCGATCCCGCCGAGCTGACGACCTCGACGGCGGGCGCCGGCCGATGGGCCCAGTGACCGCCCTCGATCGCGTACGCCCCGCCGCCGCCGACCGTGACGACGACGCGCACCGGACGTCTCGGAGCGCCGAATGCCGCCGCGACCGTCCGCAGGAACCGTTCCGGGTGCTCGGTGTCGACCCCGTGGTGGGCGATCGTCGCGGCCTCTCCCCGGTTCACGGTCACGAGGTCGACGAGCTCGAACATCCCCGTCGAGCGAGCCTCGTCCAGCTCGAGCGACGTGAACGACGCGGCCCGTAACGAGCCGGCATCTCCGGCGAGCTCCAGCAGGCGCCGACGCGGATCCATCGGAACCTCCGGCTGCGCGAGCGCGATCGTGCGGTCGTCGAGGAGGGGCGCGACGCGCTCGACGTCCTTCACCGTGAGCGTCGCCGCGGCCGAGTCGGCCGTCGTGAGGTTCCCGCCGTCGCCCCCCGGATACTGGAAGCAGACGCTGAAGAGCGTCGGCCTGGCCGTGTCCACCCGGATCCTCGTGACGTCGATGCCCGCGTCCGACATCTCCCCGACGAGCCGTTCCCCGGCATCGTCGCCGCCGACGACGCCGACCGGGACGACGTGGAACGACGGCCGACCGGACGGCTCCGCGCCGAGGAGCGTCGCGACGTGGTGCACGACGTCGTGGAGCTTGCAGGAGTCGCGCGCGTCGAGCAGGTGCGCCGCCCGGCTCTCGGTCCGACCGATCGTGGCGTCCCCCTCGACGGCGAGGAACATGCCGGTCCCGATGCCGCCGACGCCGACCACGCGGTCGTAGCGCACCGTGGCGTCGAGCCTCATCGTCGCCTCATGGCGACAGCACCACCTTGAAGCGTTCGGTCGTGTCGACGAGCTCCTCGAACGCGCGCTGCCCTCCGGCGAACGTGGCGTGGGTGAACCAACCGGTCGGGTCGATCGCGCCCGTCTCGACCAGCTCGAGCGCGCGAGCGAAGTCCTCGTCGGTCCATGCGAACGATCCGGTGATGGTCGCCTCCTTGCCGATCACGCCGAAGTAGTCCAATGACCCGGAGGCGGCACCCAGGCCGACGGCCTCTATCCGGCCGGCCGGGCGGACCGCACGCAGGGCGAGCGCCCAGGTCGCCTCCACCCCGACGGCGTCGATCACGACGTCGACGCCCCGCCCCCCGGTCGCCTCTCGGACCCGATCCTCGGCCGTCGTCCCGTCCAGGGGCGTCGCGCCCTGCCGGCGGGCGAGCTCGAGCCGTGATGCGATTCGGTCGGTGATCAACACCGTCCTCGCGCCGCGCTCGGCGCACATCCTGGCCGTCAGCGTGCCGATCGGTCCGGCGCCGATCACCAGCACGTCGTCACCCTCTTCGACCGCCCTCGACGTGACGTGGACCGCGTTCGCGAGCGGCTCGACGAGGGTGCCGACGTCGTCCGGAACGGCCGCCGGCAGCTCGACCACCGCCGTCGCGGGCACGGCGAACCGCTCGGCGAACCCGCCGGTCAGGTCCCGCCCGACCAGCCGACCCTGCGCGCAGACGTTCGTCCGCCCCGCGGCGCACGCCTCACATCGTCTGCAGGGCAGGATCGGCTTCAGGACCACGCGCCGGCCGAGCAGGCGCTCGTCGGTCCCATCGCCGACGCCCGTGACCACGCCGACCGTCTCGTGTCCCATGATCAGCGGGGGGATCCGCCTCGGGCTGGCCTCGCGGAAGCCGTGGAGGTCCGAACCGCACACCGACGAGGCGATCGTCTGGACCACGACCTCGTCCGGACCCGGCCGTGGCTCGGGTATGTCCTGCAGTTCCATCCGGCGAGGCCCCAGGTAGACGAGCGCCTTCATCGCGGCCTCCCCGGCGACCAGACGAACGGGATGTCGCGCTCCGGCACGAGCACGTGCACGCCCGCGTGGTCGCGCTGGACGCTCTCGACCAGCCACTCGGGGTAGCCACGGTTGCGGGCGAACAGGTCGTGGTGCATCGGCACCACGACCTCCGCACCGATCTCGCGGGCGAGCCAGGCGGCCTCGCGCTCGGACAGGTTCCCGACGATCCCGCGCGCCTCGCGTCCGGGGTCGCGCCCGTTGATCGGGAGCATCGCGACGTCGATCGCGAGCTCGCGCAGCATCGACTCCATCCCCTCGTAGTGGATCGTGTCGCCGGCGTGGTACAGACGCACGCCGGCCGCGTCGACGACGTAGCCGACGAACCGCACCAGCCCGCCCGAGAGCGTCTCGCCGAAGCCGTAGGCGTCCTCCATCGTGACGCCGTGCATCGCCGGAACGGGGCGGATCGACAGGCCCGCGACCTCGATCGGGTCGCCCGGCTGAACGCCGATGACCCGGGCGGCGTCGATGCCCGACTCCGTCACCATGTCGACGATCGGCGAGGGCACGACGAACACCGAACCGGGCGACGCCTTCGCGATCGCCGGGGCGCTCGCCGCGTCGAAGTGGTCCACGTGCTCGTGGGTGCAGCACACGACATCGATGCCCTCGGCCGTCTCGGGGGCCAGCGCGGCCTCGTACAGCCGGCCGTCGTGCGGCGCGAGGAACGGGTCGATCAGCGCCGTCGCGCTCCTCGTCCGGACGATGAACCCGGCCTGCCCGAGCCACGCCAGTGCGACGCCGACGTCGGGCAGCGGCGTCCTCCGGAGCCGCTCGAGCGGTGGGGGTCCGTGGGTCACGATGCCTCCGTCACATCGCCACCTGCCCGCCGTCCACCATCAGGAGCTCGCCGGTGACGAACGACGCCTCGTCCGACGCGAGGAACGCGTACGCGGCGGCGACCTCCTCCGGGGTCCCCAAGCGGCCGAGCGGGATCCGCTCGCGGACGAAGCGCTCGGTGTACGCGGGGTCCTCGGCCTCGCCCTGGAGCGGCGTCGCGATCTTGCCCGGACACACCGCGTTGACCCGGATGCCGAACGGTGCGAGCTCGATCGCCATCGTCCGCGTCAGCATCGCGATCCCGCCCTTGGACGCGTTGTAGTGGGCGTAGCCGGCCTCGCCCTCGACGGCGTTCGTCGAGGCCATGTTCACGATCGCCCCACCACGGCCTCGTTCGATCATCGAGCGAGCGACGCGCTGCGCCACGAGGAACTCGCCGCGCAGGTTCACGTCGAGGACCCGGTCCCATCGTTCCGGCTCGATCTCGACGAACGGCTCTTGCCACGCGATCCCCGCGTTGTTGATCAGGACGTCGATGCCGCCGAGGAAATCGGTCGCTCCCTCGACCAGCCGGTCGACCTGCGCCTGGTCCGCGACGTCGCAGGCCGTCCCTCCGACCGCTCCGACCGGCCGGAGCTCGGCGACGGCGGCATCCACCTCGGCAGCGTCGATCCCCGATAGGAACGCGCGCGCGCCCTCCTCGAGGAACCGGCGCCCGGCCGCGAGGCCGATCCCACGACTCCCCCCAGAGATCAGCACGCCCGCGCCGTCGAGCCCTCGCATCAACGGCTCCGCCCGCGGGCCTGGATCGGCAGCTCGCACTCGACCGCGTCGTTCCGCATGCCGTAGGCGACGTCGAACAGGTTCACGGCCGAGCAGACGTGGAGCGGGATGACCTCGACGCGATCGCCGATCCGCAGGTCGATCCGGTCCGTCGCGTGTCCGACCGCGTGCTCCTCGTTCATGAAGTCGAGCCGCAGCTCGGGTCGTCCGGCGATGACACCCCGACCCGGGAAGGGCGGCCCGTCGCCGCCGTCGGAGCTGAACGCCTTCGTCCCGGCGTCGAGGACGAACCGGTCGCCCACGCGCGAGACGACCGTCGCCAGGACGCGGACCGCGCAGTCCCGCTCGGTGGCGACCCCGAGCCGCATCTGCTGGACGTCGTTGAAGACGTAGGTCCCGGGCCGGATCTCGGTGACCCCTCGGACCTGCGCGACGTGCCGGGCGGTGGGCGTGGACCCGACGCTGATCTCGCGGAGCCGGATGCCGTCTGCGGCGCACCGTTCGGCGGTCTCGACGACGTCGCGGCCCTCGCGCTCGGCCGCGGCGCGGAGCTCGTCCGGCGTGGTGCACCGGTACGCGTGCCCGGCGTGGGTCAGCAGACCGACGACCTCGACGCCCTCGATCTGCGACACCGCGCGCACCAGGGCGGCGGTCGGCTCGCCTGGTGGGCGGCCGATCCGGTGCAGCCCGGTGTCGACCTCGACGAGCACCTCCACGTCGCGCCCGATCTGGCTTCCGAGTCGGCCGAGTCCCTCGGCGACGTCGATCGAGTCGAGCGTCGTGCGGATCCGCGCGCGCTGCAGGAGCGAGCGCAGCCGCGCGAGCTTGCGTTCGCCGACGATCGGATACGCGATCAAGACGTCGTCGATCCCGCCATCGATCATGACCTCGGCTTCGCCGAGCTTCGCGACGGTCACGCCGGCGGCGCCGGCGTCGAGCTGCATCCGCGCGATGCGGGGGGACTTGTGCGTCTTCGTATGTGGTCGGAGCCGGACGCCGGCCGTGCGCGCGACCTGGGCCATCGACGCGATGTTGCGTTCCAGGACGTCGAGGTCGATCAGCAGCGAGGGGGTATCGAGATCGTCCCGGGCCTCGCTCACCGCTGCGGCAGGCGCTCGGTCGGTCCGGATCTGGCTGGCCTCGTCCACCGCCGCGATTCTAGACGGGTGCCTCGCCGTGCGCACATCTGGCGTTTCCATACCCTATCCGTGCACGAACGTGCACGGTTGCGGCCGGCGGGCTAGCATCGAGGCGGCCCGCGCTCGGCGAACCGGGCGCGTGGCGCGCGTGGACGCAGCGCGTGGACGCAGAAGGAGAGGCACATGGCGACCGACGGTCCGAGGATCGTGATCAGTGGGGCCGGTGGATGGGTGTTCCCGCTCGAG
>Ga0299906_10004609_pt1 | contig 11276 bp, 4 predicted proteins | sample RVTome_14_FD_200259 | JGI IMG/M metagenome (GOLD analysis project Ga0299906, IMG submission 200259) | Soil microbial communities from uranium-contaminated site in the Upper Colorado River Basin, Wyoming, United States - RVT145D125 (version 2) ... | reverse complement strand
GTGATAGAATCTTTCATGACCTGCCCTCCTTGTTTTTGGCCCTGTATTGGGTGCAACAACTCTCCCAATATAACCCATGTTGACAAGGGGCAGGTCTTTTTTTTTAACTGTCAACCATTATGTCTAGAAACAAGGTTTAAAATGGACTTCTACTATCGCAGGAGTGACAAATTGAATACCTCGGAGCAAACTCCGAGGTAGTTTATTTTTGCTCCAAGTTATGAAACTGGAGACAATAAATTCTATTTCATTTCGGCCTCTGTGGTAACAATATCCTTTTTTGTGTTCTCCACAATACCGATTAGCTCTTTTTGCTCACGTGCGGGTACCAGGTGGTTATTCAAAACGCGTTGTAAGTCTGAAAGCATGGCCTCCCATTCCATTTCGGTTATCTTTAAATAGGCGTGGGATTCTCTCATTGTTTTCCCGGTATATTTACATGGGCCGCCGGTGCCTTCGCATAACTGCCTCGTGATCTGAAATTTTAGACCTGCTTTTGCTTTAGGATCTCTTGCTTCCCTGATTTCCGGATTGGCGTTCAAAACGTCATTTACAACGAGGAGCTCAATAAAGCTATCCACAATAGAGGAAATGACATAGATGCCACCGAGGCATTCATAGAGGGGTTTTTCTGGCTTTTCCCCCGCAACAACAGTAACGGGTCCGTTCCAGAAGGTTCCCAGGGAAAGGAAGAGAAAAGAAACGAATATCTTTTGGAGTAAATAATCGGTTTTCATGCTTTATCCTTATAAAGGTAGTTCACCCCAATTCTAAAATTCTTTATTCACCTTCGGGGCGGTAAATGGGAAGTGTTGTTTCAAGGGGAGTTAAGTTGATCATATAAACTACCAGGACCCTTAAACGGGTGAGGGGAGGTTAAAGACCAGGGAACCATCAACGGCGTTCACTCGGGTCATATTCACTTGACGGGATCAAAGAATTATATCATTGTCGATGATTGTCCCCATCCCTTGGCTATCCCCAAACGTGGCATTGGCAGGATTCGAGAGGTTGACAAAAAAGGTCTCATTTGCTTCGAAATCGATATCGTTAATTACCGCAACCGTGACGGTCTTACTCGTCTCTCCAGATAAAAAGGTCAGTGTGCACCCCACCCCACGATTCCATGCCCCAAGTCGATCCGGAACTCTTTGACATCCGCCCCGCCCACTGAAAAGGCAAAAGAAAGATGGCGCCCTTCTTTATCAAGAAGAGCGATGCTGCAGGCCTCTGCACTGAAGAATCGGACGGCCGATTCCAGGATTGTCCGGAGCAGCTTATCCGGCTCATCCGTCTCCATCATTAATCTAATGATTTCGATGAGGTTTTCAAGTCGCAATCGGGTTTGTTGGGCTTGTACAGTCATAGAAGATAAATATCCAAATGATTCTTACCAATCCATTCCATTATCGCCTTCCCATCCGGGCATAGACCTCCTCGGTCGGGATCTCCTTAAAATTGTTTCCAGGATAGCTCTAAGTCTGTCTGTCAAGAAGGAGGGATTACAGAAGGAGGGAAAATTGAACACGTGCAAACTAATCTCCCAAGCTTGCCGGGAAGGTTCTTCAGTGACTTTTACTACTTTGTCAGGGTGGCGGTACAAGTCTTGTCGGCATCCATCGTCACCACGCCATCGGTGCATTCGGCATCCCCGCTCCAACCCACAAAGGTGGACCCGGCATCTGGGATCGCTGTCAAGGTGACCACAGTGCCACTGGGGAAGGAGGAAGTAGAAACCCCTGCTGCGGTTCCGGTCAGTTCGTCTACGCGCAGGCCGGAGGGACCTGAGGTGTTGGTAACCAGGAAATCCAGAGTATTGATTCCGGCGATAAATCCACTGCTAAGAGTAAACGACATCGTCGTATTAGAAGGGGCAGTCAGGTCGGTGCTCACGCCATTGATCAGAATGAGGCCGTTGTCATCGCTTCTCCACTGACCTGTAATGGTCGCTGAACTCGGATCCAAACCGGTCAAATCAAAGGTCGTCCGATAGCGGTAGTCACCCGCCGAGCAACATACAGAGAAATTTTGATTCGCTTCAGGAGCGACATACTGAGAGTTACTATCGTTGAACCAAAATGGAGAAGGAATGGGATTTGCTACAATGGCAGCGGGTCCCGGGAAGGACGAGTCCGCGCTTGAAATCAGCGCATAGTGAGGATCCACACTGCTGCCTGGCAACAGCGTTCCATCTGCGGCTAATCCGGTATTGAATAGCGTTAAGGATTGAGTCGTGCAGCTCGCCCCACAGTTAATCCCCGTCGGATTACTGGTCACGGTACCGCTACCGGTCCCGGCCTTGCTCACCGTCAGGGTGAAGGTCGGGACAGGGATCGCCTCAAGCGTCGCCGTGACCGACTTGGCCGAATCCATGGTTACGATACAGCTTCCCATCCCGGTACAGGCCCCGCTCCATCCCGAAAAAGTAGACCCCGCATCCGGCGTGGCCGTGAGAGTCACAGTGGTACCACTGAGGTAGTCTTCCGTGCAATCGCTTTGACAGGAAATCCCTGGGGGTGTCGAGGTGACCGACCCGGCACCGGTTCCAGTGAGTGAAACGGTGAGCGGGAACGTCACGGGGGTTGGAGAAGGAGGGGAAAATCCAGAGATCTGGATGATGACGTTGGATGGATTGCCAGCCCATGTGGTAAGAAAGAAGTCATTGCTCACTGGATCGAAGGCCAGCCCCCAGGGACCCGAGCCAAGGCCTGAGGCAAATGGCGTGATCGATGGAGTCAAGGGGCCACCTACAGGTAGTCCGGTGTTCGTATCGATGTCCAGGATATCAACCGTTCCCGAACTCCAGTTCACGAATATAATATCTCCGGCATGAGGGCCGGAAGGAATATATACGATTCCCCCTCCCGCCCCGTTGGGCAGATCAACGAAGAGGCTGGCCTGACCAGGGGTAAAGGTACCATTCCCATTACCGGTCAGTGGCAGCGTATAGACCTGGCCCGATGACCAGCTACTGACCAAGAGGTCACCGGAATTTGGGAGGCCCGGTGGCACAAAAATAGCCCCTCCAACTGAAGAAGGGACCCCTACATTCACCAAAGGGTAATCGGTGATCGTGGTCCCAACCCGCTCTGACAGGACATTGTTCGAATAGCGGGTAAAGAAGAGGGTGGAGGTCCCTGGTTTGACCACGAGCCCCGCATCCATGTTGCCGGCGCTAAAGACCGCAGTCCCCTTGGCTAGCCCACTGACATGACCAGCGCTATCTCTGGTCACCGGGACCCCATAAAGGGCAGCGGACGAAGATTCTGAAGCACCCACCACAAACAGGGTGGAGAGAGCAGGACTGAGCATCACGGCGCCCAGGTTCCCAGGAACCTCGAGGCTTGGGCCAGAGATCATCCCGACCACCGTGAAACTCGGATCAGTGAGGATAACGGTCAGTCCCAGATCAGGCGTGAAACTTGCCGTTACCGATTTCTCCGCATCCATCGTGACCGTACAGGTCCCGGTCCCCTGGCAGGACCCGCTCCATCCCGAAAAGATATGCCCTGTATTCGGGGCAGCTGTCAGGGTGACTACTGTACCGCTGGGATAGGGCTCCGAGCAATCGAGCCCGCAGCTAACCCCGGCAAGGTCACTGGTAACGGTGCCACTCCCGTTTCCTACCTTGCTGACCGAGAGAATGAATGTTTGAACAGTTGCCAGATTGAAAGTAGCGGTGACTGTGGCATCGGCTGTCAGGGTCACCGTACAGGTATCCGTACCGGTGGTACACCCAGCCCCCCTCCAGCCAGTAAAGACAGACCCTTTATCAGGTGTCGCCGTCAGCGTGACTACCGTACCACTATTAAACGGCCCCTGGCAGATTTGCCCACAGTTGATTTCGGAAGGATTACTGATCACCGTTCCACTTCCTGTGCCATCCCTACCGATGGAGAGAAGATTAAAAGAGATGGCCTGCTGCATCTGGATCGTCACCGAGGTAGGCACCCCGGGTTCGAGATCCACGGGGTCACTCTGGCCCTGGAAAAGGACCGTACCCTGGGCATCTAAGGCTTGAGCGATAAAGATATGGGCTTGGCCCGAGGGGACAACCAGGTTGATCGTCACCTGCTGGCCAGCAACCACGGAGACCGTGGTCGAAACCACAACGTTGCCACTGGCACTGGTCACGCTCAGGGTGACCGAGGTTATTGAAGCAGGGGAGGGCGCGAATGATTTGTTCAGACCGGCTGAGGCTGTAGAGGCGGTCTGGGCCCCGGATGGGATCTGCATGGTTACCCCTACCGAGGTAGTCCCATCCGATCCTGTGCTCCCCTGGCCGCAGGCAGTCAGAAGGAGAAGCAGCAGAGGATAGAGGGTAGGGCATTTCAAAAAAGTATGTGACGTCATATGGATTTTCTTGCTCAATTAAGAAAGCCGGAGGTGGCGGTGACAAAGGTCACGCTCGAGCTCACGCCATTTCGAGGGTTAGAAGTTCACGACCAACGCTGCCGATTCCACCGGTCCGGGAGGGAACGACGCTGGGGGATTGATGGGAGCCGGAGTGCGCCCGTTGATCAATCTTTCCACGAGCACCACGATCTGGTTGTGGCCTGGGGAGGCGGGATAAATCGGCTGATCGACCAAAGAGCCCGTTTCCGCGAAAGGCAGGTGCACGGTGTAGGCGCCCGCGGAAAATCGCAACGCCCCTTCGGACTCCTCCTCGGTAAAGAGAATCGAGTCGTGGCTGACCAGCGCGCCAAGGAACGCGGCGTTGCCGTTTTCCGTATTGGTGTACCAGGCCACGTAAAATTGACCTGTCGGTAGGGCGGGTAGGTCCTTGGACAAGATCTTTCCACTCACGGCCCCGTTCTCAATTTGAACCCGGCCGTGCCCCTGCGCGTGGCCGCCCAATACCCCAGTTGTGAACTTCAGATTTGTCTTGTCCTTATCCCCGGCCAAGGCGGGTGATCCGGCGATCAAAAGCCCAAACACGAGCAACGAGACGACGCGATCCATAGTACGCATGCTGTTTCCCTTTCTCCTTGTGAATGAAGTCCTTTCCTCTCCTACGATTTAGAGTACCTCCAAGCTAATGTACTGTAGGGTCAGCGTGATCCGTTTGCCAAACGTCCTGGATAGGGTAGTACCATTCCCTTCCCCTTTGCGGTCTATTTGAAAGCAAGATCAATACCGTCAAGACGTAAGTTCACAATTCTTTGATTTACCAATTAATTTTTAAACTCTCTTTTCGAGATTCCCTAAAATAGAGTAATTGATTACTCGGGAAAGGAACTTTTTTTCTGAGCAGGGATAGCTTGGTGCCTGGCACCACACGGGCTGAAAGTGCAGGTCGTCGTGGCACTCACACCCCCCCCCACTAAACCCGGCAAAGGAGGAGCCTGATGCAGGCGTGGCCGTCAGGCTCACCGCACCCATCATGCAGGACCCGTCATCTCAATCAACAATGTAGTAACAGCCCGAGAGGATACCGCCGCAATTTCCTGGGAACTTAAATATCCTAATAATATCAGCATCTATTGTGGATGAAATGATTGTTATGGATTGGGGATCTTGAGAGTGCTCACGGATCAGGTGACTGCAAAGTCCAGAACTATGTCTGCCCCTTGCGCGCGGGATTATTCATTGCGCCACCACATCCACCGGAGTCAGCCTCTGCGTGATTGTCCCATCCCCTATTTGACCAGAATCGTTAGCCCCCCAGCATTTGACACCCCCCTTCGTGGTCAGCGCACAGGTGTGGACGGTCCCACCCGAGACCGCACTTATCCCGCCGGTTAGGCCCACCACGTCCACCGGAGTCAGCTTATCTATCGTTGTCCCATCCCCTATTTGACCAGAATCGTTAGCCCCCCAGCATAGTACCGTTCCTACCGTGGTCATGGCACAGCTTTGACTTCCACCAGCGGAGACCGAAGCGGCAAAGGGGGGGGCCTCCCCAATAAACCCACTAACCACTACTTGCGTAGCGGAGAAATCACCAATATTCCCGTTCCCTAGCTGGCCATCGCTATTAGACCCCCAGCAGCGCACCGAGCCATTCGTTATCACGGCACAAGTGTGAGCTCCCTCGCCTGCCATCGAGATCGTACTTACCCCGCTCGTTAGGCCCACCACGTCCACCGGAGTCAGCCTATCTATGGTTGTCCCGTCCCCTAATTGACCAAAGCCGTTAAAACCCCAACATTTTACACCACCACTTGGACCACCAATCGCCGCCGTGGTCAGCGCACAGGTTCCACCTGCCCCGGCCGAAATCGCACTTACCCCGCTCGTAAGGCCCACAACGTCCACCGGAGTCAGCCTCTGCGTCTGCGTCCCATCCCCTAACCGACCGTTGCCGCCCGCCCCCCAACATCTGACACCGCCCGCCGTGGTCAGCACACAGGTGTGGAAGAATCCGGCCGAGATCGCACTTACCCCGCTGGTTAACCCCACGACGTCCACCGGAGTCAGCCTCTGCGTTTCTGTCCCATCCCCCAATCGACCGAAGGCATTAGCCCCCCAACATTTGACACCGCCCGCCGTGGTCAGCGCACAGGTGTGATTTCCCCCGGCCGAGATCGCTATCACCCCGCTGGTTAGCCCCACCACGTCCACCGGAGTCAGCCTATCTGTGGTTGTCCCATCCCCTAATTGACCAAAGCCGTTATCCCCCCAACATTTGACACCGCCCACCGTGGTCAGCGCACAGGTGTGGGCAGTTTCCCCGGCCGAGATACTCACAATTCCTGATAGAGGGATATCATCGTTGATGATGGTACCCACTCCTTGGCCATCGGCAATGGTTGCATTGGTCGGGGCGGTCAGATTCAGAAAGAAGGTCTCATTGGTCTCATTTAGAGTATCCCCATTCACCACCACTATGACGGTCTTACTCGTCTCCCCAGATTCAAAGGTTAAAGTACCACTAGTAGCCACATAATCAGTCCCCGCTGTAGCACTGCCATCCGCCGTGGCATAGTTCACCGTCACCGTCTGACCACTGGCCGCGGATAGACTCACCGTAAAGATGGCATTCACCGTCCCCGTATTGCCTTCGGTCACCGTGACATTGTTGATCGATATACTGGGTGGTGGGTCATTGTCGTTATTCGTCACCGAGACATCCGCCGCATTGAGGTTACTGTATTTCGGATCCGTACTCACCACTTGGGATGTGATTATAGTGTAGGCAATATTGCCGTCGTTCACCAGATCATCCACACCGGTCACGGTGACTGTTTGCGCTACATTCCAGGTGGAAGGTGTAAAGGTCAGATTGGTGGGAGAGACAGTCCCTTCCGAAGTGTCGCTGGAGGAGAGCGCAATGTCTACATTGGCTGAGGGCTGGGTATTGAGGACAACAGTAAAAGTGGTCGCGCCACCGGCCTCAGTGGTGACCAAGCCGGACGTGGGATTGACGTTAATGCCCGGTGGGATAGGTCCGATAGCGATTGCATTAGGGCCGCCTCCGACACCTATGGTTGCCCTAACCGTATTTGTATCGGTGCCGATTACCGAAACAGTATCACTGAAAGCGTTTACCACGTATACGTCTGATCCGTCTAAATCGACCGCAACACCGTTGGGGAAACTTCCTACTACCACATTGGCTATTACTGTATGAGTAGTGGTATCGATAACAGATACCGTATTATCATCCAGGTTCGTCACATACACCCGGGTCCCTGCAGGGTTTACGGCTACGCCAGAAAGCCGACTACCTGATACACTGCTTGGTACAGACACCGTGGCCACAACAGTATTTGTTGCCGTATCGATCACCGAAACTGTATTCCCGGCAAGGTTTGTCACGTATACACGGGTCCCTGTAGGATTTACCGCCACTCCAATAGGAAAGCTTCCTACTCCAACTGAGGCCGTGACTGAATTGCGCGCCGTGTCGATTATACGAATATTATCATCGCCTTGGGTCGCCACATACACCCGAGAGCCATCTGGATGCACTGCTATTCCCGCGGGCCTGGTGCCAACAGGAACAGGAATGGTGGCAATCACTGTGTTGCTACTCGCATCAATAACGGAAACAGTGTCGCTAAAAAGGTTTGTTACATATATTCGGGTCCCTGCAGGGTTTACAGCAATGCCACCATCGGGGCTATCCCCGACTGGCACGGTTGCTATTACAGTGTTATTCGTTGTATTGATTACGGAGACAGTGTTGTCTGCATCATTTGTTACATAGGTATGCGTACCTGCTGAGTTCACCGCTATAGCAGCGGGTCTATTCCCAACCGGCACTAGGGCTACCCCTTTATGGATGCTGGTGTCGATCACAAAAACCGTCCCTTCATTTATCTGTGCGATGTAAGCGCGTGTAGTCAAGGTATCATCATTGGTGATCGTTCCTACTCCTTGACCATCCAAAATAGTCGCATTCGTGGGATTGGTCAGATTCACAACAAAGGTCTCATTGCCCTCAACGAGGGTATCCCCGTTCACCACCACTATGATGGTCTTACTCGTCTCATCAGGTAAAAAGGTCAGGGTTCCATTCGTCGCGATGTAATCACTGCCCGCCGTTGCACTGCCGTTTGCAGTCGCATAGTTCACCGTCACCGTCTGACCACTGGCCCCTGATAGACTTACCGTAAACACCGCATTGACCGTCCCGCTGTTGCCCTCCGTCACTGTGACATCATTGATCGATATACTCGGCGCTGGGTCATTGTCTGTGATCGTCAGAGTTGATACCGATTGCGCCCCAAGGGTTGCACCGCCCTCCGGATTCTGCAAGGTGAGATTTATGGTCTCATTACCCTCGAAGAGAGAATCCTCCAGGATGGCAACATTAAAGGTCTGGCTGGTCACATCTGGATCGAAGGTTAATGTCCCGGAGGACAGGGTATAATCCTGGCCGGCGGTGGCTGTTCCATCACTGGTTGCAAAATCAACCGCCACGGTCCCTTCACTGCCAGCCGTTCGGGTAACACTAATCGTAGCGCTAACCCCATTTTCATCCACACTGTAATTTGCTGAACTGAACTGAAGTTGTCCAGGAAGGGAATTGATGAGGACAGAAACATCGTTGGAAGAATTGTTTGCTGATGCGATATCAAGGTCATTGTCCCCATCAAAATCCGCAATGGCGATTCCTAAAGGATTATCTCCTGCTGCATAGTGGACCGCTGAACCCGTGGGGCCAAAGGTTCCATCCCCGGCATTTAATAATATGGTGACCGCATTGAAACTACTGTTTGCCACCGCTATATCAAGATCTCCATCCCCATCTAGATCCCCAAAGGATACAAAGGTTGCGGACCCATTTATTACAATTGAACAGGGGTTAGGTGGAAGGGCAACACATGTTCCAATAAAGTAGTTCACGGGAGTTGAAAAGGTTCCATCGCCGTTATTTAATAGAACCGGAACGCTCGTGGAGAAGAAAGGTGCCACAGCCAAGTCGAGATCTCCATCCCCATCAATATCTCCAGAAGTCAACTGTCCAGGAGGCGTCTGAGGGGTAGGAGAAGGAGGACCAAAAGTCCCATCGCCATTATTCAAAAGGATAACCAGGAAGTTCGTTTCAGCGAAAGGACCAGATGCAACGGCAAGGTCGATATCACCGTCATTGTCCAGATCCCCAGAGGTTACCCATCCTCCAGAATCTGGCAGAGAAATGTTGGATGGGGCTGCAAATGTTCCGTTCCCGTTGTTCAATAGGATCGAGATTCCGCTGGAATTTGTTACAATTAGATCAAAGTCCCCGTCCCCATCCAGATCGGATGTCGCCATTGTAAAAGGTTGAGGGCCACCAGGATAGGAAACGGATGCAGCAAAAGTCCCGTTTCCGTTGTTTAAAAGAACCGAGACCTCACCTGGATTGGCTGTGCTGCCATCGCCAAAGGCGGCAGCCGCCAAGTCCATATCGCCATCGCCATCCAAATCGGCCGTTACAAGGGATTCAGGGAAAATTCCCACGGAATAGTTGGTGGGTGCGCCGAATATACCGGTTCCATCGTTTAATAGAATAGAGACATTGCTGTCTTCACTATTTGCAGCTGCGATATCAATGTCACCATCACTATCGAGGTCCGATGCCGCAACCGCGTAAGGACCCAGACCAGTGGAATAGTTGGTCACCTTATTGAAGTTTGCCGGCCCAAGAGGCGAACCGACACGGAATTCCCAGGTATGGGGCTGTACAATCGGACTCCCCAAGACGGATTGAATTCCCGTGGTTAAGGTCGCTTGAATCTTTTCTCCAGGCTTAAAGTTGAATAGGGGGTTAAATTCTAAAATTGGGGTTGCATTTCCCGAATAGGTTCCGGAAAGTGTCCCGGTCATATCCCCATGAACCACAAAGGTATTCGATGATGCATTATTAACGTCCTGGTCAAAAGTGGCGCTTATGTTGGTGTCAGACGGAACGCTCGTATTGTTTCGTGTTGGGGATACTGAAATTAGAATAGGTGGATTCAAGAAAGTCACTGTGGCCGTATCCACAACAGTCACCGTTCCATTGACTATCGCGCTGATCGTAGAGGTCCCTGCGCCGGTGGAGGAGACAAACCCTGTGATCTGACCGTTGGCATCAGTGGTCCCGACGGGCTGGAAAATAGTATCCTCTTCGCGGTCCGAGCTTAAAGTAACGGTTGCCCCCGAGATTGGGTTGTTATTGAAATCGCGTACGGTGACGGTAATGGTGGAGGAGGTATCTCCATCGGCAGGCACGCTGATGGGTGCGGCCACTACAGTTGACCTAGTGGGATCGGGATCCCCTACAGTAAAGCTCACTGTAGCCATATTATTAATATTGATTGTTCCATTGACTATCGCGCTGATCGTAGAGGTTCCTGCGCTGGTGGAGGAGACAAACCCTGTGATCTGACCGTTGGCATTCGTGGTCCCAACGGGCTGGAAAATCGTATCTACATCGGTGCTGCGGTCTGAGTCTAATGTTACCGTAGCTCCTGAGATGGGGTTGCTATTGAAATCGAGAACGGTGACGGTAATGGTGGAGGAGGTATCTCCATCGGCAGGCAGGCTGATGGGTGCGGCCACAACAGTTGACCTAGTGGGATCGGGATCCCCTACAGTAAAGCTCACTGTAGCCATATTATTAATATTGATTGTTCCATTAACCGTGGCGCTGATAACGGCATCGCCAGCGGTGGTGGAGGAGACAAACCCTGTGATCTGACCGTTGGTATTCGTGGTCCCTGTGGGTTGGAAAATATTGTCTGCTCCACGGTTTGAGTTTAAGGTAACAGTAGCTCCTGAGATGGGGTTGCTATTGAAATCGAGAACGGTGACGGTAATGGTGGATTGTGTGTCCCCATCGGCAGGCACGCTGGTGGGTGCGGCCA
>Ga0299906_10004608_pt1 | contig 11277 bp, 7 predicted proteins | sample RVTome_14_FD_200259 | JGI IMG/M metagenome (GOLD analysis project Ga0299906, IMG submission 200259) | Soil microbial communities from uranium-contaminated site in the Upper Colorado River Basin, Wyoming, United States - RVT145D125 (version 2) ... | reverse complement strand
GGCGTACATCGCGCAGCCGACGGCTCCCATTTTCCACTGGAGGCCGCTCGCAGGAGGACGAAAGCCCGCCCGCCCGTTTCCCGCGCACTCGAGCTGGAGCTGCAGGGTCTGGTTCGGATATCGGGACTTCAGATCGGCGAGGTCGAGCTTCAGGGGAGTGGCCACTTCGCCGTCGATGGTGAGGTTCCAGCCCGTCAGGTCGCCCGTTCTGGCGCGCTCGGGGACGAGGCCGTTGTTCCGGATGTAATGCCGATCGTTCGGCGTCACCTCGTCGTCGAGAAGGCCTATCGGGGTCTCGGCGTTGATCGGTCGATCGCTCAAGAGGGTGAGGCCCTCTTTGCCTTCGATGGCGAAGGGGTTCTCGCTCTGGGCAAGGGCCGCCGGGATGAGGCTGGTGGGGCGCAGAAACAGGGCCGCCGAAGCCGAGCCGATGACGCGGAGGACTCGGCGTCGACCCCCCCCGTTGAGGTCGAGCCCGAGAAGCCCATCGGCCCGCGCGGGATCGTCGGCGTAGAGCTCTTCGAGATCGAGCGAACGTCTCTTCACGGCTCGGGATTATACGTCAAGCCCGAGAGTCGCCACGATCACGTTTCCCTCCAGCCTCCGCTCCAGGGGAAACCCCGCGTTCTCGAACACCTCGAGCATTGCGCGGTTCTCCGCCAGCACGTAGGCCCGAAATTCTTCGAGGCCCTGACCGCGCGCGATGCGCGCGAGGTGTTGGAGTAGAAGGGTTCCGACCCCGAGCCCGTGGTGGGTCTCGTCGACGGTGAAGGCTATCTCCGCCGAACGGGTGCCGGGCTCGACGATGTACCGTCCGACGCCGATGCCGAGCTCGGGACCCTCGTCATCGAGGATCGCGAGTAGAGCGACGTGGCCCTCGAAGTCGACTTCGGTAAGATACCGGAGCTCCGCCTCGTTCAGCTCCTTCTTTGCCTGGAAGAATCGGTGGTAAACCGACTGAGGGCTGAGCCGGTGGAATCCCTCGCGCAGTTTCGCCTTGTCCTCGGGGCGGATGGCGCGGACCAGGACCGGCCTCCCGTCGAGAAGCCGGTCCCGCTGGGAATAGGTCCGGGCGTCGATCTCAGTACCGGTAGTGCTCCGGTTTGTAGGGTCCATCGACGGGGACTCCGATGTACTCCGCCTGCTCGGGAGAGAGCTTCGTGAGCTTCGCCCCGAGCTTTTCCAGATGGAGCCGGGCCACCTCCTCGTCGAGCTCCTTGGGAAGGGTGTAAACCTTCTTCTCGTACTTCCCGGCGTTCGCGAAGAGCTCGATCTGGGCCGCCACCTGGTTGCTGAAGCTGTTGCTCATCACGAAGCTCGGGTGGCCGGTGGCGTTTCCGAGGTTGAGGAGCCTGCCTTCGGAGAGAACGATGATGGAGTGTCCGTCCGGGAACTTCCACTCGTCCACCTGGGGCTTGATGCGAATCCGCTCGATTCCCGAGAGCCGCGCGAGCCCCGCCATGTCGATCTCGCTGTCGAAGTGCCCGATGTTCCCGACGATGGCGTTGTGCTTCATCTTCTTCATGTGCTCGGCGGTGATGATGCCGACGTTGCCGGTCGCGGTCACGAAGATGTCGGCCTTCTGGACCACGTCGTCGAGGAGCACCACTTCGTAGCCGTCCATGCACGCCTGGAGGGCGCAGATGGGATCGATTTCGGTCACCACCACCCGGCAGCGCTGGGCGGAGAGCGCCTGGGCGCAGCCTTTCCCGACGTCGCCGTAGCCGCACATCACCGCGAGCTTTCCCGACAGCATGACGTCCGTCGCCCGCAGGATTCCGTCCACGAGCGAATGCCGGCAGCCGTAGATGTTGTCGAACTTGCTCTTGGTGACGGAGTCGTTGACGTTGAACGCGGGGAAGAGGAGAGTGCCTTTCTTCTCCATGTGGTACAGGCGATGGACGCCGGTCGTCGTCTCCTCGCTCACGCCCTGGATGTTCGGGGCGATGCCGCTCCAGAAGCCCTTCCGCTCCTCCAGCACCTGGCCGAGGAGTGTCAGGACCACGTGGAACTCCTCGTTGTCGGCGGTCTCGGGCGATGGCACTTTTCCGACCTTCTCGAACTCGACGCCCTTGTGCACCAGAAGAGTCGCATCCCCTCCGTCGTCCAGGAGCATGTTGGGCCCCTTTCCGTCTGGCCAGAGAAACGCCTGCATCGTGCACCACCAGTACTCGGGCAAGCTCTCGCCTTTCCAGGCAAAGACCGCAGGACCCTTGGGATTTTCCGGGGTTCCGTCCGGACCGACGACGACCGCGGACGCCGCATGGTCCTGGGTCGAAAAGATGTTGCAGCTCACCCACCGGACCGCGGCTCCGAGCTCCTGCAGAGTCTCGATGAGGACCGCCGTCTGGATGGTCATGTGGAGCGAGCCTACGATGCGCGCCCCCTTCAGGGGCTTCGAGTCGCGATACTTCTGGCGAAACGCCATGAGGCCGGGCATCTCGTGCTCGGCGAGCTGAATTTCCTTTCGCCCGAGGGTGACCGACTCGGACGAGAGGTCCTTCACTTTGTAGCGAAGGTCGGAGAACAGGGGCAACCCGGTGTTCATGAACGTAGCGACTGCGGTAGCGGTCTTGGTCAAAATTTCCACTCCTTCTCGACTTGGGACAAGCACTCAATCTTAGGCTTCCGGCTCGCGCGGCGTCAAACCCGCGTTTGCTGAGCTAAACTCCTTTCGACTCATGAAGATCCTGAGCTGGAACGTCAACTCGGTGCGGCTCCGGATGCGTGCTCTCGCGCGAATCGCCGAAGCCCACCGGCCGGACGTCCTCTGTCTGCAAGAGACCAAGGTCCAGGACCGGGAGTTCCCGTTCGACCGCTTCCGCAAGCTCGGATTCCCGCATCACGCGCTAGCGGGACAGAAGAGCTACAACGGGGTCGCCATCCTCTCCCGGCTCCCGCTGAAAGAGGTCGCCGTCTGCAACTGGTGCCGGCGGGAGGACTGTCGCCACCTGCAGGTAACGCTCGAAGGCGCGATCGAGCTCCACAACGTCTACGCCCCGGCGGGGGGGGCCCTTCCCGATCCGGACCGCAACCCCAAGTTCGCCCACAAGCTCCGCTTCTATCGAGAGCTCACGCGCTGGTTCCGGGACAAGAAGAAGAAAGGCAGCCGATTGGTGCTCGTCGGCGACCTGAACGTTGCCCCCCTTCCCGAGGACGTCTGGTCGCACGAGCGGCTCAAGCGCGTCGTCACCCACACCGAGGTGGAAGTGAAGGCGATGGAAAGGCTCGCCGAATCCCACGACTGGGTGGATGCCCTCCGGCACGTCGTCCCGGCCCCCCGGCCGCTCTTCACCTGGTGGAGCTATCGCGCGCCCGACTGGAAGCGCGTGAACAAGGGACGAAGGCTGGACCATGCCTGGGTGACTCCGAGCCTCATGGACGGGCTCGTCGACGCCCGGGTGCTCGAGAACGTCCGCGGTTGGAAGATGCCTTCGGACCACGCCCCGGTGCTGCTTTCTCTGGACGCATGAGCGCCATTACTATGATGAATCCATGACGACCAACGACTCCAACCCGCTGCTGCGGCCGGCCACGACGCTTCCGGCATTCGACGAGATCCGCCCCGAGCACGTCGTCCCCGGAATCCGCGCTCTGGTGAAAGAGGTCGAGGGCATGCTCGAGGCCCTCGAGCGCGAGGTGAATCCCCATGGGGCAAGTTGGGACAGTCTCGTCGATCCCATCGAGCGGATGCAGGATCGGCTCGGCTTCGGATTCGGGATCGTCGACCACTTGATGAGCGTCCGCAACAGTCCGCCGCTGCGCGAGGCCTACGACGAGGTCGAGCCCGAGGTGGTGAAGCTTGTCACGAGGATCGGGCAGAGCCAGCCGATCTATCGAGGCCTCGTCGCGTTGCGCGCCCAGGCCTCGGCGGGAAAGGATCTGGACCCGGCGCAACGGCGCGTGGTCGACAAGCTCATCCAGGAGGCCGAGCTTTCGGGGGTGGGGCTCGAAGGGGCGGCGCGGGAGAGGTTCCAGCAGATCCGGCTCGAGCTCGCCGAGCTCTCGACTCGTTTCGGAAACCAGCTCCTCGACGCCACCAAGGCTTTCGCTCTGGACTTGACCAAGAGCGAGGACATCGAGGGACTCCCCGCGAGCTTTCTCGAGATGGCGGCGCAGGCGGCGCGGGCGGCGGGAAACGAGACGGCGACCGCGGCGGCGGGACCGTGGCGGGTGACGCTCGACGGCCCGAGCTACACCGGATTCATGAAGCACGCGAGGCGCCGCGACCTGCGCGAGACTCTGTACCGCGCGCACATTCGCCGCGCGAGCGAGGGAAGCCTCGACAATCGGCCGCTCGTCGACGCGATCCTGCGCCTCAGGCTGGAAGAGGCGAAGCTCCTGGGATTCGAGACCTACGCGGATCTTTCGCTTTCCCGGAAGATGGCGGGGACGGTCGCGAGCGCGGAAAAGCTTCTCGAGGAGCTCCTCTCCGCGTCCCACGGAGCCGCGGTTCGCGATCTCGAGGAAGTACGCGCGTTCATGATCGAGCACGGCGCGGCCGCGGATTCGGCGGAGATTCGTCACTGGGACGTTCCCTACTGGAGCGAGCGTCTGCGCGAAGCGCGCTACGACTACAGCGAGGAGCAGATCCGGAAGTTCTTTCCCTTGCCCCGGGTGCTCGATGGGCTCTTCGCTCTGGCGAAGCGGGTGTTCGCGGTCGAGGTAACCGCCGCCGACGGAGAGGCGCCCGTCTGGCATCCGGACGTGCGGTTTTTCAAGGTGCGGAGTCTCGACGGAGAGGAGATCGCGGCGTTCTATCTCGACCCCTACTCGCGGCCGGCTGAAAAGAAGGGCGGGGCGTGGATGAACGAGCTCGTCGGGAGGAGCCGGATTTTCGCCCCTGCGGGAAGGAAAGCCCGGCTGCCGGTGGCGTATCTCATCTGCAACGGCTCGCCCCCCGTGGACGGAAGTCCCTCGCTCATGACCTTCCGGGAGATCGAGACGCTGTTCCACGAGTTCGGCCATACGCTGCAGCACATGCTCACCCGGGTCGACCTCGGGCTCGCGTCGGGCATTCGCAACGTGGAGTGGGACGCCGTCGAGCTTCCGAGCCAGTTCATGGAGAACTGGTGCTACCACCGGGACACGCTCGTCGGCCTCTCCGAGCACGTGGAGACGAAGACGCCGCTTCCCGACGAGCTCTTCGAAAAGATACGTGCCTCGCGCACGTTTCAGGCGGGGCTCGCGACTCTGCGGCAGCTCAACTTCGGGTTTCTCGACCTCGAGCTCCATCACCGCTTTGTCCCCGGAGGCCCGCAGACGCCCTTCGACGTGCAGCGCAAGGTTGCCGCCCGCGCCACGGTGATTCCGCCGATCCCCGAGGACCGTTTCCTCTGCGCCTTTTCGCACATATTCCAGGGGGGCTACGCCGCGGGCTACTACTCCTACAAATGGGCGGAGGTGCTCTCCGCCGATGCTTTCGCCGCTTTCGAGGAGGCGGGCCTCGAGCGGACCGAGGCCGTGGCCGAGACCGGCCGCCGTTTCCGCGAAACCGTCCTCGCTCTCGGAGGGAGCGAGTCTCCGATGGAGGTATTCAAGAGGTTCCGCGGGCGGGAGCCTACGACCGAAGCACTTCTCCGGCACTCCGGCCTTGCCTATTGACCTAGGTCTTCTCGCGAGCGCTCTCGAGCGCCGGAGGCCGCTTCTCGAGCGGCTGGCGGCGGAAGGGACGGACTGCTACCGGCTCTTTCACGGGATCGCCGAGGGGGCTCCGGGGCTCGCGATCGATCGCTATGGTCCGATTCTCCTGGTGCAGACATGGCGCGAGCCTCTGGAGGCGGGAGACGTCGACCGGGCTCACGCCGAAGTCGAACGGACGCTCGGAACGAATCTCCATCCCGTGTGGAATCATCGGGGGAAGGAGCGCGGAGTTCCCTTCGCGCAGTTTCACGATCCCCCGATTCCCGAGGCTCCCGAAGGAAACGAGCTCGGTCTCCGCTACGACGTGAGGCCGCGCCACCGGGGGCTCGACCCGCTGCTCTTCCTCGATTTCCGCGCGGGACGGCGCAGGGTGCTGGCGAACGCCCGAGGAAAGTCGGTCCTGAATCTCTTCGCCTATACCTGTGCTTCGGGGGTCGTGGCTTCGGCGGGCGGCGCCCGCGAGGTCTGGAACGTCGACTTCTCCGAGACCGCGCTCGAGATCGGAGCGAGGAACCTCGCGCTGAACGCGCTTCCCCCGGCCACGACGCGATTCATCGCCGAAGACGCGATCGCGGTCTCGCGCCAGCTCGCGTCGCTGCCGGTCTCGAACTATCGAGGCCGCGGAATGGCCCGGCGGGAGAGAGTGTTCGCTCGATTCGAGCCGCGCTCTTTCGACCTCGTGATACTCGATCCCCCGAGATGGTCGAAGGGACTCTTCGGGGCGGTGGACGTCGTACGGGACTACGCGACTCTCCTCAAACCGGCGCTCCTTGCGACCGCCGAGGGAGGAGCCCTGCTCGCGACGAACCACGCGCCCGAGGTGGCACGCGATTCGTGGCTACGGGTCCTGGAACGCACCGCGCGCAAGTACGGCCGGTCCGTTCGAGAACTCGAATGGCTTGCGCCGGAGGACGACTTCCCCTCGTTCGACGCCGCCCCGCCGCTGAAGGTGGCGTGGATCGGGGTCTAACAGACACCCGCCCGACTCGTTCCGGACCGAGTAACGTTGCTACTCACGACTCGTCCGGCCCGGAGCTTCTCGGGGAATGAAGGAGTTCGCTTACCTTCGGCCGACACTCTCTCCTAAGCACACCTCGCGAGAACGCGCTGGACACACGGGTTCTAATCCCGTTGGGGACGCCACCAAGTCGCTAGTCGGAGACGCCTCTCGCGACACTCGAGAACAGTATCGACAAGGGCGAGAAAAAAAGAGGAGAAAGTCCGGACCCATTTTTTCTTGACAACTTTTTCGAGCGATTGCTAGCAATGTCGCAAACGAGATCCAGAATGGGTCTGTAGCCCGCTCACTGGCAGCGCTGGCCCATCGCTTTGTTCGGCGAGGCGCGAAAGTCGTCGCGGGCTGCGCTCGTTCAGTACGCGGCCCGCGAATGGCCCACAAAACGTGTGTGCTATAGAGAGAGAATGATGAGCACACACGAACTCCGATCGATTTCCGATGAAGAGCTCCTTCGCCGTCTCTCGCAACTCTTGACGCAGTCGCGCCGGGGGGAGTCCGAGCTGGTTGCGCACATCGGTGAAGTGGATGAGCGGAGGCTCTATGCAAGCCAGGCTTGCTCGTCCATGTTCTCGTACGCAACCGAGGTGCTGCACCTCTCCGAGCACGAAGCGTACCTGCGAATCACCACGGCGCGGGCCGCGCGGCGGCATCCGATGCTCCTCGTGATGCTCGGCGACGGACGTCTTCACCTGAGCGGGATTGCCAGACTCGCGCCGCTCCTGACGGAGAGTAATTGCGAGGCCGTTCTCGCCCGCGCGGTCCACCTCTCGAAACGCCAGATCGACGAGCTCGTGGCCGAGCTTGCGCCCAAGCCCGACGTACCGCCCGTCATCCGCAAGCTCCCGAATCCGCCAGCGAAGACCACGCCGTCGACGCCGACCGTTGAGCTCGTTCTGGACCGAGTAACGTTTCAACCCCAGACCGAGCCCGTGGAAGCGGCTGCGCCCGCCCCGCCTCCATTGGTACCGGCAGCTCCTCCTCGGTCGCTCCCAACGATCCAGCCCCTGGCCCCCGCGCGCTATAAGGTGACGTTCACCGCAAGCGCCAGGTTCCGCGACAAACTCGAACGGTTAACGGCCCTGATGCGTCCATCGGTTCCTGACGGTGACCTCGCCGCGATCCTCGAGGAAGCGGTGACCGAGAAGCTCGAGAGGCTGGAATCGAGGCGCTATGGCAAGACCAACGCCCCCCGGAAGACCGTCGAGCAGACTGACACGAGACCGGACTCTCGGTACATTCCCGCTCCGATCCGGCGCGCCGTTTGCGAGCGCGACTCCGACCGCTGCGCCTTCGTCGACGACCGTGGAAGGCGCTGCACCGAGCGCGAGGGCCTCGAGTTCCACCACCGGTCGCCGTACGGCCGCGACGGCGACCACAGCGTGGAGAACCTGTGTTTGATGTGCCACGCCCATAACGCCTACCTGGCGGAGCTCGACTATGGCAAGGACGTGATGGGTCGGTACCGGCGGAGCGGAAGTCTTGTGTGCGAGGTACCACCCGACTACCTCGCCCACGCAAGTCTTTTCCACATTCGAGCTGCCACAACGACCAAGCGCGAGTTCGTTCCGCGCGCGTAGTATCCTCGGGGCGCCGACTCCGTCGAGGACGGGACGTCCAGGCCATTGGACATTCCGTAGCGCGCGCCCCACGCGATGGTGATGCAAATGGAGAGCGCAGACCTGCCGTTGCTGAGCCCGGAACTACGAGAAAACGCTGATCGTGCCCGCTCGATGTTCAGGGTTCTCCCTCCGGACGACGTCGAAGACCCCGACTACGGATTCTAGGGTTCGGTGTCCGACTCGTTCCGGACCGAGTAACGTTGCTACACAAAATCTAGCAGTCTCCCTCCATCCTTATCGTCGTCAGAGGGTCGATGCCGACGGCCTTCTGCGCGGGGACGAGCGAGACCGCTCCCGAGACGAGCGCCAGGACGAGCACCACCACTCCGAACGTGAGCGGATCGCGGGGCTCGATCTCGAAGAGCTGCCCCGAAAGGAGTCCCGCGAGCGCGAGGGCCAGCGGCAGTCCGGCGGCGAGGCCGGCGAGGAGCAGGCCGAGTCCCTGGCTCAGGATCATGCGCGAAACGTCGCGGGGCGCGGCGCCGAGAGCGAGGCGGATTCCGATCTCCCGCGTGCGGCGGCGGACGGCGAGAGCGAGCGAGCCGCCGAGCCCGACGGCGGTGATGGCGAGGGCGAGAACGGCGAACGTCGAGAGGAGCGTCGCCAGAAGACGGGGGGCGGCGACCGACTCCCGTCGAGCCTCTTCCAGGGTGCTCACGTAAGCCACGGCTTGCGCCGGATCGATCTCATGGACCGATCGTTCGATCGCGCCGGTGAGGGCGCGGGGGTCGGCTTCGGTGCGAACCGCGAGGTTCGTCACCCGAAGCGGAACTTGCGCGAGCGGGAAATAGACGGAGGGCTCGGCTTCGAGCTCGAGCCCGTACTGGCGGACGTCGCCCACGACGCCCACGATGGAGTGTCGCTTTCCGGCCAATGAGATCGTCTTGCCGGTGCCAATCTTCGAGACCGCGGCCCGGTTCACGATCGCAACCGGAGCCGACCGATGGTCGTCGGCATCCGAGAACATGCGGCCTTCCACCAGGGGAACGCCCATGGCGCGAAAGTAGCCGGGGCTGACCGCGTGCGCGTCGAGTAGCGACCTCTGTCCTCTCTCCGTGAGGATCCCCTCGAGATCCGGGCCGTCACGCCCGCTGAGCGGGACGGAGCGGCCCAGAGCCGCGGTCGAGACTCCCTCCATCGCCCTGAGCTTCGCGAGGAGCCTCGACTGAAAATCCCGGATAGAGTCTCGGGTCTCATAGCGATGCCAGTCGAGGTCCAGGTGCATCGTGAGGACCCGTTCCGTCTCGAAGCCCGTCTCCACACGTTCCAGTCGATAGAGGCTGCGGAGCGTCAGGCCCGCTCCGGAGAGAAGGAGGATCGAGACGGCGATCTGCACGACGACGAGAGCGGAGCGAGCCCGGGAGGACGGATGGCGAACCATTGCCGGTATCACGCCGGCGCCGAGCCCGGCCGCGAGAGCGAGGCAGAAGCCGAAGACCAGGGCGCTCGGATCGAGACCTGCCGGGAGCTCCAGGGGAGAGAGCCTCTCCGCGAGCGCCGCCAGGAAGCCGACGACCGCCCCGGCGAGGACCATCCCGAGTAGAGCTCCGCAAATGGCCAGAAGAAGGGACTCCGCCAGAAGTTGCCGCAGGATACGGAGGCGATCGGCGCCGATGGCCGTCCGGAGCGCGAGCTCCCGGCTTCGACCGGAGAGCTCGGCGAGATGGAGGCTCGAGACGTTCGAGCAGGCGATGAGCAGGACGAAGCCCGCGGTCGCGAGAAGGAGCAGCAGCGCCGGACGCGCCCGCCGGGTGAGCGCCTCGGTGAGGGGCACGGCCGAGACTCGGTCGGCCTCGATGTCGCGGTATGCGTCGGGCCGCTCGAGCCGCAACCTCCCGGCGACAGCGGAGAGCTCACCGGAAGCGTTCTCGATCGTGGCTCCGGGCCGGAGTCGCGCGAAAGCTCCCACCATCCGGGAGGAGAAGCTCGTCGACATCGCCGGGGCCGAGCGAAAGGGGCAAGAGAAAATCGGCATGAAGACGTCGTTCGGGTCGGGAAAACGGGGAAGCGGCGGGAGGACACCCACGACGCGGTGAGAGCGATCGTTCATCTCCAGGAGCCGCCCGACCACGGAAGGGTCTCCCCGGTACCGGCGGTGCCAGTACTCGTAGCTCAGAACCAATACCGGTTCGGCGCCGACCGCATCCTCTCCCGGAAGAAACGTGCGGCCCAGGTGGGGGCGCACCTGAAGGACGTCGAAGAAGCTCGCGGAGACCACTCCGGTATCGACTCTCTCCGGAACGCCGTCCCCCAGGAGGGTGAAGGGCATCGAGTGGTACTCGACCATGGACTCGAGAGATCGGCTCGACGTCCGGTACGCTTCGAGCTCGGGGACGGAGAGCGGGAGGGTAGCGAGTTCGCCTCCGCCCGAGGACGCTCGCCGGTCGATCATCACCACGCGGGAAGCCTCGGCGTAGGGGAGAGGCTGGAGCAGCACCTCCTTGACGACGCTCACGATCGCGGTGTTCACACCGACGCCGAGGGCGAGGGTAAGGACCACGACGAGAGTAAAGCCGGGAGAGCGCCGGAGAGTACGGAGGGCGGAGCGAAGGTCCAGGGTGATCGCGTCGGTAAACGCGAGGCCGCGGAGAGCGCGGACATCCTCTTTGACCCGCACCACACCGCCGAAAGCGCGCTCGGCGGCGTACCGGGCCTCGACCGGGTCCATCCCGCTCTCGACGTTCTTGCCGATCTCCATCTCGAGATGGAAGAGGAGCTCCTCATCGAGATCCAGTTCGAAGCGCCGCCGCGCCACGAGGGCGCCGAGGCGGCGGTAGAGGCTCTTCAGAAACATCGCCGTTCAGCTGGTCGCGAGGATTCGCGCGACGGCGTCGGAGAGCCGGGTCCAGTTCTCCGTCTCGTCCTTGAGATGGCGCCTTCCCGTGGCGGTGAGCCGGTAGAACTTCGCCCGCCGGTTGTTCTCGGAGGCCCCCCACTCGGCTTCGATCCATCCCGCGATCTCGAGCCGGTGAAGAGCGGGGTAGAGAGAGCCCTGGT
>Ga0299906_10004607_pt1 | contig 11277 bp, 9 predicted proteins | sample RVTome_14_FD_200259 | JGI IMG/M metagenome (GOLD analysis project Ga0299906, IMG submission 200259) | Soil microbial communities from uranium-contaminated site in the Upper Colorado River Basin, Wyoming, United States - RVT145D125 (version 2) ... | reverse complement strand
CCGTCAGATCGTGCCCGCCGTGGTCCGCCTCTCGGGCTATGCGTCCCTGGTGGAGCGGCTCGCCCCCGATGGAGGTCGACACGCTGCTGGCGCGCCTGCGGGGGGCCGCCGATGAGGTCGTCGGCCGGCACGGGGGCGTGGTCAACGAGCTGAGCGACGGTGAGATGGTCTGCCTCTTCGGCGTGCCGGCCACGCACGAGGACGACGGCCCCCGAGCCGTGCGGGCGGTGCTGGAGCTGCGTGAGCGGGCCCGCACACTGCTGCGGGACGGAGCGTCCCTGCAGATCGGCGTCGGGGCGGGGCTGTGCGTCGTGCAGCCCGCGCGCCGCGGTGAGCGGCGCTACGCGGTCGCGGGCGCGCCGCTGGAGTTGGCGTCCTTCCTGGCATCGCACGCCGGGGGCGGCGCGGTCCTGCTGACGCCGGACGCGCAGCGCCTGGCCCACCCGTTCTTCGACACGGCGCCCGCATGCCCGGTGAGCGTGCCGGACCGCGCCGAGCCGATGGTCCCGCACCGAGTGGTGGGAGCCTCCGGACACGCCACGCGGCTGGAAGCGGCCGGCGAGCTCGGGCTCACCGCGTTCTCCGGCCGAAGCGCGGAGCTGGCTTTTCTGCGGGCGGCGCTGGAGCGTGCGCGAGGCGGCCGCGGACAGATGGTGACCGTGATGGGCGAGGCCGGCGTCGGCAAGAGCCGCCTGCTGCACGAGTTCGTCCAGCGGCTGGAGAGCGACGTTCGCGTCATCCGCGGACGTTGTCCGGCCCAGAACAACGCGCTTCCGTACCATCCGTTCACCGAGGCGCTCCGGGACACGCTCGACGTCGGCGTCACGCCCGCGCACGCCCTCGACGCTCATGCGGTCGCCGGTCGTGTGATGGACCTGTCCCCGGAGCTGGAGGAATTTCTCCCCCTGTACCTCCATCTCCTCGGCATCTCGAGTGAGCACCACAGCATTCCGCCGCACCTGCGCGGCGGCACCCTTCGACCGGCCATCCGGGAGGCGCTGTCGGCCGCGTTCACGCTCGCGGCCTCCGTCGCGCCCGTGGCGCTGGTGCTCGAGGACTGGCATTGGGCCGATGCGGCCTCGCACGAGGCGCTGCTGCAGATCGCTGAGGTGGCTCTCGAGTGCGCCCTCCTGGTGAGCGTGTCGTATCGGCCGGGGCACGAGGTCGTCTGGCCGGAGGCGACGGCGCATGCCACGCTGCGGCTCGGCCCCCTCGACGTCACGGCCTCCATCGCCGTGATCGCGTCCGTACTCGGCGCCGACGCGCTCTCGGACGAGTTCGCGGCGGCGATCCACGAGCCGGCGGCAACCCGTTCTTCATCGAGGAGCTCTGCCACACCCTGTCGGAGCAGGGTCTGCTCCGCGTGGGGGACGGGCGCGTCGAGCCCAGGGGATCGTTGGACGACCTCCACCTTCCCGGCACGGTCCAAGGCGTGATCCGCACGCGCCTCGACCGGCTGGACCCGGACACGAAGGAGGTCGTGCGCGTCGCCGCCGTGGTCGGCCGGGAGTTCGCGGTTCCAGTCGTCGAGCGCGTGCTGGCGCCCGAGGGCCTGTCGCCGGAGTCCGCCCTGCTGCGGCTCACGGAGCTGGGGCTCGTGCAACGCGTGCGCGTCGTGCCCGACCCGACCTATCGCTTCAAGCACGTGCTCACGCAGCAGGTCGCCTACGACACGCTGCTGCTGCATCAGCGGCGAGCGCTGCACGGCCGGGTGGGCGCCGCCATCGAGGCCACCTGGCCCGACCGCGGCGAGCAGCATGCAGAGGCGTTGGCGCACCATTTCCACAGGGCCGGGGATTGGCGAAAAGCCGTGCGGTATGCGCGGGATGCCGCCAGCAGAGCGCGGCACCTCAGCGACTTCACCCGCGCGCTCGCGATTCTGGACCGCGTCGAGCAATGGGCGGACGAGCTGCACGAGGACGAACGGGGTCCGGTTCTCGTGGAGGTGCTGCTCGAGCAGGAGCGCCTGTGCGAGACGCTCGGGCTCCGCGGTCGACAGCAGGAGCTGATCGGGCGCCTGATCCTCCTCCTGGAGAACGCCGGGGACCCGAGGCGACTGGCGGAGGCATACCGGCGGCAGGGGGACGTCCATACGCTCCTCACGCGGTACGATGAAGCCGAGACCGCGCTGACCCATGCCCTCGCGCTGGACCGCGAGGTCGGCAACGAGGTCGGCGAGCGCAGCACCCTCACGAGCCTCGGGCTGCTGTGCTGGCACCAAGGGCGCAACCATGAAGGCCTCGCCTACATCGAGTCGGCGCTCGCGATCGACAGACGGAGAGGCAACGCGGTCCACATCGTCCACGACCTCGCCAACTTGGGCCCCGTACTCAAGGATCTGGGCGAGTACGAGCGTGCCGCAGCGAGCCTCCAGGAGGCGCTCGAGATCGCCGAGGAGAATGGCAACCCCATGACCGCAGCCCATGCGATGCACAACTTGGCGAACGTGTATCGCATGATGGGCGAGCCCGACCGGGCGCTCGCCCTGGTGTCGCGTTCCGTGCAGGTCAGGCACTCGAGCCGGCTGCCGCTCGAGAGCTCGTTCACGCTCACCACCTTGGCGCACCTCCAGCTCGATCGAGGCCTCATCGAGGAGAGCCTGGACACGTACCGCCGGGCCGTTGAGGTCGGCAGGCGGGTCGGACACGCGGACGGCCTCTGCCAGTCGCTGCGGTTTTTGGGCGAGGTCCTGGCGGGCCTGGGGCGGACGGAGGAGGGCCTGCCCTACCTGGACGAGGCGGCCGAGCTGTTCGCCCGGCTCGCGAACGGCCACGCCGAGGGGGGCGTGCGGGCCCGTATCGCGCGCATTCACGAGGCTGCCGGTAGGACGAACGCCGCCCGCGACCAGTGGCGGCGGGTGCACGCGCTGAGCCGAGCGTTCGGGTACGGCGAGGTCGAGCTCGACGCGTGCCTGGGGCTCATGCGTAGCGCGGAGAGCGACGACGATCTCACGGGCGCCCGAGGGGCGCTCGAGGACGGAATCGCCCTCGCGCGCCGCCTTGGCGAGGAGGAGAAGGAGGCGGAGCTGCACAACGCCGCCGGTATCGTCGCCTGGCGGCGGGACGCCGTCGAGGAGGCGCTGGCGCACTACGAGCGGGCGCTGTCCCTGTTCCGCGAGCGGGAGCACGCCTCGGGCGTCGGGCTGGCGCTGAACAGCCTCGGAGTCACGTTGATCCGTCAGGGGCGCGCCGAAGAAGGCCGGGCGCGGCTCGAGGAAGCGCTCGCGCACAACCGCGCGGCCGGGGAGCGGCTGCTCGAGGGGCACGCACTTTCCGCCCTCGGAGACCTGCATCTCGCCCGCGGCGCACACGCCGCCGCCGAGCGGTGCTATCGCGAGTCGCTGACCATCCGGCAGGATCTCGCCGACCGGGCAGGAGAGGGATGGATGGAGCAGCGGCTGGGCGAGGTCGCCCGTGCCGCGGGCGAGCACGGGGCGGCGGAGCGCCGGCGGGCACGGGCCGCCCGCATCGCCGAGCAGACTGGTAACCCGGAGCTCCTGCGCGCCTGCGCCGCGCGGGTCGAGCCCCTCCGATAGGGAGAGCGAGCATGCCCCGATACATCATCGAACGAACCGTTGGCACGCTGACCGATGAGCAGCTGGAGGCCGCGTCGAGGCGCTCCATCACCGCCATCGCGGAGATGGACGGCGTCGTCTGGATCAAGAGCTACGTCACCCACGCAGAGGGCAAGATCTACTGCGAGTACGATGCGCCCAACGAGGAGGCCGTGCGCGAGCACGCCCGCCGCGCGGGACTGCCGGTGGACAAGGTGTCCGAGGTCGCGCTGGAGATATCGCCCGCGATGTTCCGGTAGCGCACCTGGCGGGCTGGTCGCGCTCGCGAGGCGCGCCGAGGGCCGCAGGAATCTACACTCGGCGCGTGGGCCGGTACCATGCGGGAAACGGCCTCGCGCGGCCCCGCCCAATAACGGCTAGGAAGTTCAAACGGGCTTTCGAGGCAAGAGATGAGGCGAGAAGGGAAGGGCGCGCACCGCCAGCGCGACGTCGGTCGCGAGCGCGATTCCGACGGCCCCACGTCGTGATGTTCGCGCGGCCCGAGCGTGAGCCCGAGGCACCCGTGCCTGAACTCATCTCCGGACTCGTGTGAATCATCACGTGACCGTCGCGTGTGGCGGACGCGCAACCTGTCACGATTTACGGCGTTCGATCGTTGCGCCTCCACAGGCTCCGACCACGACACGAGGAGGCTGAACGCATGAACGCTCTCGGCCCGCGCGCATCAGCGCGCCGTGACCCCTGGACCCCTGGTTCCCGCGCGCCCGCCGCGGGCGTGCCCCCGTCAAGCCGATGGCTGCTCGGCGCCGTCGCGACACTCCTGGCGTCCGCGTGCGACTCGGGCCCGAGCGAGCCACCCACGCTCGAGTCCAACGTGACGGTGCTCGCCGGGGCCGAGGTGACGACGACCGACGACGCGGTCGTGGTGGGCGGCGTGCCCCGCATCCACCTCGGCGGTGGCCCGAGGGGTATGTTCGTCCAGCAGTCCACAGAGTACACGTACGGGGGGCTGTACGAGCAGATCAACGAAGAGCTCGTGGGCGAGTCCTGGTACATGGACGTGGGGCGGAGGGTCGTCACGCGCGAGAGCGGAGACACGATCTTCACGCGGGCGCTGGACTTCGGCGACGTCGCCCTGGAGGGGACCCCCGCGAGCCATTTCGAGATCGACACGGCGCGCGTGATCGACACCGGCGATGGCGTTCGCGTCTACGAGAATCTCATCCTGAACCGCGTGCTCATCTACGTCCACCGCCTCAACATGGACGGAAGCACGGTGTCCTTCGTCCACGCGCCGTTCTACGAGCACATGCTGGCAGACGGCGCGATCGAGCTGACTGCGAGCGGCTCCGAGGACATCGAGCCCTTCTCGGCGGCGCTCACGCTGGCGGAGGGCGCACGCGTCACCGCACTGTCGAACGGCGACGATCTGTATTTCGAGCGGGAGCGACAGATGCTCCGCACCGATGAGCCACTGGTGGTCGAGCTGAGCAGGCCGCTCGATCCGAGCCGGGCCGTGCTGCGCCTCGTCTACTTACCCCCGCCGGAATCGGACGTGGACCCGGAAACGGCCCGGCGCGCCAGCGCGGCGTTCGAGCTGATGGGCAGGACCGACCGCGTAGTGATTCCCGCGTCGGCCCTGGCGGAGGTGGCCTCCCATCTGCCGGAGGAGGAGGGCGGCTTCATCCTCAGAGTCTCCGAGTACTTCGTGAAGGAGGACGTGTACCGGCTCGTGCGCGTCGAGGACGGGACGGCGGAGACGCTCTCCGGCCTGCAGGTGAGCCACTTCACCATCTACGTGGGCATGAGCCGATAGAGCGACCAGAAGGGCTCAGGTCCACAGGACCTGGACAGGGTAGGGCTCGAAGCGGCGATCGTGAGTGACCACGGTCAGCCCCTCCACCAGCGCTTGCGCGATCAGCATCCGATCGAATGGGTCTCGGTGATGGTGGGGTAGGTGGAAAGGGTGGGCGCATGGGAGGTGCTCAGGGAGAGCTTGCTGAAGCCGGGAGGATCGAACACCTGGTCGAGCGAGGCGGTTACCCGAAGCTTCCCTGTTCCCACTTTGATGGCGATCTCCCACGGCGCTCAGCCGGCGATCCGATGTCGCTGGCAGCCCCGATTCGGCGACTCATCACGGAAATCGATCCGAACCAGCCGATGCGCAGCATGCTCCCGCCGAACGACGTTATGGCCGAATCGATCGCACGGGATCGCTTCTTCACGCTGCTGTTCGCGGCGTGCGGCGGGCTCGCGCTCGTGCTCGCCGCGGTCGGGATCTATGGCGTGCTCGCGTATTCGGTAAGCCAGCGAACGCAGGAGAGCGGAGTCCGGATGCCTCTCGGAGCGCGTGCCGGGGATGTGCTGCGGATGTAGCGGGTGCTGGAACGCGGCTGGTCGCCATCGGCATCGCAATCGGGACGGTCGCCGCGCTTTGTTCAGCCGGGTGTTGGCCAGCCAGCTGTACGGGATCACGCCGACGGACCCGCTGACCTTCGCGTCGGCGATCGGATTCCTCGGTGCGATTGCGCTGCTCGCACTACTCGTCCCGGCTCGTGGTGCGACGCGCGTCCCACCGATGAACGCCCTGCGCCCGGAATGCAGAACTGACGCTCGGGAGGCTCCCCGCGGGACCATCAGGAGGGGCCCGACCGCCTGCGTGTCCTGGCCGCCGGGAGGCAGCAGCGCGGCAGGGGTCGCGTATGGGTGCCAGTCGGGGTCACATCACGCTCGAAGCTCCTCGAGTAGTGTGCGTGCCGTCCTCAGGTCCGCCGAATCCGACCCTTCACGGAAGCGGCCGAGGTTCCTCTCGAGCGTCCGTCGGGCCCCTTCGGTCTCGCCCTGTCGCTGCTGGAGACGGCCCAGGTCGACCGCGGCTCGAAGCTGCAATCCTGCCGCGTTCTGACTGCGCGCCACATCGATTGCCCGGTGGAGCGAGATCGCCGCCTCGTGTTCGTTTCCGTCATCGGCCAGCCGGAGCTCGCCCCGGAGCCGATGAAGCTCGGCCTCGCACCAGCGCTCCCCGGTCGTCTCAACCGCAGCCAAGGCTTCCTCGACTCGCCCGAGCCCCTCTCCCACCCTTCCCGAATCTCCGTACCCCCCGGCAAGCAAGGCCAGGTAATAGGGTCTCCTCAACTTGGCACCCGTCCCCAGGAGCGCCGTCAGACCCTCTTCCATCTGTTCCAGGCCTCGCTCGCACTCGCCTCGGCTCGCGATCGTCCACCCCTCGAGAATCGTCCCCCACGCCAGATAGTAAGGGAAGTGATATTCCGACGAGAGGGCGATCGTGGCCTCCGCGTGCGTCTCGGTCGCCCGCCACTCCTGCCGGAACTGGTGCATCATCGCCGCATAGGCGTGCGCGAACGTCCGGCTGAAGGGATGCCCGAGGTCCTCGGCCATCGACAGCGCGCCGCGGCTCATCTCGAGCCCCTGATCTGGTTGCCCGAGGTGCCACCTCGCATGCGAGGCGATGGAGAGGGAGAGCACACCCAGGTCACCCGTGAAGGGGAAATCGTGAGTCGGCTGGTGAGCGGGCGTGTGCAGCGCGATCGCTCGATCCAGGTGCTCCCGGGCCCGTACGAAGTCCCCGAGATGGAAGAGGCTCAACCCCTGCACGAAATGGGCCGGTACGAGAAGAGCAGAATCATTCCGTTCCTGTGCGAGATGAAGCAGTCGTTCCCCCAGGGCGTACGCCTTCGCCGACTCGGATCGTACCATGTGGTAGCCCTGGAGACCCCAGAGCGCACGACTGAGGTGAATGATGTCCCCGGACTCGCCCAACTCCAATGCGCGGGTATAGACCTCCTCTATCTCGGCCGCAGCCCAGCCGCGCGCCGCGACCAGGGAGTCGCCCAGAGCGATTCGCAGCGTCAGCTCTTGCACGTCTCCGTCAACGTCCTCGGTTAGGGTCTCCCGTTGCGCGAGCGCGCGATTGAAGTAGAGGATCGCCTCCTCATTGGCGTAGACGCGCTTGGCCGCCTCGCCAGCACGTTCGTAGAGAGGAACTGCCAGCCGCGGCAGACCGGCGCGCTCGTAGTGGACCGCCAGCTGGCCACTGACGTCAACGAAGCTGGAGGGATGCACGGCCCCCAGAGCTTCGGCGACTCGGCGGTGCAGCAACCGCCGCCGGGCGAGACCGATCTCGGCATAGGCGACTTCACGCAGCTTGTCGTGGGTAAAGTCGTAAGCGCTCACCCCGTGCGCTCGAACGATCCGCCTCTGTAGCAGCTCATCGAGTCCGGCAGCAAGCTCTTTCTCGTCCCGCTGCCAGGCGCGAGCCAGCACCTGGAAGGAGAACTCCCGGCCGATGGTTGCCGCCAGCTCGGCGATCTCCTGACCCGACGGCGACATACCGGCCAGGCGGGAACGGATCACCGCCTGCACTCTGGGAGGCAGCGAGGGCTCCCTCGTTGCCAGCGGTTCGGTTAGCACCGAACTCTTCGCGGGCCGAACCCACGAACTTCGACCTTCGTCCACCAGCCACGCCCGCACGGTTTCGATCACGAACAGTGGGTTGCCCTCGGTCTCCCTGAAGAGCTCGGTCGCCACTTTCGCCTGGAGCTCGCGGGCGGCCACCTGGGCAGCCAGCTCCGTGGTCTCCCCTTCGCCCAGGGGCTCGAGCGCGATCTCAATAAGCTGCCCCTGAGCTCGCAGGTCGAGCAGCAGCCGCCACGCGGGATGATCCGATTCGATCTCCCCGGAGCGGAGCGTTCCCGCCACCAGCAGCCGTGCGCCGTGGTCGAAGCGCAACAGGTAATGAAGCCATTGGAGCGTCTCGCGGTCGCACCATTGGAGGTCGTCGATCAGGAGAAGCCGCGATTCGCCGACCGGCGACACCGCGTGGGCGAGGGCCCGAAAGAACCGCTCGCGCTGCCCGCTCTCGGTCGCCAGCGGAGGAGAGAGACCCGGATGCCCGGACAGGAGCTCGGGCAGGAGCCGGGCGAGCTCGCCAAGCCACACCGGGTCCAGTCCCCCCAGCGTGGTCCGAAGCGCGGGCGACCGCAGCCACGCCACCACGGGACCGTAGGCAAGCCGACCCTCGCTGGAGTAGGAGCGCGCCCGGGCCACCGAGATCCCGTCCCGGCTTGCCCGATCGAGCAATTCCTCCGCCAGCCGGGTCTTGCCGACGCCTGCTTCCCCGACGATACAGACGAAGTGCGGTCCATCGCTCTCGCTGGCCCACCAGGCTTCGCGGAGCCTACTCAGCTCGGCATGACGCCCGATCAGGTCGTAGGCCGGTGATGGCCAGAACGACTCGCGGATCGCGCTTTCCGGCATAGCCCATCGCGGAGCGGGTGCGAGAATCGAGCCCGGCTCCGTCCGCATCCGCTCGGCCATCGCCTCCACTTCAGGGTTGGGCTCGGCCCCCAGCTCGTCTCGAAGCAGTGCGGCGTGCTCGCGGGCCCGCCGGATCGCCGTGCCGCGATCCCCCGCCGCCTCGAGCGCCTGCATGAGGCTCAGGACCGCACGTTCGGAGTACGGGTCGAACGCGAGCCTTCGCCTCCACCATTCCACCGACGCACCGAACTGCTCCGAGACCGCCGCCTCCTGCGCAAGCCTTTCCAGGGTTTGTGCGTAAGCGCGTGCGAATCGCTCCCGAGTCTCGATGAGCCAGCGCTCGAACTCGATGGAGCCAGCGATGAAGAAGCCGTCGAGGAAGGGACCTGTGTACAGGGCGACCGCTTGTTCCGCGTGGCCCGCCTCCAGCGCTTCTACGAAGGCCACGACATCGGGCTTCACCACAGACACGTCCAGGCGGAGGTCGTCGCCGACGGAAAGGATGGCGTCCGCGCCGAGCGCTCTTCTGAGCGCGTGGATGGCCTGGTTCAGGAGGTTCCGGGCGTGGCCGCCATCGCGTTCCGGCCACAGGTACCCGATCGCTTTGTCACGGCTCACCCCGCCGGGGTGGGCGACCGCCAGGACGGCGAGCAGCGCGAGGCGATGGCGTTGGGCCGCAGCTCCCGTGACGACGCCCCCCTCACCTTCGATCCGTGCGCCGCGAAAAAAGTGCAGGAAGAACATAAGCGGTAGCCGACGGGGCGTTAAGATCTCATAAACCGAGGATAAATCCCGCCCGGCTATTGTACGGTTACCGACGGGCCGAATCCACAGCGGCGTCGGGCTCCGACGCGGCTGCGAAAGCTGGATTTCTGCGCTCAAACGCAACTTCGGACTCAAGGAGGTCAGTATGCGTACCCTTCGGTTCCTATTCCCCGCGGTGGTCATGTCAGCGGCCTGCAGCGCCGACGCGCCCACCGCCGCCGATCCAGGCATCCACGAGCACGAGCTGAACCTGTTCTTGGCGGACGTGAACATGGACCTGGCAGCGATCCGCCAGGCCACCGCGCAGTTCCACAGCGTGGAGAAGGCGGAGGCGGCGGGGTATGCCAAAGCGGCCGGCGCTCCTGATTGCATCGGGACGGGAGACCCCGACCTAGGCGACATGGGCTTCCACTGGGACCACCTCGCGGATCCCGCCTCCCCCAACCTGGACTCGGACGTCGACATTGCCCATCCCGAAGCCCTGGTGTACATGCCTGGCCCCAACGATTCGCTCCGCCTGGTGGCAGTGGAGTACCTGATCCCGTGCACGGTCGTCGCTGGAACGTGTGATGGGCCTCCTCCGACCCTCATGGGCCAGGAATTCACCTCGTTCGCTCCCGCCTTCCCGCTATGGGGTCTGCACGCGTGGGTGTGGAAGGAGAATCCGACCGGGATGTTCGCCAACTTCAACCCGAAGCTCACGTGCCCGTCGAGTTAGAGCCTTGGACCTGACTCGGGGGCGACCGTGCATCGATCCTGTCCGACCCGCCCCGGCGGTTGATGGTCCGGCGGGCCAGAGACGCCGCCGGGGCCGGGACGGCATGTTCCTCGTGCATGGCTCGCGTGGACGACGGCCATGCTCGGCCATTTCCCGGCCGCGGTTCGGCAACGAGATGAGCGGCAGGGTAACGCGGTGCGGGTAGGAATCTCGGCTGAGTGCGCGGGAGCCGGAGGTGATGGCGGTGTGGCGGGCGAGGTGATGGGAGCGGTAGTACCGAGGATCGACGCAGGGGCGCGAGGCGCGAGGGTTTGCTGGCGGCGCCATGCCCAACTGGGGAAGGGTGGGGCCGCGATCTGGCGTACGGGGCCAGGACGCAGTCGTAGCGGGCGGTGGACGCGTGGGGGCGGGACAAACTTCGAGAGGCACTCGAGGAGCTCGAGGGGTGTGAGCAGCAGTTCGGTGCGGCTGTTGACGTCGGGTTTTGTCGGGTTTGGGAAGCGGTAGATGAGGCGGCTGTCGGGCGACGCGAGGGCAGGGGTGCAGTCGAGTGCGTGCAGTCGTTCGAGAGCGAAGGGCGGGCGGGCACAGTATCGGACGAGGTGCTCGATGCCGGCTCGGGCGCCAGCTCGGAGGCTTCGTGGAAGTGGACCTCGCCGTCGCCGGCCTCGCCGAACACGACGAGGCGGCAGCGCTGCCCGCACCGGGCCATCGCCACGCATCCAACGATCAGTCGGCCCGCCGCGGGGTCAGTCCGCGCGCAGCGCGCTGGCAGCCGGAATTCTCGCCGCCCGGCGCGCGGGGAGGATGATCGCGGCGAGCACGACCAGCCCGAGCAGGGCCGTGGCCGTCAGAAGCGTCAGCGGGTCGTACGGGACCACGCCGTACAGGAGGCTGCCGAGCAAACGCTCGCCGAGCGCCGACGCGGCGAGCCCGAGCACGATACCAAGCAGCGCGGGCCGAGCACCCTGGCTCAATACCATGCCGACGACGTCGTCCGAGG
>Ga0299906_10004606_pt1 | contig 11278 bp, 9 predicted proteins | sample RVTome_14_FD_200259 | JGI IMG/M metagenome (GOLD analysis project Ga0299906, IMG submission 200259) | Soil microbial communities from uranium-contaminated site in the Upper Colorado River Basin, Wyoming, United States - RVT145D125 (version 2) ... | reverse complement strand
CTCGGCAGCGAGGCGGCGTGGCGCGAGAACTGGAAGCTCAACCCGGAGATCGCGGACCCCGACCTGATCCTCCCCGGCCAGCGGCTGCGGGTGATCGTCCGCCGCCGGTTGCCGCCACGCACCGCCGAGGTGGCCGACCTCGGCGGCCGGGTGGAGGCGAAGCCCGATCCGCAACCGTGGATCCCGGCGCGCCGCGGCGACCTGCTTGCCGAGCGCGACGGCGTGCGCACCTTCCGCCGCTCGTCGGCCGAGCTGCGCTTCGACGACGGCGGCCGCCTGCTGCTCACCGAGGAGTCGCTGGTCTTCCTGCGCCGCCTCGGCGCCACGCTCACCGGCGAGCTCCAGGAGACCTTCGAGGTGGTCGAGGGGCAGGCCGACCTCGAACTGCGGGCCAACCCGCGGCGGCGCGACGTCGAGGTGGTGATCGGCGACGCGGTGGCGCGGCCGCGCGCCACCGGCGGCGGCGCCGAGAGCCGGGCACGGCGCACCGCCGGCGCCGGTCAGCTGATGGTCTACCGCGGCGCCAGCGAGGTCGAGGCCGCCGGCCGCGCGGTGTCGGTCGCCCAGGGAATGGGCACCACGGTGGCGGACGGCGAGCCGCCCAAGCCCCCGGAACGGCTGCTCGCGGCGCCGCGCCCCGAGACGCCGGCCGCCGGCGCCACCTACGCCTTCGCCAACCCGCGTTTCGCCTGGCGCCCGGTCGCCGGCGCCGCGGTCTACCGCGTCGAGATCTGCGCCGACGCCGCCTGCGCCGGGTTGGTGGCGAGGAGCGAGCCGCTCGAAGCGACCGGCTGGGCGCCGCCGGTGCTGCCGGCCGGCGGGCTCCACTGGCGGGTCACCGCCACGGCGGCCTCCGGTCTCGACGGCTACCCGAGCGCGACGGTCGGTTTCGCCATCGGCGACGAGCGGGCGGACACCGAACCGCCGGTCGTCGCCTTCGTCGCCCAGGGACCGGCGCGGGCCGAGAGTCCGGAGCGCATGCTGGTCGCCGCCGCCGGCGGCGTGCTGCCGGCGGTGCACGACGACGTCGCCGGGGTGGTGAAGGTCGAGCTGCGCTGGGACGAAGGGGCCTGGCGGCGGTGGGACGGCGGCGCCGTGACGCCGCCGGCGGCGGGTGGGGTGCTGGAGGTGCGTGCCGAGGACGGTGCGGGACGGGTGACGGTGCAGCGGTTGGTGGTGGTGCCGGCCGGGGAGCGGTTGCCGCCGCCGGAGGTCGTGGGGCGGTGAAGCGGGTGGAACCCCTTACCCTCGCCGCAACAACCCGCGCACCGCCCCCACCAGGTAGATCGACCCGCAGACGACCAGCGTCCGCGCCTCACCCGCCGCCGACAAGGCCCGCCCGAGCGCCGCCTCGGCGTCGGCCACCACCTCCGCCTCCCGCCCCTCCGGCAGCAGGCCGACCAGCTCCTCGGGGTCGCGGCCGCGGCCGCCGGGTGGGCGGGTGAGGAGCAGCCGGCCGGCGCGCGCCGCCAGCAGCGGCAGCATGCCCTCGGCTTCCTTGTCGTCGAGCACCCCGAAGAGCATCGCCGGCGGCGGTTCGCCGTCGTCGTCGGCCACCTCGTCCAGGAAGGCCGCCAGCGCCGCGGCGCCGTGCGGGTTGTGGGCGGCGTCGAGCAGCACCCGCGCCGGGCCGCCGTCGCCCACCGCGCCGGCCGGCAGCGCGACGACCTCCAGGCGGCCGGGCCAGCGCACGTGCGCCGCGCCGGCGCGGATGGCGGCGGCGTCGAAGTGGCGCCAGCCGGCGTCGAGCAAGCGTTCGGCGGCGCGCACGGCGAGCGCCAGGTTGACCCGCTGGTGGTGGCCGAGCAGCGGCAGGTGGAGCTCGTAGTGGCGCACCGGCGTCGTCAGCTCGAAGCGCTGGCCGGTCCAACCGAGCCGTTCGACGGCGTCGAACTCCACCTCGTCGTCGGCGAAGCTGACGTCGGCGCCGAGCATCGCCTGGCGCACCTCTGGGGCTTCCCCCCAGGCCACCGCCGGGCGGCCGCGCCGCAGCACCGCCGCCTTCTCGCGCGCGATGTCGAGCAGCGTGTCACCGAGCACGCCGCGGTGCTCGATCGACACCGGGGTGACGACCGAGAGCAGCGGCTCGGCGACGTTGACCGCGTCGAGCCGGCCGCCGAGGCCGACCTCGAGCACCGCCAGCTCGACGCCGGCGCGCCGGAAGACGACGAGCGCCGCCGCGGTCAACGTCTCGAAGTAGGTCGGCGGCGCGTCGAGCACGCGTTCGCCGGCGGCGAGGGTCTCGAGCACCGCCGCCCCGAGCACCTCGCCGTCGACGTCACGGCCTTCGAGGCGCACCCGCTCCTCGACCGACTCGAGGTGCGGCGAGGTGTAGAGACCGGCGTGGTAGCCGGCCGCCTCGGCGATCGAGGCGAGCAACGCCGAGGTCGAGCCCTTGCCGTTGGTGCCGGCGACGACCACCGACGGGACGCCCGTCTGTGGGTCGCCGAGCTCGGCGAGCAGACGGCGGACGTGGCCGAGCCCGAGGTGGATGCCGAAGCGCTGGAGAGCGTCGAGGGCGCGGGCGGCTTCGGCGGGCAGCGGCATCGTGATCTCGTTGCTACCAGGGCCGCGAGAGGTGGAGCGGGCCAGCGGCGAGCGTCGCCTGGACGCTTCTCGCGCGCTCGGCGGCGGAGCGCACCGGCTTGGGTCGCTGCTGCTTCTTGAACCAGGGCATCGGGAGGAGCGGGCGGAGGAGGCGGGGCGGGCGGTGCGCCGGGCGGGTGGTGGCGGTCGCGTTCAGATGCCGGAGCCGTCTCCCTCGTCTTGCTCCTCGAGGTCGTTGGGGAGGCCGAGGCGCAGGCAGGCGGCGGCGTACATCGCCATCGACGCCTTCTTGGCGTTCTGCAGCTCGGCGAGGCGGTCCTTCACCTTGGCCAGCTCTTCCTCGATCTGCTGGTCGAGCTCGTCGATCTCCTCGCGGGTGACCTTGAGGGTGTTCTCATAGAAGCTGCGTTGCTGGTCGTTGAGGCTCATGATGGCGTTCTCCGCTCTGGGTTGGGGCTGCGGCGTTCGGAGCTGACGGGTCGAAGAGCGTCCGCGCGCCGGCGTGGGGAGGATACTGCGCTTCGCCAGGGCTGACAAGGCTGGCGCAGGCGGCTAGCCGGCGGCGGCGGCGGCGCGGCGGCGGAGGAGGATCGCCGCCAGCGCGGCAGCGGTCAGCGTCACGGCGGTGCCGGCGGCGGCGCCGTCCATCCCCCAGCGCGGGATCAGCAACAGATTGAGACCCTAGTCGACGACCAGCGTGGTCAGCGAGACGGCGAGGACCCGGCGCGGCAGCCCCTGGTACTGCAACCAGAGGTTGGGCACCGCGGCGCAGGCCCAGGCCAGGTAGCCGATGGTGAGCCAGCGCAGGACAGCGTCGGCGCTGCGGTAGTCGGCTCCGAAGAGGGCGAGCACCGGGTCGGCGGCGGCGACGAGCAGCAGGGCGACCGGCAGCGCCAGCTTGACCAGCAGCCCCTGCGAGCGGCGGTAGGTCGCCGCCGCCTCGGCGCCGCCGCGGTCGATCGCCTGCTTGGCGATCGGCGCCACCAGACCGATGACCGTGGTCTGCACCAGCAGCACGAGGTGGGCGGCGGTGGCGGCGGCGGCGTACTTGCCGACCTCCACCTCGTCGCCGAGCAGCTCCAGGAAGTAGACGTCCGACTGGTTGAGGGCGAGGGCGACGAGGAAGGTGCCCATCATCGGCAACGAGGCGCGCAGCCACTCGCCGGGCCGCCCCTCGTCGCGGCCGGCGGCGACCTCGACCAGGCCGAGCCGGCGCACCCAGAGCCACTGCACGGCGGTCAGCAGGGCGGTCACCAGAGTGGCGATCGCCACCGCTTCGAGCAACCGCACCGAACCGCGCAGCGCCGCCCACAGGGAGAGGAGGGCGAGCTGCAACGCCGGCAGCGCGATGCGCCAGGGGAGGACGGCGAGCGCCGGTCGTTGCGCCGACTGCAGGGTGCGGCTGACCATCGCGGCGGCGGCGTTGAGCGGCACCACCAGCACCACCCAGGCGAGCGGGTGGTGGTGCAGCGGGTCGTTCGAGCCGACGTGCAGCCAGCTCACCGTCCACACGACGGCGGCGAGCACGGCCGACAGCAGCAGCGCGTTGCCGAGGTAGAAGCGCAGGTACTCCCCGACCCGGCGCCGCTCGCCCTGCTCGATCGACGGCGCCAGCACCATCGGCGCGGCGCGGTCGCCGCCGAGCAGCACCGCCATGCCGAAGAAGAGCGCGAACGAGAAGGCGACCTTGAAGTCGCCGTAGTCGTGCGGGCTGAGCAGGCGGGCCAGCCCGAGGTTGAACAGGTAGTCGGTGGTGAAGCCGCCGACCGAGACCGCGCCCAGTAGCCAGGCGCCGCGCCGCAGGTAGCCCGGATTATTCACCAGCGCCCGTCGTGAAAGCGTGCTCTGTGCGCTTGCAGCAGGGCGATGGGCTCGCTCATGCGGTGGCGTGGAGAAGGCCTACGGTCCGCCATCTCCTCCGTCGCCCTCGTCGATCGCCGCCTCCTGGAGCGCCCGCGCCGCCTCGGCCTGCGCTTCGCGCAGCTGCTGCTCCAGGTTGCGCACCCGGGCGTCCTGCTCGCGGCGGATCTCCCCTTCGCGCTTCGCCATCTCCTGCTCGACGATCCCCTGCAGGTCCTCGTAGGCGACGCCGCTGGCGGCGTCGCCGTCGCCCGCCGTCTCGCCGCCGGTGGCCGCGGCGGGTCCGGCGGCGTCCTCCGGCCGAGCGGCGCCCTCGCCGGCGGCGGGCTCCGCGTCGCCACCGGCGCCTTCGCTCGCCGCCGGCACGACGTCGGTCGCCACCGGCGGCGGCGCGCCGGTCGGCTCGCCGGCCGGTTCGGAGCCGGCGCCGCGGCCGCGGCCGAACGAGTACCAGGCGGCGAGGCCGAGGGCGACGACGAGCAGGATGGCGGCGATGAGCAGCCAGCGGCCGCGCCGGCCGCCTTCCTCGATCTCCACCTTCTTCGCCGTCGGCGCGACCGAAGCGAACGCGGCGCGTCTCCCGGTGGCCGTGCCTTCGCCGGCGGTTCCGTCGCCCCGCGTGCCTTCGCCGGCCTCGTCGGCGGCGCCCTGGCGGCCGCGCGCCGCCAGCGCCGCCATGATGCCGTCGACCGCCGGCGCCCCGTCCTCCGCGCCGCGCGCCGCCGGATTCGGCGGCTGCGGCGGTTCCTCCATCACCGGCACGCGGCGCGTCACCGCGGCGCCGAACTCGTCATCCGGCCGGACGCTGGCCGCCGCCGCGTCGCCGGCCGCCGGCGCGGCCGCCGGCGCGTCCTCTTCGAGGCTCCAGGCGGCGTCGGCCGGTTCGCCTTCGATCTCCAGCAGCTCGACCTCGCCGCCGGCGGCATAGTCGGCCTCCTCGACGATCAGCTCGAACTCGTCCTCGGCCGCCGCCAGCGCCGCCGGCGGGTTCGACGCCGCGGCCCACGAGAAGCCGGCGCGCGCCTCGTCGTCGAGCTCATCGGCGGCGTCGAGGGCGCGCAGATAGGAGGCGAGATCGGCCTGACCGGGGGTCGGCTTGAGCCGGTAGAGCAGCTCCTCGAGCTCGGCCTGCATCTCGCCGGCGTTCCCGTAGCGGTCCGCCGGTTGCTTGGCGAGCGCCTTGGAGACCACCGCGTCCGCCTCGGCGGGGACCGCCGGGTTGAGCTGGCGCGGCGAACGGATGAAGCACTCGCGGACCGCGTCGAGCACCGAGATCTCGTTGTCGCCGGCGAACAGCCGCTCGCCGGTCAGCATCTCGAAGAGCAGCGAACCGAGCGAGAAGATGTCGGAGCGGCTGTCGACCGGCTGGCCCCAGGCCTGCTCGGGCGACATGTACTGCAGCTTGCCCTTGAGCGCCCCCATCTGCGTGTGGCTCGCCTTGGTCACCGCCTTGACGATGCCGAAGTCGCAGAGCTTGATGTCGCCCTCGAAGGCGAGCAGCACGTTCTGTGGCGACACGTCGCGGTGCACCAGCTCGAGCTGCTTGCCGTCGAAGTCGCGCTTGCGGTGCGCGTAGTCGAGGGCGCTGGCCACCCGGGCGGCGATCGACAACGCCAGCCCGATCGGCAGCGGCCGGCCCTTGGTGCGCGCCTGGTTGAGCACCGAGCGCAGGTTCGGCCCGTCGACGAACTCCATCGCGATGTAGTGCTCGCGACCGATCTTGCCGAGGTCGTAGATGTGGGTGATGTTCGGATGATTGAGCTGCGCCGCCAGCTTCGCCTCGTCGATGAACATGGTGACGAACTCGGCGTTGTCGGTCATCTGCGGCAGGATCTTCTTGATCGCCACCGTCTTCTGGAAGCCCTCGACGCCGCGCATCCGCGCTTTCCACACCTCGGCCATGCCACCGACGGCGATGCGTTCGAGCAGCGTGTAGTGGCCGAAGCGGCCTTCGTCACCGCCGGCCGTCGGCTCGACGGGCGCCGCCACCACGGTGCCGGCAGGGGGCGGCTCTGCGACCTCCCGCGCCACGTCGGCCCACGACGAGTCGCCCGGGTCTTCGTCGCCGGCCACGGCGGGCGGCCCGGCGGCCGGCGGCTCGCTTCGCGGCCGCCGCCGCACACCGCTCGCCAGCGCCTCGATCTCACTCAGGTCGAGGTCGGCGAACGGGGTTTCGGCCGGCCGTTGCGGCTTCTTGCGCGGTCGTTCCTCGAGGCTCGACAGGGTGAGGTTGAGCAGCTCGTTGACGTCGGTGGTGCGCGTGCGCCGCTTCCTCGGCGCGTCGGTGGGTTCGGCCGCGGGGGCGGCGCCGGCCGCGGCCGTTCGCGGCCGGCGCGGGCCGAGGACGCCGGAGAGGGTCTTCTCCAGGCGCTCCGCGATCTCCGGGTCGTCGAGCTCGCGGCTCGGCCGCGGCGTCGGCCGCTCGGCGCCGACCGTCGCCGGCGGTGCCGCGGCCGCCCCGACCGCGGCGGCGGCCTCGACGTCGGCGTCCACCTCGGCCTCGACCTCGGCGAGGACGTCGCCGAAGATGTCGGCCGAGGTCAGCATGTCGGCGTCGTCGAGCGGTGCGTCGAGGGAGATCTTGTCCGGTTCGCGTCCGGCGTCGCGGTCGCCCGCCGCCGGGCCGCCCGTGCGGCTCCGGGCGCGCGACAGACCGCGCCGCACGACCAGCCGCAGGTCCTGGTCGGTGAACGGCTTGGCGAGCACCTCGTCGGCTTCGAGCTGCCCCGCCTCGTCGTCGCCGACGTGCTCGGCGACGAGCGCGACCGAGCCCGGTCCGCCGTTGCGCCGCGCGAAGGTGCGCAGCAGCTCGTGGGCTCCCGGCAGCTCGGCGTTGATGAGCACCAGGCTGGGCTCCTCGGAGGCCGCGGCGCGCAGCGCCTCGGGCCTTCCGGCGACGAATCGAGGTTGCCAACCCTCCGACGACAGGGCGTCCTGGATCCGCTCGATGTAGCGGCCTTCATGTTCGACGATCAGGATGGAAGACATGGAGCTTCTCCAGGCGGAGCTTCAACGCCTGTTTCTAGCACTGCGGGCGGGGCGAGTCAATCGCGAAGAGGGGCGAAAACCAAGCCGGTCTCGGGGTTGCGGCGGGTGGGCGGCGGCGCGGCGAGCGGCGTCCGGGAGCAGGGTTGCAGTAGACTTCTCCCCCGCGCCGCGGCGCCGTCACCAAAGGGAGCGTAGCGAGCATGGCAGGGCACAGCAAGTGGGCGAACATCCAGCACCGCAAGTCGGCCGTCGATCAGAAGCGGGCCAGGCGGTGGACCAAGATCCTGCGTGAAGTGACGGTGTCGGCCCGGCTCGGCGGCGGCGACCCGGCGGTCAACCCCCGTCTGCGGTCGGCGATCCAGGAGGCGCGCGTCGACAACGTTCCCAACGACACCATCGACCGCGCGGTCAAGAAGGGCACCGGCGAGCTCGAAGGGGCGTCGTACGACGAGATCGTCTACGAAGGGTACGGGCCGGGTGGCGTGGCCATCATCCTCGAGGCGATGACCGACAACCGCAACCGCACGGTGGCCGAGCTCCGCCATCTCTTCTCGCGCCACGACGGCAGCCTCGGCGAGACGAACTCGGTGGCCTGGTTGTTCGAGCGCCGCGGTTACTTCGAGATCGAACGCGACGCGATGAGCGAAGAGGAGCTGATGGAGCTGGCGCTCGAGGTCGGCGTCGAGGACATCGAGACCGCAGGCGCGAGCTACGAGCTCTACTCCGCCTACGAGGACTATGCGGCGGTGCGCGAGGAGCTGGAGCGCCGCGAGGTGCCGATGGTGGTCAAGCAGCTCGCCATGGTGCCGTCGAGCACGGTCGAGGTGGAGGGCGGTGCCGCGAAGACGACGCTCCGCCTGCTCGAGGCGCTCGAGGATCACGACGACGTGCAGCACGTGTGGGCCAACCTGACGGTCGACGAGGAAGCGCTCGCCGCCGCCGAGTGAGCGGCGCGGGCGCCGCGCGGCGCGGCCACCCCGAGGCGGAGCATGTTGATCCTGGGCATCGATCCCGGCAGCCTTCACACCGGCTACGGCGCGGTGCGCAAGGACGGCCCGTCGCTCGTCGTCGTCGAGGCGGGGACGATCTCACCACCGGCGCGGGCGAGCTCCCCCGAACGCCTCCTCCACCTCTCGCGCGGCATCGTCGAGGTCGCCGAGCGCCTACGTCCGGAGACGGCGGTGCTCGAGACGCCGTTTTACGGTTTGAACGTCCGCTCGTTGATCGTCCTCGCCCAGGCGCGCGGCGCCCTGGTCGCCGCCCTCGCCGGCTGCGGCATCGAGATCCGCGAGTTCACCCCGGCCGAGGTCAAGTCGGCGGTGACCGGCAACGGGCGTGCCGGAAAGGGCGACGTGGCGCGCATGGTGCGGCTCTTGCTCTCGTTTCAGGAGGACTGCTCGGAGGACGCCACCGACGCCCTGGCGGTCGCCGTCTGCTGTGCTCAGCGACTGAGGATGGACCGGATTTCGGCACTTCATGGCCGGGCCAAACAACCGTAAACCCAGGCAATAAGGGGGTTTGCCCGGTTTGACGAGGAGACGAATTGCTGTGGTACCATGCACGCTACGCCTTTGCCATCGGTGCTTTTCCCCGGCCCGCCGGGCACACCGTCAGGGGCGGTTTGGGCTTTCTTGCGGCGATCCGGGTGGATCCTGCGAAAACGGGAACTCGATCCGCAATCGGCGGGTCCAACCATCGGTAGAGGAGGAGTCAAGTGCCTGACATCGGCGGAACCTTCATGCAGTTGATGCGGGACGGAGGCCCCGTGATGTGGGTTCTCCTGGCGTTTTCGATCGTCGCCCTGGCCTTCATCATCGAGCGCTTCATCGCGCTGCGCCGGGCGAAGATCAACGTCAACGAGTTCCTCGCCAAGATCCGCAAGGCGCTGATCGTCAACCATTCGGTTCGCGACGCCATCAAGATCTGCGAGCAGTACCGGGGCCCGGTGGCCTCGATCATGAAGGCCGGCCTGCTCAAGTACGGCCTGCCGAAGGACGACGTGGAGAAGACGATCGAGAACGCGGCCCTCTACGAGATGGGCCGGCTCGAGCGCGGCCTGACGGTGCTCGCGACGGTCGCCAACGTGGCGCCGCTGCTCGGCTTCTTCGGCACGGTCAGCGGCATGATCAACTCCTTCGACGCCCTGATGGAGCGCGGTCTGTCGGACCCTGGCGCGGTCGCCGGCGGTATCTCCGAAGCCCTGATCACCACCGCCGCCGGTCTCGCCGTCGCCATCCCGGTGCAGATCGCCTACAACTACTTCATGAGCCGCATCAACCGCTTCGTCCGCGACATCGAGACGGCGGCCAACATGCTGCTCGAGACCTACTCCGAGATGGAGCGCAGCGGCGTCTCGGTCGAGAAGATGAGCGCGGACACCACCTCTGCGGCCGCGCCGGCGGGTGCCACCGGCGGCGCGCAGGGCGAGAAGTGACGACGACGCCCGAGGCGACGACATGAGACTCAAGGCCAGCAAGTCGAGCCAGGCGGTGATCCCGACCGCGACGATGGCGGACATCGCCATGCTGCTGATCATCTTCTTCCTCGTCACCTTCCAGATCGAGGTCGACAAGTCCGAGGTGGAGCTGCCGTCGACGGGGATCCGCGTCGAGGTGCCCAAGAAGTCGGCCTACGTCTCGGTGACCGAGCTGGGTTACATCCGCGTCTCCTCGGGCGAGGAGATGAGCGTCCAGGTGCCGGGTGCTGAAGAGGTGTTCTCGTTCGCCAGCGGGCTGATCGCCCGCGACCCGGCGAAAGAGTTCGTCCTCAAAGCGGACCGCAACGTGCCGTACCGCCTGGTCGACGAGCTGATCGACGCGCTGAAGCGAGCCAACGTTCGCAACGTCTACCTGCTCAGCGACGAAGAAGCGAGAAGCTCAGGAGGCTGACGAGATGAAGATCAAGCGCGAAAACAAGGTCACCGACGAGATCCCGACCGCCTCGATGGCCGACGTCTCGTTCCTGTTGATCGTCTTCTTCATGATCACCTCGACGTTCGCGGCCACCCGTGGCCTCGACTTCGCCCTCCCCGAGCAGGACGACAACCCGCCGGTGATCGAGAAGGAGGAGTCGACGCTGATCGAGGTCATGCCCGGCGGTCAGTTGATCGTCGACGGGCAGCCGATGGCCCTCGACGGCATCCTCGACTACCTGCGTCCGAAGCTCGAACGCAACCCGCTCAAGCCGGTGATCATCCGCCCCGACCCGGCGTCCGAATACGGCTACATGGTGGACGTCTTCGACGAACTGAGGCAGGGGGCGGAGCAGGGGGTCGAGGTGAAGAACATCTCGATCCCGACGCAACGCGAGATCCAGGCGTTCTGGTACTGACGTAACCCCCGGCAAGAGAGGTGACCATGGCCGACGACAAGACTGCCCCGACGACCCCAGCCGCGGCGAAGAGTGCGACCACCTCGCACCTCGACACCTTCGCCGCCGAGTACGACGAAGACAGGAAGACGATGCGCATCGCGGTCGCGGCGGCGGTCATCTTCCACATCGTGCTGCTGCTGGTCAACCTGCCCAACCTGACGGCGAGCGACGACTACGAGAAGGACAAGAAAAAGGTCTACGTCGTGCAGCAGGTGCGCTTCAAGCCGCCACCGCCGCAGAAGCAGCAGGAGATCCCGAAGCCGAAGGCGAAGAAGGTGCCGATCCCGGACCCGACCCCCGACGAGCCGGAACCGATTCGCACGCCGGACGAGATCGAGACCCACCTCGAGCTGCCCGAGACCGACATCATCTTCGACATCCCGGAGGGCCCGCCGCCGTCGGAGCCGGATGGCCCGATCCACGTCGGCGGCGACGTGCAGGCGCCGGTCAAGGTCCACGCCCCGCAGCCCCAGTACACCGAGATCGCCCGCAAGGCGCGCATCCAGGGGGT
>Ga0299906_10004605_pt1 | contig 11278 bp, 9 predicted proteins | sample RVTome_14_FD_200259 | JGI IMG/M metagenome (GOLD analysis project Ga0299906, IMG submission 200259) | Soil microbial communities from uranium-contaminated site in the Upper Colorado River Basin, Wyoming, United States - RVT145D125 (version 2) ... | reverse complement strand
CCCGAGCCCGGCACCCTGGCACTGCTGGGCGCGATCGTGTTCGGCGCCGGTTGGCTGCGGCAACGACGCATCGCCTGACCCCCTGTCCGCCGGGCGGCCATCGCTCACGCGGCCGGCGTCGTCCGGACGCGGTCACAAGCCCCCCTCCGCAACGAGGGGGGTTTTTTGTGTCGCCGCTGTGCGACGCTGTCGGAATGTTTTACAGTCCGTTGTCGCCTTTCGACGTAGACTACGCCGCCGTGGCCTGTAGGTTGCATTTATATCCAGTAACGGCGGCGCAGGTCCGCTGCCGTCCGTCCCGAGCATGATCCTGCCGCGCCCGTCCCTGCTGCCCACGCTAGTGCGCGAGCTGGCGCGGCGCGACCACGTCGCGCGCCAGCCGGAGCCGGATGTGATCATGAACGACCCGGCGCACGTGGCCGCGTACGCGGAGTCGGGCCGCGCCGACGGCATCATGGCGGCGGCCAACCTGTTCCATTCCGCGCGGGCGTCGCTGCTGGTGCAGGACTGCAACAGCGTGCTGGACCTCGGCTGTGGGCCGGGCACCCAGCTGGTGCAGATCGCCGAGCTGAATCCCGGCGTGCGCTTCGTCGGCGTCGATCTCGCCGACAACATGCTCGCCGATGCGCGGCGCTACAGCGCGGCGCGGCGCGTGCGCAACGTGCAGTGGCAGCGGGCGGACATCTGCGCGCTCGCGCAGTTCGCCGACGGCAGCTTCGACGCCGTGATCTCCACCATGACCCTGCACCATCTGCCGTCGCGCGAGCACCTCGACCGCTGCTTCGCCGAGATCGGCCGCGTGCTGCGGCCGAGGGGCGCGCTCTACCTGGCCGACTTCGGCCATCTCAAGACCAGCCGGTCGATCCGTTACTTCGCGCATATGCATCGCGACAGCCTGCCGCGCGAGGTGTGCGAGGACTACGAGCGCTCCCTGCAGGCGGCGTTCCGGGTCGAGGACTACCGCGCCGCGAGCGCGCGCCTGGCGTTCCCGACGCAGGTCTACGCCACCTTCCTGGTGCCGCTGATGATCATCGTCGAGACGCCCGACCGGATGGTGCTGCCGGGTACGCTGCAGACACGCCTGCGGGACATGCGCCAGCGCCTGCACCCCCGCTATCGGCGCGAGCTCGACGAGCTGCGGCTGTTCTTCCGCCTGTCGGGGCTGCCGGCGGATGCCTTTCGCTGAGGCGGCCGCTCCCGCGCCGGCGATGGACCCGGTGAAATGAAGCGCTGCAAACGCTGCCTTCTGCCCGACGCGGTCGCGGGCGCCGACCTGGACGGCGCGGGCGTGTGCGCCTTGTGCCGCAGCTGGCGGCCGGTCGACGCGCAGGCCGAGGCGGCCGCGCGCGCGGGACGCAAGGCCGACCTGGAAGCGGCGCTCGCCGCCTGCCGCGGGCAGGGCGCTTACGACGTGCTGGTGTGCCTGAGCGGCGGCAAGGACAGCCTCTGGCTGCTGCATCATCTGGTGGGGGAACGCGGGCTGAAGGTGCTGGCCTTCACCACCGACGTCAACCTTCCGGCGGTGGCCTGGTCCAGCATCCGCCGCACGGTGGCGAAGCTGAAGGTCGACCACCTCGTGTACCGACCCGCCGACGACTTCTACAAGCGCCTGTTCGCCTACCTGCTGCGCAATCAGGAGTCGCGCGGAGCGGTATACACCGTGTCCTACGTCTACGCGCCGCTGTTCGAAGGCGATGCGCTCACCGCGGCGGTGGAGAAGGGCATTCCGCTGATCGTCGCGGGCTATTCGCCGGGGCAGCCCGAGCCGACCCGCATGGAGTACGAGTTCTCGCGCAAGCTCATCTGCGAGGCCGACTGGACGCCGCCGGCGCTGCGCAAGGCGGGCGTGTTCAGCGAGGCGGAGCTGACGCGCTTCTGGAACCCGCACCGCTATCCGTCCGGCACCCGCTTCCCGCGCTACCTCGCGCCCTTTCACGCCTGGGACTACGACCAGGATCGGGTGATGCGCGATGTGCACCGGCTCGGGCTGGTGGCGCGCGCCGCCCACGCCAGCCCGGTGCACAGCAACTACCCGATCAACTGGCTGCTGATGTACTCCGACCTGGCCAAGTTCGGCTACAACCCCTACGCGCCCGAGTTCTCCGCGCTGATCCGCAGCGGCAAGGCCAGCCGGCCCTATTGGCGCGTGATGGCGCCGCTGGTCGATTTCATGATCCGCCGCAAGCTGCTGCTCGGCAGCAACGTGCGCTCGCAGATGCGCTGGCTGGAGCTGCGCGAGGATGAGCTGGCCATCACGCAACCCTACGGCGCCTACGATCCGGTGGTGAGCTGAGCGTTCCGGCACCCATGGCGGCGAATACCGCTGAGTCGGTGTGCGCACTGCTGGAGTGGCGCGCGGCGCGCACGCCGGACGCTACCGCCTACTTCGTTCCCGACGGCGCGGCCTGGGCGCCGGTGAGCTGGTCGCAGTTCCTGGCGCAGACGCGGCGCTGGACCGCGGTGCTGCGCGGGGCCGACGTCGGGCCCGGCAGCAAGGTCGGCATCCTGGCGCGCAACAGTATCGACTGGGTGCAGGCGCAGATGGCCTGCCTGTGGCTGGGCGCCGTCGTGGTGGGGATAGACGTCAACTATCGGAACGAGCAGCTGGGCGAGCTGGTCTCGTCCCTGTCGCTGGCGCTGTTGATCGCCGAAGACGGTGAGCTGCTGGCGCGCGTGCCGCCGGAGGCGCTGGCGCGCGTGCCGCCGGTGATTCTGCTGCGGCGGCCCGCACAGGATGCGCGGCAGCCCGCACCGGATCCGCGGCAGCGCTGCGCCGCGGATCTGCTCGCAGCCGCGCAGGGGGAGGTGCGCGAGCCGCCCTCCGCCGCGCAGGCAGCGATCATGGTGTTCTCCTCCGGCACCACCGGCGCGCCCAGGGCCGTCGTGTACACGCATGCCCAGGTCATGCTGGCGGTGGACGCGATCGTCGCATCCTTCCCGGAGATCGACGAGGGCGGCGTGCTGCTGTGCTGGCTGCCTCTGGCCAACCTGTTCCAGCGTATCATCGATTTCTGCGCCATCGCCAAGGGTGCGGCGAGCTACCTGCTGGGCGACCCGCGCGCGGTGATGACGGTGGCGGCCACGGTGCATCCGCAGGTGCTGATCGGCGTGCCCAGGTTCTACGAGCGGGTGCAGGCGGCTATCGCCGCGCGCGTCGAGGCGAGCCGCTGGCCCGTGCGCGGGCTTGCGCGCTGGGCGCTGGCGCTCGGCGACCGCCGTGCGCGCGCCCTGCGCGAAGGTGGGCGCGCACCGTTCGCGGCGCGGCTGCTGTGGCCGCTCGCCGATCGGCTGGCGGCGCGCCCGATGCGCGCCGCCTTCGGCGCGCGCGTGCGTTATCTGGTGAGCGGCTCCGCGCCCATGCCGCGCTGGCTGCTGGAGTGGTTCGACGCCCTCGGGCTGCCCGTGCTCGAAGCCTACGGCGTGAGCGAGGACATCGTGCCGGTCGCGCTCAACCGTCCGGCGGCGCGGCGGCTGGGCAGCGTCGGCCGGCCGTTACCGCCGAACCACGTGGAGCTGTCGCCGGAGGACGAGGTGCTGGTGCGCGGGCCCGGAGTGTCCGCCCAGTCTGCCGTAGACGCCGACGGGTTCCTGCACAGTGGCGATCTGGCCAGCATCGACAGCGCGGGGTTCCTGTGGCTGCACGGCCGCAAGTCGGACCAGTTCAAGACCGCGGGCGGGCACTGGATCGCACCCGCAAGCATCGAGGAGGCGCTGCGCACCGTGTCCTACGTCGACCATGCCGCAGTCATCGGCGCCGGCCTGCCGCAGCTGATCGCGGTGCTGGCGCTGGACCCGGCGCGCCTCGCCGCGCGGCTGGGGGCGCCAGCGGACGGATCCGCCGGCGGATGGCTGAGCGCCGAGCAGGAGCAGCGCTTGCGCGTCGACGTGCGGGACGCGCTGGCGTCGCTGTCGTATTTCGAGCGGCCGCGCGGGCTGGTGCTGACGCTGCGGCCGTTCAGCGTGGATACCGGCGAGCTGACAGCCAACCTGAAGCTGCGCCGGCAGGCGGTGGAGCAGCGCTATGCCGAATCCATCGCTGCCCTGCAGCGCACGCTCGGCGCGGCGCGCGGGCTCGAGGATCAGCCGCCGCTTGCGCTGCATTACGACGCATGAAAGTCTGCTTCCTCACCGGGGCGACCGGCGTGGTGGGCAGCGCCCTGCTCGGCGCGCTGCTGGAGCAGCCGGACACGCGCGTGCTCGCGCTGGTCCGCGGCGAGTCGCAGCGTGAGGCGCAAGCGCGCCTGGACCGGGTGCTGGCGTTCCTCGGGCTGCGCGCGGTGACCGAGCGGGTGCAGGCGGTGTGCGGCGACGTGACGCGGCCGCATCTGGGCATCGACCCGCCGCGGCTGCCGGACATCGCGCGCGAGTGCACGCACCTGATGCACTGCGCCGGCATCGTCCGGATGAACCTGCCCATGGAGCAGGCGCGCGCCGCGGCGCTGGGCGCGGCCGGAAACATCGTCGAGCTGGCGCGGCGCTGCCTGGACGGCGGCCGGTTGCGCAAGGTGGACGTGCTCAGCACCGTGGGCGTTGCGGGCCGCCGCCCGGGCGAGCTGCCCGAGCGCTGGCTGGCTCAGCCGCGCGCGTTCCACAACAGCTACGAACAGGCCAAGGCCGAAGCCGAGGAGTTCCTGGCGGGACCGTCCGCCGCCGGCCTGCCGCTCACGGTGTACCGCCCGAGCATGGTGGTCGGCGACTCGAAGGACGGACGGGTGATCCACTTCCAGGTCTTCTACCACCTGGCGGAGTTCCTGTCCGGCGCGCGCACCTGGGGGCTGTACCCCGCCTTGGGGAATGCCAAGCTCGATCTCGTTCCCGCCGATTATGTCGCTCGTGCAGTGCTCGCCGCGAGCGACAGCGACGCCAGCGTGGGGCGTGTCCTCCACCTGTGCTCGGGCCGGCAGGGCGCGGTGAGCTTGCAGGGGCTGCGCACCATCGTGCGTGAGAAGTTCCGCCGCGTCGGACGGCGCGTACCGCCCGCGATGAGCCTGCCCGCGCCCGTGTTCCGCGCCATGCTCGCCATCGCCCAACGCCTGCCGCCCGGCGGCCACAGCCGCGCGCTGAGCACGCTGCCGGTGTTCCTCGACTACCTCGCCGAGGAGCAATGGTTCGCCAATGCGCAAACGCGCGCGTTCCTCGAAGGCCGCGGCGTGGCGCTGCCACCGGCGTCGCAGTTCCTCGATCCGGTGCTCGATTACTACCTCGCGCACCGTGGATAGCGCCAAGGCGCAGGCGGTTCGCAACACGCTGGCGCCGCGCATCCGCCGCCTCAGGCGCGAGCTGGCGATCGATCTGCGCCTGGCGTTCAAGGAGATCGTCCGGCGCAGGCGGCGCAGCGCCGTGGCGGTGAGCGCGGTGGCCTTCGGCGTGGTGGCGCTGCTGCTCGCCGCCGGGTTCATCCAGTGGATCTTCTGGGCGCTGCGCGAAGCGACCATTCATTCCGGCCTCGGGCACGTGCAGATCACGCGCCCGGGCTACGGGGAATCGGGGCTCGCCGATCCGCTCGCCTACCTGCTGCCGGACGGATCCCCCTTCATGTCGGCGGCTGAAGCCGCGCCCGGGGTGCGCACGCTGGCGCCGCGCCTCACCTTCTACGGCATGATCAGCCTGGGCGATGCGACCCTGTCGTTCCAGGGCGAGGGGCTGCGCCCGGAGCGCGAGGGACCGCTGTCGACCTCGGTGATCTACGGCGCCGGCGAGCCGCTGCCGGCGAACGCAACCGGCGACGAGGTGCTGCTCGGCCAGGGGCTGGCGGAGAACCTCGGCGCCAAACCGGGAGACCGCGTGGTGCTGCTGGTCAGCACGCCGCGTGGGGGCATCAACGCCGTGGAGGCACGCGTGCGGGGTTTCTTCTCCACCGTCACCAAGGCCTACGACGACGTCGCGGTGCGGGTGCCGCTCGCGCTCGCGCAGCGCCTGCTGCGCGTGGAAGGCTCCACCAGATGGATCCTGATCCTGTCCGATACCGAAGCCACGCCGGCCGCCGTGGAGGCGCTGAGATCGGGCCTGCCCGCGGACCAGTTCACCGTCACCGCGTGGGAGAGCCTCGCCGATTTCTACAACAAGACCGTGCAGCTGTTCTCGCGGCAGGTGGCCGTGCTGCAGATCATCATCGTGGTGATCGTCGTGCTCGCCATCTCCAACTCCATGACCACCGCGGTGCTGGAGCGCACCGGCGAAATCGGCACCGCGCTGGCGCTGGGCGCCACGCCGCGGACCGTCCTGCGGCGCTTTCTGGTGGAGGGCTTCGCCCTCGGGCTGATCGGCACGGGCATCGGGCTGGCCCTCGGGCTGGCCGCGGCGGCGGCGATCTCCAAGGTCGGCATCCCCATGCCGCCGCCGCCCGGCATGACGCGCGCCTACCTCGGGGAGATCCGCGTCACCCCGGGCCTCGCGGCGCAGGCGATGCTCCTGTCCCTGGCGAGCTCGGTGCTCGCAGCCATTCTTCCCGCGTGGCGCGCGTCCAGGATGACCATCGTCGATGCCATCCGCAGGGGCCGGTAGCGTGAGCCAGCTGCGCGCCCTCGCCCTGCGCAACCTGCTGCGCCATCGCGGCCGCACCGCGATGACGCTGCTCGCCATCGTCGCCGGCGTGAGCAGCCTGATCCTGGCCGCGGGCTTCATCGACGATCTGTTCTTCCAGCTCGGCGAGGCGGTGATCCACTCCCAGACCGGACACCTGCAGGTCGGCAAGAAGGGATTCTTCTCCTACGGCTCGCGCTCGCCGGAGAAGTACCTGATGGAGGACTCGAAGGCCGACCGGCTGGCCATCACCAGCCTGCCGCAGGTCGCCGACGTCATGGCGCGCGTGCGCTTCTCGGCGCTGATCGGCAACGGCCGCGCCGACCTGGCGGTGCAGGCCGAGGGCGTCGAACCCGACCGCGAGGCGAAGCTCGGCAGCTACATCATGATGGCGCAGGGCCGGCCGCTGCGCGATGCCGATGCCTTTGGAATCGTGCTCGGCGCCGGTGTGGCGCAGGCCCTGCGGCTGGCGCCGGGGGACGTGGTCACGTTGCTGGTCAGCACCGGCGAGGGCGCGCTCAACACCCTGGACTTCGAGGTGGTCGGGACCTTCCGCACGTTCTCCAAGGACTTCGATGCGCGCACGGTGCGCATCCCGATCGGCGCGGCGCGCGAGCTGCTCGCCAGTCCGGGGGTGAACACGCTGGTCGTGTCGCTGCGGGACACTGCCGACACGCAGCACGTGGCCGCGCAGTTCGAGCGCCTGATCGCGGGTCGGCCCTTCGAGGTGAAGACCTGGAGTGAGCTCAACGACTACTACGGCAAGACGGTTCAGCTCTACCGGCGGCAGCTCGGTGTGCTGCAGGTCATCATCCTGGTGATGGTGGGGCTGGGGGTGGTCAACCTCGTCAACATGGCGGTGCTCGAACGCATCGGCGAGTTCGGCACCATGCGCGCGCTGGGCAACACCGCGGGCCAGGTGTTCCGTCTGGTGCTGGCCGAGAATGCGCTGCTGGCGCTGGCGGGCGGTGTCCTGGGCGTGGCCGCAGGGGCTTTGCTCGCCTGGTTGATCTCGGCGGTGGGCATCCCCATGCCGCCGCCGCCCAACGCCGACATCGGCTACACCGCGCGCATTCGTCTCGCCCCCGCGGCCGTGGCCATCGCCTTCGGCGTCGGATTCCTCGCCACCCTGGCCGCCGCGATCGCGCCCGCCTGGCGCGTATCCAGGATGCCGGTGGCGGAGCAGTTGCGCCACAACGTGTAAGCCGCGGGTCAGCGCGCGCTGCGGTCCTCGGCGTTCACCGCGTCCGTCTCGGCATGGCCGCGCTGCCGGTACCCGCGCTTGATCGATTCGAGGACATGCTCGTAGAGCGGGCGCATCACCGGGCCCAGTTCGCGGGCCAGCGGATCCACGTCGATCAGCGAAGGGATGCGCATGCCCCGGTGTTCGACCGGCGGACCGATCTGCAGGATGCGCAGGCCGAGCTTGTGCAGGTGGTCCGCCAGGCGCGGCTCGGTCAGCACGAACAGCGTGCTGACGCCATGCAGCGTCGCGGTGGCCACTACCCCCAGGTACAGGCCGGTGAGGATGTGTGGAAAGCGCACGATCGGTCCGCCGGAGTAGTCCGCGCTCGACAGCGGAGCGGGGCGTGCGGCTTCGCCGCGGCGGCGGCGGAAGGCGCGCACGATCGCCAGGCGCGACACCTCGGCGATGCGCACGCGGCGCTCGGGCGCGCTCGGCACCACCCCGGGCGCGAGCCCCTGGGACACGCGCTCGAAGGGCAGGCGCTGGGCCGCATCGCTCTGCGACACGCGGATCAGGCGTACGCAGCCCACGAACTGGTTCGTCGGCCGGTGGTGCACCAGCACGTGCAGCGACTGCTCGTCGTACTCGTCCGTCTCGCGTCCGTCCGCGCGGCGCGCCTCGTAGCCGAGGTCCTCGCAGTAAACGCTGTGGCGCACGCGGAAGGCGGCGTCGCGCAACGCGGGCGTGCATGCAGGCACGACCTCGAACCAGGTTCGGAAGGCATCAAGCAGGCTGGTGTCGGCGGTGCGCGGCAACGGTGATCTCCTGAACTGACGGCGCGCGGGAAGCAGCCGTGCCGCAGTGAAGCGGCCGAGGCGGTACGCTGCGTTGGACGGTCGCGTGGCGCGATCGGCCTGTCACGCGCGCGTCACCCGCACGCATGCGGCCCGCATGCGTGTCTTATCGTCAACTGCGCGGGTTTCTTCAGTGGCGCCGGCTCGATGTTGCGCGTTACGCGTCGCCCTGCAACTACGCGGCGGGGGCGCAACCGCCGCGCATGCCGTTCGCGTGTCGGAATTGTTTACAGCGCTGCATGCGCGGCGCGCTGGCGCCGGCATAAGTCCTTGCCCGGGAAGGGAGCATCCATACCGGTATGCGCGTTGCACCGTGCACCGGCCTCGTGCCTCGTTCGCGCGCGTCCGAATGCCGCGCGCGAGGCGCCTCGAGAAACGCGTACGAACGTCTCCGCCGCCCGACGTGAGAGGCGCGCGTCGGCGCGCACGATGCGAGCTTGTCTGCTGATTTGACTCGGGTTTCACAATCTGGCATCCGCCTTGCTTTTGGGCCACCCGGCGCCACTGCGCTTGGACATGGATACAAATACAGTATAGACCGGCGACGCGACAGCGCGTCGGCAAGGCGGGGGGTAGGCGATGGGTGTAAACCCGGGATACATGCGGCAAGTCGAGTCGACCGAAGGCGCCGAAGCAATCCGAGTAGGGAACCTGGCTGCGTTCGGCGACGAGCGCGTGGGCTTGTGCAACCGGCGTGGCGTGCGCCTGGTCCCCGGCGCGGAAGGGCCGGGCGGCGACGAGCAGATCCAGGTGGTGGTCGCGTGCAGCGACGAGCAGCGCATGCTGGCCTGGCAGCTGGTCGGCCGGCGTTATGCCTGGCGCGGGTATGCCTGCTCGCAGACCCTGGCGCCCTTTCCGGATCGCGAGCGGCAGGCCTTCTACACCACGCTGCTCGCGCTGCGAGGCGGCCAGCCGGTGGGCACGATCACGCTGGGGGTGGACTCCCAGGCGGGGCTGCTGGTGGACGAGGTGAACCGGCGCGAGGTCGACCTGGTGCGCGGGCAGCGGCGGCGCGCTTGCGAGCTGGTGCGCCTGGCGATCGAGGACGGCGCCGATTCGCGGCGCGTGTGGATCGCGCTGCTGGAGTCGCTGAACCTGCTGTGCCGGCGCATCCACGACATCACCGACATGTTCATCGAGGTCAATCCGCGCCACGCCGCCTTCTACCGGCGCGTGTTCGGCTTCCGGGTGATGGCGCCGCTGCGCAGCTGCCCGCGGGTGGGCGCGCCTTCGGTGCTGCTGCGTCTTAAGCGCGAGGAGCTGGAGGCGAAGCTGGCCGGCGCCGGCCATCGCCAGCCGGCTGCTGCCGGGGTGGAACGCGCGGAGGCGCTCGCGGCGTAGCCGCGGGCGTTTACACCGGAAACGCGGCGCCGAGCTTTTTCGGCACCGGCGTGTTCCTGAGCCGCGCATAGGCCGGCAGGCCGTTGCGGTACGGCGGATAGTCCTCGCCCTGGATCAGCGGCAGCAGATACTGGCGGCACTTCGGCGTGATGTGGAAGCCGTCCGCGCTGATGTAGTCGCGCGGCATCTTCTTCTCGACGTTGGCCACGTCCTTCAGATCCGCCACGCCGATGGCCCACTTGTAGGGCTTGTCCGCCTTGCGCACGATGGCGGGCATCACGGCGTTGCGGCCCTTGAGCGCCAGTTCCACGGCGGCCTTGCCCACCGCGTAAGCCTGCGCCACGTCGGTTTTCGAGGCGATGTGGCGCGCGGCCCGCTGCAGGTAGTCCGCCACCGCCCAGTGGTACTTGAGCTTCAGGTTTTCCTTCACCACGCTGGCGAGCACCGGCGCCACGCCGCCGAGCTGCGCATGCCCGAAGGCATCGCGCAGGCCGCTGTCGGCGACGAACTTGCCGTCGGCCGTATGCAGCCCTTCGGATACGCCGACCACGCAGTGGCCGTGCTGCTTCACCGTCTGATCCACGCGGGCGAGGAACTTGTCCTGCTCGAAGGGGATCTCGGGAAACAGCAGCACGTGCGGCGCCTCGCCCGGATTCTCGGCCGCCAGCCCGCACGCGGCGGTGGTCCAGCCGGCGTGGCGCCCCATCACCTCCAGAATGAACACGCGGGTGGAGGTCTTGGCCATGGAGGCCACGTCGTAGCCCGCCTCGCGGATGCTGGTGGCCAGGTACTTGGCCACCGAGCCGAACCCGGGGGAGCAGTCGGTCACGGGCAGGTCGTTGTCCATGGTCTTGGGCACGTGCACGCAGGCGATGGGATAGCCCATCTGCTCCGACAGCTGCGACACCTTGAGGCAGGTGTCGGCCGAGTCGCCGCCGCCGTTGTAGAAGAAATAGCCGATGTCGTGGGCGCGGAACACCTCGATCAGGCGCTCGTACTGGGCGCGGTTCTCCTCGAGCGTCTTGAGCTTGTAGCGGGCGGAGCCGAATGCGCCGCCGGGAGTGTAACGCAGCGCGGCGATGCTGCGCGCCGGCTCCTTGCCGGTGTCGATCAGGTCCTCGGTGAGCGCGCCGATGATGCCGTCGCGGCCGGCGTAGAGCTTGCCGATCTTGTCCTTGTGCTTGCGCGCGGTCTCGATCACGCCGCAGGCGCTGGCGTTGATCACCGCGGTGACGCCGCCCGACTGGGCGTAGAACGCGTTCTTCTTGGCCATGCTCAACCTCCTTCAATACGCGCTCACCAGGAAGGACACGACGCAGCACAAAGACGAGCCGAGTCGAGGAGGACTTCGCGCCCCTTGGGGTCCTCCGCGGTG
>Ga0299906_10004603_pt1 | contig 11281 bp, 11 predicted proteins | sample RVTome_14_FD_200259 | JGI IMG/M metagenome (GOLD analysis project Ga0299906, IMG submission 200259) | Soil microbial communities from uranium-contaminated site in the Upper Colorado River Basin, Wyoming, United States - RVT145D125 (version 2) ... | reverse complement strand
TGCGAGCGAAGACAGCGACCGCCGGTGCGGTCGTGTACAACAGAGCGATGAAGAGAAGCGCCCACCCCACGGAGAGGCGCGCGTCCCGGACGCGCGGCACCGTGTAGAAGCGGATGATCACGTGCGGGAGACCGGCGGTGCCCACCATGAGCGCGGCCGTGATGAACGAGACGTCGAGTGTGGACTTCGTGCCGCTGGTGTACGCGGCGAAGCCGAGCTCGGCGTGCAGCCCGTTCAGGCGATCGAGGAGGGCCATCCCGGACGACTGATCGAGCCCCCCGAGCCCGAGCTGTGGAATCGGATTACCCGTGATGAGGAGCGACAGGAAGATCGCGGGCACCATATACGCAAAGATGAGCACGCAGTACTGCGCGACCTGCGTGTAGGTGATGCCCTTCATGCCGCCGAGCACGGCGTAGAAGAAGACGATCGCCATCCCGATCGCCACCCCCACGTTCACGTCGACCTCCAGGAATCGGCCGAAGACGATGCCCACCCCACGCATCTGGCCAGCTACGTACGTGAACGACACGAAGATCGCGCAGACGACGGCCACGATGCGTGCGACCTGGGAGTAATACCGGTCACCCACGAAATCCGGGACGGTGAACGCGCCGTACTTGCGCAGGTAAGGCGCTAGTAGCAACGCGAGGAGCACGTAGCCCCCGGTCCATCCCATCAGGTAGACCGAGCCGTCGTAACCCATGAACGAGATCAATCCCGCCATCGAGATGAACGACGCCGCGCTCATCCAGTCGGCAGCCGTGGCCATGCCGTTGGCCAGGGGCGAAACCCCGGCCCCCGCGACGTAGAAGTCCTTCGTGGTCGAGGCACGAGACCAGATGGCGATCGCGATGTAGAGCGCGAACGACGCCGCGACCATCAGGAAGGTCCAGGATTGGACGTTCATGCGTCGGCGCCCTCGTCAACCTCGAACTCACGGTCGAGGCGGTTCATGAGGACCACGTAGACGAAGATCAACACGACGAACACGTAGATCGATCCCTGCTGCGCGAACCAGAAGCCGAGCGGGAAGTGCGTGCCCGGTACCCGATAGGCGTCGAGCGGCTCGGTCAGGATGATTCCGAAGCCGAAGGAGACCACGAACCAGACGGCGAGAAGCCAGACGAGGTAGCGCAGGTTGCGCCGCCAGTACTCGGCGTGGCGCTCGGCCGTGGCCGCGGCGGGCAGCGAGGAGCGCGCGCGGGGCGCGCCCGGGTCGGGTCCGTCGGTCATGGAGCGTCCGGTCGGGCGACGGCCAGGCGACGGCGGATCCTCATCGATTGCCCGGCCAGGGCCGCTTCTGCACCCCCTGGATGGGGCTTTGCGTCGTGGACGGCCGAGTCGCCTCCCGCGTCGCCAGATTGAACCGGTCGCCGGGCGCGAGGAAGTAGAACTTGCCGTTCGGACCCGTGGTCGTCTGGTTGTCGTAGATGAGGGCGTAGGAGCGCCCGATCACCTCGAAGCGATCGCCTTGCACGACGATCGCGGTGTCTTCGTCGAGGCCGATTCCGAGCAGCTCCGGGTGCGCCTCGATCACCTCGATCATGTCGAACTGGCGATTGCGTTGCAGGACGTGCTGGTCGATGCCGACGTCGCGCAGATACCCGAAGCCGCGTTGGTGATCGCCCATCATGACTTCGTTGGTGCGCGTGTCACCCCGCACGAGGAACGAGCCCTGGATGGACGCACCCGCCGACGAGCCGCCGATCACCCCGCCCCGCTCCAGCACGTGGCGGAACGCCTCTTCGGCCAGGGTGCCACCATAGGCGTCCACCAGCCGCCACTGTCGGCCGCCGAAGAAGAAGACCCCGCCGGCCGTGCGCAGCGGCTCGACGAACGCCTCGGTGTCCGCCTCGGCCGGGTCGATCGTGTGCAGGAGCGTGAGGTTGCGCGCCCCATGTGAGCGCCAGTCGTTCAAGCCCTCGTAGAAGCCGTCGTACTCCTCGGCGCCGCCCGCCGTCGGCACGAGCACGATATGCGCATCCGATCCGCCCGCCAGCGCGATGAAGCGCTCGTAGATCTCGGCAGACTCCATGGCGCCGCCGACCACGACGAGCGATCCGTTCTCGGGACCGACCTGCGGGGCCGCGGGCTGGATCTGTGCCGCGGCCGGCGCCGCGTGGGCGAGCGGGAGGGCGAGAGCGAGAAGAAGGCCGAGAAGGCGAGGGGGGGTCATGGATTCTCCTTTACGATTTCAAGACGCGGAGCCGTAGACTTGGCGCTCCACCTCTCCGTGGATGCGCTTCTGCGTTTCGGGCGACGGGGGGGCGGTCACGGCCGAGACGGCCACCGCGACGAGCGTGTTGGCCAGCAGCGACCAGATTCCGCCGTGCGTCCCGAGCGGATGCGGAACGACGAGAAGCGTGACGTACAGGACGAAGAGCCCCGTGCCCAACCCTGCGAGGATGCCCGCGCGGGTGAGCCGGCGCCCGCCCGGGAAGAGGGCGCCGACGATGGCCGGCATGAGCTGGAGCGCCCCGGAGCCCGAGAGCGTGACGAGCACGACGAGAAAGTCGTACGTCCGGATGGACAGCACATACCCGACGAACAGGAGCGCGAGCACGATGCCCCGACCGACCGCCACGTAGTGCGCCTGCGTCGCGTCCGGGGCGAAGTAGCGCTGATAGACGTCTCGGGTGAGCACGGTCATGTTCGCGTGCAGAATGGAGTCGAGCGTGGACATCGCCGCCGCCGTCGCGCCCGCCAGGATGACCCCGGTCAGGATCGGGGGCGCGTGCGCGAAGAGGAGCTCGGGGAAGATGCGGTCGGGGATGTCGAGCCCCGGCATGGCGATCGCTCCTCCCAGCCCGACGAGCGCGGCCGGGATGTAGAGCGTCATCAGGTAGATCGGTGTCGTGGCCCCGAGGATCTTGAGCGTCCGCGCGTCGATGGCCGTGTAGTAGCGGATCATCATGTGCGGCTGGAAGACGATCCCGAACGAGAGCGTGATCGTCATGCCGATCCACATGCCGGGCGTGAAGAAGCCGTGGGGGCCGGGCAGGCTCAAGAGGTCGGGACGCTGGGCCCGCACCTGTCGCCAGAGCTCGAACGGTCCCCCGAAGAGCTCGTACGCCAGATACATCGCCCCGACCCAGACCGCCACGTACATCCAGATGCCCTGGATGACGTCGGTCCAGTAGACGGCGCGCAGCCCGCCCGCCATCAGATACGCGGCCGCGACCGCGAGCAGGATGAGCGTGCCCATCTCGAACGAGATGCGCCCGTCCGAGGCGACGTTGATGATATAGCCGAGCCCCTGCGCCTGCACCTGGATGTAGAGGATGGTGAAGACGACGGAGACGACCGCCACGGCGACACGCACCGCCTCGGACTCGTAGTAGTCGGCGAGCATGTCGGCGGGCGTCATGTAGCCGAACGCCTTGCCCAGCGCCCAGATGCGCGGGCCGAGCACGTACGTGATCGCGCCCACGAGCACCGTCCACGTGCCGGCCGCCCAGAAGCCGATACCGTGCGTGTAGAAGAAGCCGCCCGAGCCGAGGAAGGCGAAGGCCGAGTGGAAGGTCGCGACGACGGTGAGGTAGAGGACGATGAAGCCGGCCTTCCGGCCGTAGAGGAGGAAGTCCTCCATGTCGATCGACGTCCGCCGGTTCGCGAGGATGCCGAGCACGATCGTCGCGAGCAGGTAGACGAAGATCAGGCCGGTCGCAACGACCCATGCCTCCACGTCAGACGCCCCGCCGCAGCGCCCAGACCAGGACGCCGATGAGCGCGCAGTAGACCACCAGCAGCGCGACGAACAGGAAGGGGATGCCGCCGAGCCACAGGTCGACGCGGTTCAGCACGCCGTGCGTGACCGGAGGCATCGCGAGCAGGAAGAGCAGCACGAATGCGATGGTCGCGACGCGCCCATCGCGCGTGCGCGGGATCCAGTGGGACGTGGGCAGGTCGGTTGGCGGCGGCTCGGTCATGGGCGGCGAACATGCGGTCGCCATCGCTGGCGCGCTACTGCGTCGCTGACGCCCGCCTTCGAGGCCTCCGTGGATGGGCACAGGGCGTCTCGCCCGTAGCTCCTCCCCGCACCCGTGCAGGCCGAGGTGTCCCTGTGCAGTGGGCACACTCGCCGCCGGCGACCGCCGGTCTCCGCCGCCTCGACCATGGTGACGGGCGAGTTGGCTCGGGCGACGCGTCGAAGCTCCGCCTGGTCATCCGGGATCAGGCGGAGCTGTGTTCGCGGGTTGGAAACCGACGTTTCGGGTCCGACTAGCGGACTCCCGATCCTGCCAAGGCGACCGGAGGGCAGCCCTCAGGCGGAGTAGCTCCCGAACAGGTAGTTGCCGGGAGCGTCGGGGTCCGAGCTCAGATAGAACTGACCCACCAGGTCCACCAGCTCGGAGCGGGAGACGTAACCGTCCTCGTTGAGGTCGTACTTCTCGAAGCAACGGTCGGCTTCCGACGGTTCGATCGAATGGCAGCGGAAGAACTCACGCCACTCGTCGACGGTCACCTTCTCGTCCCCATCCATGTCGAAGATGTCGAAGATCATCTCCGCGCTGGGCCGCACCAGTGTGTCATAGACGCCCGGGGTGGCGAGAATTCGATCGTACGACGCGAGGTAGGCGTCGACCGACATGCCGTCGTCGCCTTCGACGAAAGGCTCCGCTTGCTGCCAACCGTACCGGTACTGACCCATGAGCGCGTCATACCCCGCGGAGCCCGGCTCCAGACCCTTCGTCCCGGCGATCTTGTCCGCGATACGCTCGAAGTCCGACCACTCGAGCTGGCCGTCACCATTGGAGTCCATGACCTCGAAGAGGTGGGTGAGCTTCCGACTTTGCAGGTCCGTCAGCATCGTTTTCCTCCGACTGCGGGAAGGGAGAAGGGCGCCGCACGCCTCCCGGAGGAATGGGGCCCTCGGGCACCGATCTTCGCTCCGGGTCGTCGACGCATCAGGATGGCATCTTATTGGGCCGTGCTTACCCCGCGCCAGCCGAGGGTCGGTCGCTCCGACGCGCCTACCTTGCGAAACAGCCCCGACGCGTGTAACTCGCTCGCTGTGGATCGCTTGCCGAGAAACGGACCGACTGCCTAACGTCCGCGAGCCCGGCATTCCCTTCCCGTCCCCGTCCATTCCTCTCGCAGCGTACGGCGCCGATGGCCCCTCCCTCTTCCCTCATCCACGCATCGTCCGATCAGCTGGCGCTCCAGATGTTCACATCGAGGCCTCGATGGGTCACGACCGTCGGCCTCCAGGCTTTCCTCGGCCTCTTCTTCCTGTTCGCACCGGGGTACACGGTGGCCGTGCTCGACGTCACCGACATCGTCGAGACGAGGACGCTCTTCGCCCTCTACGGGGGCTTGCTTCTCCATCGTGCATTCATGGAGCAAGTCGTCCGTTCGCGCGCCGACCCCTCCTGGATCCGCTTGTATATGTGGTCCACGGTTCCCTTCGGCCTCAGCTCGGCGGTTATCCTGGGGTGGGCGTCGGCGCAGGGACTCATGAACCCGTGGATCGGATGGGTCTGGGTCGCCCTCTTCGTGGGCGAGCTCGGGGAGATCTCGATCGTCCTCTTCAAGCACCGGATGGAAACGGCCCGCAGTGCCTGAGGAGCCGCCCCGGGAGCCGAGCTCGCCAGGCCGGACGCCCCCTCGCGGCGGATTTCGGAACGCGTACGGCCAGACCTGGCGCCAGCCGCTCCTGCCCCTCCTCAAGTGGCGCATCACCCGGATGTGGCGGAAACCCGAGGGATCGGACGCGCTGCCGCCGGCCGTGGAGCACGATGCCCGACTCCTCGCCTCGGACGAGCCCCATCTGACGTGGATCGGGCACTCGACCTTCGCTCTTCGCCTCGGGGGCCGGGCAGTCGTCACCGATCCAGTCTGGTCACGACGCATCTACTACATGGTGAGGCGTCAGCGTCCCGGCGCTCCGGTCGATGCCCTCCCGACGATCGACGTGGTCACCGTCTCGCACAACCACTACGACCACCTCGACGTCCCGTCCCTACGAAAAATCGCCGAGCTTCATGACCCGGTCTTCCTGGTGCCCCGGCGAAACGGCTCCATCCTGCGGCGCGCGGGGCTCGGACCGGTGCTGGAGATGGACTGGTGGGAGACCTACGAAACGGGTGAGCTCGCGGTGACGCTGGTCCCCGCACATCACTGGTCGGCCCGTACACCGTTCAGCGTCAACCGGATGCTCTGGGGAGGCTTCGTCTTCGAGGGTCCCGAGGGCGTGGCCTACCACTCCGGCGACACGGCGTACGAGCCACGGATGCTCCGGGACATCGGTGAGCGCTTCGCGATCGACTGGGCCGTAATGCCCATCGGCGCCTACCACCCTGAATGGTTCTTGGCCAGCCACCACATGGGCCCCGAGGACGCCGCGCGGGCGCTCGACGATCTGAGAGCACGGTGGCTGGTGCCCATGCACTACGGAACGTTCGACATCACCGACGAGCCCAGGGGTGAGCCGCTCGAGCGGATCGTGGCGGAGTTCGAGCGCCGCGGAGATCCCGAGCGACTCCGGGTGCTCGCCATCGGGGAGTCCTGTCGGCTCGCCCGCGCGTCCGGCTGATCCCAGGCAGCGCGGACCGAACCGGGCCGCGGACGGGCTCATGGGGCTGCCGGCGTTGCGCGTGGTGATCGGCCCGTCCATCCTAACCTTCGTTTCCTCGGCCCTCCACCTCCGAGCCTCCATGTCAGCATCCAACACACCCCGGGTCGTGGTCACCGGGATGGGCATCAACACCAGGCTCGGTGACGACCTCGACACCTACTTCGACAACCTGATCGCGGGCCGGTCGGGCATCACCAGCTGGACGTTTTTCGAGCACGACGGCGTGTACTCGAAGGTCGGCGGCGACCTGAGTGACTACGATCGAGTCGCCAAGGTCGATGGACTGCAGGGAGTGATCCCCGAAGAGGTACATGTGCGGCTCCGGAAGATCATGAGGACCGCGCCCTTCTCGACGGGGCTGAGTGTGTTGTGCGCGATCGATGCCTGGCTCGACGCGGGCCTGGAGTTCGACACGAAGCCGTGGGACCGGGCCGTTGTTGTAGGGGGACACAATCTCAACGAGCACTACATGCTCCGGAACTTCGCTGCGTTCCAGGAGGAGCCGGACTGGATCGATCCGCTGTCGGCTCTCCTGAACCTCGATACGGATCACGCGGCGTCGGTGGGTGAGGTCCTGGGGTGCCGCGGAGCGCTCTACACCGTGGGCGGAGCCTGCGCCAGTGCCAATGTCGCCCTGCGCGCGGGCCTCGACGAGATCCGGCATCACGGACACGACGTGGCCGTGGTCGGTGGCTCGGCCCTCGAGTTCTCACCCATGGGCCTCCAGGCGATGGTCCTGATCGAGGCCATCACCTACCAGAGCTTCAACGACGAGCCGGAGCGGGCGAGTCGACCGTACGACGTTGGCCGCGAAGGCTTCGTGCCGTCGCACGGAGTCGGCTTCCTCGTCCTGGAGCGTGAGGACCACGCACGAGCCCGGGGCGCGCACATCTACGCCGAGGTCCTGGGCTGCGTCGCCACCTCCGACGGCTCGCACCTGCCAACCCCGTCCCGGGAAGGTCAGGGCGAGACCATGCGTCGCCTGCTGCGTCAGACGGGGCTGGATCCCTCCGACGTCCAGTTCATCTGCGCGCACGCGACGTCGACGCCCCAGGGGGACGTGTCGGAGATCGGTGCGATCCGCGACGCATTCGGCTCGCACGCGGAGCACCTCAAGATCAACGCGCCCAAGTCGATGCTGGGGCACACGTGCTGGGCCGCTCCGGCGACCGAGACCGTGGCGGCGATCCTCCAGATGGTGAAGGGGCGACTCCACCCGTCCGTCAACGTCGACGAGCTCGACCCGGAGGTCGACCTCGACGTGTGCGCCGAAGGTCCGGTCGACCTCGAGGTCGACGTGTTCATCAAGAACTCGTTCGGCTTCGGCGGCATCAACTGCTGCTCGGCCTTCCGACGCCATGACGGGTAGTGAAGGCCGGCGCACGGTGCTGGTGGCCGGGGGAACACGGGGGATCGGACGCGCGATCGGACTGGCCTTCGCGCAGTCCGGAGCCCGCGTCGTGCTCACCCACCGGTGGGGGAGCGCCGACCCCGACGAGCTACGGGACCAGTTCGGCGTGGCCGGCGGCACGGAGCCCGAGATCGTCGAAGCGGACGTCGCGGTCGAGTCGGACACGGCGGCCCTCATGGAGCACCTCCCCTCGGGCGTCGACGTGTTCGTCGCCAACGTCTGCGTGGTCGGACGCGGAACGGGGACCGTCTCCCGTCGCGACCTGCGGCGGAGCCTCGACTACAGCGCATGGCCGCTGCCACGCTACCTGGAAGCGATGCTGAGAACGAGCGGGGCCCTCCCCCGCTACGTGGTGGCCACGTCCTCCGACGGGCCGGACCGCTTCTATCCGGGCTACGACTATGTGGCGGCTTCCAAGGCCGTGCTGGAGGCGCTCTGCCGATCGCTCGCCGCCAGGCACCCGGACCTGTGCATCAACGTCCTCCGGGCCCGCCAGGTGGACACCACCGGGTACCGGGAGATGTTCGGCACGGATGCGCGTGATGCGGTCTCACGCTTCTCCCGTTTCGACCTGGACCCTGAGGAGGTCGCCCACGCAGCCGTGGCGCTCTGCTCAGGTGACCTCGACGGGCTCTCTGGCGAGGTCGTCACGGTGGACCGCGGCGCCGGACCAATGGACAACCTCGTCAACGTGGCGCCCGTGCTGCTCGGTGGCGCCGCTGTTTGGGAGTCGGGCTTGGCCGAGCCTTCGAAGCCTCGCGACCGCCGCGTGCTCTGGGTGGACGCGGGGGTCCGACCGGACGGCGCCGATCTCTGCCGTCCGACCGACATCGTTTCTCTGGGCGAGGCCGAGGAGCTGGATCCCGAGCGGATCCCAGACAGCATCGTCGTGGGCTGCGACTGGAGAGAACACCGAGGTGAAGACATCGGGCCGTCCGAGATCCTGCCGATCCTGCTCGACCGTGCGGCCGCGTCGGGAGGGCTTCCCCGCTACGGTATCCGCGTCGACCGGGGGGTCGAGCCGAGTGCGCCGGGTGAAGCTCTGGCGCGGGCGCTGGATAGGTACTGGGGCGGCTGGAACGTCGCCAAGGAGTCGCGCCTGAACGCCGTACGCTACGTCGAGGACCAACTCCGGCCACGTGCGCTCGACGTGGTCCGGGCGCTCCTTTCCGGCCGGCTGGACGGCCTTCGGGACCAGCTTCTCCCGGTGACGCGGGGGTCGACTACGTGAATCTCCAGGATCCCTTCGAGACCTTCTCCAAGTCCCTCAGCGTGGTGGGCGTCCTGAGCCCAGCGAGGGCCCGGTCGTGAGCCGACCCTTGGTGCTGCTCTTCGGCGGGCAGAGCTCGCGCGACGAGCGGATGTTCGACCGACTGGAGGCCGCGGACCCGGTGGTTGGAGCGCGAGCGAGGCGGCAGGCGGAAGAGCTCGTGGGTGGCGACCCCACCGACTTCGCGACGAATCGCACCGTCCAGATCTCGGTGACGGCCGTGACGCTCGGATGGCTGGACGTCGCCAATGCGGGGGGGCTCCACTCCGCCGCCTCGGCAGGACTCAGCCTGGGAGAGTACGCTCACCTGGTCGACATTGGAGCGATCGCCCCGGACGACTGCTTGGCGCTGGTGGAACGTCGCGGTCGGCTCTACGATCAGGGACCCGACGGCGCGATGGCGGCGATCTTCCCGGCTGCATGGGAGGAGCTCGCGCCACTGGTCGAGCTCGTCGCCCATGCGAACGGGGGCCCGACGGCGCTGGCACCCGCCGTGTTCAACTCCCCGACGCAGACGGTCGTCGCCGGGGCCCGCGAAGGGCTGGCGATGCTCATCGACGCGGCCGAGGAAGAGCTCTATGCCCGGGGCGTCGTGGTCGAGGATCGGATCCCGATGCACACGCCGCTCTTCGAGCCGGTGTCCGAGCCCTTCCGCCGGGTCCTCGACGATGCGCCGTGGAAGGGAAAGTCGCGCATAGACTACTGGCCGAACGTCACCGCCGAGCCGACGCCGGGCGATCCGGCGACGGTACGGGAATGCCTGGCCCGCCACGTCTTCGAGCCCGTGCGCTGGCGCGCCACGATCGACGCGCTCGTGGCCACCCACTCGGACGCGGTCTTCCTGGAGGTGGGACCCCGGACGGTGCTGCGGGACCTCATGCTCCGCCGCTGGCACGCCGACCGCGACGTCTTCGCGATCGACGATCCGGATCTTCCGACCGACTCCGTTTCAGCGGAGGTGGCGTCGACCCTGGATGCCGTGCGGAAGGCGTTGGTGCCACACGAGACCGCAACGGCAGTCGAAGGGGACGGATGACGCCCGAGCTGGAGGCCCGCGTGCGCGCCGGACGGAGAGGGGTGCTCTTCGACCCCGACGCACTCCCCCGCCTGGTCCTCGACACCGAGTCGGTCGAGCGGCTCCTGCCGCACCGCGATCCGATGCGCCTGGTCGACGAGGTGGTGGGGCTGGACATCGGTGCGGGACGCATCGTCGGTCGCCGCCGCATCGCAGCCGACGATCCCGTCTTCGAGGGTCACTTCCCCAACGCACCGGTCTACCCCGGGGCGCTCCAGACCGAGGCCGTCGGGCAGTGCGGGCTCTGCCTCCATTCGCTCCTCGCTAGTGGCGGTGCGCCCCCGCGCACGGATGCCCGCCCACCGTCCGTGCGACTGGTCCGCATCGTGGTCGCGGAGTTCCTCGAGCCGGTGTCTCCGGGGGCCGACGCCGTGCTGCTCGCCGAGCTCGTGGACGACGGCTTCACCATGCTCACCCTGGGTCAGATGGTGGTCGACGGAAGGCCGACGTGCGTCTGTGCCTTCGAGGCGATGATCTTCGAGCCGGAGGTGAGCAATGACGGGAACTGAGGGCAGGACGCTATTCATCACGGGTGGGTCCCGGGGGATCGGGGCCGCCGTCGTTCTCGCCGCGGCACGCTCCGGGTGGAACGTCGGCTTCACTTACGCGACACGGGAGGACGCCGCGAAGGAAGTCGCGCGGGAGGCGGAGGCAGCCGCGAACGAAGTCGCCGCAGCGAGCGGGGGTGCCGAGGTCCGTTACTGGAAGCTCGACGTTCGCGACGCCACGGCCGTCGACACGGTCGCCGACGAGGTGATCGCGACGTTCGATGGGGTTCACGCGGTCATCTGCAACGCGGGTGTGAACCTCAACGGCCTCGCCTACGGCATGGAAGACCAGGAGTGGCGGACCGTGATCGACACGAACCTGACGGGGACCTTCCACGTCTGCCGCGCCTTCCTGCCCGAGCTCGTCGCGGCCCGGGCGGGGCGGATCATCGTCATG
>Ga0299906_10004602_pt1 | contig 11282 bp, 9 predicted proteins | sample RVTome_14_FD_200259 | JGI IMG/M metagenome (GOLD analysis project Ga0299906, IMG submission 200259) | Soil microbial communities from uranium-contaminated site in the Upper Colorado River Basin, Wyoming, United States - RVT145D125 (version 2) ... | reverse complement strand
TTGCCGCGGGAGGCACGGGCGGGTACGCGCCGCCGGCTCCCGGGCGTCGCACACCCCCGCCCCACCGCCCATCCACCCCCCCGCGCTCCTTACGTCCGCCGTCGACCCGCACCCACTCGTGCCTCCCGCGGCAAACTGCGTCACCACGTGCCGCCCGCGCTTGTCCGGCTCGACCGGAGAGCAGTAGGCTCGGCGCCGTCGTGCCCGGAGCCTTGAAGAGACCACGCGTCGTGGTGGCGAACGCCCTCCGCTTCGCCGCGCGCCGACTCGGCAAGCGCAGCGGCCGCCGGCTGGCGGCGGTGGCGAACGTCATCGACCGGCCCGTCGACGTCTCCGATCACTTCACCGACCACCTGCACTACGCCATCGCGGGGATGCTGCACCGCGGGAACCTCCACTGCTTCGACTGGGCCATCCGCAATCGGCCGAGCGACGCCCCGTTGCTCGAGATCGGCTCGTTCTGCGGCCTGTCGACGAACGCGCTCGTCTACTACCTGCGCCGTCTCGGCAGCCCGCAGCCGTTCTTCACCTGCGACCCGTGGGTCTTCGAGGGCGCCATGGTCGGCGACACGCCGACGTCGCGCCGCGACTACGCCGCCTTCGTGAAGGACTCCTACGTGCGCAGCATCGAGACATTCTCCGCCGATCGCAAGCCGCACACCGTGGAGACGACATCCGATGCGTTCTTCGAAGCGTGGACGGCGGGGCGCGAGGTCGAGGACGTCTTCGGGCGCCGCGTCCGCCTCGGCGGCCCCCTCGCCTTCGTCTACGTCGACGGCACGCACGACCGCGAGCAGGTGACCCTCGACTGGCAGCACGCCGACCGCGTGCTCGAGCCGGGCGGCTTCCTGCTCTTCGACGACTCGTGGGACGGCGCCGGGTGGGGCGCCTGCACCGTGATGCCCGACGTCCTCGCCTCGGGCCGCTACGAGCTGGTGGCGAAGAACCCGAACTACTTCTTCCGCAAGGTCCGGTAGGACGGTCGGGCGGCATCGCTCGGCCGAGCGCCCGCGGTGGTATAGCGTCCGCGCGTGCCCTCGCCGTCTCGACCGACGCGTCACCGGCTGCGGCGTGTCGTCGTCGCCACGTTCGTCGCCGGGACGCTCGCTTGGCTCGCCCTGCCCTGGCTCGCAAGTCGGGACGGCGTACGCCGGCGCGTCGTCGCGGCGCTCTCGGACGCCAGTGGGTACGAGGTGTCCGTCGATCGATTCCGGGTCGATCGACGGCTCGTGGTGACGCTGGACGGCCTACGCGTCGCCGCGTCGCCGGCCGCGCCGTTTTTCACCAGCCGCGCGGTCCGCGTCCACCTCGGCCTCGCCACGCTGCGGCACGGCCGGCTGCGGTGGATCGCGCTCGACGCCCCCGTCCTCGCCCTCGGCGCGCTGCCGCAGGGCGCGGCGAGCGACGGCCCGACCACCATCGCGCTGCCAGCCGACATGATCACCGTCGCCGGCGGTCGCGTCCTCACCGGCGCCGCCGACGACGCCCTCGTGCTCGGCCCGTTTGGGCTGACCATCGACCGAGCGGCCGCGACGCGCGGGCTCGAGATCGGCGGCCGCGAGCGCTGTGCGGACGGCGCCTGCGACGCCCGCTGGTCGGCGCGCGTCGGCACCGATCTCGACCGCCTCGACGCGAAGCTCCACGTCCGCTTCGGCGCCGCGGGACCGTTCCCGGCGGCCGGGCGGGCAACGATCGTCGTGTACGGGGATCCCCGGGGAACGCTCACCGCCAGCGCGCGCCTGACGGGAACCGGAGCCGCGGCCGACGCCTCGCTCACGGCCAGCGCCACGCTCGACGTCCCCGCCCGTGGCGGCCGCGTCGAGGCGCACCTGCCGGACGACGGGATCGCGGCCGGCGCCTGGCGGCTCTCCGGATCGGTCGCGGCCCCGTTTCGCCTCGCCCCCGACGCCGTCGTCGTGGAACCGTCGGCGACGATCGGGTTCCGCGACGCCGAGTCGCTGCGCATCGGCGAGGGAGTGCGGATCGACGGGACGCTGCGGGTGCCGCGAGGAGAGCTTTCCGCGCCGCTCGCCGTCGATCTCCGCGCGCATCGCGGCGAGGTGCTGTGGGATCGCTTCTTCCTCGACCTCGCGCAGCGCCCCGTGGCGGCGCGTGGCATGGTCGGGCGTGAAGGCGACGACCTCGTCCTGCACGAACTGGCCCTGGCGCTCGGCGCCGCCGGCACGGCGACGCTCGGCGGCCACTGGAACGTCGGGAGCGGCCGGTCACGCCTCGACGCCACGCTCGACGTGGTCCGTCTCGGCACGCTCTTCGACGTCGCGGTCCGCGAACCGTTCGGAGACACGTACCCGCTGCTCGGCGCCGCGACGCTCGAGGGCCGGCTCGGCGGGACGCTGCGCGTCACCGGCACCGACCGGCTCGCGGTGAGTGGCCGCCTCCGGCTCGCGGACGTGTCGGGCACGACCGGCGACCCGGCGTTCTCGGTCGAAGGGCTTCAAGCGGATCTGCCGGTGAGCCTGGGACCGGCGGCCCCCGCGCCGGCGAACCCGGCCGGCAGCATCCAGGTCGGCGCCCTGGTCCTGGGCGACGTGCGCATAGCCGACGTCCGGGCCGGCGTCCGGGTCGCCCCCAACGAGGTGCGCGCCGCCCACACCGTGCGTCTCTCGCTCCTCGGCGGCCACGTCGACGTCACCGACTTCGCGGCCCGTGCGCTCGACGAGCCCACCCGCAGCGCCCGCTTCGGCCTGACGGTCGAGAACGTCGATCTCGAGGCGTTCTCGAAGGCACTCGCCTGGCCCCCGTTCCGCGGGGGCATCTCGGCGGCCATCCCCACCGTCACCGTCGCGACCGGAACCGTGCGCACCGAGGGCGAGGTCGGCGCCCGCGCCTTCGGCGGTCGCGTTCGGGTCCGCAACCTGCACGTCGACGAGCTGTGGTCCCCGGTGCCGGCGATCGGCCTCGATCTCGACTTCGAGGAGATCTCGCTCGGCGCCATGACCGAGGCCCTCGACGTCGGACAGATCACCGGCGTGGTGGACGGCCGGATCCGCAACCTGTCGATCGTGAACGGCCAGCCCGTGACCTTCGAAGCGGAGCTGGAGAGCGTCCCGCGCCGCGGGGTTTCCCAGGAGATCAGCGTACGGGCGATCCGCCAGATCTCGATCGTCGCCGGACCGGGCGGGGACGCGCTGAGCGGTGGCATTCTGCGCTTCTTCGATCGCTACCGCTATGCAAAGCTCGGCCTTCGGTGCAGTCTGGAGAACGACCGCTTCCTGCTCCGTGGCATCGACGAACACGACGGCAAGCAGGTGCTCGTCGCCGGCGCCCTGCTGCCGCCACGCGTGAACGTATACAGCCAGAGTCAGGTGATCGGCTTCTCGGAGATGACGCGACGGCTGCGACGCGCCATGGAGACGGGCGCCGGCGAGGGAGGATCGGAATGATCGAGCGACGACTGCGACGAGTGGGCCTGGCGCTGGCGGCGACGCTGGCCGCCTGCGTGACGGTGAACATCTACTTTCCCGCCCCGGAAGTCCGGAAGGCGGCCGAGGACATCGTCGTCGAGACGTGGGGCGACGAGCACTCGAACGCGGCGCCCGAGCGGCCGGACGGGCGCGACGGCTCGTCCTGGTTCGAGCGGCTCGGCCCCGCGACCGCGCACGCCGCGGAGCCCGACGTCAACGTCTCCACGGCGGCGATCCGGGCGCTCAAGGCGTCCATGTCGGCGCGCGCGAACGAGCTGAAGCCGTTTCTGCGCGCGGGCGCGGTCGGCGTCGGGCGCGACGGCATGCTGGTGGTGCGCAGCAAAGATGCCGTGCCGCTCCGCGATCGGGCCACCATCCGCCGGCTGGTCGACGCCGAGAACCGCGACCGCGCCAGCCTCTACAAGGAGATCGCGAGGGCCAACGACTTCGGTGACGAGCGCGTTGCGGACATCCAGCGCATTTTCGCCGAGACGTGGATCGAGAAGGCTGAGTCCGGGTGGCCGGTGCAGAAGGCCGACGGCTCCTGGACGACACGCTGAACCGAGACTCGTCTCTGGCCGGCGGCCCGTTCAGACGCCGAGCAGCGCGAGGCTGAGCGTCGCGAGGGCGAGTCCGATGACCGAGCCGGCCAACACGTCCGTCGGGTAGTGCAGCCCCAGCACCACGCGGGAGAGCATCACCAGCGTCGTGAACGGGACGAGCAGCCACCCCAGCTCGGGAAGGTGATACATCGCAACGGCGCTGAAGCAGACCGCGTGCAGGGTGTGGCCGGACGGGAAGCTGTAGCGGTCCAGCGGGGCGACCGTGCAGTCGATCGAGGCGAACGTCACGTAGGGGCGCTCGCGCACGAAGCGACCCTTCAGGAACGCATACACGCCGGAGGCGACGGCCCCCGTCACCGCCATCTGGGCGGCGGCCGGCACCGCGGACCAGCCGTACACCAGGGGAAGCGCGATCATGAGCGCGTACCAGAATCCGCCGTCGCCCAAACGGCTGACGACCGTGAAGAACGGTCTGACGCCGGAGAGACAGAGACGACGATTGAGCGCCTGGCAGATCGTCAGCTCGAGGGTGTCGATGTGCTGGAACATCGGTCTGACCTCACGATGGCGCCGCGGCCTGCGGGTCTCAACCCGGAGGCATGTCCGTTGCGTTACGACACGATGGCGATCGGACGTGCGGCCTCAGAAGCGGCCGCCCCACGGGCCGCCGGTGTGCCCCATGGTGTTGGGATTGCGCGAGACGTTCGCCCCGACGACGACCCCGAGGAGATCCCGAGTGACGGCCCGGCAGTCACCCGAACGCCCGCGCCACCGGCTTGCGCCCGCGAGCCGGCTTCGAGATAGACTCCCTGCTCCCGGCGTCGCATGAACAGCCCGACCATCCACCTCGGCCAGAACGCCATCAAGGTGGTGAGCCGTCTGATGGGCCTCATATCGTCGTGATCCGCGAGGCGCCCACGCGGACGTTCACGACCAAAGGAGAGTCGCCATGACGGAGTCGATCGCCCCCTACCACGTCACCTTGGTCGCCTACGTGGCCCTGGCGGCGCTCTTCCTGATGCAGACGATCGTCATGGACCTGACCGCCATCCGGGCCGCCCACGTGCCGGGCATGCCCGTCGCCGGCGGCCACGACTCCCGGCTCTTCCGCGCCACCCGCGCGCACGCCAACACCAACGAGAATTTTCCGATCTTCCTCGTGCTGACGCTCGCCGCCATGTTGCTCGGCGCGAGCCCCTGGTGGACGAACACGCTGGCCGCCACCTTCGTGGCGAGCCGCCTCGTGCACATGTTCGCGTACTATCTCGACCTGCGCCTGCTCCGGAGCGCCGCGTTCGCCATCGGCTTGACCGCGCTCTTCGGCCTCCTGGCGTGCACGGGCGCGGCGCTCGGGCTCGCCCGCGGGTAGCCGTGCGCGCCGGCCGCACCATCTGGCTCGCCCTCCTCGGTTTCACCCTGCTCACGGTCGCGGTCTTCCGGCCCACGCCGTCCGAGCTGGCGCACAGCATTCCAGCCGAGCGTGGCCGCGCCGCCGACGCGGTGCTGCTCATGTGGGCGACGAGTCACGTCTCGCGCGCGCTCCTCGAGGACCCACGGCATCTCTTCGAGGCCGGCATCTTCCATCCGGCGCACCTCACCCTCGCCTGTGGCGACCACATGATCGGACAGGCCGTGCTGGGGCTGCCCCTGTGGCTGGCCACCGAGAACCCCGTCCTCGAGTACAACGTCCTCTCGCTGGCGTCCTACGCGCTGGGCGCCACGGCGATGTTCGCGTACGTGCGCCTGGGCATCGGCCTGGGGTGGGTCGCCGCCACCGCGGCCGGCATCGTCTTCGCGTTCACACCCTTCCGCTTTCACTCGCCGCTCTGGCTGCAACTGCTGTGGACGCCGTTCGTGCCGCTCGCCCTGCTCGGCTGGCTGCGCTTCGTGCGCACGGAGCGCTGGCGCGACTGGGCCCTGTGGGTCGGCTGCTGGACCGTGCACTCGCTGATGGGGCTGTACCTCGCCTTCTACTTCGGCGTGGTGATGGCGGCGCTCGCGGCCTTCGGCCTGGTCGCCGCGCCGGCGCGGCGTGGCGGGCGCTTCCGCGCCGGTACGCTCCTCGCTCCGGTGGCCGTGGGTGCGATGCTGCTGCCGACCCTGCTGCCCTACGTGCTGCTGCGGGCGCGGCAGGGCAACGTGCGCACCTTCGGCCTCGACACCGCAGCCAGCTTCATCCTGCCCGCCCCCGACACGCTCAGCGGCGCGCTGACCGGGCTCGGGGCCGCGGAGCAGCTCGGGCCCGGCCTGATCGTGGGGGGCCTGCTGCTCCTGGGGCTCGTGATGCGGCCAGCCGCCGCGGCGCGGGCGCCTCTTCCGGCGGCCTTTCTGCGCCGCGTGCATGCACTCGGGCTCGCCGCGTCGCTCGCCCTGGTCTTCGTCCCCATCCACCTGCAGCACCTCGTGCCGGGCTTCGACATGGTGCGCAGCACCAATCGGGCGCTGCTCATCGGCTTCGCCTTCGCCGGCGTCCTGGTCGCCCTGGCCGTGCAGTGGCTGCGCGAGCGCGCCCCGAGATCACTCGGGGCGGCGACGAGCGGCGCCCTGCTCGTGCTGCTGCTCGCCGACATGGGCACCCCGCCGCGCACGCGCATGGAGTTGCCTGTGGGCGGCGCGCTGCCGGAGCCCGTCGCGTGGCTGGCGGCGTTGCCGAGCGGGACACCCGTCTACGAGCAGGCCCACGGCGCCGAAGGGCTCACCCGCGCCATGTACCACGCCATCTTCCACGGCCAGCCCATGCCCACCGGGTACAGCGGCTTCTCCACGCCGGCCGGCAGCTACCTGAACCACGCGCTCTTCCGCTATCCCGACCCGGCCAGCCGGCGCCTGCTGCGCGGCCTCGGCGTGCGCTTCGTGTGGAAGCGCTTTCGCAGCACCGCGGCCGCCGACACCTTTCTCGCCTCGCCGGCCGCGGCCGGCCTCGAGGTCGCCGCCCGCTTTCCGCGCGACCTGATCCTGACGGTCGGCGACCCGCCCGGCGACGCCGCGCGGGGCCCGTCGCGACCCCTCGCTCCGGCGGCGTGGACGCTGCGCAGCGAGCAGAACCCGGCCGAAGTGCCGCTGCTGCGGGACGGCGACGACGCGACGGCGTGGCGCAGCGGCGCGGCGCCCGACGAGGTCCCGGCCCTCACCGTCGACCTCGCGACCGCCCGGACGGTCGTCGCCGTGCGCACGCGGGCACGGCGCGACCTGCTCCTCGGGACGGTGCTCATGCGCGTCGAGACGTCGGACGACGGCGAGCGCTGGGACCATGCGGCCGACCTCTTCGAGCCCACCGACCTCGAGCACTTCGTGCACGCGCCGCCCGAGGTGGTGGCATTCGAGGCGCGCCTGCCGCCGCGAGCGGTTCGGCACGTACGCATCGTGAATCAACAGATCTCGCTGTGGCGCTCGATGGCCGCGCAACTGGCCGCCAGCCCGAAAGCAGCCGACCTGGACCTGGAAGCCGCCGACCGGGCGCTCGACTGGGAGATCACGGAGCTGGACGTGCTCGTGGCAGGCTCGCTCTGAGATGGAACGAACCGTCCTCGTGGCGCGCCGGGACCGGCGGTGAGCCGCGTGCGCGCAGCCGACGCGCTCGCGCTCGGCGGCCACCTCGCCCTCGCAGCCGGCCGCCTCTGGTCGGGTCGACTCCGGCGCGCCGTCGGCCGCCCCCCGGCCAGCCTGCCGGCGAGCGTGCACAGCCTCGACGCCGCATGGCTGATGCGCGTCCTTGCCCCGCGACATCCGTCGCTGCGCGTGTCGGCCGTGCGCGTACTCGGCGACGAGGCCGGCACCACGGACCGCGCGCGCCTCCACGTCACCTACGCGACGCCGACCGACCTTCCGGCCGCGCTGTTCGTGAAAACGGCGCCGCGCGACACCGCGACCCGGCTCTTCGTCACCATGATGGGCCTCGGCACGCACGAGGTCCGCTTCTACCACGACCTGCGCGCGCGCCTGGACGTGCTGGCACCGCGCGCGCTGGCGGCGGTGGCCGACCCGGTGAGCGGCGACTTCGTTCTCGTGCTCGAAGACCTGACCGCCCGGGGGTGCAGCCTCTCCTCCGCCGCCGCGCCCGGCACCCTGGCGGATGCTCTGGCGATGATGGACAGCCTCGCGCGACTGCACGCGTCGTGCTGGAAGGCCCCGTCCCTCACCGGCGAGTTGGCCTGGATGCGCGCCCCACGGCGCCACCGCTCGCCGCGGCTCGAACGCGCCCTCACCGCGCTCGTCATGGCGCGCGGGGTGCGGCGCTTTCCCGATCTGGTACCCGAGGCCGTGCGCCGCCTCACGCCCCACGTGCTGGCCGGACGCGAGCGGCTCGAAGCGGCCTGGGCGCGCGGGCCGCTCACCGTCGTCCACGGCGACGCCAATCTGGGCAACACCTACCGCGACGGCGAGCGCGTCGGGCTCCTCGACTGGCAGGTCGTGCAGCAGGCGCAAGCCATGCGCGACGTCACCTACTTCCTGTGCAACTCCGTCCCGACCGAGCTGCGCCGCACTCACGAACGCACCCTCATCGACCGGCATCGCACGACGTTGGCCGAGCACGGCGCGGCGCCCCCGACGGCCGACGACGCCTGGGAGCAGCACCGCCTGCACGCGCTCTACGCGTGGATCGCGGCCGCCTTCACCGCCGGTGCGGCCACGCTGCAGCGCGATGCGGTCGTCCGTGCGGGCGTGGCGCGCGCCGCCCGGGCCGTGCTCGACCTGGACGCCGCGGCCGCCTTGCGGGCGCTCACTTGACCGGATCGTCGCCCAGGTAGCCGAGCGCCTTCAGGCGCTGCACCGTCGTCTTGTCGTAGTTGACCTGCGGCGCCGGATTGAACGGCTGGCGGGTCGACCACTTCTTCGCCTTCGCGCGGAGCTGCTCGAGGCGCGGGTGCCCCTTCGGCGCGAGGTCCCGGCGTTCGAGGGGATCAGCTTCGACGTCGTACAACTCCTCCGTCGGTCGCGACGCGTGCCGCGTCCGCAGCGCCGAGCGACGGGGCGAGTAGATGTACTTGAGACCGTGCTTCCGGAAGACGATGGCCGGTTCGGCGTTCGACATGTAGCCGCCGATCACCGGCAGGTCGTGGCCCCGCCCTTCCGTATGGGCGCGCAGGCTGCGCCCGACGAAGTCGGGATGCGCCGGCAGGGTGATCAGGTCGAGGATCGTGGGTGCTACGTCGAGCAGGCGGACCTGCTCCTCCACGCGCACGCCGGGCTCGATGGTCGGCGGATGGCGCATGAGGAGCGGGATGTGCAGAACCTCGTCGTAGAGGGTCTGCCCGTGGTCGCAGCCGCGGTGCTCGAAGAACTCCTCGCCGTGGTCCGCGGTGAGGGCCACGACGGTCCGGTCCCGCATTCCCAGCTCGTCGATCGCGCCCAGGATCTCACCGATCTTGAAGTCGGACTCGCGGATGGTCTCGTCGTAGAAGGTGAGGCGCAGGTCGGTGTCCTTGGGCTCGGTCTCGTAGAAGCGAACGCACTCGTCCGCGTTCCACCAGCGGGCCAGGTCCTTGTTGGCGTTGGCGCGCTTCCGGGTGAAGTGCGCCTCGAAGCGCTTGGTCGGGAGGTACGGCGTGTGCGGCTCGGCGAGGTGCACCCACAGGAAGAACGGACGCTCGGTGTGCTGGTGCAGCCACTTCACCACGTCGGGGATCTGCGCGCCCGCCGGCTTCTCCGTCACCTGGAACTCACGGCCGAAGCCCAGCCGGTAGAGCGGATAGGCCGACTGCGTCCAGGCCGCCGTGTCGTAGCCGGCCGCCCGCAGCACGTGCGTGATGGTGACGAGGTGATCCGGCAGCCCGACCCGGCCGGTCACGGTGCCGTGCTCGATCGGGTGCTTGCTCGTCATGAGCGAGGCGAGCGACGGCAGCGTCCACGACGAGGTCGAGTAGGCATGCTCGAAAAGCGCGCCGTCGGCGGCCAACTGGTCGATCACCGGCGAGGTCTCGCGCCGGTAGCCATAGACGTGCAGGTTGCGGGGACGCAGCGTGTCGATCGTCAGCAGGACGACGTTGGTGCCGCGCTGGGAGTCCCGGCCGTCACAGTCCTCGTCCTCGCCGTTCCTGGGGACGTCGGGCGCGCCCGGGTGGACGGCGCTGCGGCCGTCGTCGCAGTCGTCCCAGCGCCAGACCCCGTCCGCGTCGCGATCGAAGGCGACACGGGCGACGAGCGCGGCGCCGACGACGCCGATCGCGAGCGCACGGAGGATGGGGGCGAAGCGCATAGGTCTTTCACGGTCCCGGGCCGGCGCCGGGCGTCCGCTCGTCACGTCCCCTGCTTCACGATCCTGTCGAAGGCCGCCTTCTCGAGCGGCATCACGCTCAGCCGCGACTGGCGGACGAGCGGGATGTCCCGCAGGGCGGGCTCGGCCTTGATGGCGGCGAGCGTCACCGGGCGCGCGAGCGCCCGCACGGGCTTCAGGTCGACGGCGACCCAGCCCGGGTCGCCGGCCGTCGGGTCCGGATAGGCCGTCCGCACCACCTCGCAGATCCCGACCACCGCCGGGTCCTTCACCGAGTGGTAGAAGAGCACGCGGTCACCCTGCTGCATCGCCTGCAAGTTGTTGCGCGCCTGGTGGTTGCGCACGCCGTCCCACGTCGTGCGCCCGTCGCGCACGAGGTCGCCCCACGAGTAGGCGGTGGGCTCTTGCTTGACGAGCCAGTGGCGGGTGGCCATGCGCGCTCGGTCAGGCGGCCTCGAAGAGCCCCGCGGCGCCCATGCCGCCGCCGATGCACATCGTGACGACGCCGTACCGCTTCTTGCGGCGCTTCAGCTCGAGCAGGATCGTGCCCGTCATGCGCGAGCCCGTCATGCCGTAGGGATGGCCGATCGAGATGGACCCGCCGTTCGGGTTCAGCTTCTCCATCGGGATGCCGAGCTTGTCGCGGCAATAGACGACCTGCGACGCGAACGCCTCGTTCAGCTCGAAGACGTCGATGTCGTCGACGGTCAGTCCCGCGCGCTGCAGCAGCTTCGGCACGGCGAAGACCGGACCGATGCCCATCTCGTCGGCCTCGCAGCCGGCGAAGACGCAGCCGCGGAAGTAGCCCAGCGGCGCGATGCCGAGCGCCTTGGCGCGCTCGGCCGACATGATGACGTTCACCGAGGCCCCGTCCGAGAACTGCGAGGCGTTGCCGGCCGTGACCGTCCCCTTCTCGTTGAAGGCGGGCGGCAGCTTCGTGAGCGTCTCGAGCGTCGTGCCAGGCCGGTTGCACTCGTCACGCTCGACGGTGACCTCCTTCTCGGTCGTCTCGCCCGTGGCCTTGTCGGTGACGCTCATGGTGACCGTGATGGGCGCGATTTCCTCCTTGTGGAGGCCCTG
>Ga0299906_10004601_pt1 | contig 11283 bp, 8 predicted proteins | sample RVTome_14_FD_200259 | JGI IMG/M metagenome (GOLD analysis project Ga0299906, IMG submission 200259) | Soil microbial communities from uranium-contaminated site in the Upper Colorado River Basin, Wyoming, United States - RVT145D125 (version 2) ... | reverse complement strand
CCGTGAGGTACGCAGCGCCGATGCACGATGTCGGAAAGCTGGGCATCCCCGACGAGATCCTCCTCAAGCCCGGGCCGTTGACCGATGCCGAGTGGGCGATCATGCGGACGCACACGACGCTGGGCGGGGACCTGCTCACGGGCTCGGATTCGGAGGTCATCAGGATGGGCGAGCGGATCGCCCGCTCGCATCACGAGAAGTGGGACGGAACGGGCTACCCGGACGGACGCGCTGGAGAGGACATACCCATCGAGGCGCGCATATGCGCGGTGGTGGACTTCTTCGACGCCACGACGATGGATCGCCCGTATCGTAAGGCGATCCCCATGGACGATGTGCTGGGCATGATGCGCGAGGGCTCGGGCTCGCACTTCGACCCGACGCTCCTGGACCTGTTCTTCGAGCGTCTCGAGACGATCCAGGAGATCCGGAGCACCTATCTGGAGTAGCTGCTCGGCCCCGGGCGTGCGGGTGGTGCCTCTGCCTACATCATCTCCAACGCCCTGAGGACAGCCTGGTATGCGTTCACCACCCCTCCGGTGACCGAGAGTGTCCCGAAGGGCACCGGTGCGCCCGATCCCGGCTGCGGGACCGTACGGTCACCGTGCGGCGTCGCCGACTCGAGGAGGATGCGCCTGACGTCGGCGGCCGTGAGGTTCGGAAAATACGCCAGGAGGAGCGCGGCCACCCCGGTCACGACGGGCGCCGCCATGCTCGTCCCGTCCTCCCGCTCGAACTCGTCGCCGGGCACGCTCGAGAGGATGTCCACGCCCGGAGCGAAAACGTCCACGCGGGTGCGACCGAAGTTGGAGAAAGGAGCCGCCAGGCTCTCGACATCCCAGTTGGCCGCGCCCACCTCGATCCAGTTCTCGGCTCGACCGCCGTCGTCGTACTCGGGAGTCGGATAGCTCGCTTCGGTCTCGAGATCCTCAGCGTCGTTGCCCGCCGCGTGAACCATGAGCACACCGCGCTCGTCCGCGTAACGCACGGCGTCGTCGACCAGCGACTTCCGGGGTGAGAACCCCTTCCCGAAGCTCATGTTGATGACGTGCGCGCCGTTGTCGACGGCATACCGGATGGCATTGGCCACGTCCTTGTCGCGCTCGTCGCCGTCGGGCACCGCGCGCAAGGTCATGAGTCGCACGTCCGCGGCGATCCCGTCGATTCCGATCCCGTTGCCGCGAACGGCTCCGATGATGCCGGCAACATGGGTACCGTGCGATGCGTCCGGGCCCATGATGTCGGGATTTCCATAGAGACGCTCCGAGCCGTCGGCGAAGTCGTCACCGACGATGTGGCGCGTCTCGAAGTCCGGGTCCAGGCCGTATTGCAGCAGTCCCTCGTATGCCTCCCGCGCCTCGGCCAGGTCACCGGGCGCGATACCCGCCGCGTCGAGCTGGAGGAAGATGTTTCTCGCCTGCTGGACGTCCGGTCGAATCGACTGGATGGCCGTGACGTTCTCGGCGGTGGGTTCCTCGCCTCCCGTGGCCTCGCGCAGCAGGGGCATCGCAAAGCCGAGGGCCGCCTCGATCTGCCGGATCTGCTCGAGCGTCTGCACGACTTCGGTCCGTCGCTCGTCGAAGGCCTGGTCGATACCCTCACAGGTCAGTCCGGACGGCGGCGCCTCGCCATCTCGGCACCCTCGGTGGAGCCGCGTCACCTCGAGCGTCTCGTGACCCACGTTCTGCCCGTCGGCCCCTCCGATGAAGTTCCAACCGTACACGTCGTCGATGAACCCGTTGCCGTCATCGTCCACGCCATTACCGGCGATCTCCCCCTCGTTGCGCCAGAGCACCTCGCGAAGATCCACGTGCGCCGTGTCCACCCCACCATCGATGACCGCGACGACGATGGTCCGCGCCGGGCGTCGGTCGCCGAGCAACTCCCGGTACGCCCGCTCCGCGCTCACGCCCGGGACGCGATCGGCTTCGAGGTCGAGGACCTGCCAGGCGTCGGGCGCGCGCGTGAGGGCCGTCGTCGCCGAATCCGGCGCGACGGCGGATGGTGCCTCGGCGGGGGTCGGTGTGGGCTCCGTCGCCGGGGGCTCCGTCGCCGGTGCCGGCTGGGGCGGCGGGGTCGCGGTACCGGACGCGCAAGCGCCGAGAACGAACAGGATCGCGAACGGGCCGAAGCGAGATCTCATGTAGGTGCGTCCCGGGGAGCGAGAAGACGGACCGGCATGCTACCCACGACGCCGCATGAATGCTCCCTGTTGGAGTCGGGCGTGATCCTTGCCTGTAGTAGTAGGGTGTGTCGAGCGGGTCGGACGCACGAAGCGAAAGGATCCCCAGCCATGTCGATATCCCTCAAGCCCAAGCACCTGAAGCTCTACGCCGACCTGGGCAAGCTTTTCGTGAGATACGGGCGCGCCGACCTGCTGGAAGGGGATGGACCCGGAATGGGACTCCTGGCGGGAGATACGAGCCCGTTGCAGGGGACCGCGTTCGACGGGCCCGCCGAAGAACGGGGCGAGGCGCTCGCCCGGGACCTGGAGGCGATGGGGCCCACGTTCATCAAGGTCGGCCAACTCCTCTCGACGCGGCCGGACCTCCTCCCGGTGGAATACGTCGTGGCCCTTTCGAGGTTGCAGGACCGGGTGGAGCCCTTCGACTCGGCGGAGGCCGAAGAGATCCTGGTCGAAGAGCTGGGGGTGAGGATCTCGAAGGCCTTCTCGCGCTTCGACTCCGAGCCGATCGCCTCGGCCTCGCTCGGTCAGGTCCATTACGCCGAGATGCGAGACGGCCGGCCGGTCGCCGTCAAGATCCAGAGGCCGGGGTCCCGCACGCAGGTTATCAGCGATCTGCAAGCGATGGAGGATATCGCGGAGGTGATGGTCAGGCGTACGAAGCTCGGAGAGTCCTTCGACCTGGTGGCGATGGTAGACGAGTTCCGGACCAGCCTCATGGACGAGTTGGACTACCGGCAGGAGGCGCGAAACCTTCAACGTCTCCGGGACAACCTGGAGCGATTCGACCGCCTGCTCGTGCCCTCTCCGGTCATGGACTTCACCACGTCCCGCGTGTTGGTGATGGAGTGGGTCGCGGGAATGAAGATCACCGAGCTCAGCCCGCTCACGCGCATGGAGATGGACGGCGAGGAGCTCGCCAAGCAGCTCTTCGAGGCTTACCTGCAACAGGTGCTCGTCGACGGTTTCTTCCACGCCGACCCGCACCCGGGCAACCTCTCCCTCACGCCGGACCACCGGATCGTGCTGCTCGACCTGGGGATGGTGGCCCGCATCGCCTCGGGGCTGCAGGAGAAGCTCGTGCGGTTTCTGATGGCCGTCAGCGAAGGTGACGGGGAAGCGGCCGCCCAGGCCGCGCTCAAGCTGGGCGTTCCCGGGCCCCGGTTCGACGAGCTCGGATTCGTCTCGGCGGTAACGGAGATGGTCGACAGGCAACAGGACGCCCTGGCCAAGGACATCGAGCTGGGCCGGATCGTGTTGGCCGTGACTCGAGCGGCGAGCGAGTTCGGAGTCCGCATCCCCGGAGACCTGAGCATGCTGGGAAAGACGCTTCTCAACCTCGACCGGGTCGGCCGAATCCTCGATCCGGAGTTCGACCCCAACGCGGCGATCCGCGCGCAGGTGGCCGACATACTCCGGCAGCGCATGTGGAAGAAGGTCTCTCCGGGAAGGATCGCCGCGTCGCTGCTGGAGTTGAACGATTTCACTCAAGAACTTCCGGGGAGGCTCAACCGCACGTTGGATCTGCTCGCGGGAAATCAGCTCCGGCTCGAGGTCGACGCCTTCGATGAGCGGCTCCTCATGGAGGGGCTCCAGAAGATCGCGAACCGAATCACGTTGGGGCTGGTCATGGCCGCCCTGATCGTGGGGGCGGCGATGCTCATGCAGGTGGAGACCGAATTCACCCTCCTCGGCTACCCCGGCCTCGCCATGATCCTCTTCATCGGGGCGGTGGTGGGAGGCATCGGGCTGGTGGTGAACATCATGCGCACCGACGAAAGGGCCGATCACGGCCCCTGAGCGTGGCGGCTTGACGCCCCTCATTCCGCCGCGCACGATGCATCCTCGAGGGTGTGCGGCCGGCCCCCACGGTCCGATGGCCCCTTTTCCTGCTTTGGCACGGAGTCCCGACATGCGCCGTTTTCGACAAGGCCCCGTCCTCCTGGCCCTGGGCATGACCCTACCGGGTGGCGCCTGCGGCGGAGACCGCGACGTCCCGGCCGACGCGCCCGCCGCGGAGGCCGATGCCACGGCGGATCCTCAGGACGAGTTCATGGCCCACCTCGCGACCATGTGCGGGAGAGCATTTCCCGGCGTGGCCACGTTGGGCTCCTCCGACGACTTCGGTGACGGGCTCGTCATGCATGTCCGCCACTGCGAGGGGGATGAGATCCAGATTCCGCTCCACGTGGGCGAGAACCGGTCACGCACCTGGATCGTCACGCGCACCGCCGACGGTTTGCGGCTCAAGCACGACCACCGCCTGCCGGACGGCAGCGACGATCCGGTCACACAGTACGGTGGAGACACCGTGGCGCCCGGAACGGAGCTCGAGCAGAGCTTTCCAGCCGACGCCTTCACGGCGGAGCTGCTCCCCGAGGCGGCGACCAACGTGTGGAGCATGACCCTGGTGCCGGGGGAGCGCTTCACCTACCACCTCACGCGCCACGGCGAGCCGCGGGCGACCTTCGAGTTCGACCTCACAGAGGAGGTCACTCCACCACCACCGCCGTGGGGCTACGAGGGCTCCGCTCGGAGCACACCATGACCCGCCCTACCCTGCTTTCGATCGTCGTCCTGTTTGCGTTCCTGACGGTCGCGGCACCCGACGACGCCCGTGCCCAGCGCGTGGCGCCGGCTCCCAGCTACTGGACCCCGACCAGCGCCTATGTCCCCGAATCGGAGCGGCACCCCGACTGGTACACGGTGGCGGGGGAACGCGACGGGCCCAGCATGTTCAGGCGGGTACGCCACCCCGAGGTGGAGTACGAAGCCGGAGACGTCCTGACCTGGGATCGCTTCCACACGGCGGACGTCATGTACACCTGGATGCGGCGGTGGGCGGAGGAGTACCCGGACATCCTGGAGATCCAGGAGGTGGGGCGCAGCTTCGAGGGACGGCCCATCCTCCAGGCGACGCTGACCAACAGGGCCACGGGGCCACACGTCGACAAGCCCGCCGCGATGTTCGACGGCGGGCATCACGCGGGCGAGGTCACACCCAGCGAGTCGGTCTTCTACCTCATGCACCACCTGCTGACCCAATACGGGTCCGATGCCGAGGTGACCCGGCTCCTCGATACGCGCGCAATCTATCTGCGGCCCCAGACCAATCCGGACGGATCGAACCTCTATCACCACACCGCCCAGCGAAATCGGAGCACCGTCCGCCCCTACGACGAGGACGGCGACGGGTTGGTCGACGCCAACCCACCGACCGATCTGGACGACGACGGTGCCATCCGCCAGATGCGTTGGCGGGTGGAGTCGGGCGAGGGGAACCACGTGCTCGACGAGCGCGATCCGACCGGCCGGCTCATGCGTCGTGTCCTGGACAGCGTTGGCGACTGGCGGGTGGAGGCCGAGGGCCTCGACCATGTCGGCGCCGGCCGTTACGCCTCGGACGGAATCGGCGGGCTTGACCTGCACCGGAACTTCCTCGAGAACTGGCGCCCGATGCCCGGCTTCGACGAGACCGGACGGGGCTATACGCAGGAGGGGGCCGGGCGGTATCCGCTGAGCGAGCCCGAGGTCTACTCCTTCGTGATGTGGCTCCTCACCCATCCGAACGTCTCGGCCGTCAACTACTTCGACACCACCGGCCCGTTCCACCTGCGCGGCCCCTCCTCGTCCGCCAGCGAGGAGCGCATGTACCCCGAGGACATCGCCCTCTACGAGTACTTCGATTCTCTCGCCATGAGCATCACGGGCTATCCCGAGGCCGGCGACGTCTACCTGGACTTCGCGCACGCGAGGGGAATCACCCACGACCCCGTGACCGGGGACTCGATCATTCCGTTTCCGCGCTTCGGTCACGGACCGGAGTTCGGGTACTTCTACTACGGGACCATCTGGTACGGGGACGAGATGTGGAACAGCATGCTCTTCGACGACCTCAACGGCGACGGGATGCTGGACGACGCGGACCGCCTCCTTTGGGACACGGAGCAGAACCAGGGCCGCTGCTTCAAGGACTGGGAGACGTTCCAGCACCCGCAGCTCGGGGAGGTCGAGATCGGAGGATTCAACCCGAAGTACTGCCTCCAGAACCCGCCGACCCATCTGCTCGCCGAGTGGGTTCAGCCCCACGCCATGTGGAATCTCGCATTGGCCCAGCACCTTCCCCTGCTGGAGTTGGAGGACGTCGAGGTGAGCGACGCGGGGCAAGACGGAGACGCGCGGCTCTACGACGTCACCGTACGCTGGACCAACACCGGACGCTTGCCTACCGCGCTCCGGCAGGCCCAGCTCGTGCGCATCGTCCAGGAGGATCGCGCCCGCCTCGAGTTCGACGATGAGCTGACTGGAGGGCGCGACGCCCGTGTGCGCATCATCGACCCGGTCCCAACGGACAAAACCGTCTACGCCGGCTTCACCCAACCCGGCGAGACGCGCGGTGCGACGTTCCGCGTACGGGTGGCGCCGGGCGGCGCTGTCGAGGGCACCGTGCGCATTCTCTCCACGCGTGGCGGGACGTTCGAGGTACCGGTGCGTTTGGGAGGATAATCGCGGGGGCACAACGGATGCCGGGGGCGGGATTCGAACCCGCAAGCCCTCTCAGGCGGGGGATTTTAAGTCCCCTGTGTTTACCGATTTCACCACCCCGGCTTTGTGTTTCCCTGCAACCACTTACGCCGTTTTTGGTAAGCTGCGATGCCGCGGCGGGGTGAGTTTGCGGGGAGAGTTTGGTCCCGTTCTTCTTCATTCAGCGGACCTCCCGAGGCTCCTCCTCGTGCGTGACGACACGGAGCATAGTCTCGTCGTCCGGGCGCTGGTAGGCCAGCTTCAAAGCCTCCAAGCTGGACCGACCGCCGGCTTGAGCAACGTCCACGTCAGGCAGGTTCTGCCTCGAGCTGGCCCAGAGTCGACCGCTAACGGGTACTCAAGGAACTCGGCCCATGCCTCGTCGAGCACCTCGACGGCGAGCTTGCCCCTGCCCCGGTCGCGGATTCGCTCCAGGTGCCCCGCGACCTTCGCGCTGAACGTCTCCACCTCCCGTCAATGCGTTCGCCGGACAGGCGAAGGCGATCCTCGAGAACGTCTGCGATGCACCGCCGGCCTGGAGCCGCAAAGCGTCGCGCCCCGATCTCGCCCACTGTCGCGCCTACCGCACACATTCCGATCCCGAGGAAGTCATCGGAGCCAAGCGGCAAGGACCGTCCGCACATCGTCGTCTCGATCCGACCATAGCCGGCGCTGCGCACGGGCATAGTGCCGATACGGGGCTCCCCATCGCGGGCACTTCAACGGCACTCGGACCGCCGTGGCACTGCTGGCACGTCGGTTGCATTCCAAAGCAGGCCCCTCGAGGGTGAAACGAGGCAGGGTTCCGTTCGGAGGAGGAGGACCATGGTCGACAGCGGATCGAGCAAGCGCGACACGAAGAGCCACGAAGATCCCGAGAAGATGGGGCGTGCCATAGGCGGGGCAACGGGCGTGGGCGCCGGGGCCGGCGTGGGCCTGGCTACGTTCGGGCCGATCGGTGCGATCCTGGGCGCGCTCGCCGGGGGAGCGGGGGGCTGGTGGGCCGGGAAGGAGTTGGTCCAATCGGTGGAGGAGGTCGACCGTGACGACAATCGATTCCGCAGAGCGCATGAGCACGCGGGTGCCACGCGTCCCTTCGAGGAGGTGCGTCACGCCTATCAAGTCGGCTACCTGGCGGGACGCAATCCCGCGTACGCGGATGCGCCTTTCTCGGACGCCGAACCTGACCTGAGCGCGGCGTGGACTCAGGCACATCTCCATGACGAGGATCCTGTGCCATGGGAGGACGTCGCTCCCCATGCGAGGAGGGGATACGAGTTGGCGAGGGAGAGGGGCTGACCCGCGCCGGCTACGCGCAACCTCGGACACCCCGACGCGGATCGCGTCACGTCACGGTCTTCCCCCGTTCTTGAGCTGCACGACGATCACTTCGACGGGCTCGGTTCCTTCGTTGACGTCGCCGTGGAGCACGCTTGGCGGATCGGCGTCGAGCCAATAGGCGGTACCGGCCTCCCATGTCATGTCGTAGGACTCGCCAGCGTCGGTGGTCACGGTGAGCGTCCCGCCCTTGAGCGCGATGATCGCACGCGGGTTGTCGTGTCGATGCATGGTCAGGGGTTGGTGGGGCACGATGATGCTCTTTGTGGCCTTCGCCCCCCGCGGCCACCGAAGGACCGGCCCCGCCGTGGCGCCCCGGACGATGTCGTGGAGGCGACATGAGGGGAGCGATCAAGATCCTGGCGGCGACCGCCCTGTTCGGGATCGGGCACAGCCTTCTCGCCTCGCGTTCGGCGAAGCGGGCCGCCGAGCGCGTGCTGGGCACGGAGGGGCGTAGTGCCCTGTATCGACCGTTCTACCTCGTGCAATCGGTCGTCACGTTCGGCGGGCTCGTGTGGTACCTGCGCAGGCAACCCAGGGATACCGTGTACCGCGTGCCCCAGCCATGGGCCACGCTCATGCGGATCGGCCAAGCCGGAGGGCTCATGCACGCGGCGCGCGCCGCCCACCACGTCGGCATCCCGCGCATGCTCGGCGTTCCAGGCCTCACCGCCTGGTTGACCGAGGGGGCCGTGCCAGCGCCGCCGGAAGCCCAGGGCCCTGCCTATGAAGGGGGCGCGATGAAGGACACGGGGCCCTTCCGCTGGCATAGCAGCCCGTGGCAGAAAGGTGATGGTCACCCGGTGAGGGGCACTCGGTCGACCTTGGCGTCAGCCACTCGCTACGAGAACTCACCTCCTGGGAGGACTGCGGTCACGGCGCCGAGGTGCTGCTCGGAGCGGTTCTGCGTGCCGACGCCCTCGATTCGATGACTTAGAAAGAGCCGGGCTCGAGCGCTTCCTCGATCGATTCAGCCACCTCCAATACCTCGGCCCAGTCGAGCCAGCTCTCGGATCCGCGGATCCACTTCTCGAACCACCCCATCTCCGACATGATCTTTACGAGCTGATTCGTCGGCTCACGGAGGCCGTGAGGCTCGCCCGGGTACACGATGAACTCGGTGGGTACGCCCCGGTGCTTCAGCGCCATGTGCAGCTCCTGGCCCTGAGGCATCGGGATCCGCTCGTCCGCCTGGCCGAAGTGAATGAGCGTGGGGGTCGACGCATTCTCGATGTACCTGATCGGGGACTCCTCCCACCAATGGTCGAAGTCGTCCCACGGCCGATTCGCGGCACCCAGGGATTGGTCACCTCCGAGATAGAACTCCCTCGACGCCTGGGCGTCCGTCTGGCCATAGAGGGAGATCCAGTTCGCCACTCCCGCGCCGCTGGAGATCGCCTTGAACCGGTCGGTAGTCACCAGCATCCAGTTCGACCAGTGGCCGCCCGCCGACCATCCCATGAAGCCCAGCGAGTCCGGGTGTGCGAGGCCTCGCTCGACCAGAAGGTCGATGCCGGCGTGAATGTCCTCCGTCGCGCGCGTCCAATAGTCTCCCGATAGCTCCGCCTTGAAGCGCTCGCCGTAGCTCGCTGATCCTCGGTAGTTGGGCCGGAAGACGGCGTAGCCGTGGGCGGCCATGAGGTGCATGTAACCCCTCTGCGGCCTTCCTGTGGTGGGGTCGAACATGTTCTGGTATGCCGACGCCGGGCCCCCGTGGATGTCGGTGATGAGGGGGTAGGAGCGGGAGGGGTCGTAGTTCAGCGGGTAGATCACGAGCCCTTCCACCTCCGTGCCGTCCGGCGACCTCCAACGCACGGTCTCGTAGTCCGCGAGCTGGATCGAATCCGCCCATGGATTCGCTCGGGTGAGGCGCGTCCAGCGCGACCTGTCACCCACGTGCTGCCACTCCGCGGCGTACAAGTCGCCCGGCAAGCGGGGATCGGTGAACTCGATCACCGCCGTTGGGCCGGGACGGTCCGAGGCGAGTGAGATCACGCCTTCCACCGATGTCAGGGCCGTAACCGTGCGGCCACCAACATCGACCTCGAACAGCTGCTGGTTTACGCCGTCACCGCCAACGAAGCGGATGGCCCGTCCGTCCTCCGTCCACACGGCGGCGTCAATGTCGTTGTCGAAGTCGGCGGTGAGCGGCTGCCAGGCGCCTCCGTTGGCCGCGCGGACGAAGACGTCATCCACCGAGCCCTGGAAGCCCGTAGGTGCCGTGAGGGCGAGCAGAGACCCGTCCGGCGAGTACCCAATGATCTGCTCCTGAACATCGTTGTCCGTCAGGCGCTCGAGGATGCCGGTGGTCGGATCCAGCTCATGGACCTCGTTTGCCCGATTGTCCAGATACGGATCCAGGGGCGCCGCTATCAGCGCGACGCGCTCCCCGGCAGGCGATTCCTGGAACTCCGTGACCCGGAAAGGCCCCTCGGTCAGGCGCCGTGCTCGTCCTCCCTCTACATCGACCGTCCAGACGTGCGAAGGCGAGAGCTCGAGGAAGTCGTCGTGCGCCAGCCCGCGCTGGATCGTCCGCGCGCGAAAGCCCTTGCGTCTGCGCTCGGCGTCCGCCGCATCCCACTCATCCGGCGCGATGAAGAGGACCTCCTCCGAGCTACGTCTCCATTCGAAGGACCGGACCGGAGTGGCGTGGGAGGTCAACCGTCGCGGCGCGTCCCTGGCCTCTCCGTCGGTGATCCAGACCTGACGTTCCGCGTCAGAGCCCGCCAGCCAGGCCAATCTGCTGCCGTCCTGACTCCAGCCCCAGTTGCCGATCCCACCCTCCGCGTCTGTCACCTGACGCGCCTCGCCGCCGTCCAGATGCATCAGGTAGAGCTGTCGCGCGTCCCCTTCGCGGTCGGAGGTGAAGCCGAAGAACTCGCCGGAAGGGTGCCACCGCGGGTCCCCGTCAGCCACGCCCCGAAGCTGTGTCAGGGAGCGATCCACAGTCCCGTCCACGGATGCCACATGAATACGAGTGTCGCTCGCGGGCCGGGGAAAACTCCCGTAGGTCACCGTGTACAGAAGGGCGGTACCGTCGGGCGACAGCGCCACTTGGCCGATCGACGCGGGACGCCAGAGATCAGCGTACTCGATCGGCCGGCGATCCTGCGCGCCGAGCGCCGCGGCTCCGATGCAGGGGAGCAAGGCGATGAGAACGACCAGACGTTGCGTCATGAATGATACCTCTGCGAGGCAGGTTGCTCGGGCGAGCGGCTACCCTCCGCGTTGGAGCT
>Ga0299906_10004600_pt1 | contig 11285 bp, 11 predicted proteins | sample RVTome_14_FD_200259 | JGI IMG/M metagenome (GOLD analysis project Ga0299906, IMG submission 200259) | Soil microbial communities from uranium-contaminated site in the Upper Colorado River Basin, Wyoming, United States - RVT145D125 (version 2) ... | reverse complement strand
CGGCGAGCACACCCGTTTCGCGCTGGGCGCGGCGAAGCAGGCCTGGGACCAGTCATGCCTGGGCGCCGACCGCGACCTCGATCCGCGGCGGGTGGGCATCTACCTCGGCGCGGGCGAGGGCGTGCTGGACTTCGACACCTATGCCCGCACGAACCTGGCGGGCTGGGACGCAGCGCAGCGCAAAGTGGACACGGTCAGGTGGATCGACGCAGCGCGGCGGATTCTCAATCCCTGGCGCGAGATCGAGCAGGAGCCGAATATGCCCGCGGCGCACATCGCCCGCGAGTTCGGCCTGCGGGGGCCGGTCTACAACTGCCTGACCGCCTGCGCCGCCTCCACCCAGGCGATCGGCGAGGCCACCAGTCTGCTGAAGCGCGGCGATGCGGATGTCATGCTCACCGGCGGCGCGCACACCATGCTCCACGTGCTGGGCATGACCGGCTTCAACCGCCTCACCGCCCTCTCCAACCGCAACGACCAGCCGCAGATGGCCGCGCGGCCCTTCGACCGCACCCGCGACGGCTTCGTCATGGGCGAGGGCGCGGGCATCGTGGTGCTGGAAACATTGGCGCACGCGCGGCGGCGCGGGGCCAGGCCGCTGGCGGAGATCACCGGCTACGGCTCATCGGCCGACGCCTTCCGCATCACCGACATGCACCCGGAGGGCTCGGGGCCCGCCGCGGCCATCACCCAGGCGCTGGCGCAGGCGGGCATCGATCCCGCCGCCACCGGCGACGACGGGCGGCCGCTCATCCATTACATCTCCGCCCACGGCACGGGCACCAAGGAGAACGACTCGATCGAGACCAAGGCGATCAAGAAGGTCTTCGGCGCCAACGCCTACAAGATCCCCATCAGCTCCATCAAGTCGATGATGGGCCACCTGATCTGCGCCGCGGGCGTGGTGGAGATGATCACCTGCGTGATGACGATCCTGCACCAGACAATCCCGCCCACGCGCAACCTCCACAACCCCGACCCCCAGCTCGACCTCGACTACGTGCCCAACCACGCGCGGCAGTCGCCGGTCGAGACGTGCCTGTCCAACTCCTTCGGCTTCGGCGGGCAGAACGATACGGTGATCGTGCGGAGATACTCAGAAGAGAAGTAACCACGGAGGCACGGAGGCACGGAGGGGGACAAAGTTGAAAGTCGAAAGTTGAAAGTTGAAACGACCCTTTGAGGCCATTGCTGCGCCACTGTCTGCAAACGGCTTCAACGTCGTGATTTCAACTTTTAACTTTCAATTTTCAACTTTGCCTCCCGCATGCCTGTCCAGTAACGCGATGACCTCCTCATCCGTCGTCTGCGCGAAGTGCTCGTAGAACATTCCCACCGCGCGGAAATCCTCCGGGGTCGAGAGGCACACGACCTCATCCACGTGCGCGCGCAGGCGATCCAGCGAATCGGGCGCGGCGACGGGGACGGCCAGCACCAGCCGCTTCGGCCCGCGCAGTCGCCCCCGGAGGCCCATCAGACCCGCCTGCACCGTCGCTCCGGTGGCGACGCCGTCGTCGACCACAATCACCGTGCGGCCGGCCACCTCCACGCCGCTGCGGCCGTGCCGGTACATCTCGTTGCGGCGGCGCACTTCGATCAACTGCCGCTGCGTCTCGGCCTCCAGGTAATCCTCGCTCACGCCCGTCAGGCCGATCAGCTCATCGTTGAGCGTCCGCTGGGGCGCTTCGCCGTTGGTCACAGCGCCCAGCGCCAGCTCCGGCTGGTTCGGCGCGCCGATCTTGCGCACCACGAGCACATCCAGCGGCGCCCCCAGCGCCTCGGCCACCGCCGCCGCCACCACCACCCCGCCGCGCGGCAGGCCGAGCACGACCGGATCGGCGCTCTCCAGATGGTGCATCCGGTCGCCCAGCCGCCGACCCGCCTCGGCGCGATCTCGAAACGTCGTCTGCGTCCTCCACATCGCCACGCCCCTTGTCCCCCGACGCAATCGACCGGCCCGCACGCCTTATGATATGCCGCTGCATCGCACCCATGCGCATCATCCACGACATCGCCGACCTGCCAGCATCCGGGGGCGCATCCGGGGGCGCGCTGGTGCCGACGATGGGCGCGCTGCATGAAGGGCACCTCGCGCTCATCCGCCGCGCTGCCGCATCGCCTCATCGCCCGGCGGTGGTGAGCATCTTCGTCAACCCGACGCAATTCGGCCCCGGCGAGGACTTCGCTCGCTACCCGCGCGCGTTCGACCGCGATGTCGAGCTGGCGGGCAGCGCGGGCGCGGAGATCATCTTCGCGCCGGAGGTCGAGGGGATGTACCCGCCGGGCCAGGTTGTGCCCGTGCCGCCGCTTTCGGGCCTGCCTGAGGTGGCGACGGCGCCGGGACTGGAGGATGCCCGCCGGCCGGGCCATTTCGCGGGCGTGTGCCAGGTGGTCGCGCGGCTGTTTGACCTTGTGCGGCCGCGCATCGCGGTCTTCGGCGAGAAGGACTACCAGCAGTTGCTGGTGGTCCGGGCGATGGCGGCGCAGGAGGCCGAGCGGTGGGCCGGCCTGGAGATCATCGCCCATGAGACCGTGCGTGAAGCAGATGGCCTGGCGATGTCGAGCCGCAATGCATACCTCACGGCGGATGATCGTGAACGGGCGCTGGGATTGTCTGGCGCGCTGATGGCGGCGCAGGCGGCGCGTGAGCCCGCCCGCGCCGAGGCGGCCATGCGCGCGGTTCTCGATGAGCGGCGTCTGGCCGTCGAGTACGCCGTGGTGCGCGATGCGGCGACGCTGATGCCCGTCGATGATCTATCCACACCGTCGCGGGCCCTCATTGCCGCGCGCGTGGGGTCCGTGCGTCTGATCGACAATGCGGCGATGCCCATGCGCGGCCGCACGGGATGACCATTGCCGCGCCGCGGCGGGGGGACGCTCTCACGTGGCCCCGGACCGGCCCGGCGGGACATCCACCAGCGCGGCACGGACTGTACGATGTGATCATGCGCCGACCCGAGGGGAAGTTCGGCTCCCGCCGCCACCCGCTCTGCCCGGAGTGCCGCTACGACCTCATCGCCACCGTCGCCGCCGGGCGCACGACCTGCCCGGAGTGCGGCTACGAGTTCGAGGCGTGGGAGCTGCGCGGCGAGAAACACGCCGGGGAGTGGACGCCGCTCGTCGGCCTCCGGCGTGCCGTGATCTCGCTTGCGATCCGTTCGCTGATCATCCTGCCGCTCTGGGCCGGCCTGGTGTGGGGGCTGACGCCTCTCCTGTTGATGTTCCCCCTGGGCATAAGGGTTTTCGGCGGGATTGCGATTCTTCTGGCAATTCCCGGCTGCCTCATTGGCCATGTGCTCGCTTCAGGTCTGGCGGACCGGGCGGGGTTTCAGTCCATGCTGCTCGGCTTTCTCGCCGCGGTCTTCGCCGTGACGACCATCATCAGCGGCATCATGATCGCCCAGATCGCGAATCCCTTGCCCGGCTGGCAGGGCGGCTTCACCGCGATCGCCACGTCCCTCTTCGCCGTCGGATGGATCATCCGCGCAACGCTGCTGGATGACTGAATAGGAATCGAGCCGACAGCGCGGGACCGCATCGTATGCGCGGTGCCACTGATTCACCGCCCGTTTTGGGGCGGGGAATCAGTGCGGCCGTTCACTGCCGAGCAGTTCGGGGACATCGTCCGCATCCGGGGGCCCCTCGCACTGACCCGCCCCAAGGCCGGCGGGTCAGTGGCACTATCCAACTCGCCGCTAGACTTGGCGCGTGACCACTTCGCGCCCCGACCGCATCCTCATCTTCGGCGGCACGTTCGATCCGCCGCACCTGGCCCATGCGCGATTGCCGCCCATCGCCGCCGGCGCGCTCGGCTGCGACCGCATCATCTATGTCCCCGCCGCGATCAATCCGCTCAAGGCCGCCGGCCCCACCGCGCCGCCCCACCACCGTCTGGCCATGCTTCGCCTGGCGGTGCGCGGCATTCGCGAGGCCGAGATCGACACGCAGGAGCTGGACCGGCCCGGACCCAGCTATACGGTCGACACCCTGACGGCCCTGCATGCGCGCTTCGGCCCGGATGTGCATCTGTTCCTGCTCATCGGCGCCGATGCCGCGCTCGACTTCGAGCGGTGGAAGGACTGGCGGCGGATCCTGGAACTGGCCGAGCCGGCGGTCATGCCCCGCCCGCCTCACCCCCGGAAACAGCTCATCGAGGCCTTCCGGGCGCAGGACGATCTGGAGCGCGCGGCATACTGGATCGCCCACATCGTGGAGGTGCCGTACCTGGACATCAGCGCCACCGACGTGCGGTCGCGCCTGGAGTCCGGCGGCGACCTGGCCGGCCTGCTCGATCTCGCGGTGATCGAGTACATCAGGGCGCACGGACTGTACGAGCCGAAAAACGGGACAGGTACGTTTTCCGGAGCGTGACCATCCTCGAAGACGTACCTGTCCCGTTTTCTGTGCGGTGACGAAGATCGCCTATTATTGCCGCTGTCCGCTCGCCCGCCTGCCCGCCATGTCCCCAGCGCCCGCACAATCCGCCGACCCCGCCATCCGGTCCATCGCCTTCATCAGTCTCGGCTGCCCGAAGAACCTGGTGGACTCGGAGAAGATGCTCGGCACGCTTGCCGCATCCGGCTATCGCCTCGTCTCCGAGTCCAGCGCCGCCGATGCCATCGTGGTCAACACCTGCGGCTTCCTCGAGGCGTCCAAGGATGAGTCCATCGAGGTCATCCGCGATGCGATCGAACGCAAGGAGAAGGGCGATCTGAAGCGCGTCATCGTGGCCGGCTGCCTTGTCCAGCGCCACCGGGCGAAGCTGCTGGAGTGGGCCCCGGGCATCGACGCCATGATCGGCGTGTTCGACCGCGATCACGTGGTGGAGGCCGTCAGCGGTCAGCCGTCTGCGGTCAGCCGCTCGCGCGCTGCCGGCGACCAGCGCGATGTTCCGCGATACTGGGTTTCCGGCAATGCCCTCCAGGCCGCCAGGGAGCGCGGCATGAAGACCACCGGCCTGACCGTCAACGGCGCTGACGGGCGCGGCATCGGGTACTTCGAGGATGACGGCAATCGATTTCGCCTCACCCCGCGCCACTGGGCCTACCTGCGCGTGAGCGAGGGCTGCAACCAGAAGTGCGCCTTCTGCACCATCCCCTCCATCCGCGGCAAGATGCGCTCCAAGCCCCCGGAATCGATCGCCGCCGAGGCCCGGGCACTCATGGCCGACGGCGCGTTCGAGCTGAACCTCATCGGCCAGGACACGACGAGCTACGGCTACGACATCGGCTACGAGGACGGCCTGGTGGGATTGCTCAACGTGCTGGATGAGACGGCCGAATCCGCCGGCGGCGGCTGGATGCGCCTGATGTATGTCTACCCCACGCACTTCACCGATGCGATGATCGACGCCATCGCCGACCTGCCCAACATCGTCAAGTACATTGACATTCCCCTCCAGCACATCACCGACCGCATGCTCACGGCGATGCGCCGCAACATCAGCCGCGCACAGCAGGAGGACCTGCTGCACCGCATCCGGGGGCGGATTCCGGGACTGGCCATCCGCACCACGCTCATCACAGGCTTTCCCGGCGAGACGGATGAGGACCATGCGGCACTCGTCGAGTTCATCGACGACTTCGGCTTCGACGCCCTGGGCGTCTTTCAGTATTCGCGCGAGGACGGCACGCCCGCGGGCACGATGGACCTCGATCCCGCCCTGCACGTGCCGGATGACGTGAAAGCCGCGCGCGAGGCCGAGCTCATGCTCGCCCAGCAGACGCTGGCGTTCGATAACGCCAAGTACGTCGCCGAGCAGGCGAGCCAGTTCGATGTGCTCATCGAGGGTCCGGCCCCCGGCAACACCGAAGGCCGCGCCACGGCGGGCGTCATGGCATCCGCCGGCGCGCTGTACACGGGCCGCTGCTATCACCAGGCCCCGCAGGTCGATTCGCTGACCTACATCCACAGCGCCGAAGCGCTCAGCCCCGGCGAACTGGTGCGCTGCACGATCGTCGATGCCGACGGCTACGACCTCATCGCGCGGCCGACGGAGCAGCTCGAGCGCGCGGTGCGTCTGCCGGTGGTGGGGTGACGGAAGAAGGGGACGGGAGCCTTTTTCCCGAAAAAGACTCCCGACCCCTTTATCGCCGGTTTGCCCGGGGCGTTTCTGCGTGCCACAATTCACGCGTGGGGAGCACCCAGCACCGGATGCGGAGACGCCCATGCGCACCATACTTGCCATCGTCGCGGGTCTCGCCCTGATCGGCTGCGAACAGCCGCCCGACCGCAGCGAGATCAACTACGCCTCGCCCGCGGCCGTCTCGACGCCGCTGGAGCTGGATCCCACGGACAAGTTCGAGATCGGCCGCTGGTGGACCAGCGGCCGCGAGCTGCTGCGCCTCGACCCGGACGGCGCGTTCCGGCTGTACGACACCACCAACCGCTACCACCCGCCGCGCGAGCGAGGCAGGTGGTCGCAGCAGAGCTACGCGCTGATGTGGCTGGAGCCGTACAGCATGCTGCCGCGCGAGCGCGTGCGGGTGGGCATTTCGCGCATCAACGGCGAGATCGCCCTGAGCGTGCCGGACCTGCTGCCGTTCTTCGCCATCGAGCAGCCGCCGGCGGTGCTGGAGGATTCGCTGTTCGGCATGTGGCGGGGACCGCTCGGCGCGCTCCAGCTCGACCAGACTATGCGCTACAACTTCTCGCCCGATTCCGACGTCGCCGCCGACGTCACGCTGGCCGGCCACCGCGGTCGCTGGCGGCTGGACAGCGGGCAGGTGCAACTGACGCCGGATGCGATGGGCCTCGGACCGTTCACGCTCACGCTGATCACCGGCGATGAACGGCTGGTGCTCTCGACGCCTGAAGGCGGCTTCGAGCGGGATATGGATGTCCGCGGGCCGGCCGGAACGAGCAACTGATGACACGACGGCGCGGCGGCGAGTCGCCATGCCCAGGCCCCTCGGCCCGCAGCACCCCGCTGGAACCCGACCGATGAACCTTCGCCCCCTTCTCGGCAACTTCGCGGACCCGCAGTATCGGCTGCCGCGCAAGGAACAGATGCGGCTGACCTGGACGGCGCACCACAGGCATCTCCCGCCCCGCACCCTGTGGCTCACCGCGCTGGGCATGGTGATCGCCTTCATTCTCGTCTTCGCGTTCGCCCATCCGCTCATGGCGACGCTGCTGTCGGCCTGGGGCGTGCGCGGCAATGCGTTTCCCCGCATGCCGTGGGCGTGGCTGCTCGCGGCGATGATCTATCTCGGCTTTGTCTGGATCGCCTCGGCGTGGGTCTTCCGTTTCATCTACATCCGCCCACTTCGCCGGGCAATGCGCGATGAGGGCTTCGACCTGTGCATCGAGTGCGGCTACGACCTGCGCGGGCAGGAGAACGCGGGCCGGGTCCGCTGCCCGGAATGCGGGACGATGTGCGAGCCGCCGCCGATATCCGAGCCGGAGCGGGGATGAACTGGCGCTGGCTCACGTATGATCATGTGCCGCCGGAACTCGGCCTGGATCGAGCCGAGCGGCGGTCCGTGCGGCGCGAGGTGCGGCAGGGCTGGGGCATCTTCGACGATCGCTCGCTCGGCGCACGGGTGCGCATCATTGCCGGCTGTCTGGGCGGCATCGCGATCGTGGCGATCATGTTCGTGTTCAAGGATGACCTGGAGGCCGCCGCGCCCGGCGGAACCGGCACGATTCTGTTCTGGATGATCTACTGGATCGTGCTGTACTACTTCTCGGCGGTCTTCTGGCGGTCGCTGTATGAGCGCAAGACCTGGCGTGTGCTCCGCAAGCGCGGCTACGACCTGTGCGCGGAGTGCGGCTACCTGCTGAAGGGGCTGCCCGGTGACCAAGGGCAGTGTCCGGAGTGCGGGGGGGAGATCGGAAGTCGCGCCACATTGCCCGCCCCATCGAAGGCGGACCCGTGAACGTCCTCCTCCACCATCTCATCGACGACCACATCACACTCACGCCGGAGCAGAACAAGATCATTCGGCGGGAGACGATGAAGCGATTCTCGGCCGAGCCGCGGGCAAACCTGCTGCGCATGATCCCCGGCATGCTCCCCCTGCTGGCGATCCCGTTCATCCTGAAGGTCCGCAGCCGCTACGGCATGCTCGCCGATGTCATCTTCGAACTGGTCATCGTCGCCGCGGGCCTGGCCATCATGTACTGGCTCTTCCGCCGCGCGTTCAAGCGCCACGCCCGCGCCGCCATCCGCGATCTTGGCATCGCCGATATCTGTCCGATGTGCGGCTACGATCAGAGGAACCGTGTCCGCACCTCCGGATGCGATCGCTGTCCGGAGTGCGGCGCGACCCTTGGGCCGTTCCAACCTGAGGAGCCGTCATGAGTGATCACGCGACCGCCACGACATCGACAGACGATGCCGCCGCCATCACCGCGTTCCTCGAGCGCGCCGATGTGTGCTGCCCCACCTGCGGCTACCGGCTCACCGGATGCCCGACCAATCGCTGCCCGGAATGCGGCGAGGCGTTCGTGTTCCGTCTTGGCCGCCGCCTCGGCGGTGCCGCATGGTGGTGGACGGCGGTGGCCGGCGTGGCGATGGCGACGGGGCCGGTCGCTCTGTTCGCGGTCATCCGCCTGTTCAAGATCGCCGAACTGACCGGGCCGGAAGTGCGCATGCTGATGGGCGACCACGGCAAGACGGTGGTGTCATACGCCGCGGACCTGCCCAACACGTTCCGTTTCGTGGCCCTGGCGACGCTGCTTGGGGTGGCGCTGGTGTGGCTGATCAACGCCCGGCGGGCGTGGCGTCTCATGTCCGCCCGCGCCCAGGTGATCCTCGGCGTGCTGGGCGCGGCGATGCCGATGATCGTGCTCGGCCTGCTGGCGCTGATGATCTCGTTGTAGGAAGCCACGCGGACAGACGCCGGTCTCGCCTGGGCGCCGCCGGTTGTCGTCGCGCGGCCTTCGGTTCAGCGTTCTCAGTTCGCAGTCTTCCGTCGAAGGAATTGAAACCACGTGACGATGTCGAATCCCTCATCTGAGACCTGAAGACCATCGACTCCTGACACTCACCCCTCGCACGGGCCCCAGTTCGCCAGCAGGTTCAGCAGGTCCGTCACGTCGATCAGGCAGTCCACGTTCGTGTCCGCCGGGCACTCCTGCTCGTCCACGACGCCGGGGAAGCACCGCAGGCTGCACTCGCCCCAGCCGGCCAGCAGTGCGAGCAGGTCACTCACATCCACCGACCCGTTGCCGTTGGCATCGCCCGCGCACAGCTCGCACACATCCAGGATGCCGTTGTGGTCGCCATCCGCGGCGGGCAGCAGGTCGATGTCGCACGAGTCGGGCACGCCGTTGCCGTTGCAATCGTCGCCCTGCGCGGCATCGCACTCGTCCGGTACGCCGTTGGCGTTGCAGTCCGCGAACTCCTCCATGTCATCAGGGATATTGTTGCGGTTGCAGTCCAGCGGATTGAGCGAGAAGCGGATGTTCGGCCCGTAGCCCTCGCGCAACGTCGGGTTGGGCTGGTATGCCGTGAAGACTGAGTTGGTCTGGGCTGAGATCACCGAACTGACCCACGTGATGTGGCTGTCCACACTGATGAAGGCGTTCTGGCTGAGCACGGTGAAGCGGAACAGGTCGAGGTGGAAGTTGTTGGCCAGCATGTAGTACTCGACATCCTCGTGCAGGACGACCGGGGTGATGTCGAGATAGCGGCTGCCGGAGACAAGCTGGCCGCCGGCCCCCGAGGGAATGGTCGCCGAGGCGAGCATCGTGCCCGAGGCGCGGTGGAACAGGGCCACCATGTGGCTGGCGACCAGCCCGTTGCCGCCCTCGTCGATGACGCCGATCTTCGTCACCAGGATGTCCTCGTTGGGGCGGAAGGAATAGCCGGTCTGACCGTTACTGGCGCTGTTGACGAGCACGGTGATGCCGGTGCCCGGCGACATGGCGCTGAAGGACTGCCCGGAAGCGGCCGCCGAAACCATGGCCGAGAGAATCGCCGCAAGCGGCATCGCCGTGCCGCGCATCGCGCCTGTCATGTCCGTCTCCTCCACAACGGCCACCGCATCGTCGCCGGAAAGGCGAAGGAGCGCTGTTCGATGCGCGGCGGCAACCAGGGTCCCTCACACGATCGCTCATGCCGGGCGTGCAGCACACTGGACGGCGCGGCATGTCCGGCCCGTCAGGATTTTCCGCCTCAGGCGGCGGCAAACCCGGCGCGGCCTACAATGGCGGTCCATTGGTCCGAGGCATCAGGACATCGTGGCACGGCCACATGCCATGAGACGCCAAGAACTTCGGCCGGCCCGCCGCTTTCTGTTTTCTGTTTTCTGATTTCGCACCTGCGAACCGCCACCTGGCCCCCAAGCGCTCCCTGGCGGTCGCGGCTAAACCTGTCACCCGTCACCCGCCCCATGCCCATCCGCAACTTCTCCATCATCGCCCACATCGACCACGGCAAGTCCACACTCGCGGACCGGCTGCTCCAGATCACCCATGCCGTCACCGAGCGCGAGGCCCGCGAGCAGCTCCTCGACGACATGGACCTGGAGCGGGAGCGCGGCATCACGATCAAGGCCTCCGCGGTGACCGTCCACTACGACTTCAAGGGTCAGGACTTCGAGCTCAATTTCATCGACACACCCGGGCACGTGGACTTCACCTACGAGGTCAGCCGCGCGCTGACCGCGTGCGAGGGGGCGCTGCTCGTCGTCGATGCCACGCAGGGCGTGGAGGCCCAGACCGTCGCCAACGCCTACCTGGCGGTGAACAACAACCTCGAGCTGATCCCGGTGGTGAACAAGATCGACCTGCCCTCGGCCGACCCGGACGGCGTGGCGATGCAGATCGAGCACGTGCTGGGGCTGCCCGCCGAGGACTGCATCTATGTCTCGGCCAAGACCGGCCAGGGCATCGTCGAGCTGCTGGATTCGATCTGCGAGAAGCTCCCCCCGCCGCGCGAGCCGGTGACGGACCGGACCCGGGCCCTCATCTTCGACAGCCACTACGACGACTACCGCGGGGTGATCGTCTACTTCCGCGTTTTCGACGGGTCGCTGAAGATCGGCGACAAGATCCGCATGATGGGCACGGGGCGGACGTTCACCATCTCCGAGCTCGGCCGCTACACGCCCAAGCCGACGAAGGTGGACAAGCTGGACTGGGCCGAGGTCGGCTACATGGTGGCGGCGATCAAGACGCTCAAGGATGTGCGCATCGGCGACACGATCACGCTGGAGTCCAGTCCCGCCGACGAACCGCTTCCGGGGTACGAAGAGCCCAAGCAGATGGTCTTCTGCGACTTCTACCCCTCGACGAACGCCGAGGAGGGCAAGAAGAGCGACTTCGAGGCCCTGCGC
>Ga0299906_10004599_pt1 | contig 11286 bp, 11 predicted proteins | sample RVTome_14_FD_200259 | JGI IMG/M metagenome (GOLD analysis project Ga0299906, IMG submission 200259) | Soil microbial communities from uranium-contaminated site in the Upper Colorado River Basin, Wyoming, United States - RVT145D125 (version 2) ... | reverse complement strand
CCAAAACATACGACTCTTCTTTTACATGGAGTGATTCTATAGCGGGTACTTGGTTTCCTTGCAGAATTGACAAAAGCGAACTCGCCTCTACGAATTCTTGTTCTGGTAGCAAAAGATATCTGTACAACCCCTCAGCAGTTTTTTTGCGGTACTGCGCTAGCAGTTTTTCTGCGGCAAGTACTTTTTTTGCAGCAGACTTGGTATCATTTTTGTGGCAGTCAATTATTGACTCGCTGCACAAAATCACTATTTGGCGGGTGTTTTTGATCAGGCTCTCACGCCCCTCAAGGTTTTTCTCAAGAGATTTTGAAATTTTCTCAAGTGATCGCTTTGTGGAATCTAGCATGTAAGAACCACAAAAAACTAGCATAAAGTCGTTTTCCAAATGGCTTATTTTATGTCCACATTATGATTTCATCATGGAAATCACTGTAAAACAAATGTACCAAATAGAAGAAAACGGCCACCAAATGGGATTTTTGCGTCAGCTGATGATGGAAAATGCAGGTGCGGCAATGGTAAAACAACTAGTAAACAAATTTCCAGACATTTCATCAAAAAAGGTACTTGTATTTGCAGGACTGGGAAACAATGGCGGGGACGCACTAGTTGTTTCAAGGCACCTTGCAGGATTTGGCTGCAAAGTAATTGTAGTTTTGCTTGGTAATCCAAAAGGCATCAAAACAGAAGAATGCAGAACAAACTGGCAAATTCTTGAGAAAATGAAATCAGTACAACTTGGTTTTGGACCAGATGATGCCTCCAACTTTAATGTCGACATTATAGTAGATGGCATACTTGGTACCGGAATTACTGGAACTATTAGGGAGCCACAAGCGTCAGCAATTGATCTGATTAACAAGTCGAGTGCCTTCAAAATATCAGTGGATGTACCAACAGGCATGAATCCAGATACTGGCCAAACTGCAGACAAGTACGTCAAAGCTGACATGACAGTAACGTTTCATAAAATGAAGGTCGGCATGCCAAAGAGGATAGACATTTGCGGAACGATTTTTGTTGAAAAAATTGGCATTCCACCAGAAGCAGAGATCGGCGTATTATGATAGTCCATCAATTAGAGGTAGGTAACATGCAAAATTTTACCTACGTTGTAGAAGACGAGGACGCTGGAGACGCAATAATAATAGACCCGTCGTGGGATCTTGATGATCTAAAACGAGTAATTGAAAAAAACAACCTCAAAGTACAATACATTGTAAACACGCACTACCACTTTGATCACACACTTGGCAATGAAACAATGGCAAAAGAAACAGATGCAAAAATAATCCAGTACAAAACCTCAACACTAAAGCATGACATTGCCGTATCAGACGGTGATAAGATAAAGTTTGGAAGCTCGGAGCTGAGCGTCTTGCATACTCCGGGCCACTCAAAGGACAGCATGTGCCTTGTAGGTGATGGCAAGATTTTCTCTGGCGATACTCTCTTTGTTGGCACTTGTGGCCGCGTTGATCTGCCCGGGGGGGATGCAAAAGAGCTGTATCACAGCCTCGTTGATGTTTTACGAACACTGGACGATGATTTGATTATGTACCCAGGTCACAACTACGGCTCAACTCCTACTGCGACACTTGGAAACCAAAAAAAGACAAATTTTGTAATGCAGCCAAGAACAGAGCAGGAATTTCTACAAATCATGGGAATAGGATAATTGAATCAAGACATTGACATTCTTGTCGACCAACAAAAAGGCCGCGAGTTTTTAGAATCAGTTGAAAAAAAGCATTTTCTTTTTTCTTTGGTTATATCGTATACTGATACCTGCACAATTCCGGGAATTACAGTTGCTGGAAAAAACCCGGCGCTTTTGCAGTATACTTCTCCTGCAGACGCAGAATTTTTGAATTTTGGTTACTGCAAATGCATAAACGTAATCCCAATGACTCCTGATGGCAAGCCGACTCCGGCGCTGCTGACAAAAACCGCACTAGAGTCAGCTAGCATTTCAAACATTGTGATTAATGCAGGCAGCAAGATACTGCCAAAGTTGCCGTACTTTGAGACTGGGCTTCCTTTTGGCAAAAACATAGCAACAGGTCCGGCAATGCCACTTGATGCAGTTACACACGCAGTAGAATATGGGAGAATGATTGGGCGAAGCCTTGGCTCCATAACTGACTGTCTGGTGCTAGGTGAAAGCATACCTGGAGGAACCACAACGGCGCAGGCAGTGCTTGCCTCACTTGGAATTGACGCAAAGGTGAGTAGCAGCATGCAGGACAACCCGCTTGCACTCAAAAACGAAATAGCAAATACTGCCTCAAAACGAATCGATTCCAAAAATCCATTTGATGTTGTTGCAAACGCCGGAGATCCGATGATCCCAACAATTGCTGGGATTCTTAGCACTGCATCGTCATCAACCAAAGTGATTTTGGCAGGAGGAACTCAAATGGCAGCTGTTTTGGCATTTAGTAAAATCACAGGATATGACAAAGACAACACGGCAATTGCCACAACCTCTTATGTAATCGATGATAACACTGCAAACCTAGTTGATACCATAAAGCAAATCGACCAAATACCAGTCTTTTCTGTCAGGCTTGCTCTGAAGGACTCTAAAATAAACGGTCTAAGATCGTTTGCCGACGGATTTGTAAAGGAAGGAGTTGGAGCAGGCGGTGCATCGCTTGCAGCAATGCTAAAAGTTGGAATTGACTCAAAGCATTTGTTGCAGCTGACCGAACAACAGTACGAAAACACTATTTTACTGTAACCGACTTGGCAAGATTTCTTGGGTAATCCGGATCCGTGTTTTTTTCTATTGCAGAATAATATGCAAGAAGCTGAATTGGGATTATCTCTATTAGCGGATAAAACGCCTCGTCAATAGTTGGAATTGAAATCCAATAATCGTATACGTCGCTTGGCTTATCAGAAATTCCAATAATTTTTGCACCTCGCGCCTTGATCTCTCTTGCACTTGTGAGCGTATCATTGTAGGTAAAGTCATTTGGATTTATTATGATGACATAAACGCTTGAATCCATCAAAGCGAGCGGGCCGTGTTTTAGCTCACCACCCGGGATGCCTTCGGCATGAATGTACGCAAGCTCCTTTAGCTTCAGTGCAGACTCGGCAGCAATTGGATAATGGACGGCCCTACCCAGAATGTAAATGTCTGTAACGTCCCTAAGATCCTTTGCTATCTGCTTTATCTTTGAATGATCCGAAAGAACCACTCCAACTGCATCTGAGATCTTGGCGTTATCAATTTTGATGCAGCCATCGCACAGCTTTTCCGTTATCTTGTAAATGACGCTAAGCTGCGATGTAAAGCTCTTTGTTGCAGCAACGCCAATTTCTGGGCCGCAACTCATTCCCATAACGAGTGCTGACTCTTGAGCCAGAGAAGACGTCAAAATATTGACAAGGGACAGTATCTTTGCGTTGGATTTTTTTGCAATGTTTACTGCCTCCAAAACGTCGGCACTCTCACCGCTTTGCGAGATGGCAACAAGAATGGAGTTTGGCTCAATAGCATCAGGTGAAAAAGAAAGCTCGCTTGATATTATTGGCTCTACCTTTATCTTTGCATGTTTTTGCCAAAGGTATTTTGCGACTAGTGCCGCATTGTAGCTTGTGCCGCTACCAGTAATGTAGATATTTTTTGCATGCTTGATAAAATCAGTGGCTGCGTTTATTGCATCCATGGAACTCTCGCCTGCCTGAATTATTGTCTCTGGCTGCTCTGAGATCTCTTTTAGTGTAAAGTGCGCATAATCGCCCTTGTATGCATCCGCAAACTCCTTTGAGACCTTTGTTACCTGGTGTTTTACCGGCTCGCCTTCAAAGTTGTATATCTGAATCCCAATTTTGTCAAGTAGTACAAACTCGCCATTATCAAGATAAATCGCATCATCAGTTTTTTCTATGAATCCAAGAACGTCACTTGACAAAAAGTATCCGTGCTTTCCAATACCAATTATCAGGGGTTCATGATGTCTGGCAGCTGAGAGAGTTCCGTTTTGAAACATTGCAACAAACGCATAATGACCTTTGAGTCCTAAAATCGTTTTAATCATGGCTTTTTTTATGTCGCTTGTTTGGTCATAATTGAACTGCAACAAATTGGCAATTACTTCACTGTCGGTCTGGCTTTTGAACTGGTAGCCTTTTTTTTCTAAATCCACTTTGAGCTCATCATAGTTTTCAATGATGCCATTATGCACTATGGCAATTTGACCAGAACTGCTTGGGTGTGGGTGTGCATTGACATCAGTCACATTACCGTGTGTAGCCCACCTTGTGTGACCAATTCCAATATTTCCTGGCAACGAATCTAGGTGAAGCGAGCTGTTTACTTCTGCGACCTTGCCTACTCCCTTTTTGACAAGAATCTCTTGGTTGGACTTTGTGGCAACACCTACACTATCGTAGCCTCGGTACTCCATTCTCTTTAGGCCCTTTACAAGAATGGGTGCCGCCAACCCATCGCCATAATATCCTATTATAGAACACATTTTCTGCAGTGATTTAACAAATCAGCTATTTAGATATAAGCGTCGTTTATGATTGAGACTCTGATTGAGGCTCTGACTCTTCTTGTTTTGCTTCGGCTGGGGGATTGTTTTGCACTTTGAATTTTGGCGATAGTTGAATGAGCCCTTCTTCTTTGATATTTACAATATATGACGGGATGGTGACGACTCTGTCTCCGATTGTTACGTGTCCGTGAACTATGGCCTGTCTTGCTTGGTACGGCGTCTTAAATGAGAACTTTTTCTGAACCATTGTCTGAAATCTGCGCGAGAGCAAGTCATCGATATCCAAGTTAAGAACGTCATCTAAGGTGGCGCCCTCCTTTACAAGTCCAATTCTTGTCAGTGAGTTCATCAAGATTGGTTCTTTTTGTTCTCTTATTTCTTGTCTGAGTGCTAAAAGTGATCTTGCCTGGTGTCTGACTCGTGATAGCTCAGTTCTTGCCTTCCATAACTCTCGCTTGTTTTTCAATCCATAGGTTCCCAAAGTGTTGAGATCCTCCATCATAAAGTCATAATTTAGAGGACGTTTTGGTTTTCTCCAGATTCTACTTGGATAATGAGGATCTCCCAATCATTTCACCTATTTCTTTGCCTTTGCATCCGGAGCTGGTGCCTTTGCCTTTGTGTCAGCCGGTGTCTTTCCTGCAGCTGGAGACTTTCCTGCCGCTGCAGCTTTTGCCGGTGCAGTGGCTGCTGGTGCTGCACCTGCTGCCGGAGCTGCTCCTGCAGCTGCTGGTGCTGCACCTGCCTCTGCTCCTGGAGGTAGCACACCTGCAGGTAATACTTTACCGCCCTTTTTAACTCCAACTGATGCTCCCTTACGACCAGTAGTTCTAGTTCGTTGACCTCTAACCTTTAATCCAAAAGTATGACGAAAACCTCGCCAGCTGTTTACCTGTTTTTCCCTCTCAATGTCATTTCTTACTGTAAATGCAACGTCTGATGTTATTAGATGAAAACTATTTCCAGATTCGACATCCTTTCTTCTATTGTAGATCCAAGCTGGAAAATTAACAGATGTGGGATCTTTTAGCGCCTTTTCAATGACTTCTACTTGAGATTCTGTAAGAAACCCAATGTTGCTATTTGGGTTCAAATCCAAAGCGCCAATTAGCGCATTGGCAAAATTGTAGCCTACTCCCTTAATCTGGGCAAGTCCAACTGAGAGCTTTTTGTCTCCTGGAACATCCTTTCCAACAATCCTAACAATGTGCCTATATTCTTGTGCTGACAAGTATTGGAAAATCAATTCAACCCCGATAAAAACCCTACCCGAATATTGAGCAAAGATTCGTTCACTAATATTATATCATAACATAACGTAACAGTAGCGATTGACAGCAGTTTCAGAACTTGTTCAGAGATGCTACAGCTCTGAGCCCAAATACACCGAAATAAAAGCAGGAGTTCCAGAAGACTATGAGGACATAAAAACAATACGGGATCTTCTTGAAATTAATTACAAGCTTCTTGAAGCAAGAGAGCAGCTTAGAAAAAATCTTATCAGTGCCATGAAATCTGGCGAGAAAAAATATCCGGGAATTCTAGGATATGACGAAGACGTGATCCCTGCACTGGATAGGGCGATTCTTTCTGGGCATGACATCTTTTTGATTGGCCAAATAGGACAAGCCAAAACAAAATTAGTCGAGACAATCGCAAAGAATCTTTTATCGCCAATCCCAATAGTTGACGGTAGCATAACAAGTGACTGCCCAATGGACCTGCCAGCAGATGAGCTGATTTCATTATTGGAAGGACAAGAAGCCAACAAATCATCACCGAAATTCTACATAAGCCCTGAGAGCTCTCAAAAAATTCTTGACAATAATCTAGATACAAAAATCACATGGGTTGACGGGCAACAAAGGTTCCGGTATGTCTTGGCAACACCTGACATATCGGTAAAGGATCTTGTTGGGTACATTGATGCAATCAAGGTTGCCAAAAAAGGCGTAGAGATGTTCAAAATTGAATCATATTCGCCAGGACAACTGATGCAGGCAAAACACGGAATATTTTGCATTGATGAGCTTCCGGTTTTGGATCCAAGAAAACAGGTTGCACTACTCTCTGTATTGCAAGAAGGCAGATACACAACAGGCTCGTATCCAGTAATGTTTGAGCCAAAGACTGTCTTTTTTGCGACTGCAAACCCAATTGACTACACACATTCTGGCAAAATCATTGAACCGCTTTATGATAGGCTAAAGAGTCATGTGCACACCCATTATCCAAAAACCATGGATGATGAAATGCTGATAATTTTACAAGAGGCAAAAACAGCCAACTGCTTTATTCCAGTTTTTGTATTAAGAACCCTTACAAGATTGGTGCAAAAAGCACGCAACAATCCGGAAATAAATCAAGCCAAGGGCGTAAGCGTAAGATTTGGCATACATGGTTTGGAGCTTCTAGTTGGCGAGTCGGAGAGGACGCGAGCAATCCCCTACCAAACAGTGGCAGTACCAAGGCACTCTGATATGTACTGTCTTGCACAAATTGCCAAGTTTGAGCTTTCTGAAATTGATGATACACTTGAAAACCGCCACCACATATTTGGCGAACTTCTTGGCAGTGCGATCAAAGACACATGCCTTGAGTATCTGCAAGGCATTGATGCCGAAATTCTAGAATCAATAAAGCAGGAATTTACTGGCAAGACATTCCAGGTCTCGCAAAAAATTGTTTGGTCAAACGGCCAAACCTCGTATGAAAAACAACTGCAAAACTTTACCCAGCTTAACAACCTCATAATCTCAAAACTAGAACAAATAAAACAAGAACAGTCAAGCTTTGTGGAAAAACTAGCTGCAGACAAGATCCCAAACAAAAACATCACACTTGGAACCCAAGCCGTAAATGAGCTAAAGGCCGCAGTCTTAGAGGTAGTCTTAGACGGCCTGTGCTTTGTCACGCCAAAGATAATTGATAAAAAAGAAGCTGGTTATGTCGCTGCATAATTTCAAAAATTTTGTGTATTTTTCGGCCACGCAAGAAAAAAGACAAGATTCCAATGAAAAATCGCGAACCCTTGACCAAAAAACACTAGAGCGAATTCTCAAAACGCTTGCGAGCCAATCGATGCGCGAAAAAGCACCAACATTAGATGAACTTGAAAACATTCTGCTAACTAACATACGGGAACTAAGCTCAGATTCGGTGCCGCACGAACAATCAGACCAAATTCCAAAAAGTGACGATATACACCATATCACAAAATACCTAATAGAACAGGGCTATCTCAAAGACGACACAAACTGGCTTACAAAGAAGGGGTTCTTTGCAATAGGCAACCAAATTCTCCGTGATCTAATGAATGAGCTAAAGACAGGCGAGTTTGGATTACATGAAACCAAGTCAGTAGGCATTGGCACGACAATTTTGGATACTACAAAAAAGTTTGAGCTTGGCGATGAGCTGAAACTACTGAGCGTTCCAATTACCATACTTAACACCATAAGCCGACTCACAAAGAAAGGATCAGAATTAAAATTTCCACTTGATATAGATGTGGATGACTTTGAAGAGTTTGAAACAATCGAGGATGTAAGGACTGCAGTTGTCTACTGCATAGACTTGAGTTCTACTATGAAGTCTTCTCTGACTGGCCCCGGTATTAGTCGAATCGAGGCAGCAAAAAGAGCGCTATGGAACCTTTACGTTCTAAACAACAAGTTCTTTCCAAACGATTCTATTTCGGTTGTCGGCTTTGCTTCGATGGCATCCATTGTGGATCCATTTGACATACCGTTCCTGAGGACATATGACGCAAACGATGATTTTTTGCACTATACCAACTATCAGGCAGCATTTAGACTGGCAAAAAAAATTCTACAAAAAAATTCCGCCAAAAACAAACGAATCGTCATGATAACGGACGGTCAGCCAAGTGCATGCTTTGTAGATACTGAAAACCAAAAAAACTCAATACTATCTGAAAAACCATACTCCAATTTTTATGAGCCAGACCCATCATTGCTATCAAAAATACGAGAGGAGCGCAACATGAAAATTGACAGTGGCAGCATGGTTTACCTCTGCTATAGATACAAAAAGGTAGATCCAAAAGTAAACGAGCAAACCATTAATGAGGCAAAAAAATGCAAGCGCGAAAACATCCAAATTGACACAATTGTAGTCAGCGAGGAAGCAGAGCTGCTAGACTATGTCAAGCAAATGGAAAAACAACTGCAAGGCAAAACCTATCACATAAATCAAAACAACATGGAAAAGGTCCTAGTCATTGACTATCTGTACAACACCAAGAAAATATTAAGTGTAAAAAACTAGGCACGCCATGACGGAAAACTATGACAAGGGCAAGGTGCTTGAGGACTTGTTCAACCCAGACATATCAATCATTTTAGCAGAGCTGGAAAATGGTAGCAAAGAATCAGCCTATCTGGCAAACAAGATTGGAATCTCAGAAGAAGAGATCAAAACACGCCTTGGCTACCTAATCGGGGCCGGTTTTGTCATATCATCAAACTCTCCTTTATCATACACTGTCAACGCAGACAAGATTGCAAAAATCATGGAAAGTGATGAAAACTACAAAAACGTAGTTGATGGCCTAACTGAGCTTGACAGCTATCTTAACTGATTTTCTTTTTCCGGTTTTTTATTTCTAATATTACAGCGAGTCCAACTCCGACAAATCCGGAAACTATTAGCGACTGCCCTAAGAGGTTTAGTGCAATAAAGTTCTTGTCTGGCATGTGTGTCAAACCCATTACAATTGGAACTTCGCTTGTAGCCGAACTTTGCAATAATAATTTGTAGCTTCCCTTTACCGTAATTTCGAACTGCTCCTCTGTTGATCTTTGGCTGATCTCAATTGATGTTATCTGTTGTCCAATTGGATCTAATATTGTGGCAACTAATCCATCAAAACTTTCTGCCTGAACGACAAAAACACCTGTATTTGCTATGGAGGGATCTAATTCCTTTATCAGCTCAACTGGCGAGGCATCGCTTGCCACTCCCTCAACTATTGCGAGGTCCTGCGTTACAAGATTTGATCCATAAAACGAAGTTACCATGCCAATTGCTACAAGTGCGCCCCCAATGAACAAGATTAGATGGGATTTTCTCATTACACACCGCTCAGTGGGGTCCTATATTGAGGTATTTTTGAGAATGTTTTTTATGATGGTTGAATCAAAAAAGTTAGTCTTGGCTAAAAAAGTTAGCCTAGGCTAACTTTTAAATAGACAAAAAATGGTCATTATGCGTATAGATCTTGAAAGCATTTTCAAAAATGACATCCATCCTAGTAGTAACTACGATACTTGCCACGTTATACTTTGTCTACCCAAATATCTCAGATGCCAAAAACGAGGAAAAAACGTTTGTCACGCATACTGGTGCAGTCATAAAAACATCAGGCGAGGTTTTGGATCCAGTATACACTGCACAAACAGTCGAGTTTGATCCCGAAAAATATCTTCGAGAATTCAACTATGGCCGCATCTCAAAGTTAGAAGACGGCAGAACATTGCGCGAATTTACAATTATTGCAGAAGACGATAAAATTATGGAAATCTCCCCAGGTGTTTTCTATAATGTATGGACCTTTAATGGTACGGTTCCAGGTCCGACTATAAGGGCCACAGAAGGCGATCTTATTCGCATATACTTCATCAACAATGGCTCAAAAGAGCATACCATGCACTTTCATGGAATCCATCGAGCTGAAATGGATGGGGTGTTTGAGCCAGTAGGGTCTGGGGGTGGTAGATTTCCTTATGAGTTTGAGGCAGGGCCTGTAGGCGTTCATCCATATCACTGTCATGTGATGCCACTTGAGGAACACATCGTGCATGGCCTGTATGGTGTTTACATAGTTGATCCAAAAGAAGGCAGACCGGCAGCAGATGAGATGGTTATGGTTCTAAACGGCTTTGATACTGATTTTGATACTGAGAATAATTTCTATGCAGCAAACACAATTCCGTTTTACTATCAACACCATCCAATTCAAATTAACACTAATGAATTAATCAGAGTTTATGTTGTAAACATGGTGGAATTTGATCCAATAAACAATCTGCACCTGCACGGCAACCTATACTATTATTATCCTACAGGAACCGATACGGTTCCTTCTACATACACTGACATGATAACGCTGTCTCAAACTGAGAGAGGAATCATGGAATTTGAATATACATACCCAGGAAAATATCTATTCCACGCTCATAAGGTCGAATTCTCAGAAAAGGGCTGGGTTGGAATATTCCTAGTAAAGGACAATCCAGATCAAAAATCACAAGGGGAAATAGGATATGGAACTTAGCAACAAATCATCAAAAGGAAAAATGATCGCAAGTGGAATAATTCCATTTGCGCTTCTCATACTTTTGGTGGCGTATATCTTTGGTCCAGGCTCTGAACTTTTGGATTTAGGTGTAGCACTACCCGAGGTAACAATAGAAAAGGTTGATTTTGTGGACCATGAAATTCGAGCAACTGTAAGAAACACAGGACCAATACCTGTTGAAGTTACGATGGCAGATATCAACGACAGAATACAACCTGCAGCAGTAGAGCCAGATAGATTTCTGGAGCGATATGAAACGGCTCTGGTAAGAATACCCTTTGAATGGAACGAGGCACAACCCTACATAATTGGAATTACCATCGAAGATGGAACAAGATTTGAAAAAGAAATAGAAGCTGCAGCTACTGCATTAGAACCAAGTCTTGAGCTTGCTGGATTTTTTGCTATAATCGGCACTTATGTTGGAATAATACCTGTCATGATAGGATT
>Ga0299906_10004598_pt1 | contig 11286 bp, 7 predicted proteins | sample RVTome_14_FD_200259 | JGI IMG/M metagenome (GOLD analysis project Ga0299906, IMG submission 200259) | Soil microbial communities from uranium-contaminated site in the Upper Colorado River Basin, Wyoming, United States - RVT145D125 (version 2) ... | reverse complement strand
TCAAGCGCTCCCGCGGCACTCGAAATGAGGAGCGGCTCGAGATGACTTCCATCTACAAGCAATACATCGGCGGGGTCTGGGCGGAGGCGTCGAACGGCAAGACCTGGGACGTCATCAACCCCGCCACCGAAGAGTCGATCGTCACCGTTCCGTTCGGAAACGAGAACGATTGCGTCGCGGCGCTCGAGGCCGCGGACGACGCGTTTGCCCCCTGGTCCACCTCGACGGCCTACGAGCGCGCCTCCTATTTGCGGCGGATCGCGGACCTCATCCGCGAGCGGGCCGACGGTCTCGCGCAAGTCACCGTTCGCGAAAGCGGTAAGCCTCTGGCGCAGGCCAAAGGGGAATGGCAGGTGGCCGCGGATCTCTTCGAATGGTACTCGGAGGAGGGAAAGAGGGCCTATGGGCGGACGATCCCCTCCCGCCGCGCCTCCAAGCGGATGATGGTGCTGCGGCAGCCCATCGGCGTCGTCGGGGTCATCACCGCCTGGAACTTTCCCGCGTACAATCCGGTTCGGGCCTGGGCGGCGGCGCTCGCGGCCGGCTGCACCGTCGTTGCCCGCCCTTCGGAGCTCACGCCGCTCACGGCGATGGAGATCCTGAACCTCGCCCATGAAGTGGGGCTTCCGAGGGGAGTCTTGAACCTCGTCAACGGAGAGCCCATGGGAATCGGCCAGGCCTTCCTCGACTCTCCTGTCTGCCGGAAGATCAGCTTCACCGGAAGCGTCCGCGTGGGCCGCATCCTGATGGATGGAGCCTCGCGAACGTTCACCCGGCTCTCGCTCGAGCTCGGGGGCAACGCCCCGGTCCTCGTCTTTCCCGACGCCGATCTCGAGGCCCTCGCCAAATCCGCGGTGGCCGCGAAGTACAGAAACGCCGGTCAGGTCTGCGTGTCGCCCCAGCGGTTTCTCGTGCACCGAACTCGCGCCGAGGAATTTTCGGAGCGGATCGCCCCCCACGTGCGGGCGCTCAAACTGGGCGATGGGCTCGACCCGGAAACCGAAGTCGGACCCATGATCAACGCCGCTCAAAGGGATCGGGTCGAAGCGCTGGTGGCGGACGCGCGCGCGCAAGGCGTCGAGGTTCTCGCGGGAGGCGGAAGACCGGCGGAGCGAGGGAGAGGTTATTTCTTCGAGCCCACGGTGCTCGCGGGCGTCAAGCCGGAAATGAGAGTCTTCGAAGAGGAGATCTTCGGACCCGTGCTCCCGGTGGCTTCTTTCGCGGAGGTGGACGAGGCCATCGCCGCCGCCAACCGCACCGACTACGGTCTCGCCGCCTACGTCTGGACCAACGATCTCAAGACCGCGATCCGCTGCTACGAAGGGCTCCACTTCGGCATGGTGGGCGTCAACGAGTGGGCGCCGCAGGCCGCCGAGGCCCCGTTTCCGGGCTGGAAGCACAGCGGTCTCGGCGCGGAGTCGGGGGCCGAGGGGCTCGAGGAATATCTGGAGAAGAAACTCGTCGCCATCGGAAGCCTCTGAGGACGTCAGTGCAATAATGCCGCGGGCCCCCCACCCCCGCGGCCCAGCGTTTCGTCGGCGGGCATCCATTAATGCGCGCCCGCTCTTCGCTCGCGCGCGGTCCTCCGCTCGCAGGCTCGCTGCGGACGGCGGCGCGCCGGGCTCGCGCGCGGTGCAGATGAGTTTTTCGGGCACCCCGCTATGGGACCGACTGGAACAGTCCGCTCTCCAGAAGACGCCGCACCGACTCGACGCCGTCGGGGTGGAAGCTCACCCCGGTCAAATAGCCGACGATCTCCTTTATCGGCTCGAATCTCTCGGCGCACCAGACGATCCGAGCCGAGACCTCGAGGGTGTTCTTCTCGCGACGATTCTCGATCGAGAGCCCGACCGTGACTCCCACGGGGAGAGCCAGGTTGGTGATGATGCAGGTCCCCGTCTCCGACATGTTGGAGATGACCCCGAACACCGTTCGCCGATCGGTATGGGGAGGGGAGTGGAGGCGCACCCCGATCGTTTGCAGGGGCAGGAACCGGGGCGCCGGATTCGAGTGCTCGGTCGCCGCCAGGGAAACCACGCTCATAGCCATCGTGTGTTGGAAGAGCGCCCGCCAGGGCCGCTCGCTGCTTGGTCGGGGTGGGTCTCTTCCAGTCTGCCTGCCCGCCGCGGGTCCGTCAAGCGCCCCCCAACAAACAGTTGATCTCCCAATCGGTCCGCTGCTAGCCTCTCCCTCATGGTGCTGTCCAACCGGTTCCCGATGTTCCTGGTGCTGGTCTCGTTTTTGGCTTCCTGCTCCGAGCTGAAGAAAGCTCCTCCTCCGCAGGCCGAGGTGGAGGCCCTCCTCAAACAGAGAGCCGAGACCGAAAAGCGCGAGGCCGAAGCGGACGTGAATCCGAACCTCGGTGTCAAAGTGACCTGGACGATACAGTCCGTCGAAGTGCGGCCCCAGCCGGCGAACGAGGCAGAGCCCTACCTCGGGACGATCAAGTTCGTAATCGAAAGCCAGACCCCCGAGCTCGACGGAGTGGCGACGGAGCGGCTCGAGAGGAGCTACGAGTATGCCTGGGACCCCGCGACCGGCGCCTGGCTGCCGAAGTACTAGCGCTCTCCCGCCGGCCGCTGCTGCCGCGACCGGATGAGGCGACTGGCCCGTCGGGCTGAGTCCGGCAGGATCAGCGCCCTGCCTTGAGCAGGTCGCGGATCTCGCCGAGGAGCTTGACCTCGGCCGGGGGCTCGGGCGGAGGCGCCGCTTCCTGTTTGGCCCGAAGGCGGTTCATCGCGCGGACGACGAGGAAGATCGCCGCGGCGACGATGATGAAATCCAGGACGTTGTTGATGAAGAGCCCGTACTTGATCACCGGAGCGCCCGCGGCTGCCGCGGCATCGAGCGTGGGATAGACGGTGTCGCCGAGGTTGACGAACAGCTGGCTGAAATCCATGTTCCCCGTGAGAAGACCGATAGGCGGCATGATGACGTCGTTCACCAGGGAGGTGACGATCTTGCCGAAAGCGGCGCCGATGACGATGCCCACCGCCATGTCCGCCACGTTGCCTTTCATGGCAAAGTCTCTGAACTCGCGCAGCCAGTTTCCGATCATGAGAGAACCTCCCGCATCCGTTCGGCGCCGGTGAGCGCTAGTTGAAGAACACCCGGGCCTCGCCCTGTTTCGCGACCAGATCGTCGAGATAGGAGAGAAGCGCGTCGCGCCGCTCGATCAGGCTCTTCACCTGGCCTCCCATGAGCAGGGCGCCGAAGGCCTCCTCCAGGCTCTTGGCGTCCAGCGAGCGGAGCTTGGTAACCAGCTGGCGGTCGAACTGGACGGGGAGCTTCTTCTCGTCCTTGCCGATGTTGGCCTCGGTGACGAACGCCCGCGAATGGTCGATGAGGACCATGTGCCAGTCGCCGTCCACCAGGAAGTTCTGGGCGTTGCGGTCCTTGTTCATGATGAGGACGTCGAACATCTTCATCACCGAGAGCTGGTGGCTCCAGTCGCTCGGCCGGGGAGGCGCCTGAGCCTGAAGCTCCTTGTACAGCATGCAGCCTTTGACGAAGTACTGCAGGGAGCCCTTTTGCTTGTTGATGACGCGCTCGACCGTAGGCGGCACCATGTCCATGCCCAGAATCTTGTCGAGCTCGTAGGCCGCGATCTCCGCTTCGTAGCTCTCCCAGAAACCCTTTTGTCGCCCGCGCTGGATCGGCTTGAAGACACCGGCGAGCTCGACTCCGTCCTTTCTCAGGACGACTTTGCTCGGCTTGGTCACCCCCATCCCCACGTCGTCGACGGAGATGGGCTCCGCGGTCAGGAGCAACTCCTCGATCTCGGCGCCGCGCCCCACCCAGTCGATCGGACACACGTGGGCGGCCTCTTGAGCCGCGGCGATGTCCCCTTGGGCGAGAGAGAAAGCCGTCAACAGGAGAATCGGTCGCAGCATGGCAGTTTTGCCTCCCTATCGGTCGTTTTCGGAGGACATTAACTTGCTCCCAAAGGGGCGCCGGTTGCAAGTGCCAAATCCGGCGCAGATAATGGGACGAACCCGAAAATCCGAGCGACTCTCGATGAAACCGGGCAAATTTCTGGCCGCCTGTCTTTTCGTCTGCTCATCGGCGAGCGCCGAGGCAGACGAGGACGACGTCAAGCCTCCGCTCCTCCCCAAGGACGGCGAAGCGGTGCTGCTGTTCCTTCTCGACAACTCGGCGAGCCTCCCGCCGCTCGATCCCGAGCTCCAGCGGCGAGATGCCATCGAGAGGATCTACACCTTCCTGGAGGGGCAGCCCTATCGACTGGTTCTCTTCGGCGGCCGGAAGGAAGTCCAAATCGACTCGCCGCAGCACTACCGGAACTCGGGGAAGTGGACCGACTTCTACTTCGCCTTCCAGGCCGCGCAGCAGTTGACCAAGGAGTATCCCGCGGAGACCGAGTTCAAGATGGTCCTCATCACCGACGGCAAGATCGACCCTTCGCCCGCCGAGTGGGCCGATCAGCAAGTCCCCCCCGGCGCGGACCTCAGGACCGCGGCGGGCGATCGAACCATCGAGCTCCTGCGACAGATCCAGCAGCCCCTGTACGTGATCTTGATCGGCCAGACCGTCGACCTCGGGCTCATCCAGAGAATGGTCGTCGCCGCCAACGGCGAAATGGCGGCGAGCGAGTACGCCCAGGGTATCTCGGACTTCTTTGCCGACGACGGAATGCTCCTCCGCCGCTTCATCTTTCGCGTCGAGGAAGACGAGGGGCTCGAAGAGATTCAGCCCATGGTGACCCGCATCGCCACCCCCGCCAGTCCGAAGGTGGAGCTCTACATCGCGAGCTCTCTGCTCATCGCGGTGGCGATGCTCGTCGGCGTCGGCGTGCGGTCCTTCCCCGGTGCGGGGGATCGGGAAGTGGTGGAGCTCCGCACCGGAGAGGCGATCCAGGTCTCGGTCGACCGACTGCGGAGGCTCTCCTCGGACGTTCCCGCCTGGAGCTGGAAGGGCCTTTCTCTGGTGGAGTCCTCGAAGAGCGCCGTGGCGATGTTCACCGCGCAGGAAGATTCGGTGGCGCTGCCGCCCACCGGCTTCGCTCTCGACGGGCTCGAAGCGACCTCTTCCGCGCTCATCGACCTGCCGCTCCCGAAGCTCCAGGAGAAGCTCGAGGCCCTGGCGCGCGAAGGAAACAAGGACGAGCAGATCTTCGCCCTGAACCTCGAGTACGTGGCCAAGGACATGGAGGAGCCGCGGGTGGAACGGCTCATCACCAGCTCGCCCGCCGAGAGGAAGAAGCATTCGGCGAACGATTTCCTCCGCGCCAAAGTCCATCTGCTGCACAACGAGAAGCTCAGGAAGAAGCTCACCGGCGCTTGCGTCGTCTGCAAGGTCTACCGACTGAATGCACAGGACCAGGAGCTTCGACCCGGAAGCAAGATCCAGCTGGGGCGCTACGAGTTTCGGGTCGACGAGCTCACCAAGGGTGGCCGGAAGGATTTTCGACTGGGGCTGAGCTACGAGCGCGTGCCCTCGCCCCTGTTTCTGAAGCGCCTCGTGCCCGGCACCGTCCAACGAGCGCTGCGTCTCCGCCGGTGCCACGAGCGCGTGGTCCGTTGAATCGGAATCGTTTATTCCCGGTAAGACGAGCTAGATCGGCAACGCCGTTCCTGATAGCGTTTCCGGCGCCGTGACGTCGTTCGAGAAGCTGGGCGCTTTCTACCTGGGGCGGCCCGTCGATCCCGCAGGCGCTGCTCCGAGCCAAGCGCCGCTCCTCTACGACTCGAAAGACCTCACGACCCACGGCCTCATCGTGGGGATGACGGGAAGCGGGAAGACGGGCCTCGCCGTCGTGCTGCTCGAGGAGGCGGCCCTCGACGGGATCCCCTCGATCGTCATCGACCCCAAGGGCGACATGGCGAACCTCGCGCTCCGGTTTCCCGATCTTCGTCCCGAGGATTTTCTTCCCTGGGTCGAGCCGCGGGAAGCGCTTTCCCGGGGTGTGACTTCCCTCGACCTGGCACGGGAAACGGCAGAGACCTGGGAGGCGGGCATCGGGGAGTGGGGTCAGTCGAAGGACCGGATCCGCGCGCTCGCCGCCGCGAGCGTCGTCGACGTCTATACCCCGGGGAGCGCATCCGGTCGGCCCCTCGCGGCGCTCCGGAGCCTTTCGGCCCCGCCCGCGAGCCTCCTTCGCGACGAGGACGCGCTCCGCGAGAGAATCGTGAACGCCGTCTCCGGCCTTCTCGGGCTCGTCGGGATCGAAGCCGATCCGGTGACCAGCCGCGAGCACGTGCTCCTCGCGACCCTCCTCGACCGCGCCTGGCGCGGCGGAGACGACGCGAGCCTCGAGAGCCTTCTGAGGACGATCCAGTCGCCGCCGTTTCCGAAGCTCGGGGCGCTCGACCTCGAAAGCTTCTACCCGGAAAAGGATCGCTTCGCCCTCGCGGCGCGGCTCAACAGCCTTCTGGCGTCGCCGGCCTTCGCCGCCTGGCGAGAGGGCGAGCCTCTCGACGTTCAACGCCTTCTTTACGGGAACGATGGACGGCCGCGGACGGCGATCCTCTCGATCGCGCATCTCGGAGACGAAGCCCGCATGTTCTTCGTCACCCTTCTTCTGAACGAGGTCATCGGCTGGATGCGGGCGCAGGAAGGAACCGGGAGTCTTCGGGCGATTCTCTACATGGACGAGATCTTCGGCTTCTTCCCCCCGGTGAAGGCGCCTCCGTCGAAAGCGCCGATGCTGACGCTCCTCAAGCAGGCGCGGGCCTTCGGTCTCGGGGTCGTGCTCGCGACGCAGAATCCGGTGGACCTCGACTACAAGGGTCTCGCCAACATCGGCACCTGGTTTCTCGGCCGGTTGCAGACCGAGCGGGATCGGGATCGGCTCCTGGAAGGCCTCGCCTCGGCGTCCGGCGGCTTCGATAGGAAGAAGACCGAAGAGACCCTGTCGTCGCTGGGCAAACGCGTCTTCCTCATGCAGAACGTGCACGAGGACGGCCCCGTCGTCTTCCAGACCCGGTGGGCGCTGTCGTATCTGCGCGGACCGCTCACCCTCGAGCAGTTGAAAAAGCTCGGCGCATCCTCTCCCGAGCCGGCAGCCTCGCCGACGCCCGAGGCGGGGAAGAAAGAGTCGACTCCCGCGATCCGCGGCGAAAGGCCGAGCTTGCCCTCGTCGATCGCGGAATGTTTCCTCGGCTCCGACTCCGACGTCTATCGGCCCGCGCTTCTCGCGACGGCTTCGGTCCACTACCTCGCCGCATCACAGGACGTCGACCATTGGGAAAAGCTCGCCTGGCTCGTGCCTCTCCAGGGACCCGAGGGCGAGCCGGATTGGGGAAAGGGATCGGAGGCGGCGTCTTCCGGCGCGAGCGAGCCCGACCCGGGCGTTGGATTCGCGGAGCTTCCGCCCGCGGCCGCGCGGCCGAAGAGCTACGCCGCCTGGGAGAAATCCCTGAAGGAGCATCTCTACCGGGAGCGGCGGCTTTTGCTCTTCGAATCGAAGTCGCTTCGGATGACGTCCCGACCGGACGAGCGCGCGGCCGACTTCCGAGCCCGGCTCTCGCACCGGCTTCGGGAGAAACGAGACGAGGAGCGCGAGGCGCTCGGCAAGCGCTTCGCGCCGGAGCTCGCTCGAGTCGAAGAGGCTATCCGCCGGGCGGAAGCCCGACTCGAGCGCGAGTCCTCCCAGCTCAAGGGCCGAGCTCTCGACACCGCCGTCGACTTCGGGCTCACGCTCGCCGGCGCCCTCTTCGGGCGGAAGCTCGGAAGCGTCACCAACGTGAAGCGCGCGACTCAAACCGCGCGCTCGGCCTCCCGGGCCTCGCGCGAGCGCGGCGACGTGGCTCGCGCCGAAGAGGAGCTCGCCGAGCAGAAGGAAAAGCTCGCCCGGCTCGAGGCTGAGCTCGCCGAGAAAACCGTGGCCCTCGCGGCGGCCCCCGCAGCTGAGCTCCAGACCCTGTCCCTCCCCCCTCGGAAATCCGACATTCGCATCGAGCGCCTGGCTCTCGCCTGGCACCGGTAACCCGGTTTTTTCTCTTCTCCACGGGAACTAACGCCGACTTCGGCGGTACTAACTGTTTGTCCCGGATGGGAAGACGAAGGCGCCGGAGCCGGACGTCGCCGCCCGGTTTCTGGCGGAGTCCGCGGGTCTAGGCCTCGGGGGTCTTGCCTCGCGGCTGCCACAGGACGGAAGCGAGGTAGCGCGAGAGCTCTTTCGCGAGCTTCTCGACCTCCTCCGCCGCCGAGCGAGCGGCGGCTTGCTCGATTGCGGAGCCGAGGCCGCTGATGACGTCGAATCCGTAGCCCTTGCCCGTCCCCTTCATGTTGTGGCCGATGCGGCGCGCGGAGTCGAAGTCTCCGGATGCGGCGAGCTCGAGAATGAGGGAAGCGTTCGTCTTCTGATTCTCGAGGAACCTCGGAACCAGGTCCTGGATATCGGGATCGATCCCGACGACCTCGTTGGGGAGACTCTCCTCGGGGGCGAGCTCGAGCTCGACCCGCGGAGCCAGCGCCGACGAAAGGAGCCTCGCCACCATGGCGTTCAGCGTCCGGCGCTCGAGCGGCTTCTGCAGCACCGCGGTCGCGCCCGCGGTCACGCACCGCTTCAGCTCCGCGGGGTCGCTGTGGGCGGTCATCGCCAGGATGGGAATGGCGGCGCCGCCCTCGACGCTTCGCCGGATTTCGGTCGCGGTGTCGTATCCCGAGAGGACGGGCATTTCCATGTCGAGGAGCACGAGCGCGACTCTCTGCCGGCCGAAGAGATCGAGCACCTCCCGGCCGTTGGTGGCGAAGAGCAGGCGGTAGCCTCCGCCGAGCATCAGGAATCGCTTGGCGATGAGGCGGCTGTCGGGCGCGTCGTCGGCGACGAGGATGACGGGCCTTCGATCGACCCACTGATCCACCAGCGCCACCAGTCGCTCCTTCTTGAAGGGCTTCGAAAGATAGTCGTCCATGCCCGAGGCGAGGCAACGGTCGCGGAAGCCCTCGGTGGCGTGCGCGGTCAAGGCCACGATGGGGACGCGGTTCGGAGCGGCCTCGCTCTCGCGGATGCGGGCCGTCGCCTGGAAGCCGTCCATCACCGGCATCATGAGATCCATCAGGATGAGATCGTAGAGAGTATCTTTCGCCATCGCCGCCGCGACTTCCCCGTTCTCGGCGTTGTCCACGAGGGCTCCGGCCCCTTCGAGTACCCGGGCGGCGAGCCTCTGGTTATCCGGGTTGTCCTCGACGAGGAGGATGCGGTGGGGGAGCCTCGTTTCCCGCGCGGCCTCGGCAAGCACCGGCCGCGCCGCGGGCTGCACCGGGACCGAAAGCGCGCGCGCGAGGGTGTCCGCGAGCTTCGCCTGGCGAATGGGCTTGACCACCACATGGGGGCAGCGCTCGGTGAGAACGGCCGAGGTGTTCGCGCCGATCGAGGTCACGAGCAGGAGCTCCCGCCGCGGCGGCTGGCGAAGCCGTTTCAGCGTCTGGATCTCGAAAGGCGCGCTCCGCTGCTCGAGAACGGTGACCGTCGTTTCCGAGCTCTCGGTCGAGAGCATCGCTTCGAGCTCCTCCGGACTCGACGCGATCTCGACCTCGAACCCCCAGGCTTTGAGGATCCGGCCGAGAGTTCGCCTTCGTCCTTCGCTCTCGACGGACAGCAGAATCCTGGCCCGCTTGTCGCGGAGCTGTGCCCGGTGTCGAACGCTGTTGGGCTCGACGTCCTGGGGAACGTTCGCGGTCAAGTTGACGCGGAAGGTGCTCCCTTTGCCGTCCTCGCTCACGAAATCGATCCTGCCCCCCATGAGCTCGACGAGCGATCGGGAGATGTTGAGGCCGAGGCCCGTGCCACCGAAGCGCCGGGTGGTGGAGCCCTCGGCCTGATAGAACCTGGAGAAGAGCTCGCGCTGCTTGTCCGCGGGAATCCCGATGCCGCTGTCCCTGACGGCGATCGCCAGATCGAGCCGGTCTCCGGGCTTCCAGTCCTCGATCTCGACCGAGATCCAGACGAAGCCCTCCTCGGTGAACTTGACCGCGTTTCCGACGAGATTCAAAAGCACCTGGCGCACCCTCTTGGGGTCGCCCACGATCTCCGCCGGCAGATGCGGGTCGACGTCGAGGACCAGGTCCACGTCCTTCATCATCGCGCGCAAGTTGAGCGATTCCGCGACCTCCTCCACCAGCTCGCGGAGGTCGTAGGGAATCTGCTCGATGTCCATCCGGTTCGCCTCGATCTTCGAGAGGTCGAGGACGTCGTCGATGAGCCGCAGCAGGTTCTCGGAGTTCGTCTGGATGGTCCGGAGGAACTCCCGCTGCTCGGCGCCGAGCTCGGTCTCGAGCGACAGCTCCGTCATTCCCAGGATGGCGTTGAGCGGGGTTCGGAGCTCGTGGCTCATCATCGCGAGGAAGCTGCTCTTGGCGTTGTTCGCTTTCTCGGCCTCGAACTTCGCCCTGAGGATCTCGGCTTCCGCGCGCTTGCGCTCGGTGATGTCGCGGTACTGCCAGAGGTGGGCGCGGTAGTTCTGATTGACGATGGGCACGTAGTCCCGGGCGAAGACCCTCCCGTCGTCGAGGCTCAGCTCTTCGCCCCGGACGAGAACGTGGGTCTTGAGGATTTGCTCGACGCGGGAGACGAACAGCTCGGGAGCGGGGAACAGGTGCTTCGACTGCTCGAGAAGCGTCCGGGAATCGGCCCCGCCGAGAGCTCGTGGAGGCACGGGGATATCGAGCATCTGGCAGAGCGTCTGGTTCGCGAGCACCACCTTGTGCTGGTCGTTCTCGAAGAGAATCCCGACGGGAAGGTTCTCGATGAGACCTTCGAGCCGCGCGGTGGTGGCGTTGATCGCGTCTTCCGCTTCCTTGCGCCACGAGATCTCCCGGGCGAATACGCAGTGGTACTCCTGGCCGCGGAAGCTCAGAAAGTTGACGGTGACCTCCACCGGGAACTGCCGGCCGGTGCGGGCGCGGTAGAGGGTCTCGGTGGTGAGCCTCTCGAGCTTCTGTACCTGCTCCCAGTGCGCGGGCCAGTCCGCGCGGTCGAGGGTGACGTCGACGTCGTAGATCGAGAACCCGAGGAGCTCCTCCCGCGAGTAGCCCAGGTAGTCGCAGGCGGCGTCGTTCACGTACCGGAGCCCGCCGTCCTTCGCGATCCAGAAGACGGCGTCTGCGGCCCGGTCGACGGAGAACTGGGTCAGCTTCAACGTCTCTTCGAGATCCTTCATCTCGGTGACGTCCTGCGCGTGGCCGAGGACCGACGGCTCCTGTCCCGGCTCCTGATAGCGGGAGTTGTGATAGGCCCAGGTGCGTATTTTGCCGTCGCGGGTCTCGACGCTCATGAGCCCGCTGACCATGGGGGTGGTTGCGATCTCGGCGAGATAGGCGTCG
>Ga0299906_10004596_pt1 | contig 11287 bp, 8 predicted proteins | sample RVTome_14_FD_200259 | JGI IMG/M metagenome (GOLD analysis project Ga0299906, IMG submission 200259) | Soil microbial communities from uranium-contaminated site in the Upper Colorado River Basin, Wyoming, United States - RVT145D125 (version 2) ... | reverse complement strand
CGGCGCGTTCGCCGACATGCTGGACGAGCTGCTCGGGGTTACTCGAGACGATCACGTCTATTGGCTCGATGTGCAATCCGCACGCGACGGGCGGTCCCGTCCGCCGTCGATCACGCTCAATGCCGCGCCTACGTATGTGGGTTCGGCGCTGGAAGAGCATCTCTTCGTTCCCGGCCGGGGAATCGTGCTCACCGGAGCGACCTTGGGCATCGGTGGCGAGGATGATTTCAACTACGTGCGCGGCCGGCTCGGCGTCGGCGTGTGCGAGACACTGCAGCTCGGCTCGACGTTTGATTACCAACAACAGGCTCGCGTACGCATCGAAGCCGACCTTCCCGACCCCGGCCACGAAGACCGCTTTCTTCCCGCAGCGGGCGCAGCGATTGCGCGTCACCTGCGCGATGGGCAGGGCGGCGCGTTCGTACTGTTCACCAGCTACATGATGATGAACCAACTGGCGGACGAACTGCGCGACGGCTTGTTGGCGGCCGGCCTCACGCTGTGGGTGCAAGGAGAAGAACTCGGGCGGAGCGAGATGATCGCCCGTTTTCGAGAGAGTACCGGCGGCGTGATTTTCGGGACCGACAGTTTCTGGCAGGGGGTCGACGTGCCCGGCGAGGCGTTGACCAAGGTGATCATCGTCAAGCTGCCGTTTCAGGTGCCGAGTCGTCCGCTGGTCGAGGCCCGCATCGAGCAGATCCGCGAGGCGGGCGGGAATCCGTTCCGCGACTACCAGTTGCCCGAGGCGGTCTTGAAATTCAAGCAAGGGTTCGGCCGGCTCATTCGCACTCGAACCGATCGCGGTACGGTGGTGGTGCTCGACAACCGGATCGTGAGCAAGCACTATGGCCGTAAGTTCCTCGCCGCGTTGCCCGCCTGCGACGTGGAGATCAGCCGGGCCGGCCAGAACACGTGAACGGATCTGTCATGGTGAACGATAACCTTACATGGATCATCCTGCCGGTTGCGGCCTGCTTGTTCAGCGGTTGCGATCAAGGCGGGCAACCGGTGTCGGTACTGCGGCTGGCGGTCACCACCAGCACGCGCGATTCGGGTTTGCTTGATGTGCTGGTTCCGGTGTTCGAGCGTCAACACGGTGTCCGCGTCGACGTGATCGCGGCCGGGACCGGCAAAGCGCTCAAGCTCGGTGAGGCCGGCGATGTCGATGTGGTGCTCGTGCACGCCCGGGCGGCCGAGGAAGCCTTCATGGCCGCCGGTCACGGCGTGCGCCGCGAAGAGGTCATGTACAACACGTTCGAGATACTCGGTCCCGCCGATGACCCGGCCGGCATTCGCGACACCGAGCCCGCCGCTGCATTGCGAAAGATCGCCGACGGGGGGCATCGATTCATTTCGCGTGGTGACGACAGTGGGACCCACAAGCGCGAACGCGCCTTGTGGCAGGTGCACGGCGACCGGCCGAATTGGGACGCGTACGTCGAAAGCGGGCAGGGCATGGGCGCGACGCTCACCATGGCCGACCAGATGAGCGGTTATGTCTTGACCGATCAAGGAACGTACTTGCGGTTTCGCGACAAGATCAACCTGGTCGAGCTGGTCACCGAATTACCCGCGCTGCGCAACGTCTACGGCGTGCTGCTCGTCAATCCGGCCAAACACGAGCGGATCAACGCGCGATCGGCCGAAGCGTTCGTGGACTTTCTTCTCGGCGCCGAGGCTCAGCGGATCGTAGCCTCGTTCACCATCGGCGGCGAGCGGCTGTTTCATCCCCTCGCGTTGCCCGTGTCGCAGCAGGCTCCGTCATGAACCTGATCTGGGAAGGATTCCTCGAGGCGCTTCGGCTGGTGGCGGGGCGTGACCCGCTGGTCCTGGGGGCGGCGTTTCGGAGCCTGTGGATCTCGGCGGCGGCGGTGACGTTGGCCACGGCGATCGGTCTGCCCGCCGGGACGGCGCTGGCCCGGCGCGCCTGGCCGGGCAAACGGTTCGTGATCCTCGCCGCCCGCGGGGGTATGGCGGTGCCCACCGTGTTCGTCGGCATCGTCTGTTATGCGCTGTTTTCCCGTCGCGGTCCGCTCGGGCCGATCGAACTGTTGTACACGCCTTGGGCGATCATGGTCGGAGAACTGTTGCTCGCGTTGCCGATCGTGTTGTGCATCACGCACGGCGCGGTGCAGGCCCTCGATCCGCGCGTCGGCGAGACGGCGTTGACGCTGGGAGCGGGTCCGCTGCGACGCTGGCGGACCTACATTTCCGAGGCCCGGGTGGGCGTGATGCTCGGCGTGCTGACCGCGTTCGCCCGGTGCGTCACCGAACTGGGCATCGCCATGATCGTCGGCGGCAACATCAAGGAAAGGACCCGTACGCTCGCGACGGCGACGGCCCTGGAAACCGGCAAAGGCGAGTTCGCACGGGGCTTGGCGATGGGAGTCCTGCTGCTGGTGATCGCGCTGACGGTGACGATTTTGATCGCGGCAATCACGCGCGAACAGCCGGACGGGAATCGATGATCGACCTTGGCGACATGACGGTACGGCGGAACGGCACGGTCATCTGCTCGGTCGAACGGTTGACGGTGGCCGCGGGCCAGCGGGTGGCGGTGATCGGCGCGAACGGGACCGGCAAGACGACGTTGCTCCGTGTGTTGGCGGGTCTCGAGACGGCGGTTGCGGGTCGGTGCGTAGTCCAAGCGCCGCGGCGGCGTCGGGTCTACGTGCATCAGAACCCGTTTCTTTTTCGCGGCACGGCGTTGTACAACGTCATGTACGGGCTTCGCGCTCACGGTGTCGGCCGAGAATCCGCCGAGACCACCGCGCGGGAGTGGCTCGACCGGCTCGGCATCGCCCACTTCGCCGCACGACGCGTGGACACCCTCTCCGGCGGCGAGCGACGACGCATCGCCCTGGCCCGCGCCCTCGCGCTCGAACCCGAGCTGCTGCTCCTCGACGAGCCGCTCGCGGAGCTGGACGAACTGGGCATCACTCGCGTTACGGCATGCATGCGAGACCTGGAAGCAACGACCCTGATCATCGCCTCGCCGACCGAATTGCCCGACGGACTCACCGACCGAACGCATCGGCTGGTCGAAACGGCGCCCGCTCGGGACCGTCAATCGGTGTAACGGCGTCGGCGCCCGTAGGCGACCGGACTGCCCAGGCTCGGCCGGCCCATCTGCATGCCGCCCGTGTTCATCTGATACACCGACTGCGGATGGTTCACGCTGTCGCCGCGGCGGCTTCGGATCACCGTCAACGCGTCGGCGCAGGCGCCGATGTGGGATGATTGCGTGTATCGGCGAGAGCGCGCAACCACCCAAGAACATCAACAAGTCTCGTCTCCATGCTTACCTGGCGGGCAAGGTGGCTTTCGCCGGTATGAAGCTTGGAGAGGCCACGCAATCCAAGGCGTGGGATCTCGATCATGAATCACTGTCTCCGTTTCGGGAGACCATCTTGGCCGTGTAATTCCAGCCCACCGTTCATCGGGTTCGTCGGGGATCGGCCACGATCTGTGGGCTATTGACAGGGGTACGGCGATTGGTACAGTGCGGTTAAGGACGGCTCGGAGGGGTTGGCTTGGCAGAGGCGGCGCCAGGATGGCGGCCGGAGCTTGGGCGCATGGAGGGCCCGACAATCCATGATCTTCAAATCACTCATTGTACAAGGGTTCAAGAGCTTCGCCGACCGAACGGAGTTTCACTTCGACGACGGGATCACCGGCGTCGTGGGGCCGAACGGGTGCGGCAAGAGCAACGTGCTGGACGCGGTCAAGTGGGTGCTCGGCGAGCAGTCGGCCAAGAGCTTGCGCGGGTCGCAGATGCTCGACGTGATCTTCAGCGGCTCGGGGACCCGCAAGCCGGCGGGCATGGCCGAGGCGGAGCTGGTCTTCGACAACACGTCGGGCCGCCTGGCCATCGACCAGACCGAGGTCGCGGTCACCCGGCGACTCTATCGCAGCGGCGAGAGCGAGTACCTGCTCAACAAGCAGCCGAGCCGGCTGCGCGATATCCGCGAGCTTTTCCTCGACACCGGTATCGGGTCCGACGCCTACTCGTTCATCGAGCAGGGGAAGGTCGACGCGTTGCTCCAGGCCAATCCCCAGGAGCGGCGAACGATTTTCGAGCAGGCGGCGGGCGTCGCCAAGTACAAGGCCCGGCGAAAAGAAGCCGAACGCAAGCTCGAACGCGTCGAGCAGAATTTGCTCCGCGTCGAGGACATTATCGAAGAGGTCGAGAGTCGGCTGCGGAGCGTCAAGCTCCAGGCGGGCAAGGCGCGGAGTTACCAGGAGCATGCCGCCCGGCTGTCCGAGCTGCGGGCGAGTTACAGCCTGGCCGAGTATCACCGGCTCGCCGAGGAACACGCGGCGGTGTCGCGGGCCGCAAGCGAAGCGGAGGATCGGCAGGCGGAGGTGCGCGCTGCCATCAGCCAATCGGAGACCGAAACTTCCGAGCTGGACACCCGGCTCCTGGAGCTGAACGAGACGATTTCCCGACTGGACGATCACCACCTGCGGATTCAGGCCGAGGTCCGGGCCGACGAAGAGCGGGTTGCCCAATCGCGCGGGCGGGCGGGTGAACAGCAGCAGGTGCTGGCTCGGTGCCGGGAGCGGCTGGTGGCCGAGCGTCGCCGGGCCGCCGAGGTGCGGATGCGTCGTGAGCAGCTCGAACAGCAGGTGACCGAGCTCACCGAACAGATTTCCGCGAAACAGACGGCCATCCAGGAAGCCTCCGTGGTCGAGCAGGCCGAGGCGCGGCGTCTTGCCGAGCTTCAGGCGGAACTCGATGACGAGAAGTCGGGTTTGATCGACCTGCTGCGGCGCTCGTCGCAGTTGAGCAACGAGATTCAGGGGCTCGATACCCATCAGGAAAATCTGCGCGGCGAGAAGGGTCGGCTGAGCCAACGGGATGCACGGATCTCCGAGGAGCTCGAATCGCTGCTGGTTCGCAAGGCGGAGAGTGAGGGCCGGCAACGCGAAGTCGAAGCGTTGATCGCCGAGCAGAACCGACGGCTTGAAGAGAAGCGGCGACAGGCGGCCCAGGTGGTGGCCGAGCGCGACAGTGCGAGTAAGGAACTCGCGCTGAACAAGGAGCAGCGCAGCGCACTGCAATCGCAGATGCGCGTGCTGGACGAAGTCACGCGCAAGCTCGAAGGCGTCGAGGCCGGCGTACGCGAGGTGATCCGTCGACGCGATACCGACGAGACCGGTCGGGCGTACGATTACGTCGCGGGCATGGTCGGTCAGCTCATCGAGACCGACTCGGAGTACGCGTCGGTGATCGAGGCGTCGCTGGGCGAGATGGACCAGTATCTCGTGGTAACGGATCGCCGCCGGTTCTTCGCCGAGGCGGATGCGTTCGGGGAGCTGGCCGGTCGGGTCAACGTGATCTGTCTGGACCTGCTGCCGCCGTTCGTGGCTTCGCCGGATTTGTCGCAAGAGACGGGGGTGGTGGCCCGGGCGATGGATCTGGTGCGTCCGTCGGCACTGGTCGGTGGGGAGTTGCTCGTCGACGGCGAGCGATTGGTGCGGGATGACTTCAATCGGCTGCTCAAGCATCTGCTCGATCGCACGGTGGTCGTCGAGTCGCTGGATGTTGCCCGACGCTTGCGGGGCACGCAACCGGGCGGGCATCGCTTCATTACGCGTGACGGACAGGTGCTCGAGGTCGACGGTCGCGTGTCGGTGGGACCGACGGGGACACGGGCCGGGCTGGTCGCCCGACAAAGCCAGGTTCACGATTTGGCCCGACAACTCGAGCAGATCGAGCAGCAGATCGCCGAATGGGATGATCGTCGCAACCGGCTGAGTGCCGAGGCGGCGCACCTCGAGCAACTTCAGAAGGAATTGCGTGATTCGATCTACGACGCGAACGCGGCGCGGGTCGAATGTGCGTCGCGGATCGAGAATCTTGCCGAAGGCGTATCCCGGCTCACCCGCGAGCAGCCGATGATCGTCGGTCAGATCACGACCATCGAGCAGGCCATTGCCGAGGCGGTCGAACGGGCCGACAGGAACAAAGACACATTATCCGAAGTCCGGCGGCAGAACACCGAGCGCGAGGCCCGGGTCGAGCAATTGCACGGCCAGGTCGACGCGGTGGTGACCCGGCGAACGGCGATCCGCGATCAGGTGACCGAGCTGCGGGTCGAACTGGGGCAGATCACCGAAAAGCATGCCGCCGTGGTGCAGACGGTCGGCGAACTGGGGCTGGAGGCGGTCGATGCCGAGCGGGCGGCGGGCCGTGCCGCCGATGAAGCGCGCGAGTGTGCCGAACGCATCGATCAGGCCGAGCGCGCCATCCTCACCACGCAAAGCCAGTTGGCCGAGCTCTATCTGAGCAAGGAACGGGTCCGGGCCGACGGGCTCGAACAGCGGCGGGCTCGCGAACAGACGCTCCACCGACGCGAGCAGCTCGCCGGCCGGATCAAGGAACTGCGTGATGAACTCGAAGAAGTCGAGTCCGGACTGCACCAGTTGCAGATGCGTCTGGGCGAAACCAACGTACGGCGAGAGGAACTCGTGAGCCGGGTGCTCGACGAGTTGCAGATCGACCTGCCCGAGCAGTACGCTCGAGGTTTCGAGACCGACGAAGAGCAGGGGGCCGACCATTGGGAAGCGGTCGAGGAGGAGATTGCCGAGCTGCGGGGCAAAATCGACCGGCTGGGCAACGTCAACCTCGACGCCATCGCCGAGCAGGAAGAGTTGGAAGAGCGGCTCGGATTCTTGACCACCCAGTGCGAGGACCTGACCGAGTCCCGGCAACAGCTCGAGCAGCTCATCGGCAAGCTCAATCGCGAATCCCGCGATCGATTCATCACCTCGTTCACGCAGATCCGCGAGCAGTTCCAGGAGCTCTACCGCCGGCTCTTCGGCGGGGGCAAGGCGGACATCCTGCTCGAGGACGAGGAAGACGTGCTCGAATGCGGGATCGAGATCGTCGCCCGCCCGCCGGGCAAGGAGCTGCAACGGTTGACGTTGTTGTCCGGTGGCGAGAAGAGCATGACCGCCATCGCCTTGTTGCTGGCGATCTTCAGCACCAGGCCGTCACCGTTCGCGATTCTCGACGAAGTCGACGCGGCCCTGGACGAAGCCAACAACGAGCGCTTCAACCGCATCATTCAGGACTTCATGACCAAGTCGCAATTCATCGTCGTCACCCACTCGAAGCGCACCATGAGCATCACCAACCGTCTCTACGGCGTGACCATGCAGGAAGCGGGCGTTTCCAAGCTGGTCAGCGTACGCTTCGACGAGGCCACGTCGGCCGCGTAAGAGCAGAAAAAGGTGTCAGGAAGAATTTATGCGCAGAAAAAGGTGTCAGGAAGAATTTATGCGGTCGAGAAAAATCTTCCTGACACCTTTTTTCTATTTTTTCTATCACGCGGGCGCGGGCGCACCGTCGGCGACGGACGGGTCCGGCGGTGGGATGAACGGGATCGCTTTCGGCGAGCGGAGCGGCTGGCGGAACAGCCAGATCCAGCCTAGGGCGGCGGCGACGAGCATGCCGACGCTCACACCCTGCGAGATGGTCAGTCCGCCCGTATCCAGCGCGTTGTCGATGCGTACCGTCTCGAGAATGATGCGTGAGATCGGATAGATCGAGACCATGAGCAAGAAGACCACGCCGTGTCGCTTGCGGTATCGGCAGACGATCGCGAGCAGGATCGAGAGCAGCATCGCGTTGACGAACGCATAGACCTGGGCGGGATGGACCGGCAGGGCGGCAAAACGCTTGCTGGTGGTCAGATCCCCTAATTCGGTCGGCGTCAGCCCGTACCATTGCTTGGTGGTCCGCAGCGCAGTGTAGGCTTTGGCATTCATGTCGACCCGTTTACGTGCGAGTTCGACCTTCCTGCGCAGACCGGCGATCTCCTTTTCATTGGCTCCGCCGGCGACGGCTTTATCCAATGCTTCCTGTGCTTTCTCCTGGGCGAGCCTTGGGCCGTGCTCGACCTCGGGGGAGATTTCGGCGAGATCGGCCGGCAACGGTTGCCAGCGGCGCTCGTTTCCCTGGATGAGCAACTCGGCGGGCAGGGTGATCTTCCGGTCCTCCCATTGTTGGTATTGGGCCGGACTGCCGTGCGGAAACCGGACCGCCCAGGCGTGATCGCAGACCCCGCCCCAGCAACAGCCGTTCAAAAAACAGCCCAACCGCGTGATCGCCAGCCCCCACATCACCGAAGGCGAGATGATGTCCGCGTACAGCCGCACCGAAACCCCCTTGAGGTAGAGGTACAGCATGACCGCGCCCATCGCCCCGATGAGTCCGCCGTAGAATTCCAGTCCGCCCTTGGTGATGCCCAGGATCGCAGCCTGAAAAATGTTCTCCTGCGTGGCGAAGTTCTTCTCCCAATGATGAATCACGAAGAAAATCCGCGCCCCGAGCACACCGAAGATCAGGGCGAGGAAGCCGCCGTTGAGAATCAAGTCGGGGTTGGCCTTGACCCGCGAGGCTCGCCGGGCGGCGAGGTAGATGCCGGTCAGGAACCCGATCATCATCATCAGGCCGTAGCCCTTGATCGGCAGGCCGAGTCCGGGGATGTGGAATAGGGTCGGTTGCATTCAATCACTCAGCATGCGTGCGGGACGGTTCTTGTCGTCCACGAGCAACACGCGGGGTTTGTGGTTCGCCAGTTCGTCGGGTCCGAGGTAGCCGAACGCGAAGACGATGACATGATCGCCGACGTTGACCAGCCGGGCCGCGGCTCCGTTGACGCAGACGGTGCCGCTGCCCGGCTCGGCGAAGATCACGTAGGTCTCGTGCCTACTGCCGTTGTTCAGGTCGGCGACCAGAACCGCCTCGTGCTCGACCATGCCCACCTGCTCGCACAGCGCCCGGTCGATGGCGATGCTGCCGATGTAGTCCAGGTCGGCTTGGGTGACGGTCGCCCGGTGGATTTTGCCTTTGAGGATCTTCGTCAACAATGCAGCGGTCTCTCTCGTTGGTGCGCTCCCGACCTCCGAGCCGCGGCATGCATGTCGCACGGTAGTCTCGTATAGCGCAGTGCCGGACGCAAGGCGGAACATTCTACCGCCGATCGTCGTCGGCGTCCACGACGAGGTTGTCGATGAGGCGGGCCTCGCCGATGCGCACCGCCACCGCGATCAGCGCCCGGGTCTCGATGCGCGCCAGCGACGCGAGCGACTCGGCGTCGACGATCTCCACGTAGTCGATGGTGCACGGACCGGCGGCGCTGATCCGCTCGCGGATACCGGCGATCAGTTTACTCGCATCACGCTCGCCGTCGGCGATGCGCGCTGCGGCGGCGAACAGGGCTTGCGACAGACTCAACGCTTGCCGGCGTTGGTCGGCGGAGAGATATGCATTCCGGCTCGACAGGGCGAGTCCGTCGGAGTCGCGAACCGTATCGCACACCACCACCTCGATCGGCATGCACAGATCGGCGACCATTTGACGAATCACCACCGCCTGCTGGGCGTCCTTCAGGCCGAAGTAGGCGGCGTCGGGCTGAACGATGTTGAGCAGCTTCGCGACCACGGTGGTGACCCCCGCGAAATGGCCCGGGCGATGCGGACCGCACAGCCCGTCGGTCAGCTTCGCCACCGTTACGGTGGTGACCGCGTCCGGCCCGTACATCGTCTCGTTCGTCGGGGCGAAGATCAGGTCGACGCCATGCGCTTCGCAGACGGTCGAGTCGGCGTCGAGGGTGCGCGGGTAAGCGTCCAGGTCCTCGCCCGCCACGAACTGCGTCGGATTCACGAAAATCGTTACCACGACGAAGTCGCATTCGGTCCGGGCGCGATCGATCAGCGCGGTGTGCCCGGCATGCAGGGCGCCCATGGTCGGCACGCACCCGACGCGCCGCCCGGCGCGCCGCGCGTCGGCCACCGCGCGCCTCACCTCGTCTATGGTATGTACAAGATCCATGCGTCTCCGCCGCGCACTATATCGCACCGTCGGTGTGCCGCAAACGACATGTCAGAACGTCGACAGAAACGCGCTGACGGGCTGCGTGGTTGATCGAGTGGAGCCTTGGCGATGGGACAGTCGATGCGCTCGTCGCCGATGCGAACAGCGCCTCGGGGCACGGTTGAGCGAATCATCGCAGAAGCGGACCGCCAACCGCCCAAGCCTGTCAGCACCGTCCGTCCGGAAGGTCCGCCGGGAAGGGCAAAGAGTATCGGCGTCAAGCAAAAATACTAGCTGCGTCCTCTTCTCGTTTCCAAAAATACTAGCTGCGTCCTCTTCTCGTTTCAATCCCCTCGTTTCAATCCCCGTCCTCGTTTCAATCCCTGTTTCGACTACGGCGGTTTCCATCAAGTTCCTATGGGTTCACGAATGTGACGTCGAGCCTCGGCCGCCGAGAGACGGCTAAATCTTCGGACGAAGCGAACTGCCATCCATCACCGGAGGTGGACAGAAACACCCAGCCGTAGTTGGGTTGCCCCGATGACCATGCGGCCACTCGACCAGTCACGTCGATTATGCGTACCCCGACGGCGATGGTGTCCAACGTCGCGTCGGGCGACGGGTCATATTCGGTGCCGGGCAGGTCAATGCCGTTGTCGAACTGGTCCCACGTGGCCGAACCATCCCAGTTCTTAAGCATCGAATACATCTTCCCACCGTCGGTACTGCTCGTGACGATCGTGAGCGTGAGTGATGCGGAGACAATCTTCGAACCCGGGGGAATCTGGTACGTCTCGCTCCCAAAGACATCACGAAACTTCAGCAGCCCGTGTTCGGGGATGCTACCACCACCGGTGCCGTCCACCTGTACGGTTTCGAACGGACCGTGGGAAGTCTGATCGCCTTGGGTGAGGTAGGTGTCCGCCGTTCCAGTCCAACCCGAAGGGACTCCATCATAAAAGGACAATGTCATTTGCCCACACCCTGGGGTGTCAGGCGTGCCGCAACCGCAGTTGCCGGCAGAAGTCTTGTTCGGATCGTTGGGGCACTCATCGTTGCAGTCGGCCGTCCCGTCGCTGTCGCTGTCAGCGTCCGACACGTCACATCCGCAGGTCCCTGGGGAGACTTTATTGGCGTCAAACGGGCACTCGTCTTCATCGTCGGGCACGCCGTCGCCGTCGGAGTCGGGCTCCTCACCGCAGCCCGGAACTTCGAGGTTGCCACAGCCGCAGCTGCCCGGTGATGACTTATTGGGGTCGAACGGGCAGTCGTCCTGATCGTCCGGCACGCCGTCGTCATCAAAATCGGTCGCGGGCGCGGTCCCATGGCCTTCGGCGAGAACCCAACGCAGGTCAAACACTGTCAGCGTCGGAGACTCTATCATGAAGCGGTCGAGGATATCGACCTTCACCTTCGTGTGTGCCGACATTCCGGCGGCCAACTCCCAATCGTAAGCGCCTG
>Ga0299906_10004594_pt1 | contig 11288 bp, 6 predicted proteins | sample RVTome_14_FD_200259 | JGI IMG/M metagenome (GOLD analysis project Ga0299906, IMG submission 200259) | Soil microbial communities from uranium-contaminated site in the Upper Colorado River Basin, Wyoming, United States - RVT145D125 (version 2) ... | reverse complement strand
AAGAAGATCTCGGCGGTCTACGTCGCCGAGGGTTTCGGCGCGGCTCTTGCCGACGTGGTCCGCGCCGCCGAAGATGCCGGCGTCATGACGCTCGCGGGAAGCGCCGAGGACGTCGAGCGCGGGCTCGTCGCCGGGATCCTCCGTCAGGGCGATGCGAGGAAGATCGTGGTGAACATGGGCGCGTCCGAACGTTCGGGCGTCGACCTCGACCCGGCGGTGCGCCAGGTTGCCCAGCGCGCGGGCGGTGTCCCTCCGGAGCCGGAGCGGAGCGGCTTGACCGAGACCCTCGCCCGCTACCGGAATGCTATCGAGCAAAAGGATATGGCCGCGCTGCGCTCGCTCTGGCCGGCGCTGTCCGACGACGAAGCGAAGCGCGTCCAAGCCTCGATGGCGGGCGTCCGCTCCCACCAGGTGTTTCTCGCTCTGCTCCGCATCGAGGGCGAGGGCGGGCGCGTCAAAGCGCGCGTGCGTCGCTCCGACCACCTCCTGACGCGCGAAGGAGAGAAGGTCGTCTCCGGGCGTCTCATCGAGATCGTCTTCGCCCGTTCGGCGGACGGCACCTGGGTCATCGCCTCCATGGGAAGCGTGTGATCTACTCGTGCCTCAGGGCGGTGAGCGGATCGAGGCGCGCCGCTCGGCGCGCCGGAAGATAGCAGGCGGCGAGCGCCGAGGCGGCGAGGAGGAGCGCTCCCGCTCCAAAAGTCAGCGGATCCGTCGGGCTCACCTCGAACAACCGGTGTTGATTTCTAAACGGACGTTCATTTATGATGCGCGCTTTCGACGGGGAGGTGAACCGTGGCGAAGAAGCGATCGAAAGCGACCGAGAAGGCGAGCGCGGAGCCGGAGGCCAGTCGGCCCCATGTGCCGGGGTACGGTATCCCGACGACGGCGAAAGGAATGCTCCCCTGGTCGCACGCGGACGAAAGGCTCGCGCGCTCCCGCCACTACTGGGTGGCGACGACCTCCTCCGACGGGCGCCCGCACTCGGTGCCCGTCTGGGGCGTCTGGGTCGAGGGCGCGGTCTGTTTCGGAGGCGGGCCGGATACTCGGTGGTCGCGGAACCTGAGGGCCAATCCCAAGGTCGCGGTCCACCTGGAGAAAGGCGACGACGTGGTGATTCTCGAAGGGGACATCGAGCGGGTCGAGGGGCCCGACGACCCCCTGGTCGCCCGCGTCCAGGACGCCTACAAAACGAAGTACAAGATGCCCCACCCGCCACCCTTCTGGGTGCTTCGACCTCGGCTCGCATTCGTTTGGGACAAGGACCTCCGATCGGCCACGCGTTTCAAGTTCAAATAGACCGCTGCGATTCTGGTAGACTCGGGCCACGTACTCGAAGGGGCGATGGCATCGGTAGCGGTTCTTCCAGCTCTCGCGCTTCTGTCGGCTCTTCAGCCGGAGAGCCTGCCGCCGCCGCTCGCCGCCGGTCCCGCCGACCCGGTCTTCACGACCTACGCGGCGCCGCCCGCCCGCTCCCGGTATCTCGTCGACCAAGGCTGGCACCTGAGGTTCTACGACTCGACGAAACCCCTCGCGCTCACCTCCGACAGCGCCGGGGAGTGGGGGATCGGCTTCGAGCTCGACGGCGTCGTCGTTTACCGGACCGGCGACTACGCGCGGCTCCCCGAGATCCGCCAGTCCTTCGCGTCTCTCTCGCGATTCACGTTCGAGCCATTCCACCAGGTGGGCGTCGACGCGACGTTCACCGCCTACAGTTCCCGCGAATCGCTTCTCGCTCTCGCGCTCACCAACGGGAGCGATCGACCGAAGAGGCTTCGGGTCTTCGCCTTCGCGCTTTCCCCTGGCGCTCGCTTCTCGAGCGCGTCTCTCACCGAGGCGGGAGACGGTGTCCTCTTCGGCCACCAGGAGCCCCCGGATGCGATCTCGGAGTCTCCGCCGCCAGAATACGATGGCGTCCTCCAGGATCTCCTTCTCGTCGATAGGAAAGCCTACTCTTTCGGCGGCTATCCCGGAGGCGAGAGTGCCATGCTCGGTGAGCTCGGCCGCGGCCTCCAGAGCGGCGATTTCTCGTCGACCGCGGGCGCGCTCCTGCTCGTGGCCGAGGTCCACCTCGCTGTCGCGGAGTCGCAGCCGTTCCGGGTGGTGCGCGCCGTGGCCCCCGCATCCGAGAGCCGCGATTCCATGCTCGAGGGCGCGCGCCGGGCGCTCACGGTCGCGCCCGAGGAGATCGAGCGGGAAGAGGCGGCGCTTTTCGCGAAGGCTCCCCGGCTCGCGCTCGATTCTCGGAAGGAGCTCATCTACCGGGGCGCTCTGTCTCTCGCCCGGCAGTCGATGCTTCCCCCCGAGGGCCGCACTCGCTACAACTATTACGTCTTCTCGCGCGAGCCCACCTGGAGCTGGGGACACGACGGCCAGGTGTTCCACGAGAGCCTCTCGATGCTCGCCTACGCCCATCTGGATCCCGCGAGCGCCATGGATTCGCAGAGGGTTTTTCTCGAGGCGCAGGAGCCGGACGGGTACATTCCGTACCGCATGGGCCCGTACGTGGTGCGGAGGTTTCCGGTCGAGGGAGAGAAGACGACCTCGGCTCCCTTCTACTCCTGGGTCAATTGGGAGGTGTACCTCATCGCGAAGGACCGGGTAGACGCCAAGGCGTTCCTGGAAGAGGCGTACCGCTCGGGGGCGGCCTTCACCGAGTTTCTTCTCGCGAACCGCGACCGCGACCGGGACGGCCTTCTCGAGTGGGGGGGCCACGCGGTCTTGGAGTCGGTGCGCGACTCGCTCGTTCCCATCTGGGACCTCCTCGGGGAGAACGATCCCAGAGCGCCGTCTCGGGTCGAGGCCCTCGACTTGAGCGTGATGGTCGTTCAGGAGATGCGCTCGCTCTCCGGCATGGCGGCGGAGCTGGGCCGCAACGACGAGAGCGCCGCCTGGACGAAGCGCGCGGACGAGCTAAAGCACGTCGTCGAAGAGACGATGTGGGACGAGACGACGGGCTTCTACTACAACGTCGATCGCGACACGAACGGCTTCGTTACCGCCGGAGGTCTCGACCTGAGGCGCCAGGAGATCATCGGGTTTCTTCCTCTGTGGGCGGGAGTCGCGAGCCCGGAGAGGGCCAAGGCGCTGGTCGCGAAGCTCACCGATCCGAAGAAGTTCTGGCGGCGATTCGGGGTCCCGACGCTCGCCGCCGACGATCCCGGGTACGAGCCGGAAGTCCGCAGATGCTGCCAGTGGAACGGCGCAGTGTGGCTCGAGTGGAACTACCTCGTGTTCTCCGGGCTACGCCGGTACGGCTACCAGGAGATCGCGCGCGAGCTCGGCGATCGCATGGTGGAGGCCGCCGCGACCCAGCTCGAGCGAAACCACCGGTTCTGGGAATCCTACAGTCCGGACGAGGTCAAGCTCGCCTCGCCCCAGAGCTACATCTGGGATTCCATCCTCGCCCGCGTCCTGATTGATCTTTATCGATGAGCGCTCTCGCCATCGTCCTTCTCGCCGCGGCCGCGACCGTGCCCCGATTCGCGCGAGAGGGGAGCCCGATCGCTCTCGAAGGCCCGGCCCGGCCCACGGTCTATCTCGAAGCCTCGGGCCGGCGCGCGGCATTCCTCGGCCGGGAGGACGGGAGCTTCGAGGCCTGGGTCTATCCGATGAAGGTCCTCCGCGGCTTCGAGCTCGCGTTCGAGATCGAGGACTATGCCTCCCCGATTCCCGGAGCGAGCCTCGCGTCCCGCGTGGACGTGCGGCCGGAGGCCTCGACAATACGGTATACCCACTCGTCCTTCACCGCGGACGCCACCTGGCTCGTTCCCCACGAGGAGCCGGGCGGTATCGTGCTTCTCGACGTCGACGCTTCCGCGCCCCTCACCCTCCACGCGCGCTTCCACACCGACATGAGGCTCATGTGGCCGGCGGCGCTCGGCGGTCAGTACAGCTACTGGGACCGGGAGCTCCGGGCGTATGTCATCACCGAGAGCACGCGCCGCCACGCCGCGATCGTGGGCTCGCCCCTCGCCTCCGACCCGCCCGAGCAGCCCGCGCACAACCTCCCGGACGCCCCCACCCAGATGAAGATCCCGATTTCGCTCGAGACCGCAGCCTCGGGGTTGGTTCCGATCGCGATCGCCGCGAGCGACGAGGGTCTCGACCAGGCGCGGGCGGCGTACCGGCGTCTTCTCGACGAGACCGAATCGCTCTATCGAGCCACGGCCGCCCACTACCTCCGCCTGCACGAGGAGATGACCAGAATCGACTCTCCGGACGACGATCTCGACCTCGCGCTCGAGTGGGGGAAGGTCGCGCTCGACAAGGGATTCGTCTGCAACCCTCGGCTCGGCTGCGGCCTAATCGCGGGGCTCGGCCCTTCGGGCCGTTCGGAGAGGCCGGGCTTCGGCTGGTTCTTCGGAGGCGACGCCTTCATCAATAGCTGGGCGATGACCGCCTACGGGGATTTCGACACCGTGCGCGAGAGCTTGCGCTTTCTCTCGAAGCGCCAGCGCGCGGACGGCAAGATGATGCACGAGCTCTCCCAGGGAGCGGCCTACATCCCGTGGTTCGAGGAGTTCCCTTACGGCTACTATCACGCGGATACCACTCCGCTCTACGTCCTCGCGGTCTCGGACTTCGTTCGCGAAAGCTCCGATCTCGATTTCGCCCGCGAGATCTGGCCCTCGATCCGGAAAGCCTACGAGTACTGCGCTTCGACCGACGAGGACGGAGACGGTCTCATGGACAACACCCAGGCGGGCCTGGGCGCGGTCGAGACCGGGGCCCTTCGCTCGACGGACGTTCTGACCGACGTCTATCTGGCGGCGGCCTGGACCGCGGCCACGGAAGCGGCCTCCGAGATGGCGAGCGCTCTCGCCGAGCGCGACTTCGCCCTGGAGGCGCGGGCGGCGCACGAGAAAGCCCGCGGTTCTCTCAACCGCCGCTTCCTCGACGACGAGAATCCCGGAATCGCCTTCGCCCTCCTCAAGAGCGGAAACGCCCAGCCGGAGGTGACGTCCTGGCCCGCGTTCGGCCTCTGGCGCGGCGTCTTCGAGTCGACGAGGCCCGGGGTCGGGGCCACCCTCGACGCTCTCGCCGGAAGCCGCCTGGGCGCCGACTGGGGCGCGCGCATGCTCTCGAACGAGAGCGCTCTCTACCATCACCAGAGCTACAACAACGGCGCCGTCTGGCCGTTTCTGAGCGGCTTCGCCGCTCTCGCGCTCTACGAGAACGAGCGCCCGCACGCGGGCTGGTTCTACGTCGAGGGCGCGAAGTCCCTCGCCCTTCTCGAGGCGCGCGGCTACGTTCCCGAGCTCTTTTCCGGCGACCGATTGAAGCCGGTCGATGCCGCCGTGCCCCATCAGCTCTTCTCGACCGCGGGGTTGGTGGCGCCCCTGCTTCGCGGGCTCGTCGGGATCAAGCCAGGGAAGCTCTCTCCGCGCCTGCCCGCGGGTTGGGATCGCCTGCGCGTCGAGAACCTGCGCCATGGGGGCGTTTACGATCTCGACTGGTCCCGGCGACGGTCGGGGAAGGAGACGGTCGAGACCCTGAAGCTCACGCCGCGGAAGGGAAGCGCCCTTCCCGCGCTCGTCGTCGAAACGAGGCTTCCACCGGGCGCGACTCGCCTCGGTAGCGGACCCGCGTCCTGGACTCCGAAGCCCGGACCCGAGCCCCAGACGCGCCAGGTTCGCTACCGCGGCGGGATCGAGGTCGCGCCTCTCCACGCGCCCCTCCGTTCCGGCGAGCGGTCCTCCCGCCTGCGGATCCTCGACGATCGGCTCGAAGGCGCGACGTATGTCGCGCGGCTCGAAGGAAGGAGAGGAAAGACCTATCGCCTGCAGGTCCTCGACGCCGAACCGAGAGTGGTCGAGGTCACGATCCCGGAAGGTCCGGGCGAATGGGGACCTCTCGAGCTGCGCCTCCCGGTCAAGAATTAGGGAGGCGCGGTCGGAATCGTCCCGGCCCCAACCGACGAGACTTCCACGGCCGATGGGGTTGCGGCGTTTACGGAAAGCATAGTAAGTTTCGCGTTTCGAATCATCGCGTCCAAAATCCGAACCTGGGGGGAGTATGAACCGGCATTTCCTCGTGACCCTGGCTTGTGGTCTCCTTCTCGCGACCGGAGGTGTCGCCGAGGCGCAGGAGACTCCGCTCTCGCAGCTCGTGGTGAACCTCTTCCGGCCGGAGAGGTTCGTCAACGCCGTGGGCGTCGGGCCGAATCACACCGCGCATTTTCAGCTGAGCGGCGGAACCGGCGGCAACGAGATCCTGTTCTTGAACGCGGCCCTCGTGAATCAGGCCATCATCAGCCAGCTCACGAGCCTTCCCCTGGGATCCTCGTCGGGAGGCTTTACCTATTCCTTCAACCCCGAAGTCGGCACCTTCGATCGCACGAGCGAGAGCTTCGGACCTTCTCTCGCGGAGAGGGCGCTCACCAACGGCCGCGGGAAGTTCAACTTCGGTTTCAACTTCCAGAGCTCTTCCTTCGATTCCTTCGAGGGCAAGGATCTCGATTCCGACGAGCTCAAGTTCTACCTCCTCCACAACGACTGCTGCGCCCCTCCAGGCAACGGCATCCTCACGACCCCGGCGTTCGAGGGAGATTTGATCGAGTCCTCTCTCTCCATGAGCCTGAAGTCGCAGTCGGTGCTCTTCTTCTTCAACTATGGAATCACCGACCGGTTTGACGTCTCGGTGGTGGTGCCCGTCACCACCGTCGAGGTCGAGGCGACGAATACCGCGTTCCTGCAAAGGGTCTCGACCGCGATCAACCCCAACATCCATTTCTTCAACGCGGGGGAACGAGACGCCGTGGTCTTCGCCGACAGCGGCTCGGCTTCGGGACTGGGCGACATCGCCGTTCGGGCGAAGTGGAACTTCTATCAGACCTCGGGCGGCGGACTCGCCGCGGGTTTCGAGCTCCGGGCGCCCACCGGGGACGAGGAGAACCTGCTGGGCCTGGGGACGACCCAGGCGAAACTCTCGTTCATCGCTTCGGCGGGGTGGGGCCGGTTGTCCCCGCACTTCAACCTCGGCTACAAGTTCGCGGGAGAGGCCCCGGATACGTTGAACGAGGTGACCTATCCGGAGCTCGTCGGCGTCGACGCGCCCACGAATCCTTCGACGACACGGGAGGTCGACTCGACGCTTTCCCTGGAGCAGGTGGACATCGCCCCCGACGAGTTCAACTTCGCCGCCGGCTTCGATATCGTCCTCGCTCCCAAGGTCACGCTCGCCGCCGACATCCTCGGAAGGCGCCTCATCGACGCGGGCCGACTTCGCGAGTATCCGTACGAGCACCGGTTCCGCGTCGAGGGCTCCGATGGGAACGTCCTCGTCGACGACGGGCCCGTCCGCTCGATCACCTTCCAGCAGCTCTTCCTCGATCCGGTGAGCGTGAATCAGATCTACGGGGCCGTCGGAGCGAAGGTCAACGTGGGCAGCACGTTCCTCCTCTCTTTCAACGTCCTGTTCGCCCTGACCGAGGAGGGGCTCCGGGACGACATCGTACCCATCGTCGGGTTCGACTACGTCTTCTGAGGGCCCGGGTGCCTACTTGTCCTGCTGAAAGTCGACGCGAACGATAATCCAGGCGGACCCTACGCCCGCGAAGAGAAACGTGGCCCGGTGGCGTGAGAGCGTGGTCTTTCCCACCTTGGGCTCGACCGTCTGGACCACGCGATAGACCGCGGTCGCGGTCGGGCCCGCGGTGGTGCGGCTCACCTCGGGACCGGAGATCGGCTCCATCTGCAGGTCGAGGGTCTTGAAGTTCTGGAAGCTGTTTTTGACGCTGAGAGGGACCGCCGGATAAATGGCTCCCAATGCGTTGACGTCGAGACTCTCATAGGCCTCCTCGTACCGGCGCATGAGCTCTGCGACCTGCTCTTCGGGGCGGACGGGCGGAGCTGAGACCGCTGTCGTCGTGATGGGAGCGGCGGCGGTCGTCGTCGATGGAGGCGCCGAGCTCGTGGTGGAGGACGAGGGAACCGTCGAGCTTACGGAAGACGTCGGCAGTGCCGTCGAGGTGAGCTCGGGCCGTGCCGTCGTGGTGGCTGGCGGGATCGTGGTGACGGGGGCTATGGTCGTCGAGGCGACCGGGAGGCTGGTGGTGACGGGAACGGATGTCGGCTCGAGCGCCACCGGAGGCGGTGCGGGCCCCTGCGGCGTCGTCGCGCGCCAGCCGATGAAGCCGACGACGGTAAGGATCGCCGCCGCCGCCGCTCCCGCCATCCAGGGAGAAAGAGAGGTGCCGGGCGGGCGCTCGACCACCTGGGGACGGGACCGCGGCGGCGACACCGGCGTGGGAGCGGCCTCCTTCTTCCTCTGGGTCTCGGCGATCATCGGATCGGTTCCGGGCCGAACGCCCTTCGCCCGCTCGAGCAGCAGCGTCAGCGCGGGAATCTCGGTCGCCTCCGGAGATTCGCTCATGACCCGAGCGATCTCCCGTGCCGCCTGATCGAGATCGCCGCGGCGCATCGCAAGCGTCGCCGCCGCGATCGCCTCCACCGCCGTCTCCTCGACGGCGAGGGACTTCAGGTGGGCGAGGCGGTTCTCCGCTTTCTCCTTCAGGGCCTGCGCGTCCGAGTCCTCGGCGTCGAGCTCGAGGGCCTGGCTCAGGAGCGCGAGACAGCTCTCGGGGTCGTCTTCTTGAACGAGCTTGGTTCGAGCGGCGCTGACGAGCCGGGCCGCCCCCTCGTGCGCCGCGCGTTTCTGACGCTCGCGATCGAGCTCCGCTTCGACCCTGGTCTTCAGGCTCCGCCCCCGGGAGTCATCGGCCTCAAGGGCGAGAATCCTGTCGGCGCGCTCGGCGGCGGCGGCGAACGCTCCCGCCTTGAGCCGCGCCTCGCCCTCCCGAAGAAGCAGCTCGATGCGCGCGCCCTTCCAGCGGGGGTCGCCTTTCGCGAACCGGGAGGAGAGCCGGTCGACGCAGGAAGCGGCGGACCCGTGGGCGGGAACGAGTCGCAGAGCCTCGTCGGCTTTTGCGAGAGCCCCCCCGAGATCTCCCCGAGCTTCGAGAGCGGAGGCTTCCGCCATCGACCCGCGAGCGGCCTCGAGCTTCTGGATCGAGGCCTCGAGGTGCCGAGCATCCTCGCGCGCCCGGGCGATGGTCGCGGCGAGGCCGAGGTAGTCGGCGGGGAGGAGCTCGTTCAAAGTGGGCGACTCGGCAGGGTCCTCTCCTGGAAGCGCTGTCGGAATCGGGAGAGACACGGTCTGGTCCCCCGCGAGAGCTTCGCGCGCATCGTGTCCCAGGCTCTCCCGGTACTTTCCGAGCAGGGACTCCACCCGACCCAGCGCTTCGAGAGCTTCGGCGCGAAGCGCGCGTTTTCTCTCGGGGAGAGCGGCTTCGAGACGACGGAGGTCGCCGAGGACTTCCTCGGCCTTCCCGTAGCGGGCCTCCCGAGCCTTGGCCATCGTCTTCTGGACGATTTCCACGAGCTCGGCAGGAAACCACCGGTTCACCTCCCCAAGCGGCTCGGGCGTCGTCTCCAGGATCTTGAAGAAGACGCCGTGGATGGTGTCGCCGGGAAAGGGCTTCCGAAACGCCAGGAGCTCGTAGAACGTGGCGCCGGCGGAGAAGAGGTCCGACCGATGGTCTACTTTCTCCCCGCGAACCTGCTCGGGGGACATGTAGCTCGGCGTTCCCATCACCAGGCCGCTCTTGGTCGCAACCGAGGAGGTGAGCCGCGCGAGACCGAAGTCGAGGATCTTCACCTCGCCCTCGCGGGTGATGAAGATATTGGCCGGCTTGATGTCGCGATGGATGACCTCCTTCCCGTGCGCGTGCTCCAGCCCCTCCATCGTTTCCCGCATCCAGCGGATCCGGTCCTCGAGGCTCAGCTTGGCCCGCCGGTCCAGCTTGGTCTTGAGGTCCTCGCCCACGAGGAACTCCATGGCGATGTAGGGACGCCGGCCCTCCTCTCCCAGGTCGTAGATGGTGATGATGTTCCGGTGGGAGAGGTTGCCCGCGGAGCGGGCCTCGCGGTAGAAGCGGTCGTGGAGCTCGGGGTCGCTCGCGATTTCGGCCGACATCGTCTTGATCCCGACGATTCGCCGCATGAGCGGGTCGCGCGCCTTGTACACGATTCCCATCGCGCCCTGTCCGACGCGCTCCAGGACCTCGTACTTTCCGATTCTGGTTCCCAGAGCGGCGTCGCCCTCGGGGTCGATACGACTTCGAAGCTTCTCGTAGGATTGGAGCAGCGCCTCGACTTCGGGAAGAAGCGTCGGGTCGCTCCGGCAGGCCTCCGCGAGGAAGCGGCTGCGCTCCTCCGGTTTTCGAGCGAGCGCCGACTGCACGATCGCTTTCGCCCGATTCCGCTGCTCCTCGTTCACGTCGATTCCGCGCCTGTCTCCGGAGCCAAATATTGTATCCAAGTGGAGCCCTCCGCGGCTTGCCAGACGGGCCGAGCGCGGCGTATCGTTCTCTCATGTGGCCCCAGGTCCGAGGGTTCGGAGCCTTCCGGTTCCACCCCGAGACCGGGGAGCTCTTTCGAAACGGCGAGCGGGTCGAGCTCCAGAATCACCCCGCTCGCGTGCTGGAGCTCCTCACCCGACGTCCCGGCGAGCTGGTGACGAGGGATGCGCTCCGAAAGACGATCTGGGGTGACGATACCTACGTGGATTTCGATCGCAGCCTCAATTTTTGTATTCGCAGGATCCGGGTGGCGCTCGGGGACTCGACGAGCTCGCCCGTCTACCTGGAGACACTGCCGCGGCGCGGATACCGATTCCTTGCGCCGGTCACGGTTGGAGAAGTAGCCGCGGCGAAGCGCTCCTCGCGGCGCTCGCGGCTCGTGGGTCTCACCGCCATGGCCTTCGTCCTGGGGTTTTTCGGAGGGGCCGCCCTCGCGGAAGACTACGGCCTCCACCGGCGCCTGGTGGACTGGCTCCACGCCCATACGCTCTCTTCCGGCGAGAGTTGTCCCTGGGCCCAGAGCTAACTAGGCAAGGGCTGCGCCCTTGATATCCCCTCTTGGTATACCGCCTTCGGCTCCGCCGTGCCGAGGAGTCAGGAGTCAGGAGTCAGAATCGCTTTGCTGTAGGCATTCAGCAGACGACTGATCTCCTCGAGCAACCTCAGCAACGTTTTCGTGTCGCCATAGCCCAGGTCCTCCGAGAGAATCAAGTAGTAACGACTCTCTTCGAGGGAGCCTTCTGCCATGTTCATGAACCTGACCTTGTCCGGCTTACCTCGCTTGCGAAACCCTTCGGCGATGTTGGCCGGGATGGACACGGCTGCCCGACGCATCTGCAAGGACAAGCCATAAGTTTCCGTCTTGGGGAAGCTCTCGGTGAACTTATACACCGAGAGCACGAACTCGTGTGCCTTGCGCCAAACG
>Ga0299906_10004593_pt1 | contig 11292 bp, 10 predicted proteins | sample RVTome_14_FD_200259 | JGI IMG/M metagenome (GOLD analysis project Ga0299906, IMG submission 200259) | Soil microbial communities from uranium-contaminated site in the Upper Colorado River Basin, Wyoming, United States - RVT145D125 (version 2) ... | reverse complement strand
ACGTGGGCGTGGAGCCAGTACGACTGCAGGGCGGGCACCAGCGGCTGGATGCTGCTGTCGTTGTAGACGGCGAAGACCATCGTGAAGAAGGCGATCGGCATCACGAAGGCGCCGAAGGTCCGGTTGCGGTACTTCCTCTCCACGACCAGGTAGAACAGGTTCACAGACCAGGCGAAGAAGACGAGCGACTCGTAGAGGTTCGTCACCGGGATGCGACCGATCCCCATCTGGTACGACTCGAACCAGCGCATGCCGAGCGCCGCGGTGGAGACGACGGCCGCGAGGACGCAGACCCAGGTGCCGAACACCGCGATCTTCTCGTTCTTGGCGTACAGAGCGCCGAGGTACAGGGCGGACGCCACGCCGAACAGGACCGTGGTGAGATTGAACAGGATGACGTTGCTCATTTCGAGGGGGCTCCTGCGGCGGATCGCAGCCGGGCGATCATTGCCCCGCCGCCTTAACGCCGGTCTGTAGTTTCTCGAATCTCTTCTCGAAGGCAAGCCGGTTGCGGCTGGAGGAGCCGGCGAGGACGACCTCGACCCGGCCGGCCGTCCCCTGCGCGAGGCGGATCCAGACGCGCTGGTGCGAGAGGAAGAACGCCATGATGAGCCCGATCACCATCAGGGCGCACCCCAGCCAGACGATGTTCACCCCGGGGTCCTTCGCGACCTGGAGCCCGGTGAACATCTTCGAGCTCAAGCCCCCGAAGGAGAAGACCAGGGAATCGGCGCGTTGCCGGTCGAGGTCGGGGCGTGCCTGGAAGAGCCAGAACGAGGTGGACATCTGTCCGGGCTTCTCCACGACCACCTGGAGGGCCGGGCCGTTTCCCTGGTAGTTCTCCACGTAGTTCACCCCCCGAAGGATCCCGTACCCGTCGATCGGAACGGGTTCGTTGGCTCCGAGGGCGAGCCCGCCCATCGGGGTGCCGTCCCTGCGGGCAACCGCCACCTTGGCCGTCGCGCCCCCCGCCTGCCCGTAGCTTGACTGGTAGAACCAGATTCCCTTGTACTGCAGCGGGTCGTTCACCACGATCGTCTTTCGAAGCGTTTCCCGACCTCCGTCGATCACGCTCAGATCGGACATGTACGACTTGGGCTGGCCGCTCGGGTACGTCTCGAGCCGGAAACTGTTGCAACGGACCGTGAACCCGAGGTCCTGCATCGCGTTTCCCCCCCGGACGGGGATCTGCGTGACCGAGTCCCCTTCGGGGATGTTCACGTAGCCCTTGAAGCCGAAGCGGACGCCGACGATCGCCCCGATGAAGATGATGATGATGGAGAGGTGGGTCACGTAGACGCCGAACCGGGAAGCCACGCCGGTCTCGGAGTACAGGTGCACCTGTCCGTCCACCTCGGTGACCTTCGGCTTCGCGAAGGAGGAGGAGAGCGCCTCCGCATACTTCCCCGCCCACTCCGGGAGGGTCCCCTTCTTCTTCCACCGGTCCGTGAGCGACAAGGTCTTTTCCAGGTTCTCATCCAGTCTCGTCCGCGGGTTCCGCACCACCTTGAGCATCTTCGGGAAGCGGTCGATGGTGCAGCAGGACAGGTTCACGGTGAACAGGACGAGCATGAGGAGGAACCACGCGGAGTGGTACATGTCGAACAGGTTGATCCGGTCCATCAGGGCGAACGCCCAATCCTCGTAGATCAGATGGTACTTCTCCGGAGGCTGGTTCTGCTCGACGATCGTGCCGAGGATCGACGTGACGGCAAGGACGATCAGGGTGACGATGGCCAGTTTGACGGAGATGAAAAAGTTCCACACCCGATCCATCGGGGATAGAGTGCGCTTCTCGTCAGCCATGCGGGTTACCCTCGGTTATTCGGAATGTATACTGCATACCAGAGCGGGTGCCGGCAGTCAAACGGAAAAGGAATCCGCCCCGAATAAAAGAGGGCGGGGAACCTCCCCGCCCTCTTTCGGCGCTCGCGGGATCGCGGGTCGCCTACTTCTTGTGGCAGCCGTCACACTTCGTCGGAGCCTTCTTCGTCGCGTCCTTCGCATGGCAGTCCTTGCACTTCGTGTGCATGGCGTCCTTCAAGGAGACCGCGTCGCCCTTCTTCTCGGCCTTGTGGCAGGCAAAGCACTTCTGCTCCTTGCCGGCCGCGTCCTTGTGGTGGCACTCCGCGCAATTCTTGATCCGGTCCGAGTGCGCCTTGTGGTCGAAGGTGACCGCCGATTTCGACTTCTGCACATCCTTGACGGTCGCCTTCATCGGAGCGTCCGCCGCGACGATCACGCTCGCCGAAAACACCGCCACCATGACGACTGCCATCAACATCGCGAATTTCCTCATCCCTGCTCACCCCCTTCCGGATTGTGGTCTACAGCGTGAGATTGCACCGTGCGCATCGTTCCGCTTCCTCGTGCGCGCACCGGTCCGTGAAGCTCGATTCGATCTCGTGAAAAGTCCCGCGCGCCGCTTCGGGAGAGAGCCTCTCCGCCCTGCGTCGCACCCGCCACTCGGGGCGGTCGGTCACCTGGGGTTCGGGGCGCCTGCGGTAGTTGTCCTTGTAGCGCGCCTTTCTTGTCTCTTCGACGGCGAGATCCGCGAAGATATTCAACGCGGCTTCCCGCCCGGAGGTGGACGCCTCGACCACCGAGCCGGGGCCGCGGACGCAATCACCGGACATATAGCCGGGGATTTTAGGTTCCCCCCCGGGAAATTGCAAGCGGAAAACGTTGCGTCCCGGATCCGTGGGTTTCCAGGAGGCTCCATCCGGCAGGAAGGAGAGGTCGGCCCGGCTTCCGACCGCCATCACGACCGTGTCGGCCGGGACCTCGAATTCGCTTCCGGGTACGGTCCGCGGGACGACCCTCCCCTCCGGGTCGAGGTCGACCCGCTCCACCTTCAGCGCCTCGAACGCGGCCACCCTTCCATCCTTCATGAGGAAACGCTTCACCGCCGTGGACGGGAGGAACTTCGCCCCCTCCGAATCGGCCGCCTCGATCTCCCACGCGAACGCCGGCATCGTCTCCCTTGACTCGAGGCAGGCGATCGTCACTTCCGACGCCCCCATCCGGAGGGCGCACCGGGCCGCGTCGATCCCGGCGTTCCCGCCGCCGATCACGACCACACGCCCGTGGAGCCTCGGAAACCGGCGTTCCCGGACGCGCACGAGGAACGAAAGCGCGTCGTGGAACCCCTGATCTTCCCCTCCCGCTTCGGGCAGCCGCAGCGGTTCGCGGGCTCCCACGGCGATCAGGACGGCGTCGAACCCCTCCGCACCGAGGGATGAGAACGTTATCTCCTTGCCGAAGGTGAGCCCACCCCGGAAGCGAACTCCCCGGGCAAGTATCCGCGTTACGTCCGCGAGGAGCGCATCCGCGGGAAACCGGAATTCCGCCGCGCCGTACCGCATCATACCGCCGGGTTCCCCGTACGGATCGAATACCGTGACGAGGCCCCCGAGCCGCGCGAGCGTGTCGGCGGCCGACAATCCGGACGCTCCGGCGCCGACGACCGCCACCCTGGGCCCGCGGACCCTTCCGGTTTCCCCGGAAGACGGAGGGATCCCCGCCGCATATCCGATGTCCGCCGCGTACCGTTTGATCGCCATGATGGAAATCGGCGCCCCGAACTCGTTTCGCACGCACTTCTGCTCGCACGGATGGGGACAGGCGCGTCCGCAGAACGCCGCGAAGGGAAGCTTGTCGTGCACCAGCGCCAGCGCCTCGAGCGGCCGCCCCTCCCGCACGAGGGCGATGTAATCCGGAACACGGATGCGGGCAGGGCAGGCGGTCTCGCACGGAGCCGCCGCTTCGCGAGGGCCGCGCCGCGCGTCGACATACGCCATCCACCAGATCACTACCGCCTCGACCAGGAGGAACCCGTGTCCGAAGGTGATCCCGGATCCTACGTTGAGGACGAGAACCAGGGTCATGGGAAGGAGGGCCGCCCAGAAAACTCCGCTGGAGATCCGGCCCGAGTAGAGATGCCCGAGCCCAGGGTAGACGAGCGAAAGGATCCCCGCCGTTTTGCGGATCCGCTCCCGCCCGATCTCCCACAGGAGACGGTCGCGCTGGTCCAGACGGCCGGAGCAGTCCCGGCACCGCTTCTCATCGCCCGGGCGCAGGACCTCGCAGAGAACGCAATCCTTGTAGCCGGATCGTAGGAGGTTTTCCGGGCGGAGGGAATCCATAAGCGAGCTGCTCATTCCTTGTGCGTCACCCGTTCAAATCCCCCCCCAACAACGCCGCAACGGAAGAATATGGCGTCCCCAGGGGGATTTGAACCCCCGTCGCCGCCGTGAAAGGGCGGTGTCCTTGGCCGAACTAGACGATGGGGACGCTCGCGGTGGTGAGCCCAGTTGGGATCGAACCAACGACCCTCTGATTAAAAGTCAGATGCTCTGCCAACTGAGCTATGGGCTCCCCCGGAACTGGCTATTCTAAGTTCCTGGAGCCGGGAGTGTCAAGCGCGGAAAGGATTCTTCCTGACGATCGTCTGGTTCCGCTCGGGCCCCACGGAGACGAGGGAAACCTCGACTGCGGTGACCTCCTCGACCATCTGGATGTACTTCCGGGCGGCTTTCGGCAGGTCCCCCAACTCCCGGGCCGAGGAGATGTCCTCCTTCCAGCCCTCCACCTGCTCGTAGACCGGCTTGGCCGCCTCGAAATCGGCCAGCGACAGGGGGACCTGCTCCCGTCGGACGCCGTTGATCTCGTACGCCACGCACATCTTCACGCTCGGGAGTCCCGATAGGACATCCAGTTTGGTCAGTGCGAGGCCGGCCAGCCCGTTGAGGCGGTTTGCGTACCGCACGACCGGGGCGTCGAACCAGCCGCACCGCCGCGGCCGCCCCGTAGTCGATCCGTACTCGTTACCGCGGTCCCGGATCTTCTGGCCTTCCTCATCGAACAGTTCCGTGGGGAACGGCCCGCCGCCGACGCGCGTCGCATACGCCTTCGACACCCCGATGACGCCGCCGATCTTCGTCGGGCCGACGCCGGATCCCGTGCACGCGCCGCCCGCCGTCGTATTCGAGGAGGTGACGAACGGATAGGTCCCGTGGTCGATGTCGAGCAGCGTCCCCTGTGCCCCTTCGTACAGCACCTTGGCCCCCTGCGCGATCTGCTCGTTGACGAAGAGCGAGGTGTCGATGAGATAGGTCTTCAGGCGTTCCCCGTAGGCGATGTATTCGTCGAGCGTCGCCTGAAAGGGGACTTCGTCGCCGCCGAAATAGTTCTTCAGAAGGAAATTCTTCGCGTCAAGGTTCGCGCGAAGCTTCTCCGCGAACGATTCCGGCTGGAGGAGGTCGCACGCCCGGATGCCGACGCGCGCGATCTTGTCCTCGTAGCACGGCCCGATCCCCCGCGCCGTGGTCCCGATCTTCCTGCTGCCGAGCTTCTCTTCCCGCGCCTTGTCGAGCTGGATGTGGTACGGGAAGATGATGTTCGCCAGCAGCCCGATCTTCAATTGGGAGTCGTCCTTCAGGTAGCCGCGCTCCTTCAGGCGGTCGATCTCCACGAGGAGAACCTTCGGATCGATCACCACCCCGTTCGCGATGACGCATTTCTTCCCGGCGTGAAGGATGCCGGAGGGAATGAGGTGGAAGACGAATTTTTCGCCCTTCACCACGAGGGTGTGCCCGGCGTTGTTCCCGCCCGTGGGACGCACGATCGTGTCGGCGAACTCGGAGTAGATGTCGACGATCTTTCCCTTGCCCTCATCGCCCCACTGGGCGCCGAGCACGATGATGCTTTTCAAAGGATTTCGCCTTCTTTCGTCAGAAAACCAGGTATTGGGCGTCCATGATGTTCGGGAGTTTTCGAAGCTGGGCGAGCACATTCTCGGGGACGGCGTTGTCCACGTTGATGAGCGAAATGGCGGTTCCTCCGACCTCGGTCCTGCCCAGCCGAAATCCGGCGATATTGATCCCCTTCTCCCCGAGGAAGGTGCCGATCCGGCCGATCACGCCCGGAACGTCCTGGTTTCGCAGCATCAGGATGCCGCCGGAGAGCTCCGCCACGATGGGGAAGGCGTCGATCTGGACGATCCTCGGCGCCCCGCCGAAGACGGTGCCGGCCACGGACGACTCCCCGTTCCCCGTCACCACGGTGACCTTGAGGAGACTCGCGTACGGCTCCGACTTGGGGGTCTTCGACTCGCTCACCTTGATGCTGCGCTCCTCGGCGACCATCCGGGCGTTGACGAGGTTCACTTCCTCGGTCTGGTACTGCAGGAGCCCCTTCAGCACCGAGATCGTGATCGGGGGCGTCGAGAGTTTCCCAACCTCTCCCAGGTAGTCCACCTTGAGCTCCCGGACCGGATTCCGGAGCAACTGGCCGTGAAACGCGCCGAGCCGTTCGGCGAGAGTCAGGAACGGCTTCAGGATCGGCAGGAGCTCGCCGGAGACGGACGGGAAGTTCACGGAGTTGCGGATCGTCCCTTTTTTCAGGAAATCACAGATCTGCTCCGCGATCAGCACCGCCACCTTTTCCTGGGCCTCGGTCGTCGCGGCGCCCAGGTGCGGCGTGAGGATGACGTTGGGATGCGCCAGCACCGGCATGTCGGGAGGCGGGGGCTCCGTCGCAAAGACGTCGAGCGCCGCACCGGCGACCTTTCCGGATTCGAGGGCCGCCAGCAGGTCGCCCTCGTTCACGAGGGCGCCGCGCGCGCAGTTGATGATCCGCACGCCTTTCTTCATCTTCGCGATCGCGGCGGCGTTCACCATCCCCTTCGTATCCGGGGTGAGCGGCGTGTGGTAGGTGATGTAGTCGGCGCGGGCGTACAGTTCGTCGAGGGAAGCCATCTCCACGCCGAGCAGCGTCGCGTCCTCCTTCGACACGTACGGATCGTAGGCGACCACGACCATCTTGAGCCCCAGCGCGCGGTCCGCCACGACTTTCCCGATAGCCCCGAGACCGACGACGCCGAGGACCTTGTCGGTGATCTCGGTGCCCATGAACTTGTTCTTCTCCCATTTCCCCGCCTTCATCGAGGCGGTCGCCTGCGGAATCTGGCGGGAAAGGGCCATCATCAGCGAGACGGCGTGCTCGGCGGTCGTCACGGTGTTGCCGCCGGGGGTATTCATCACGACCACGCCCTTCTTGGTTGCGGCGACCTTGTCGATGTTATCCGTGCCGCTGCCGGCGCGTCCGATCACCTTGATCCGCGAGGAGTTCTCGAAGCATGGCGCAGTGGCCTTGGTGGCGCCGCGGACGACGACGGCGTCGTACTGGTTGATGACCGCCGCCAGCTCTTCGGGCGTCATCTTCCCCTTCACCTCGACCTCGATCCCCTCCTTCGTGAACACGTCGATGCCGACCTTCTGCAGGTTGTCCAGCGCGAGGACTTTCATGCATGTCTCTCCTGTTTTCCGGTTCCCGGGCGGTCGTGGGGAAATGCAACTGCATTACCTATCAAAGGACCCCGGAAAAGTCAATCTCGGGATGCGCAGAAAACCCTTGAAGGCGGACGCGGACCTTGCGAGAATGCGGAGGATCGACAGACCCATCCTCCGGCCCGCGGCCGGCAACGCGGCGCGCCCCGCGGAAATCCCCTGCGCGCCCATGCGAGGACACCCCATGAAACGAACGGTCAATTTCAACGCAGGACCCGCCGCCCTTCCACTTCCCGCGCTTGAACGGGCCCGCGACGAGTTCCTCGACTTCGCCGGAAGCGGCATGTCGGTAATGGAGCACAGCCACCGCGGGAAGGAGTACGAAGCCGTCCACGACGAGGCGATCGCCCTCGTGCGGGAGCTGCTCGGGATTCCGGCGAGCTACGAAGTTCTCCTCCTTCAGGGCGGAGCCACGGCGCTGTTCGCCCAGATCCCGATGAACCTCCTGGACAAGGGTGCGGCCGCGCAGTACCTCGTCACCGGCGCCTGGGGCGAAAAGGCGCTCGGCGAGGCGAAGAGCGTCTCGGCGATGTTCGGCGCGACCGTCTCGGTGCAGAGCCTGGGCGTCGGCGAGGGGAAGGAAAAGAGCTACACCCGCGTGCCCGCTCCCTCCGGGGTGAAGGTCGACCCCGGATCCGCCTATCTGCACATCACCTCGAACGAGACGATCCACGGCGTAGAGTACAACGTCGATCCGTCCCGCGCCTTCCCGGCCACGGGGGACGTGCCGCTGATCGCGGACATGTCGAGCGACTTTCTCTGGCGCCCTTTCGACGTGACGAAGTTCGGCATGGTCTACGCAGGCGCCCAGAAGAACATCGGCCCGTCGGGCGTGGTGGTCGCGGTGGTGTCGAAATCACTTCTCGATCGGGGGCGGAAGGATATCCCGAAGATCTTCCAGTTCCGGACCCACGCCGAGAACAAGTCGCTCTACAACACGCCGCCCACCTTCGGCGTCTACATGGTCCGCAACGTCCTCTCCTGGCTCAAGGGACAGGGAGGGCTCGCCGGGGTGGAGGCAAACAACCGGAAGAAGGCGGCGCGCCTCTACGGCGTCATCGACGGGAACCCGGAATTTTTCCGCTCGCCGGTGGAGCGGGAGAGCCGCTCGGTGATGAACGTGGTCTTCCGGCTCCCGGCCCCCGAACTCGAAGAGCGGTTCATCGCCGAGGCGAAGAAACAGGGGATGATCGGCCTCAAGGGACACCGGTCCGTCGGGGGGATCCGGGTTTCGATCTACAACGCCGCTCCGTACGAATGGGTGGAGACGCTCGCCTCCTTCATGGAGGCCTTCGCGCGGGCGATGTGAGAGGCGACGGAGGCGATGAAGATCCGGGGCGTTTGCATCCGGGCAGGAGTGCTGGCGGCCCTGGCCGGCGTTCTCTGCTTCGCCCCGGCCCTCTTCGCCTCCAACGAACCCCGGCGCGGGAACCCCCATGCGCATTTCCGGAACCGGGACCAGTGCCCGAAATGCCATCTCTCCCCGGGTTCACTGCCTGCCCCCGGCCGCTTCTCGACCGAAGCGGACACGGTCTGCCTTGAATGCCACGGGAAGGAAAGCATGCGACGCACCCACCCCGTGAACGTGCGTCCGGATGAGAAGTACCGGAAGATGAAGGTGCCCGCCGACCTGCGGCTGGATGACGGCGGCCGGATCATGTGCCTGACCTGCCACACGGCGCACGGCCAATACGAGTCGTATTTCCTGCGCAGATCGGGCCCGGACCGCAGATTCGATGTTCTTTGCGAAGCGTGCCACGGAAAACGATGAAGAACCCCTCCCTGCCGACGCCCCGGCCCAGGATCCGCTACGTAAGCCCCCGCTTCCAGGGACCGGCGGTGCTGGCGTTCGCCGCCATCATCGTGATCGGGGGTGCGATCTTCTGGAAACTGGTCGACAGCGAGCTCCAGAGGGTTTTCCCCCTCGCCGCCATCCGGGGGCACTACACGTTCGATTCCGCGTACGACATCGTCCGGGATCTTCTCTCCTGGCACCTGGCGGGTCTCTTCTGCGGCGTCTTTCTGACCGGGTCGGCCCTCGTACTGCTCCTTGTCGCCGCCACCCGGCGCGGTATCGGCAAGGCCGTCGACTCCCTGCGGGCGTCGGCGGATGGAGACCTGTCCACTCCCACCGGCACGAGTCCCATCGGCGAGTTCAACCGGTTCGGGGAAAAAATCGACGCCGCGCGCTCCGATACCCTCACCTCCCTCCAGAAGATCCGGAGGGAGGCCGCAGCGCTCGCCGCGGGCGGGATGTCCGCGGCGGAGTTCCGGCTCCGATGGGACGAACTGAAGCAGCGAATCCGGACGATCGCCCCATGAGCGGCCCCGAAGCGGCGGGCGACGGCCCTCTGATCCAGCGCCGGTATGTCTCAGGCCTTCTGCTCCGCCTCTGCGTCAACACCGCGGGAGGGGTGGGCATCCTGTTCGTCATCCTCTACTTCGCGCTCTCCCGGCCCTTCCCCGGGGACTACGCGGGGATCTTTCACGCGCTGCGCAACCTTTCCCCGTTCCTCCGGCCGGTCCTCGCGGTGTCCGTCCTCATTTACGCGCTCCTGGCATGTGGCTCGACGTCGGCGCTTTGCGTCTACATCCTCCACAAGGTGGCGGGGCCGTTGTACCGGATGGAACTGGTCCTGGACCAGTATCGCTCGGACGTCCCCACGCGGACGGTTTCCTTCCGGAGCGGCGACCAGATCCAGCCGCTCGCGCACGCGTTCAACAAATGGATCGGAACGCTCCGCCGGGACCGCCAACGGTGGCTGGCCGCGATGAAGGACGCGGAACGACACTGTCTCCAGGATGAGACGACGTGCCGCTCGGAAATGGAGGAGGCGCTCCGTAAGATCGGGGAGGACATGGCGAGATATCGCTAATGAAAGAGGCGGGGGGATTGAGTCCCCCCGCCCGTGTGTACATTGAAAGCCCTTGTGGGGCCGGACCGCTACCCGGAAGAAACGGGTTAATTCCCCTTCGGTTTCGGAGGCGTCGCCGTCGAAGGCGTCCCCGGCTTCGTCTCCGCGGGCGACGCATCGACCTTCGGCTCCGCCTTCTTCGCCTTCACGGCCTTCACGGACGAAGCGGCGCCGTCGGAGTACTTCACGATGATCTTGTCGCCGACCTTGAAGTCGCCCAGCTTGACCTTCTCGCCGGCCTTCAGGTCCACGTTGCCCTTCTTGCCCTTCACCGTCAAGGTGCCTGCCGCCGCGTCGATCGCCTCGATCGTCCCGGTGACCTGCTGAGCCTTCGGCTTGGCCGCCTTCTTCTCCGCCGCCGGGGCCGCTTCCTTCTTGGCCGGCGCAGCTTTCGCCGCATTGTCCGCCGCGACCGCGAAGCCCGCGACCGAGAACGCGAACGCAACCGCCATCACTACCGTGAAAATTTTCTTCATTTCCGTCCCCTCTCAAAGAGAGTATTTGGATGCTTGGAAATAGATCCTTCAAGGACGGTGCCAACCGACCCGACGGATCCAACCCACTGAAATCATTAAAATTGCCAATGGCGACCCGGGAGGAGACCCCGGCCTGTCTCCCCATTGGAGGCAGACATTCCCCATTTGGGGAATCGGTCAGGGAGGAAGGATCCCGAACTTCTTCAACCGATAGATGTACGCCTTGTAACTCATCCTGAGCAGTTCGGCGCCCCGCGTGTGCACCCCCCCGGAACGCGCCACCGCCTGCCGCAGCAGGTGCTCCTCGATCTTCTCGAACTCCACCCCCTGGGGAGGAAGGTCGAACGCCCTCGCGGGGACGGCATCCGCACCCTCTCGCAGTTCCAAAGGCAGTTCCCCGGGCCCGATCTTCCCGCCTTCCGAGAGGACAACCGCACGCTCGACGACGGAGGAGAGTTCGCGGATGTTCCCGGGCCACGGGTATCGCATCAGGAGCCGCATCGCCTCCTTCGTGATCTCGCGCACCGGCGGGACGCCCTTCTCCCCGTGCTT
>Ga0299906_10004590_pt1 | contig 11295 bp, 8 predicted proteins | sample RVTome_14_FD_200259 | JGI IMG/M metagenome (GOLD analysis project Ga0299906, IMG submission 200259) | Soil microbial communities from uranium-contaminated site in the Upper Colorado River Basin, Wyoming, United States - RVT145D125 (version 2) ... | reverse complement strand
CGCCGAGGGCAGTCGCCGCAAGGCCGCTGGTGACTTCGCGCGTCACCTGGACATCGCCCTCGGCTCCGCGGGCGAGGTCCACTACCTCCTGCCGCTCGCGCGCGACCTCCGCTACGCCACCGACGAGTACGTGGAACCGCTACACGACGAACTCGACCAGATCGGCGCCATGCTCCACTCCCTTCGGCGCAAGGTCGAGCGTGATCGTCAATGAGCCGAGCGCCCCGCTGCCAGCTGCTGACTGCCGACTGCCGACAGCGCGGCTCCGTGCCGTTGGCTGACGGCACCCATTCGGTTGCGGCGGAGCCGCGCTAGGGACCGTGCGCATCCGGGTGGAACCTCTCGAGCGCGGTCCTGGTGAGCTTCGCGCCGTAGCGCCCGGAAGCGGACTTCGACCTGTGACCGCGCCGGCCCGGGCGACTACTCGGCGCGCCTGCCCCAGGAGGATCCCGAGATGACGGCTCCGCGCTCGCTCGCCCTTTCCCTCGCCCTGCTCGCCCCCCACGCCGCGGCCCAGTGTCCGGTCGCGAAGTTCCGCGCGTCGGACGCGGCGCCCGGCGACGAGCTCGGGAACCCGGTCGCGCTCTCGGGCGACGTGCTGGCGGCGGGCGCGTGGCTCGTCGACACTTCGGCGGCGGACTCGGGTGCGGTGTACGTCTTCCGGCGCGGGCCCGGCGGCTGGGCCGAGGAGGCGAAGATCCTCGGGCCCGAGGTGCAGAACGCGAACTTCGGCATCGCGCTCGACGCCGACGGCGAGCTGCTCCTGGTCGGAGCGCGGCGCGACGAGCCCGGCGGGAGGGGCGTCGCCTACGTCTACGGGCGGCGCGCGGGCGCGTGGAGCGAGGAGGCGCGCTGGCTCGCGCCGTCGGGCCAGACCAGCGATCAGTTCGGGCTGGCGGTCGCGCTCGCCGGCTCGACCGCGGTCGTCGGCGCGGCGCGCGAGGAGACCGCGGGCGCGCGCCACGGCGCGGCCTACGTGTTCCAGCGCTCGCCGACGGGCTGGAGCCTGGCGGCGCGGCTCGTCGCGTCGGACGCCGAGGACCTGGACCTCTTCGGCGCCGCGGTCGCGATCGACGGCGATCGGGTGCTCGTCGGCGCGCACCGCGCGGACGCCCCGGACCCGAGCTCGGGCGCCGTCTACGTGTTCGACCGCAGCGGCGCGGTCTGGACCGAGACGGCGATCCTGACGCCCGGCGCTCCCGCGGCCCAGGACCAGTTCGGGTTCGACGTCTCCGTCGACGGCGACCGCGCGCTCGTCGGCGCGAACTTCGACGACACGGTCGCGGGGAACGCCGGAGCCGCGTACCTCTTCGAGCGCGCCGGCGGGAGCTGGAGTCAGGTGCAGAAGCTCACCGATCCGTCCGGCTCGATCGGCGACGAGTTCGGCCGCAGCGTCGCCATCGAGGGTGACCGGGCGCTGGTCGGGGAGCCGTACGACACCGTCGCGGAGCTGCGCTCGGGGTCCGCCTACGTGTTCGCACGGGGCGCGACGGAGTGGACCCAGACGTCGAAGCTCAGCGACCCCGCCGGCGCTCGCAACGACAACTTCGCCTGGACCGTCGACCTCGACGGCGGCCTCGCCGCGGCCGGCGTGCCGGTCGACGACGACCTCGGCACGGAGACGGGGTCGGCGTTCCTCTTCACGGCGTCGGCGCTCGTCGGCACGAGCTACTGCACCGCCCTGCCGAGCTCGACCGGGTCGCCGGCGCGCCTCTGCGCGGGCGGGAGCGCGAGCGTCGCGGCGAACGACCTCTACCTCGCGGCGAGCCCCGTTCCGGACCAGCCCGGGATCTTCTTCTACGGCCGCTCGCCGATCGAGATCCCCTTCGGAGACGGACGGCTCTGCGCCGGCGGCGGCATCTTCCGCCTGGGCCGCCCGTCCTCGCGGCGGGCGGAATCCTCTCGCGGCCGGTCGACAACGGCGCGCCGCCCGCCGACTCGGGTCCCGGAGCGATCACCCCCGGCTCGACGTGGCACTTCCAGGCCTGGTTCCGCGATCCCGCCGCGGGCGCGACGGGCTTCAACACGTCCGACGGGCTGACGGTCCTCTTCGTGCCGTAGCGTGCGCGCGCGCCTCACCCTCCCCTGCGCACCTCGCCCCCGTTGAGGATCGCGAAGCGCCGGGCGTAGTCCGCGTCGCGGAAGGAGAACTCGAGCTTGCCCTCGCTCACGGTGATCTCGAGCGGCAGCGGCCGCGCCCCTTGCCAGCGCGCCATCAGCACGAAGAGCACGAGGCTCGCTGCGATCGTGGACCACATCGGCCACTCGCGCGCGACGCCCACGATCAGCGGGATCGTGACCACGAAGAGCAGCACCATGCCGCGCCCCTGCGTGGCCCGCGAGAGCTTGGTCCCGCACAGGCCGTGGGCCGGCACGACCACCTTGCGCGACCTTTGGGCCACCCACTTCAGGTAGCCGAAGAGCGTCGAGTCGAGCGCGGGGAGCGCCACGACCGACCCGCGACATTCCGCCCCACACACCACGCAGCGGTCCGGGAACCGGACCTCGCGGGTCTGGCTGAGGGCGACTTCGGCGGGTTCGACCACGGCGAGCCCGGCCCCTGTCGTGGAACGCGGGGGAACGCGGGCCAGAAGAGTCTACTGAGCGCGCCGGCGCCCGGGGCTGGACTGCGCGGCGCGGGGCGCGGAGAATGTCGCGCCTCGCTCGCGGGACGCCCGCGGCGAGGAGGACCCGAGGGTGTCAGGCGCCCCCGAGCCCGCCCTCTCAAGGATGCCAACAGGAGATACCGATGTCGCTTCAGCTCGGAGACGAGGCCCCCGATTTCACCGCCATGACGACCGAAGGCGAGATCCGCTTCCACGACTGGATCGGAAGCTCGTGGGCCATCCTCTTCTCGCACCCCAAGGACTTCACGCCAGTCTGCACGACCGAGCTCGGGTACCTCGCCAACCTCAAGCCCGAGTTCGACAAGCGCCGGGTCAAGATCCTGGGCGTCAGCGTCGACCCGCTCGAGTCGCACAAGAAGTGGTTCAAGGACATCGAGGAGACGCAGAAGTGCAAGATGAACTACCCGGTCATCGCTGACCCGGACCGCGAGGTGGCCGACCTCTACGACATGATCCACCCCAAGGCGCTCGACTCGCTGACCGTGCGCACGGTGTTCGTGATCGGCCCCGACAAGAAGATCAAGCTGATGATCACCTACCCGGCGAGCACCGGGCGCAACTTCGACGAGATCCTGCGCGTCGTCGACAGTCTGCAGTTGACCTCCGCCCACCAGGTCGCGACGCCGGTCAACTGGAAGAGCGGCGAGGACTGCATCATCGTCCCCTCGCTGTCCAACGACGAGGCGAAGAAGAAGTTCCCGAAGGGCTGGAGGGAGCTGAAGCCGTACCTGCGGATGGTGAAGCAGCCGGGCTAGCGGCCTGGACGGTCAGCGAGCTGGGCAGTTGAGTCGAGTCCCCATCGGTCCGCCGTCCGCCGCACGCTTTGCGGTATGGACCGACGGGGACACGCCTCATCGGCCTGGGGCGGAACCCCGAGACAGCTAGAACCCCACCCCCATCCCCAGGATCGGCCCCCACGACTGGACGTTGAAGAGGTACTCGTCGGCGCCCGTCCCGTCGGAGTAGTCGGCGCCGAGCCAGCGGTAGCCGAAGTACGCGAACATGTGCCGCGTGAAGTTCCAGCCGAAGCTCGCCTCGAAGTTCCACGTCAGCCTCGAGCCGTTGAGCAGACCGAAGCCCCCGACGTCGCCGTACATCGTCATGAACCAGCGGTCGCCGAGGTCGGTGATGACCCGTGCCCCGACGATCGGGTCGACCCAGTCGCGGCTGGCGCTGACCGACGTCGTGCCCGTCTCGAGGTCCTGTCCGACCGAGAACAGCCGCGCCCCGGCGACGAGGTCGAAGAAGGTCTTCAGCCCGATCGCGTCCTCGTAGTCCCAGTAGCGGTAGAACCCGCCGACCCGGGCGACTTCGTAGCTCTCCTCGATCGAAGCGGGCGCGCCGTTCGACGTGGCGTCCTGGCCCACGGCGTCGACCGCGAACGCGTCGAAGAAGACGCCCCAGGCCTTGGCCCAGACCTCCGCGTGGACCATGGGGGTCGCGTCGCCGGCGTTCGCGAAGTCGAACGGGCTCGAGCTCAAGCTCCCGTTGACTCCCTGGACCGTCACGTCGCCGTCCATCCTCATGGCCCAGTAGTAGACGCTGACCAGGGCCGTCCAGTCGTACTTGGTCTTCACCGCGCGCGGATCGTCGAGCGCCGTGAGCTCGGCGAGCTCGCGCGGCGCGGCGGGCTCGGGCGCCATCCACCTCGGGCTCGACGGGGCCGGGACCGCCGCGAACCGGGCCGGCGCCGCGATCGCGGGGCTCGCGCGATCTTCGATCGAGTAGGAGCCCGGGTCGATCGCGGGCGACGCGCAGCCGGCGGCGAGGGCGAGGCAGGGGATCCAGGCGCGCATGGCCACAGGAGGAGGGGAGCCGGCGAGCGGGGAGGAGCCGTCCTGGGAGCGGAGTCGCCGGCGAAGGCCCATCGACCGTCGAGAGTACCGAACTGGAGCGCCGCGGGCGATAGCATGGCCGCGCCTTGGGCGCGCTCGACTTCGACTTCGACGTCGCCGTCGTCGGCGCCGGACCCGCCGGCGCTACGGCGGCGCGGCACCTCGCGCGCGGCGGGCTCTCCGTCGCGCTGATCGAGGCGTGCTCGATCCCGCGCTACAAGACCTGCGGCGGTGGGCTCGTGCAGCGCGCGCGTCGCGCGCTCGGCCCCGATTTCGCCGGCGCCGGCACGATCGAGCGCGAGTGCCGCACCATCGAGCTGCGCTTCGGGACGAGCGGCCGGAGCTTCCTCGTGCGGCGCGAGGAGCCGATCGTCACGATGACGATGCGCGACGCGCTCGACGCGCGGCTCGTGCGGCTCGCCGCCGAGGCGGGGGTGCGCGTGCTGCCCTCGCTCGCCGTGGAGTCGCTGCGCGACGCCGGCGGCAGCGTCGAGCTCGGCACCGCGCGCGGGACGCTCGTCGCCGGGCACGTTGTCGCGGCCGACGGCGTGAACAGCTCGCTCGCGCGCGCGGCGGGCTGGCGCGCGAGCCCGGCGGTCGCGCCCGCGCTCGAGTGCGAGGTGCGCGTCGACCGCGCGAGCTTCGAGCGGCTCGCGGGCCAGGCGCGCTTCGACGTCGACACGCCCCCGGGCGGCTACGCCTGGGTCTTTCCCAAGCGCGCCCACCTCTCGATCGGCCTCCTGCGCACGCGCCGCGGGCGCTTCGACCTCAAGGCGGCGTTGCGGCGCTACCTCGAGCAGCTCGAGGTGCGCTCGGTCGAGAGCGTCGAGCAGCACGGCGCGACGATCCCGCTCGCGCCGCGTCCCGGCGGCTCGGCGCGCGGCCGCGTGCTGCTCGTCGGGGACGCGGCCGGCTTCGCCGACCCGATCACGGCCGAGGGGATCGGCCCCGCCATCGAGAGCGCGCGGCTCGCGGCCGACGCCTTGCTCGCGGGAGCGCCGGCCGGCGCGGGCGAGCGCTACCAGCGCGCGCTCGCCGCGACCCTCCTGCCCGAGCTGCGCGCCGCGCGCCGCCTGGCGCGGCTCCTCTACCGCCACCGGCGCGCGCGCGACCTCCTCTTCCGCTGGCGCGGACCCGAGCTGGCGGAGGCGATGACCGACGTCGTGATGGGGGAGCGCACCTACCGCGGCCTCCTCGGCTCGCCCGCGAGCTACGCGCATCTCGTGCGGGGCACCGGCGAGCGCCGGCGGCCGCTACGCACTTCGGCCCGGTCCTGAAGCCCGCGCGTTCCTTATCATTCGGAGGCGTGGGGCGCAGCATGGACACCGCGGGCCTCGTGGCCGCGCTGAAGAGTCCGGAGGCCTACCCGTCGACGGTGGGCCCGGTCGGCGAGGTCGGGTTCCTGGAGACGCACATCTCGCTGCTCTTCTTCGCCGGGCCGCGGGTCTACAAGGTGAAGAAGCCCGTCGACCTGGGCTTCCTCGATTTCACGGCGCTCGAGGACCGCGAGCGGTTCTGCGCCGACGAGGTGCGGCTCAACTCGCGCCTCGCGCCCGGCGTCTACCTGGGCGTCGTGCCGGTCGTCCGCGACGCCGGCGGGAGGATCCGCATGACCGGCGACGGCGAGGTCGTCGAGTGGGCGGTCGAGATGGTGCGCCTGCCGTCCGAGCGGATGTTCGACCGCATGCTCGCGCGGGGCGAGATCGACAACAGCCACATCCGCGCCGTCGTCGAGCGCTTGACGCGCTTCCACGCCGCGGTGGCGACCGGCCCGGGCGTCGACGAGCACGGAGCGCCCGAGGCGATCGCCGCCAACGTCGAGGAGAACTTCGAGCAGATCCGGGGCTTCGTCGGGCCCATCGGCCACGACGGCGAGGCCTCGCTCTCGCCGGCGCAGTACGAGCTCCTCGCGACGCGCGCGCGCGGCTTCCTCGCGGCGCGGCGCGGCCTCCTGGAGGAGCGTGTGCGCGCGGGCCGCATCCGTGAGGGCCACGGCGACCTCCACGCGGGGAACCTCTGCTTCACCGAGGAGGGCCTGGTCGCGTACGACTGCATCGAGTTCAACCGCCGCTTCCGCTGCGGCGACGTCGCCTCCGATCTCGCGTTCCTGGCGATGGACCTCGACTACCGCGGCTTCCCCGGGTTCGCGCGCTTCCTCGTGCGCGCGTACGCCAAGCTCGCGGGCGATCCAGAGCTCGCCGATTTGGTCCCCTTCTACAAGGAGTACCGGGCCGTCGTGCGCGGCAAGGTCGCGTCGCTGACCGCCGCCTCCGCCGGCCTCGACGCCGAGCGCCGGCGAGCGCTGCGCGGCGAGGCGGCGCGCTACTTCCAGCTCGCGGTGGGCTACGAGCTACCGCCGGCGCTCGTCCTCATGTGCGGGCTGCCGGCGAGCGGCAAGAGCTGGCTCGCGCAGCAGCTCGTCGCGCCGCTGCGCGCCGTCCTCCTGCACAGCGACGTGCGCCGCAAGACGCTCGCCGGGCTCGCGCCGGCGACACGGGTCCGCGCGGGCTACGAGGCGGGCCTCTACTCGCCGGAGCAGAAGCGGCGCACGTACCGCTCGCTGCTCGGGGACGCCGCACGCAAGATCCGCGCCGGCCGCACCGTCATCGTCGACGCGACGTTCTCGAAGGATGCGTACCGCGCGCCGTTCGTCGACGCGGCCGCGCGCTCGGGCATTCCGTGCCTCCTCGTCCACGTCCGCGCCTCCGACGCCGTGATCCGCGAGCGGCTCGCGGAGCGCGCGCGGAGCGGCGCGGGAGCGTCCGACGCGGACCTCGGCGTGTACCGGAAGGCGAGGGAGTCCTTCGAGCCGCCCGTGGACGGCCCCGCCTGCCGCGTGGTCGAGGTCGACTCGGGAGAAGAGTCCGCGGAAGCGCAGGTCGCGCGCGTGATCGACCGCGCGATCGGCGCTGCGTGACGCCTCGCGCGCGGCGCATGCGGAACCGGCCACTACTCCGCGCGCATCCCGTTCATACGGGCCGTGATCGTGCCCGTGGACATGCCGTGAGCCGGGGCGCGCGGCGAACCACGCGCGAGCTCCAGCAGGTCGGCGACGACCGCCTCCGCGGTCGGCCAGCGGCCGGCGCCCTTGCCGCGCACGACCTCGCGCGTGCCGTCGGAGAGCTCGATCACGGCGGCGCTGTGCTCGGCCGCCACGCGGTGCAGCGGGTCGTCCTCCGCGGTCTCCTCGAGCGCCACGCGCGCTCGCGCACCGCCCGCAGTGCGCTCGAGGCAGGCGACGTGCCGCAGGCCCGCGCGCCCGCGCGCGCGCAGCGCCGAGCGTTCGCAGAGCGCCTCGCGCCGCACGCTGCTCGGGCCGATGGACACGAGGCCCATCTCGGACGCGATCAGGCACAGCTTGTCGGCCGCGTCCTCGCCGGAGAGGTCCAGCGCCGGGTCGCTCTCGGCGAAGCCGCGCTCGCGCGCCTCGCGCACGGCGGCGTGCAGGCCGACCCCGGCGGCGATCCGCTCGAGGACGAAGTTCGTCGTCCCGTTCAGGACCCCGCGCACGCGGCGCACCGCCTCCGGCGGCCGCGCGCGCACGCGCTCGAGCAGCGGCGCGCTGCCCCCGACCGCCGCCGAGCAGAGCAGGCTCCGCCCGCAGCGCTGCGCGAGCGAGCGCAGGTGCGCGCCGTGCGCCGCGAGCAGGCGCTTGTTCGCCGTCACGACGTGGGCTCCCGCGGAGAGCGCCGCCGCGACGGCCGCGCGGGCGGGCTCGAGCCCGCCGATCAGCTCGACGACGACGTCTGCCCCCGAGCGTGCCGCGTCCAGGACTTCGCGCGTCACGAGCGAAGGGTCGACCCCGCGCCCCGCTGCGCGGCCCCGGACCGCGATGCGCACGACCTCGAGCTCCTCCACGTCGCGCAGGAGCTCGTGCACGCCCCCTCCGACGGTGCCGAGACCGAGGAGCGCCACGCAGAGCCGCGCGGGTCGATCCTGCGCGTCGCTCCAGCGCGTCGAGCGCGCGCCGATCCGCGTCGGGCGCGCTCCGTTCAGCCGCCCCAGCTCGAACGCGAGCCCGCGTGCCCGCGCGAAGAGCAGCGCCTTGTGCTGCACGATCGACCCGGCGGCCGCGAGCGCGTCCTCCCACGTCGCCCGCGCGTAGCGCCGCGGCCTCGGGATCGCGCCCGCCGGGTCGCGCTCGTACAGGCCGTCGACGTCCTTGACGAGCCGGCAGCGTGCGCCGGGCAAGGAGCTCGCCACGACGAGCGCTGTCAGGTCCGATCCGCCGCGGCCGAGCACGACCGTGCGCCCGTCGCGGTCGCACGCGACGTAGCCGGGGAGGACGACGGCGCCGTCGCGCTCGAGCGCGCGCGCGAGGCGCGGCCCGTCGAGCGCGACAGGATCGGCGTCGAGCGGATCGCCCTGCGCGATGAAGCCGACCCCCGCCGGCGACAGCACGGACGCCGAGACGCCCGCTCGGTCGAGGTGCAGCCCAAGGAGCGAGGCGCTCTTCAGCTCGCCGAGCGCGACCGCGGCGGCGACGGACCCGGGCGCGGGGTGCGCGCACGCCCGGCGGCTCTCGCGCAGGAGCTCGTCGGTCTCGCCGCCGAGCGCCGACACGACCGCGACGACGGGGTGACCCGCGCGCCGCCAGCGGTAGATCTCGTGCACCGCGAGCCGCAGCGAGCCCGCGCTGCGCAGGACGGAGCCGCCGAGCTTCAGCACGATCACGCGCTCGTGGCCGGGCATGGCGCCGCCTCCTCGTTCGCTCCGGCGGCCGCGGCGCTCGCGCGGATGGCCTGGTCCAGGTCGGCGACGATCGAGTCCGGGTCCTCCAGCCCGACGGAGAGGCGCAGGAGGCCCTCGGTGACCCCGGCCCGCTCGCGCTCCTCGGGCGCGACGCCGCCGTGGGTCATCGACGCCGAGTGCGTCAGCAGCGTCTCGACCGAGCCGACGTGCTCGACGAGGCGGCACAGCCGCACGTGGCGCAGCACCTCGCGCGCGCGCGGCGCGCCGCCTTCGAGCTCGAACGACACGACGGCGCCGTGCGCGCCGAGGTGCTGGCGCCGCGCGAGGTCGGCGATCCGCGAGCCCGGGGCCGTCGGGTAGTGCACGACCTCGCTCTGCGGGTGCTCGTGGAGCCAGTGCGCGATGCGCTCCGCGCTCTGCGACTGGCGCCGGATGCGCAGCGGCAGCGTCTTCAGGCCCAGCAGGGTGAGCCACGCGGGGAAGGGCGCCTGGATCCCACCCGTGCACTTGCGCGCGAAGCGCAGCTCCTCGGCGAGCTCCGCGTCGCGCGTCACGAGCGCGCCGCCCAGGGCCGTCGAGTGCCCCTCGAGGAACTTGGTCGTCGAGTAGACCGCGACGTCCGCGCCGAGCTCGAGCGGCTGCTGTAGCACCGGGGTCAGGAACGTGTTGTCGACGGCGAGGCGCGCGCCGGCGCGCCTGGCGATGCGCGCGACCGCGCGGAGGTCGGTGAGGTCGAGCGTCGGGTTCGCCGGCGTCTCGACGAAGACGAGCCGCGTGCGCGGCCGCAGCGCGCGCTCGACCGCGCCGGCGTCGGTCGAGTCGACGAAGCTCGTCTCGACGCCCAGGCGCGCGAAGATCCGCTGCAGGAGGCGCGTCGTCCCGCCGTACAGCGCCCGCGAGCACACGACGTGGTCGCCGCGCGCCAGGAGCGCGAGGAAGAGGCAGGTCTCCGCGGCGAGGCCCGAGCCGAAGCACACCGCGGGCCCGGCGTCCTCGAGCTCGCCGAGCGCGCGCTCGAGCGCGGAGACCGTCGGGTTCGACTCGCGCGAGTAGCGGTGCTGCGCCGAGCTCTCGAGCCCGTCGCGGCAGAAGGTGGTCGACTGGACGATGGGGGGGACGAGCGGCTCCCCGTCGCGCTCGCCCTGGCCGGCTCGGGCGCAGATCGTGTCGAACGTCGGCCGGGTCTTTCCGTGTCGCTGCATGCCGTGGCTCCTTCCGGCATCGCGAGCGCCCAGAGCGACGTGGGCCGCAGCGACCTTCGCTGCTCCTTTTTGACGGATCCCGCACTGCGGCTCCGCCCGCATCGACCCCACGTCGGGGCTGACCTCGGCACCGTGGCCTCTCCGTGATGGAAGGCTCGGTTGCCGCCCGGGACCCAGAGGCACTCCCGGGGCTCTTGATGCTTTCGTGAGCCGCGGAGGATAGCGGCGCTGCGCGGGGCGTCAAGACGCCGCGCGCGAAAAGCCGCGTCAGCGCGCCGCGCCTGCCGGCAGCTCGAGCTCGCCCACCGCGCCCGGCGCGACGTGCGCCCGCGCGCACGCGCAGCTCGTGCACGCGGTGCTCGCGGGGCGTACTCGCGCACGTCGCGGGCGCCGCGCTCGCCGCGGTGCGTGCATCCACGTAGGCCTGCCACTTCCCCGGATCGAGCGCGGGTGCGGAGGTTGAGTACGTGCTGCCCGCCATCGGAAGACCAGCGCATGCCGCTGCGCTTCAAGCGCGCGCCGACGATGGTCTTGCAGGCAGCCTCGGGGGCGGGGGGCGGGGTAGTCCGCACGGGTTGGCCAGGCCCTCCGGCCGCGCAGCCACGAGGCACGTCCTGCGAGCGGAGCCGCTACCGCAATCGAGCGCCCGTGCTCCAGCGTTGGGAACCATGCAACCGAAAAGAGGTTGCACACAACCACTCGACCGCCTAGGCTCTTTCCCGCCGACCGCGGGCAACCCATGGCCAGCCTGACGATCAAGAAGCTGGAGCCCGAGCTCCTCGAGCGACTCCGCGAGCAGGCGCGGAAGCAAGGTCCTAGCGCGGCTCCGCCGCAACCGAATGAGTGCCGTCAGCCAACGGCGCGGAGCCGCGCTGTCGGCAGTCGGCAGTCAGCAGCTGGCAGCGGGGCGCTCGGCTCATTGACGATCACGCTCGACCT